>Ga0315287_10007521_pt1 | contig 10926 bp, 9 predicted proteins | sample YL17G11_0_MG_FD_205037 | JGI IMG/M metagenome (GOLD analysis project Ga0315287, IMG submission 205037) | Sediment microbial communities from Yellowstone Lake, YNP, Wyoming, USA - YL17G11_0 | ecosystem: Environmental > Aquatic > Freshwater > Lake > Sediment | place: USA: Wyoming | collected...
ATGACGCCTACGACCGCGCCGACCATGCCGACCGCCACGCCGATGACCCCACCGGCCAATCCGGCCAACAGCCCAAATCCCCCCGATCCCAATAGCACGAGGAGAAGAAATACGCCAATCAATAGCACCACAGGTCTCATGACATCACCCTCCGGTAAACGACAATGCGCACTGAACACAAAGCCTTCGGCTATCTTTCGACTACGCAGTCACCTCGCCAAAGTTGCCGGGCGCGGGAATTTTGCGGTTACCGGACGTCCCGTTTTCCGACCAGGCTTTGGCTGGTGCACGAGGAAAGGTTGTCCCATAAGTTCTGTTCTCACGGTTCGGGCGGGTCTTGATCCGGCGAAGCCGGATTGTGACCTGCCCGTAATTGATTGTCTGATCGTCGGGTCACACCGCCGCTTCGCGTCGGCAAGACCCGACGAAACGATAAGAATCAACTTATGGGACAGCCTCAGGACGTACACCAGCCACAAGATCGAGGGCGTGTGCCAGCCACAAACACCAGCCGCAGGAACGAGGACGCACGCCAGCCACAAATGCAGACGTCACGAATCATGTCACTCCCGCGAACGCGGGAGTCCAGGAAGATGATTTGCAAAAATAGATTCCCGCTTGCGCGGGAATGACAGGGGGTCAGGGGTCCCCACTTGCCTGGGGATGACAAGGACGCGAATGGGATTGAGAGGCAATCCCCGTTACACGGGAATGGAAAGGGGAGGCGAATGGGCTTAAAGGCCCTCGATGCGGAGGAAATGCAGGAGGCCGGACGGGCCGTCGGCCATAAATGGGAGAGATCAACGCCGCCGGGCAGCCGGGGACCGATAGGGTTCGTATATCCGGGCGTAAACGTCGGCGGTCAGCCGCGGATGATCATTTGGACGATGTCTTTGCGCAGAAGGATCCCGGCCAGTTTTTCCCCGTCGGCGACGAAAACCCGCCGCAGGTCTTTGAACAGCATCATGGCGGCCACTTCGACGATCTTGGTGTCGCGCGAGACGACTTCGTGGTCGGTAGTATACAACTGTTTGACTTTTATTTTGTCTTCCTTCTTGAGCAGTTCCTCGAACGGTTCAATGTCCATGCTGTAGTTGAGGTTGGAGATCAGGGTTTTGAAGTCGGGCAGGGCGGCCTGAATCAATTCCTTGTCGGTGATCTGCCCCAGAAGGTTGCCCTTGCCGTCGACCACCGCCAGCGCCGAAAGCCGATGGCGAAACATCAGGTTGGCCACGTCGCGAAGAGTATCGTTGGGGGTGACGGTGATGACATCCTGTCGCATAAGGTCTTTGGCGGTCAACTCTTTTTCGACCGTCACGCCGGATTCCCAAATGGCGTCGATAACGCCGCCGGCCGATTTGGCGGCGGCAACGTTTTCGACGTTGCCCGGTTTGCGAGCGAAGGCGGCAAAGGCCGAGAGCGCCTGGAGGTACAGCTTGGCGATGTTGGACGGGGTGAGCATCAGGCAGATCATTTTGAGCGGCCGGTCGTCCGGGGTCTTGTCGGCCAGTCCCTTGGCGGAGACGCCGACGGCAACGTGCATCTCATCGACGGCATCGGTTCGGGCGTGGGGAAAGGCGACACCGCGGCCGAACGAGGTGCTCTGTATTTCTTCCCGATCGAGAACGCACCTTAAAAGCTCGTCGTAGTCATGCTTGGGGTACTTTGATTTGACCAACGTCAGAAGTTCTTTGATCGCCTCGATCTTGGTGGTCGCGGCAAGATCAAAAGCGACCAAATCCTCATCCAGCAAATTAGCCAGACGCATCGGTGACCTCACGATTGACAGGATTGTTTTTCAGATCAAACGTATCTGGAGAGACAACGCCGCCGGAGACCAATATCTTAATGCCCTCCTCGATGGTGATGTCCAGCGGGTACACCTCGGAGCGCGGCACGAAAAGGATCCAGCCCGTGAACGGCGTCGGCGTCGACGGCAAAAAAACCAGGGCCACGTCCTGCCGGGAATCCCCTCGGCGAAGACAGGTTTCGCGGGATAGGAAGCCCATGGCGTAGATTCCCTTGCGCGGGTATTCGACCAGGACGACCTCGGAAAAGGCCCGCGATTTGGGCGCCAGAAGCGAATCAACCAGCTGTCTGGCGGCGGTGTACACTATCCGCACGAACGGCGTCCGTCCAAAAAGGCGGTCGCCGAGGCGAAAGAGAGCGGCGCCGGCGACGTTGGCGGCAACAACGCCTGCCAGGAGAATCAACAGAATCGTCACCGCCGCGCCGAGGCCCGGGATGTCATACCCGAAAATACGATGGACAATCGGTTTGAGCAGACCGTCGACGGCCGAAAACAGAAACCGCAAAACCAGGAAGGTGATGATCAAAGGCACCGTCACCAACAGCCCGGAAATGAAGTACTTCCGCAGGGCGGACCCCGCTTTAGTCAACGTCGACATACCTGATCCTCGGTACAATAGTTCGGCTGGGCATGGCGGTCCTAAATTAGGAAAAGGGCGGGCCGATGTCAACTGCTATGCGATCAAAAGGCAAAACTGGTCGCGGCGCTCAACGCCATCTCCAGGACCGACTGCGGCAGGATGCCGAAAATAATGACCCCGGCCGCCGTCATAACCAGCACCAGCCCGGCCGGAAACGAGGGGATGATGTGATGGGGGCTGGTCTCCTGCGACAGATACATAAGGCGAATGACATTAGCGTAGTAGAAAAGCGCGATGACGGTGGTCAGAACGGCCAGCACCACCAGCCAGGTATACCCGGCCTGAACGGCGGCGGCAAAGACGTAATATTTGGCCAAAAATCCCGCCAAGGGCGGAATGCCCGCCAGCGAAAGCAAAAAGAGGGCAAAGGCGGCCGCCAGCACTGGGGATGATTTGGAAAAACCGGCAAAATCGGCGATCTGCTCCGAACCGGTGCGGTCGGCGAACACCGTCACGACGGCGAACGCGCCCATATTGGCAAACAGGTAGGCGAACATATAAAAGCTGACCGAGGCCACGCCCAAAGCCGACGCCGCCACGACGCCGACCATGACGTAACCCGCCTGCGCGATGGAGGAATAGGCCAGCATGCGTTTGATATTGGTCTGCCGGATAGCGATGATATTGCCGACGATCATGGTGACGGCCGCCAGCAGGGCGACGATCATGCCCCAGTCTCGGGGGGTCATGATGTCGGTCGCAAAGGCGATAAACATGCCGACAAAAATCCGGAGGAACGCCGCCAGCCCGGCTCCCTTGGAGGCCACCGACAAAAAGGCCGTGATCGGCGTCGGCGCCCCTTCGTACACGTCGGGCGCCCACATGTGGAACGGCACGATGGCCAGCTTGAACACCAGCCCGGCGATAATCATCATGGTCGCCAGGGTGAAGGCCGGGCCGACGTCGCCGTAAGCCAGCCAGTGAATCGAAAGGTTGATGGTCACCTGATGGAGATAGGTGGTGCCGGTCAGACCGTAAATGATCGATAAGCCGTACAACAGCAGCGCCGATGAGGCCGCCCCGATGATCATATATTTCAGGCCTGCCTCGGCCGATTTGCGGTCGGTCTTGAAGTATGCCGCCAGCACGAACAGCGGAATGGTGGTCAATTCCAGCCCGATATACAGCGTGATCAGTTCCTTGGCCGAAGCCAGAAACATCATCCCCACCGTGGACATCAAAATCAGCGAGAAATATTCCCCACGGTGATGCGACATGCGGGCGGCGGCGCCGAACGATGACCCGATGGCGAAGAACGCCGCGCCCAAAAAGATGATCTTGAAAAAGACGGCAAAGGAATCGGCGACAAACATGCCCGTCCACAGCGCGCCGCCGTTGCCAAACCTGGCCAGCAGGATGCCGGTTATGACCAACCCGGCCATGCTCATATACGCGGGCCGGGCGACCGACGGTCGCTTCGAGAAAACGTCGACCAAGAGGACCATCAACGCCCAGGCAAACAGAAAGACTTCCGGTATGAGAGGTGTCAGGTCCATGCCGTTACCGTGCCATCAAAGTTATAATGTTCTGCAGGGTCGCCTGCATCAATTCCGAAAGCGGCTTGGGATAGACGCCGATGAATATCGTCAGGACGGCCAACGGCGCCACCGCCAGAATCTCGCGCAGATTGATCTCGGTCAGACCGCCCCATTTGGCGGCGTCGAATTCACCCAAAAACACCCGCTGAACCATGCGCAGAATATAGGCCGCCGTCAGAACCACGCCCAGCACCGCAATCCCCACCATGACCGGGAACGACGGGAAAGAACCGATGAAAATCATGAATTCGGAGATAAACCCGGACATCCCGGGCAGTCCCAGCGAGGCCATGCAGAACAGCGTCATGATGGCGGTATACACGGGAAGCTTTTTGCCCAGGCCGCCGAAGGCGGCGATTTCACGGGTGTGGGCGCGGTCGTACAAAACGCCCACCAGAAGAAACAGCGCCCCCGTGATCAAACCGTGCGAGACCATCTGGAACATGCACCCGGACAGCGCCGTCACCGAAGTATAGGCGCCCAGGGCCATCATGCAGTATCCCATGTGCGACACGGAGGAATACGCCACCAGCTTCTTGAGGTCTTTCTGTGCCATCGAAACCAGGGCGCCGTAGATGATGGCGATAATTCCCAGAATGGCGATGGGGATCGAGAAGTACCGGATGCCCTGGGGGAGCATCGGCCAGGAGACGCGCAGCATGCCGTACGTCCCCATTTTCAGAAGGACGCCGGCCAGGATGATGGAGATCGCCGTCGGGGCCTCAACGTGCGCGTCGGGCAGCCAGGTGTGGAACGGCCACACCGGAACCTTGATGGCAAAGGCGATGAAGAAAAAGACGAAGGCGAAAATCTGGATACCGCGGGCGAAAGTCGGCCCGACCTGGGTCAACTCCAGCATATTGAGGGTGTGCGGGTCGGAGCTGAAATAGAGCACCAGGATCGCCACGAGCATGAAGATCGAGCCGAACAGCGTATACAGGAAGAACTTGATGGCGGCGTATTCGCGCCGGGATCCGCCCCAGACGCCGATGAGGAAGTACATCGGCACCAGCATGACCTCCCAGAAAATGTAGAAGAGGAAAAAGTCGAGGGAGACAAAGACGCCCAACATGCCGGTTTCCAAAAGGAGGAGGAAAACGAAATATTCCTTGACGCGTTTGGTGATGTTGAAGCTGATGATGACCGCCACCAGAGACAACAGACCGGTCAACACCAGCATCGGCACCGAAATGCCGTCGACGCCCATCAAATACTGCGCGCCGATGGCCGGAATCCACTGGTGCTGTTCGGTAAACTGCATGGCCGCCGTCGACCAGTCATAATCGGCAAGCACGATCAGCGTCAGCACCAGGGAGAGGAAGGCAAAGATGGTGGCGACCCACCGGATGGCGGCGTGCCTGTCCCGGTTGATAAACAGGAGCACGATCAAGCCGACCAGCGGCGCGAACACCAGATAACTGAGTATGGGGAAGCTGTAACTCATCGTCTTTTCATCCTCCTAACCGGTTCCTCTATCGGATTCCGACCAGAACTAAAGCCCAATTCAGCAGGTTGGCGCCGGCGACCAGCATCAGGACAACCATACCCAGCAGGATCGCGAGCAGATAGTGCGCCAGGCGTCCGGTCTGGACCAACCGCAGGCCTGATGAGGCCGCCCCGGTGACAATCCCGAGGCCGTTGACCAATCCGTCGACGATGTGGGTGTCGAACCACTCTTTGACGGTCGAGAGCCAGACGGTGAAATCGCCGTGGAAATTGACCAGCCCGTCGATCACCGTGGCGTCGAAACTCCACAAGAAGCGCGCCAGCGCGTACGTCGGCCGGATAATGACGGCGTCGTAAATCTCGTCAATGTAATACTTGTTGTACAGCAGCGTGTAGATCGGTTTGAACCTCTGCCCCATGGCGGCCGGCGAGATCGTCCCTTTGTAGTACATCAGGTAGGCCAGGCCGATGCCCGACAGGGCCACGACCGTTGAGGCCAGCATGAGCAATACATTCGGCTCGGCATGATGCGGGTGGCCGTTGAAGGTGACGATGGCCGAGGCGTAACCGTGGGACAACCACGGGATGCCGACCCATCCGGCGCAGATCGACAGCACCGCCAGGAAAACCAGCGGGAAGGTCATCGAACGCGGCGATTCATGCGCATGATGGTGCCGTTCGTCGTCGCGCGGTTTGCCGAAGAACGTCAAGAAACAGAGGCGGAACATGTAGAACGCCGTCATGAAGGCGACGCCCAGCGCCACGATCATGAAAAACGGTTTATGAGACGCCGCCGTGATGATTTCGTCCTTCGACCAGAATCCCGACAAGGGCGGGATGCCCGCGATCGACAGCGAGGCGATGATAAAGGTCAGCATGGTGGTTTTCATCTTGGTCGACAGGCCGCCCATCTCCTGAATATCGTTGGTATGGACGGCGTGAATGACCGACCCGGCGCCCAAAAACAGCAGCGCTTTGAAAAAGGCGTGCGTCATCAGATGAAACGTGCCGGCGGTGAAACTCCCCAGACCGAGTGCCATCATCATGTAGCCCAGCTGGGACAGCGTCGAATAGGCCAGGATGCGCTTAATGTCGTTTTGCACCAGGGCGATGGAGGCCGCCATGAAGGCGGTGATCAGGCCGATCCAGGCGACGGTCATGGCGGCGGCGGGCGCGGCGGCAAAGACCGCCATGGTGCGCGCCACGAGGAAAACGCCGGCGGCCACCATGGTGGCGGCGTGGATCAAGGCCGAGACCGGCGTCGGGCCTTCCATGGCGTCGGGAAGCCACACGTGCAGCGGGAACTGGGCCGACTTGCCGACCGCGCCGCAGAAGATCAAAATCGCCATGGCCGTCAACAGCCCGCCGGAAACGACGCCCGCCTCGATCTTGGCAAACACCTCGGCGTAATTGAAGGTGCCGAGAAACATCCCCATCATCATCAGCCCGACCAAAAAGCCCAGATCGCCAATCTTGGTCGTGATGAACGCCTTCTTGCCGGCATCGGAGGCCGACTTTTTCTCAAACCAGAACCCAATCAAGAAGTACGAGGTCAGGCCGACCAGTTCCCAGAAGATGAAAATCAGGAAAAAGTTGTTGGCCACCACCAGCCCGAGCATCGAGAACGTGAACAGCGACAGGTAGGCATAGTAGCGCGAAAACCGGGGGTCGCCGTGCATGTACCCCAGCGAGTATACCTGGACCATGAACGAAACGGTAGTGACGACGATCAGCATCATGGCCGTCAGAGGATCGAGCAGGGTGCCCATCTCCAGATGGAAACCGGGGTAGTCGATGACGGTGAACGCCTGCTCGATATGCAGGGGATGCTCGCCATGGAACGCCAGCACCTGCGCCATGACCACCAGCGACAGCACCCAGCCGATGCCGATCGCGGCGATCGACAGGCCGGCCGACAGCTTCTCTTTCCACCGGGTGAAAAAGATAATGAGAATGAAGGCCACCAGCGGCAACGACGGTATGATGAAGATATTATCCAGCATACTACCACTTCATCAGGTTAACCCGGTCGGCGTCGATACTGCGCCAGTTCCGGTAGACGAGAATAACAATGGCCAATCCCACGGTGGCCTCGGCGGCGGCCACGACGATGACGAAAATGGCGAACACCTGCCCGATGAATTCGGTCGGCGTCACAAACCGGTTAAACGCGACCAGATTGATATTGACGGCGTTGAACATCAACTCCAACGACATCAGAATCGCGATGGCGTTGCGGCGGGTGATAAGCCCGTAAAAGCCGATCGAAAACAGGATGGCCGCCAGCGTCAAATAGTGCATCAACTGCATCTCAGGTGCCCTCCCGGCGGGCGATGACGATGGCGCCGACCAGCGCCGCCAACAACAGCACCGAGACCAATTCAAACGGCAGCACGAAGGTGGTCATCAACAGACGGCCGATTTCAAACGACGATTTCTGCGGCAACCCCTGATCGGACATACGGAAGAAGGTGTTGGTGAGCGCATAGACGATCCCGAACAGCATCACCAGTGATAGAAACGCGCCCAAAAAGGTCTGCTCGTTGGTCATGGCCGCGTGTCGTCCGGCCAGCTGCGAGGTCAGCATGATGGCGAATATGATCAGGACCGAAACCGCCCCTACGTAAAGGAGAATCTGCACGACGGCGATAAACTCGGCGTAGAGCAAGACATATATACCGGCGACACAGAACAGGCAGAGAATGAGAAACAGGGCGCAGTGGAAAATATTGCGCAACGACACCACGGCCAGGGCGGAAACCACGATCAGAAACGCGAAGAGGTAAAAAACAATCTGTTCCATCATCAGCCCCCGCCCTCGCTTGATGTTGTCTCGCCGCCGTCCGTCGTGTCATGGCCGCTCTTGTTGTCCGGCGGCTGGACCGGTGGCGTGGGGGGTTCGGCCGCGGTCACGTCACCGTCACCCTCCGCCGCAGCCTTTGCGGCCGGCGCCTTTTTGGCCTCGGCTTTCTTCCGTTCCGGTTTTTCGTACGGCACGTCGAAGCCCATTTCGGCCAGCTTTTTCTTGTCCCAGACAAGATCCTTGCTGTTCCATTCCGGGAATTCGTACTTGGGCGCCAGTTTGATGGCGGCGAAATTGCACGCCTCTTCGCACAGCCCGCAAAAACAGCAGAGATGATAATTGACGACAAATTCCTTGGGGCGCCGTTTGCCCTTCTCGTCCTTTTCGACCTCGATTTCGATGGCCGCCGTCGGGCAGGCGCGCAGGCACAAGAGACAGGCGGTGCAATTCAACTGGCCGGTCTCATGATCGGTCAGAAGGACCACCATGCCGCGCGACCGTTCGGGCATGGTCCAGCGTTCCTTGGGATACTGGATGGTGACGGCATGACGGCCCAGGTGCTTGCCGGTCGTGACCAGACCCAAGATCAGGTTGTAGAAACCGAAAAAGTATCGTTTTACCAGTTGAGCCATCGCGCCACTATTCCAACATAGACAAGGTTGACAAACGCCAGGGGCACCAGCCCTTTCCAGGCGAATTCCATCAGCTGATCCACCCGCAGACGCGGATACGTCCAGCGAAAGAGCATGAACAAAAGCACCATACCCAGGGTCTTGATCAGAAACCACACCCACGAGGGAAGCCACGGTCCGTTCCAGCCGCCCAGGAAAAGCGTTGCGGCGATGGCCGAAACGGTGAACAGGTTGACAAACTCGGCCAAAAAGAACATGGCGAATTTCATCCCGGAATACTCGACGTTGTAACCGGCCACCAGCTCTTGCTCGGCCTCGGGGATATCGAAGGGGGTGCGGTTGGCCTCGGCGGTGGCCGCGATGACATAAATGAGAAAACCCAGCGGCTGGAAGATTATGTTCCAGCGGAACCCGCCCCAGGCGGATTGCATGCGGACGATGTCATTCATCGACATGGAGCCGGTGACCAGGACCACGCCCAGCACCGCCAGCACCATCGGCACCTCATAGCTGACCGCCTGCGCCGCCGAACGCATGCCGCCCAAAAGGGCATACTTGTTATTGGACCCCCACCCGGCCATCAGAAGCGCAATGATGGTAAAGGTGGTGATAGCCACGATGTAGAGGACCCCGATGTTGAGGTCGGAGACGATCAGGCCGTCGCCGAAGGGGATGACCACGTAGGCGGCAAAGGAGCACACGAAGACGATCACCGGGGCCCAGAAAAAGACCTTGCGGTCGGCCAGCGCCGGGAGGATATCCTCTTTCTGGATGAGTTTGACCGCGTCCGCGATCGTCTGCAAGGCGCCGTGCCAGCCGGTCATCATGGGGCCGAAGCGCTGCTGGATATGGGCCGATATTTTCCGTTCCCACCAAACCAGGAAAAGAGCCGTCACTGCAAGAAAGCCGAAGACGACAACGGCCAATACCACCAGCGAGATGATATCGGCGGCGGTTATTCCCAGCCCAAATTCGAGCATTTTATTGTAGAGCCAGATGAAGATCGGCGCCAGTTCCATTATCGGTCAATCTCCGGCATGATGATGTCAAGCGATGCGAAGACCGCCACCAGATCGGCGATTTTCAGTCCGGGCGCGATTTGGGGCACCGCCATCAAGTGATTATAGCTGCCGCCGCGCGCCCTCAAGCGGTACGGTTTTTTGTCGCCGTCGGAAATCAGGTGAATGCCCATTTCGCCGCGCGAATTCTCGATGCGCGCGTACACCTCGCCCGGATGGGGTTTGAAATTCATGGGCACCTTGGCCCGCACCGGTCCTTCGGGCAGCTGGTCCAACGCCTGGCGGATTATCCGCGCCGCCTGACGCATCTCGCCCAGGCGCGTCCGGTACCGATCGTAGTTGTCGCCGCCGTGAAACACCGGGATATCAAACTCGAACCGGTCGTAAATCGAATAGGTATCATCTTTGCGGATGTCGAAATTGACGCCCGATGCCCGCGCCGCCGGTCCCGATATGGCGTAATCGTACACCATTTGTTCCGGAATAATCCCGACCCCCTTGTTGCGCGCGATCCAGATGGGATTTTCGGTCAAAATCCGCTCATAGTCGTCGATCTTGCCGTCAATGATGCTCAAGAACTCGCGGCATTTGGGGATAAACTCGGGCGGGATATCCTGAGACACGCCGCCGACCCGCATATAATTGTAGGTCAGACGCTGGCCGCAGGTCATTTCGAAGAGATCGAGGATCATCTCGCGTTCGCGGAAGGTGTACAGAAACGGCGTCAGGGCGCCCAGGTCCAGGCCGGTGACGCCGATGCACAGCAGGTGGCTGGCAATGCGATTGAGCTCACCCATGATGACCCGCAGATGTTCGGCCCGTTCGGGGACTTCAATATCGCTCAGCTTTTCCGCCGCCAGGGCGAACACCCAGTTGGTCGACATGGCGGTGACGTATTCAAAACGATCCATCAGCGGGATACACTGGGCATAGGTGCGGTTCTCGCACATCTTTTCGATGGCCCGGTGGAGATAGCCGATGACCGGCACGCATTTCTTGACGACCTCGCCGTCGAGGGTCAACACCAGGCGGCATACC
>Ga0315287_10007522_pt1 | contig 10925 bp, 8 predicted proteins | sample YL17G11_0_MG_FD_205037 | JGI IMG/M metagenome (GOLD analysis project Ga0315287, IMG submission 205037) | Sediment microbial communities from Yellowstone Lake, YNP, Wyoming, USA - YL17G11_0 | ecosystem: Environmental > Aquatic > Freshwater > Lake > Sediment | place: USA: Wyoming | collected...
TCTATCCGGGTAAGCGCGCGATCGACGGCGTGAGCTTTCACGTGCGCGCCGGCGAGACGGTGGGCTTTCTCGGCCCGAACGGGGCGGGGAAAAGCACCACGATGCGCATCCTGACCTGCTTCCAGCCGGCCACCGAGGGCACGGCGCGGGTGGCGGGCTTCGATGTGTTCGAACAGGCCGACGAGGTAAAACGGCGCATCGGCTACCTGCCGGAGTCGCCGCCCCTGTATCCCGACATGCGCGTGCGGGAGTACTTGGAGTTCGTGGCCCGCATCAAGATGGTGCCGCGCTCGGAAGTCCGTTCGCGCCTCGACAACACCATCGAGCGCTGCGGATTGGGCGACGTGCAGCAGCGCATCACCGGCAAGTTGTCCAAAGGGTACCGGCAGCGCGTCGGACTCGCGCAAGCCATCCTGCACTCGCCGCCGATCCTGATCCTCGACGAACCGACATCGGGGTTGGATCCCAAACAGGTGGTCGAGGTGCGGCGCCTGGTGCGCGAGCTCGCGGGCGAGCACACGATCATCCTGTCGACGCACATCCTGCCGGAAGTCAGCATGACGTGCGAGCGGGTCATCATCATCAATCAAGGCCACATCGTGTTGCAGGAAGATCTCGCGGACCTGACTGCGCACGGCACCGATCGTGAAACGCTGCAGTTGGAGACCGGCGCGCCGGGCGACGTGGCGGCGGACCTGGGGGCCGTGGCTGGGGTGCTCCGCGTCGAAGCCATGCCGCCGCGCGATGGGCATCGTCGTTACCGGTTGGTCTGCGAACGGCGGCCCGACCTGCGCCAGGTGCTTTCGAAACTCATCGTCGAGCGTGGCTGGGGCTTGTTGGAACTGCGTGCGCAAGAGACCAGTCTCGAGGAAATCTATCTGCGTGTCGTGTCCGGGGAAGGAGCGCCCGTATGAGGGGCCGGGGGATCCTGCCGGTGTATGGGCGCGAGATGCGTGCTTATTTCACCTCGCCGATCGCGTATGTCGTGTTGACCACCTTCTTGTTGCTAGCCGGTTGGTTCTTCATGAACGCAGTGCGCGAGTATGTGGCGTTCGATTCGTACGTGCGCGAACGGATGACGGCGGCGGGCCAAGAGGTCCAGCCCGCGAGCGTGTCGCTGTATCTGGTGCGGCACATGTTGACGAGCCTGGCGGCGTTGTCGTTGTTCGTGCTGCCGTTCATCACCATGGGCTTGTTCGCCGACGAACACCGCTCGGGTACCATGGAGTTGCTGCTGACTTCGCCGCTCGATGTCATGGATATCGTGCTTGCCAAGTTCCTGGCCGCCAGCACGGTGTTGGCTCTGATGCTCATCCTGGCGCTCGGGCTCACGTGTTCGTTGTTCGCGTACGGCAATCCGCACGCGCCGACGATCTTCCTGGGATTCCTGGGGCTGTTCCTGCAAGGCGAGGCCTTCCTGGTCATCGGGATGTTCATCTCGTCGCTGACACGCAGCCAGGTCGTGGCGGGCGTCGGCGGGCTTGGTGCCGTGCTTCTCCTGTGGCTGGCGGGCTTCGGCGATCCGGGCACCACGTTCGGCCAGTGGCTGAACGAACTGTCGCTGGTCAGCCACTTCGAGGATTTCAGCAAGGGGATCTTCGACACCAAGCACGTGGTGTTCTACTTGGGTTTCGTATTCTTGGGCTTGTTCTTGACGCTGCGCTCGATCGAGTCGCTGCGCTACCGGTGAGGGGGGGGACGGGATGAAGCGACGCCTTTGGATCATTCTGGGCGCCGGCGTGGTGTTGCTGCTGGCCGCCGCGTTCTTCACCACCTTCCAGGGTGGTGGCGGCACGCTGCCGACTGCTCTGCTGGCCGGCGGCGGCGCGGCATGGACCCTGGCCGTCGTGTTGTCATGGCGCGACCTGAAGCGTTACCTGCAACGACGCTCGTCCCGGCATGGATTGAACGCGTTCATCCTGTCGTTCCTAGTGGTGGTCATCCTGCTGCTCGTCGGTTTCGTGGCCGACCGGCACAGCTGGCGGGCGGATTTCACCGCCAACCGCCAGTTCACCTTGTCCGACAAATCGCTGCGCGTCCTGCAAGGGATTCGGAAGAAGATCGACGTGCACGTGTTCTTCGATCGCACGTCACGCGACGCGGTACGCGATCAGCTCGATGAATACACGCGCCGCAATCGCCTGGTGCGCGTCCATATCGACGATCTGAACAAGGATCCCGAGCAGGCGGAACGGTACGGCGTCGACAACTTCGGCACCATCATCTTCGATGCTGGTGACAAGATCGAGCGCATCCAATCGTTGGGCGAGGAGGACATCACCAACGCCCTCATCAAGGTCTCCCGGCCGGGGAAGAAGAAGGTCTACTTCGTGACTGACCACGGCGAGAAGGACATCACGTCGAAGAGCATCAGCGGTTTTGCCGCTGCTGCGGCAGCCTTGCGGCGAGAGAATTACGATCCGCAGTTACTGTCGCTGCAGGGGCGGACCGAAATTCCGCCGGACTGCGACGTCCTCGTGGTGGCAGGCGCCAAGTCGCGTTACCTCGAGGGGGAAATCGCCGCCATCCGCCTCTACATGCAAGCCGGCCAGCGCGCCTTGTTCCTGTTCGATCCGCGCTTCGATTGCGGCTTGGAAAACTACGTCGGGCTGTGGGGCGTGAAGGTTGGAGAGGACCGGGTCGTCGACCCCAGCCCCACGGGCCAGTTGATGGGCCGGGGCCCGCTGGTACCGCTCGTGAACCGCTACGGCGTGCACGCGATCACCAAGCAATTCAAGCTGCCGACGTACTTCGAGTCGGTACGCTCCGTGCGCCCGAACAATTTCTACGCCGGCGAGGCTGAATCGGCGGTCCTGGCCTTCACCGGCGAGCAAAGCTGGGCGGACGGCGACGTCGAAGGCGCCAAGGTGCAGTTTGGCGACCCCGACGACGTTGCCGGCCCGGTGCCGATCGCGATGGCGGTGCGCTTGGACGTCAAGGGCAAGGTGCGCGAACGGGAGCCCGCGGTCAGCTTCCACAATCCAAACGAGTCGGCACAGCAGACGGAAGCGCTGCAGGCGGCCGGTGCGGCGTCCGGGAGCGAAGCCCGCCTGGTGGTGATCGGCGACTCCGACTTCGCCAACAACCGGAACTTCCCCGACATGGGCAACGGCAACTTCTTTCTCAACTGCATCGCTTGGCTGGCGCAGGACGAGGACTTGATCGCCGTGCGTCCGAAGGATCCGGATCTGCGGCGGGTGTCGCTGACCAAGGCCGAGCTCGGCGCCATGAATCTGATCGCGATGGGTGTGCTGCCGGCCCTCGTGGCCGGGATCGGCGTGTTCGTCACGCTGCGCCGCAGCTCGCGCGGCTGAGAGGAAAAACATGAAGTTCAAGAACACCTGGATCGTGCTCGTGCTGACGGTCGCCTTGGGTGGCTGGGTGTATTGGCAGGAGGTGCGGGGCAACAAGCACCGGACGGCCAGCAGGGCGCAAGCGGCGCAGCTCTTGCCGGTCACTCCGGCCGCGGTGACCGCGATTCGCGTCACCCACTCGGGTACGTTGTTCCAGCTCGTCAAGCGCAACAACGTCTGGGTTCTCGTGCGGCCGCTGCCGGCGCCCTGCGACCCGGCGATGGTCGCGGCGTTTCTGGACACGCTGGCGGCGGCGCGCATGGAGGACAAGGTTGGCGGGAGGGATTTACCACGCTACGGTCTCGATGCACCGGCTGCGGTACTGGAAGTCGATGCCGGCGGCAAGACATCCAAACTGCAGATCGGGCGCATCAACCCGCAGCAGACGCTGGTGTATGTGATGCGCAACGACGAAAAGGACGTGCTGTTGACGACCTCTTCGTTGTTGACCTTCGCCTTGAATAGCACTTTCGGATGGCGGGACAAGCGCATTACCGAACTTCCAGAGGGTGTGCTGCAGCGCTTCACGGTGCGCACGCCGATGGCTGGAGAGGCGTCGTTCTATTTCGATGCGAAGTACGGCTGGCGCACCGGCGGCGAGGTCGCGTGGCGCGTCGATCCGGCTCGGGGCTTGTCCGTCGCCCGCGAACTGGCGCATTTGAAGGCCGCGGCCATCGGCGCGGAAAACAAGGTCGAGGCGTCGAAGGTCCAGGTCGACAACCATCGCGTTGGGATGCAGGGCTGGGATGCGGCGGGCAATGTGGTGGTGGACCTGGTCGTCGGACTGTACGACGGGGCCGGAGCTTGCTTCGCCGTGGTTCCCGACAAGCCCGAAGTCTTCAAGATCGACGAGCGGTTCGTGGAGGCCGCGTTCTCGCTCGTCAACGATCCGCGCGACCGCCGGGCGTTGACGCCGTTCGATCCCGAGAAGATCGACATGATTCGTGTGGTCTCCACCGACGACCGTTTCGAACTGCGCCGCCGTTCGGCACAGGAGTGGAAGGTAGGTTCGAGCACCAAGGTCGACAGCTCGTTCGCTCTTGCCACCGGCTCGGTGGATGCGCTGCTCACCGATCTTGCGACGATGGAGGTGGCTGGATTTCCCGATCGCCAGCCGTCGGCCTCGAAGCTGGCCGACGTGCCCATCGTGGTGCATCTGTTCAGCGGCGGCAGCGAAGTGGCGGGCATCGAAATCGGTACCAAACAGCCCGACGGCATGTTCGTCTACGCCCGCGCCCCCGGGGAACCGGCGGTGTTCTTGCTGTCGCCCGCCAGCATGATCAAGGTGCCGTTCGACCTCGAACGCCTGAAGGCTGAGGAAGTCGTAGCGCCGGAGGGCGGCGACAACCGCTGAGCCGGTGGAGTCTCAGCCTTCGCCCAGCGCCACCGCCAGGATCTCCAGCGCCTCGTCGATCTCCGCTTCGGCGACGACCAGCGCCGGCCGGAAACGGATCGAGTGGTCGCCGCACGCCAGGATCATCATGCCGTGCGCGAAACACTTGCGCCGCAAGGTGTCCCGCGTCGCCTTGTCCGGGAGATCGAAGGCGCACATCAAACCGCGGCCGCGGGCATTGGACATCCGGTCCGGGAAACGGCTCGCCAGCTCTTCCAGTCCACGTCGCAGCCGCTCGCCGACGCGGGCGGAATTCTCCACCAGCTTCTCGTCGGCGATGATCTCCAGAATCCGTTGGCTGCGCACCATGTCGGTCAGGTTGCCGCCCCAGGTGGAATTGATGCGGCTGGCGACCTTGAAGACGTTGTCCGGCACTTCGTCGACGCGCGGGCCCACCCAGCAGCCCCCCAACTGCACCTTTTTGCCGAAGGCGATGGCGTCCGGCACGACGCCAAAGTGCTCGAAGGCCCACATCTTGCCGCTGGTGCCGATGCCGGTCTGCACCTCGTCGAAGATCAGAAAAGCTTCGTGCTCGTCGGCCAGTCGCCGCAGTTCGCGCAGGAACTCGCCGCGGAAATGGTTGTCGCCGCCCTCGGCCTGAATGGGCTCGATGAGGATCGCGCAGATGTCGTGCGGATTGGCGGCAAAAGCCGCTTCGATCTCCCGGACCGCCTGCTTTTCGGTAGCCTCGACGCGCTGCAGGACCTCGGGCGTGATGGGGAACGACAGCTTGGGGTTGGTGACCCGCGGCCAGTCGAACTTGGCGAAGTACATGGTCTTCACCGGATCGGTGCTGGTACACGACACCGTGTAACCACTGCGGCCATGGAAGCAGTCGCGGAAGTGAAGAACCTGGTGGCCTTTTTCACCGCGGCCCGCCGCCAGGTTCTTGCGGACCTTCCAGTCCATGGCAGTCTTCATGGCGTTTTCCACGCCCAACGCGCCGCCTTCGATGAAGAAGACATGCGGCATGCCCGCCGGTTGGGCGATGCGCCGGAAAGTGTCGACGAATTCCGCCATTTCCACCGTGTAGACGTCGGCGTTCGAGGGTTTGTTGACGGCGATGCGGCCGAGCTTGGCCACGAACTCGGGCTCCAGAAGCCGCGGGTGATTGAACCCTAGCGGTGCCGACGCGAAGCACGAGAACATGTCGAGAAAAGTACGGTTGTGCTTGGAATCGTGCAGCCGCACACCGTGGCTGTTCTCCCAGTCCAGAACCAGATCGAACCCGTCGGCCAACATGACCCGGGCGAGTGTGGCGTGGACAGTGTCCGGGGTGACCCGGCTCAAAGTCGTGTTCGGCATGACAAGGCTCCCTGCGCGGCGGAATCGAGGAACACCGGCGTGATGGAAAAGAGGCCCGTGCCGCCGCGCGCGTCACGAACGCTGGCTTGAATGTCACGCCGCGAATACGAGCTCGCGCCGGCAGGCGCGAGCGCAGGTCAGAAGGGAGCAGGCGGTGGCTTGCGCTCGATGACGTAGACGAGCTTGGGGTGCAGTTGGTACAGCATTGCCGCCTCTTGGTGTGGGCCCGCCATCGGGCCCGCCGCCGGCCTTTACAATAGCACCCGGGTCCGAAGCGCAGCAACCCCGGCCGGCAATCCAGGCCGCGGCTACAAGAGCGACACGGCCAGCGCCGCCAACGGGCTGCGTTCGCTGCGCGTCAAGAGCACTTGCCCGAAAATCTCCTGACCCTTGAAGCGTTCGACGACGTAGGTGAGACCGTTGCTGGACGCGTCCAGATACGGGTTGTCGATCTGGTACGGATCGCCGGTGAGGATCACCTTGGTATTGATCCCCGCGCGGCTGATGATCGTTTTCACTTCGTGCGGGGTCAGGTTCTGCGCCTCATCGATGATGATGAACTGCCGCGGCAGCGACCGGCCGCGGATATAGGTTACGGCCTCCATCTCCAGCACCTTGCTGTCGAGCAGATACTGCAGCTTGTCCTCGTCGTCGTAGAACGAGTCGGTCAGCATCTTCAGGTTGTCGAAGATGGGCTGCATCCAGTGCTCGAGTTTCTCTTCTTTGGTGCCGGGCAGGTAACCGATGTCGCGGCCGAGAGGCATGATCGGGCGCGACACGAACACCTTGGAGTACACGCGCTCGTCCATGACCTTCTGCAGGCCGCAGGCGAGGGCCAACAGGGTCTTGCCGGTGCCGGCGCCGCCGACCAGTGTCACCAGTTGCACGCGTTCGTCGAGCAGCAGTTCGAGTGCGAATTTTTGCTGCACATTCAGGGGCTTGATGCCCCACGGGTGGGCCTCGCCGCTGCGCAACGGTTCTATCCGCCCGCTGAGGGCCCGGATGCCGATGGCGCTTTGCTGGGCATTCGTACTGTTGCGTAGGATGAAACACTCGTTGGGCTGGGCTTGCCAGTCCGGTGCGATGCCGCCGTCGCGGTAGAACGCCTCCATCTGCTCGGGGGACACATCGCGCTCTTCCCAGCCATAGTACAGCTCGTCGATGTTGACCTTGTTGGCCTCGAAGTCCTCGGTCTTGATGCCGAGCGCGTCGCCCTTGATGCGGGCGTTGATGTCCTTCGAGACGACTACCGCCGGGCCTTCGCCCTGCTCCTCCAAGTAGCGGGCGCAGAGCAAGATCCGGTTGTCGGTGATACTCAGGTCCATGCCGTGCGGCACGGTCTTGGGCATGCAGTCGGCCAGAACCCGCACCGACCCGCCGTTGACGCGGACCCCGGTGGTGAGGGACCCCTGCTGGCGCAACGCATCCAGCTCGCGGATCACCCGCCGCGCATTCCGCCCGACCTCGTCCGTATTCTTCTTGAATTGATCGAGCTCTTCCAGGACGTCGAGCGGAATGACGACCGTGGCGTTTCCGAACGCATGCAAGGCTTTGGCATCGTGCAGGAGAACGTTCGTGTCGAGGACGTAGATGGCCATCCTGCCTCACCGGAAATCGGCGCCCCGGACAAAGTGCGTTGCGGCCGCAGCGGCTGCAAGCAGAAACCGTTCCACGGCCTTGCGCGGAGGCCCTCGTGCCGCCTCGAACGGCGGGGCGACGCCGTTTGTCCGGACTCCGGGTTGACACCCGGCGCCGGGTGCCGCTACCATCGTGCGGTTTGGTCGGCTCAAACCGTTGCTCGAATGGAAGTTGCACGTGCGTCTCCAAGATTACGCGGCTGCAGACCTGATCGCCCTCGGAGTGTCCGCCCAGGACAAGCCGGAGCTCCTGACCCAGCTCGTGGAGTTGCTGCTCAAGTCCGGGCACGTCCGGGACGGCAGTGATCTTGTGAGCAAGTTGCTCATCCGCGAGAACGTCTTCAGCACCGGGATCGGCGGCGGCATCGCGATTCCACACGCGCGGACCAACGACATCGACTCCCTGGTGCTGGTCTTCGGGAGGACCTTGGTGCCGATGGATTTCCAGGCCCTGGACGGCCATCCGGTGGATCTGGTGTTCATGCTGGTGGGTCCCCAGGATTCTTCCAGCGTGCACGTCAAGCTGCTGGCACGTGTGTCGCGGCTCCTGCAGAGCGAAGCGTTCAAGGAGCGGTTACGCCACAGCACCGATGCCGCCGACATCGTCGCCGCGTTCCAGGCCGAGGACGAGTACGTGCAGTGACTCGGCGCCCGCCACTGCACGCGCTTCCATCATGACTCCTGACGTCATCCATGTGCAGTTGCGCGAACGCGTCCGGCTGGACGTGTTCTTGACGCGGCGTTTGGCGCACGTGTCCCGGAACCGGATTCAACGTCACATCCTGGCCGGCGATGTGCTGGTGGACGGCCGCGCCGTGCGTTCCAGCCACCCGTTGATGGGCGGCGAGACGATCACGATCCCGCAACTCGAAGCACGGCGGCTCGAGAAGGCGTCCGAGGCGCTCGAGTTCGAGATCGTGTACGAGGATAGGGATTTGGCCGTCGTCGACAAACCGGCCGGCTTGCTGGTGCATCCGGTTGGGCGCGAGTTCCGGCGGACCTTGCTGAATGGATTGCACCATCGCATCGCGGCACGGGGCGAGGACCCCACCGGGCTGGGGGTGGTGCACCGGCTCGATCGCCTCACGTCCGGCCTCATCGTCTTCGCGAAGACGCTCGACGCGCGGCGCGCATTGTCGGCCGACGTCGAGCACCGGCGCATGCACCGCACCTACCTGGCGCTGTGCGCCGGCCTGCCGCCTGCCGCACGCGGCAGCATCGATTTGCACATCCGGCGCGACCCCGTGCGGCCCACCCGCATGCAGGTGCTGCGGCCGGAAGAAGTCGCGGGCGCGTTGAAGGACATGACCCGGCCGCTCGTATCGTCCAGCGGGTACAGCGATCCACACTTGGACTGGCGGCCCCGTACGGCGCGCACACACTGGCACGTGTTGCGGCGATTTCCGGGCGCGGCGCTGGTGCGCATGCAACTCGAGACCGGTCGTACGCACCAGATCCGGGTGCACGCGCAAGGGGCCGGGTGGCCGCTGCTGGGCGATCCGCTGTATGGCCCCGAGGAGTCGCAGTTGGTTTCCGACGGCGCTCGTACCGTGCAGGGCCTTCTCAGCCGGCCGGCGCTGCATGCCGCGCGGCTCGCGTTCCGCCATCCGCGCACCGGCGAGACGCTGGTCTTGCGCGCCGCACTGCCCGCGGACTTGCGCCAGGCGATCGCCCAGCTCAGGCGGTGACGATGCGCAGGCCGCGCTCGTCGCGATACGCCCACCAGACGCTGCCCTGCTCCGCCGCCGGCCCGTCCACGTAGGGCGAGCCGCCGTAGGCGATGACGCGCGACGCGCGCCGTTTTTGCCACCACGCGGCGATCTCGTGCGGCAGCGCGTACCAGCCCGCGGGGTCGTCCCGCATCGCGTCGATCACCGTGGCATAGCGCTCCAACCGGTCCCGGGAGGTGTTGTAATCGGGGTGGAAGAGCAGCATGGCCAAGCCGTGCTGCGCACGCACCCAGTCGAGTTTCGAACGGCACGCCGCCACCACGTCCTGGCGGAGGACGTTGATCAGCGTGTGGTCCATCGGCAGTGTGATGGGTAATTCGACCATCCGGTCGTTCAACAGGAATGGGAACGCACCGCACACGCCGCCCGGCTGTGGTTCGAGCGTGGCGTTGTCCATGAACGACGAGTCGTAGTCCGCATTCAGCTCCGGCAGCCAGAACGGGTTGCGATAGGTGAACGGCGAACGGAAACCGCACGCGCCCCAATCCTGGATGTACTGGTTGATGCGATCACGGCGGGCGGCGAAATGTGCGCGTGAAGCGAACAACTTGCCGGTGTGCTCCAACCCGTGCACGCCGATCTCATGGCCGCGCGCCCGCAGGGCGTCCAGAGTGCTGTGCGTGAGCGGGTAGCGTTCCGGCACGAAATACCACGCCGATCGCACGCCCCGGGCCTCCTCGGCCTGAGCCATCGCCTCGACGTTGCGCACCCCGGCCGCGGTATCGACATCGTGCGATAGACACCATGCCCAGTGCTTGCCGCGCGGCCAAAAGCCCACGAACGGCACCGCCTGCAGCTTCGCGGCCTCCATCCGGTGCACGAGCAACGCCTGCATCAGAGCGGTGAGGGTGGCATCTTGCGGCCAGCCTGGAAACGCCGTCGTCCGCAAGCGCCGCCGCGCGTTGGCGCGCTGCAACTCGACTTGCGCGGCACGTGGCAAGAGCGGCTTCAGAAGGTAGTACAGCCCCTGGAGCCGCCGGTCGCCGGCCGTGCCGGCACCGGTGCTTGCGGCCACGTAGTGCTCGAATTGCAAGCAGGTGATGGCGTCGTCCGGGTCGAACGCGACCCCGTCGTTGGTGCGCGGCATGCCCGCGGTCGCTGGGGCGGCGTGAAACCAGACGGGCAGGTCGCCGTAGCGGCCGTGTTGCAACGGCGGGCGTCCGTGCTCCGACTCGGCGGCGACCGCGGGTGCGGTGGCCGGTTCGGGGAGCGTGGCCCGGAAGTGGTCGGCCAGCCGGCGCATGGCGGCCTCAGCTTGTGGTGACTTCGTAGTTCTCGAGGAACAGGACGTCGACGCCGCTGCGCTTCAGTTCACTAATGGCGTCCGCCGGGCTGCCCACGATCGGCTCTTCGTGCTTATTGAAGCTGGTATTGATGGCCAGTGGCAACCCGGTTTGCTTCTGAAACGACCGCAGCGCGCCGTGCAAGTAAGGGTCGGTTTCGCGCCGGACCGACTGCGGCCGCGCGGTGCCGTCCTTGTGCACCACGCCCGGCGCCTTCTCCTTAC
>Ga0315287_10007523_pt1 | contig 10925 bp, 3 predicted proteins | sample YL17G11_0_MG_FD_205037 | JGI IMG/M metagenome (GOLD analysis project Ga0315287, IMG submission 205037) | Sediment microbial communities from Yellowstone Lake, YNP, Wyoming, USA - YL17G11_0 | ecosystem: Environmental > Aquatic > Freshwater > Lake > Sediment | place: USA: Wyoming | collected...
CCTCAGTTGAAGGGGACAGCAGTGGGATAGGAGAGGTGGACGTCGAGATACAGGGAAACCAGCTCGAATACATGGGCTTCCCCAACGCTTCATTCAACGGATTCGAGGTAAGGCATAGTTATCCGCGTTGGCGTGACCTGGGATGGACCTTTTACCCGGTGGTAAAACACGAATGGCTTCAAATCGGTTTCCATACGACCATTCGTCAATCTGAACTGAAGCTGGATTGCGGGGTCGGCCTGGCTCAGAAGATCTGTGAAGGCGTCTACACGGTCACAAAGACCGGTCTTCACGTGTTGACCGTGGGCGGCTCCGCCGGCGTGTACACAGACCAATACGGTCACGCCCACGAGCTGAAGGCCAGTCCAGCGGCGAGAAGGTTCTTCGTGGATGCATCGGGTGGCAGCATAGGCCGGCTCATCAATCGGGTGATGGTCGATTCGACGTGGGTGCAGCGATTCGCTGCGGCGACGGCCCTGCAGGACATGAATGAGCCTGCGCTGGGGTATGAGGACCTGGATCTGAACCAGGACGGGGTCATAGACAACGCAGACGCGGATCTGATGCTGTTTGTGCCTTCGGATCTGAACAAGGACTTTGTGGTGAACCTCCAGGATTTTGCCCAGTGGGCCGGGGACCCGGGCGAGAGAGATGGCCGGTGGGCCTCGCTTGCGGAGATGTCCGGGCAGTGGATGGTGAGGGCCTACACCTATTGCGGGGCGGACGTAACGGCAGACGGGCGTGTGGACCTGAAGGACCTGGCGATGGTGGGTCAGCACTTCAAGGATGCACCCTGCACAGGCCAGAACACCTGGTGCTCCCACGCGGACATCAATCTCGACGGGCGCGTCGATTGGCGGGACGTCGAGGTCCTGGCCGAGCAATGGTTGACCAGTCTGTAGGATGGACAGTTTGTGTGCCCATGCTGCTTCTGCGACCAGGATAGCATGACTGGCAGCGGGAGGCAAGGCACAAAAACGGTAGAAGAGGGCGGCTGGCACAGCCGCCAGGGTCCTTATTCGTTCCACAGAGAGCCGGTATTGAGGACCTTGTGGGTCTCAAGCAGGATGGGCTTCAGGGCAGGGAGGTCTTCCTTCACGACCTTCCATGTGCAATTGGGATAACAATTGCTGTTCAAGGGGGACTATCATGCCGTTTCCACCCGCCAGGGGCTTTCGCCGTCGAGACTGCAGCCCCGGATGGGGATTGAGCGGTTCATGGCCGGACGGATGATAAAGACCGGCCATGTAAGGAAGAGACCAACTTTTTTAACAAAAGGATTAGCAGTTTGTAGGATGGGTAGCTTGTCTGCCCATGCTGTTTTTGCTGGATACGCCAGACTCTACCTACTGGGAGATCCACCCCCGCCCCGCAGACCTTTGTCGTCAGATCGCTCTGTTCCGCCATCACTGCCATCCAATTGCCATTCATCTGTACCGGCAAAGTGACACACGCGTGGCAGCGGGAGGCAAGAAACAAGAGGCCGTCTGCTATCTGCTGTCCGCTGACGGCTGAAAGCTGAGAGCCAACTCCCCGGCTCCTGACTTCAGTATTATAGATCCCTCGCCATGCTCGGGATGACCGCTGCGCGGTTACTTTCCTTTCAACTGTAAGACCGTGACAGAATACGCCGGGAACGTGCGGGTAAAGTTGGTGCCCAAACCGTCCACTTTCTTGCTGACCGGCACGATCTTCGTCGGCTCCGTGATCGAGTTGGTCTCCTCCAGGCTGCCGGCGCTCATCTCTACGGCCTGTCCTGTGGGCTCGACTGCGGCCACTCCGCTGATCTTCACTCGCACAGGCTGCGGCGTGCCGACGGTGTTGACGACCTTCAGGTAGATCACCCCTGTCTTGGTGTTGCGGGTGGCGTTGTAGAAAAGCGACGGGACGTCTTGCATCGTTTGGGTCTGTTCGCCCGCGCCGCCGGGCCCTCCGCGCATTCGCATCTCCATCGGCCGTGTCGGAATGCCTTCCGCGCTGGCGTCCAGGACCATGTCGCCGTGATTGAGGCTGAACATTTTTTGGGCATAGTAGGCAGGTGAGCCGTAACTGGTGAGCGTGTCGTAGCCGATCAGGTCCGTGGGCCATTGCATCCCGCCGGGATTCACGTTCACGAACAGCGGGGCATAGGCCTCCATGATGACCACGTCGGAGTTCCGCTCCATGCCCGTCATCCACGCCGAATCGCTCAGGGCTGCGCCCATGTTCGGGGTCGGTGCACCCTCGCGGGTGGCCCACTCGCCGACGAAGACCTTCGGACCGTTTCGGTCCAACTTGTCATAGTGGCGGGTATCCGACTGCATCTGCGTGGAATTGCGGTAGAAGTGATCGTCGTATACATCCGGCTTGCGGGTCTGAAGGATAGTCGTGTCTACGGGAGTGGCCCCGATGATCTTGATCTGGGGGTACTTGGCCTTGATGGCATCGTAGAACTGGGCGAAGCGGGCATCATACTGGTTTCCGCCTGCTCGCCTGTTTCCGAGATTCTCTTCGTTGCCGATCTCGACGTAGGTGAGCTTGAAGGGTTTGGGGTGTCCGTCTTTGGCCCGGCGTGCGCCCCAGGTCGTGCCCTTGTCTCCGATTGTGTATTCGATTTCATCCAGGGCGTCCTGTACGTACGGCTGCAGATCGGCGCCGGGAGAGACCGTTTCGCCCCTGAGTGAGTATCCGGCGTACACGCCGATGACCGGCTCCATGTTGAGATCCTCGCACCATTGCAGGAACTCCAGCAGGCCCATGCCATCGGAGGACCAGTAGCTCCAGGCGTCGCACGGGTGACCCGGCCGCTCGGAGATGTCGCCGATCGTCTTCTTCCATTCGAACCGCGTGGCGATGGTGTTTCCTTCGAGGTAATTGCCGCCCGGGAATCGCAAGAAGGCCGGTTTCATGTCTGCCAACAACTCCATGATGTCGATTCGGTTGCCGTTGGGCCGGTTCTTATACGTAGGCGGAAACAGCGAGACCAGGCTGAACCACACCGTTCCGGTGTCGCCGGCCCAGATGTGAAGGCGGGCGTCCTTCGTGGTCGCCACATTGCCCGTGGTCAAGGTAGCTTCGTACTTCTTGTAGCTGTCGGTAATCCTGCGTATCTCGGCCCGGGCATAGATGGTCTTGCCGTCGTTGCTGACGATCGCCAGGATTAGCGGCCCGAAGAAGCCGTTGCCGCCCTTGGCGTGGATCCTGGCCTTGTACTTCGTGTTCGGCCGGACCGGGATGCCCCAGAATCCTCCGTTGGAGACGCCCACCCGTTGGTCCTTGCCGGCACTGTTTACCTCCAGCTTCAGACTGTTCGTCAAGGCCCCGTTCATTGGTTGGGTCGTGTCCAGGGCAATGGAGCCGGCTCCACCGCCGCTCTGAACCAGCTCCCAATTAACCAGATAATTCGGTGTCTGCTGGGTATTAGGATCTTCCTGGGGCTGCCCACGACCACGGCGGCGCATGGGGGTTTCCTTGAAGATGCGATTGCGAATCAGTTCGGCGTACAGGCCACCATCGTAGGAGTAATTGATCTCCTCGGTCATCAGCCCGTAGAGCATCGGGCTGACCTTGGCGGTAACCTGGTCCGCCTTGACCAGCAGCACGGGAATAGGCTTGGCCGCCTCCTCTGTTGTGGTTGCGGCCCTTGCGGTCTCCAGCCCCCAAACACAGCCCAGAACCATCCCTAGTACCATCCATCCGGCGGTTAACAACCTCTTCATACCGCGTCTCCTTGTCAAGAAAACAAACCATCCCATACGATCGACGGCCTATGGGCATCCATTCTAACGCGACCCTGGCGATCGACAAGGAAGAACTCGACAGTGGACTGCGTTCAGCGTAGAGCGTTCAGGGATCAAGGATCAGGAGACAGAAGGGGGGAGCGTATAGCGTTTAGTTTGACGTAGAAAGCCACATCCTCTGGACGTGGATGTTTACGAGTAGAGGGCAGGGGTTAGTTATCGGTTGTCAGTTGCCGGTTTTCGGTGTTCAGGAGGGCGGGAGAAGCTGAGGAAGTGAAGTGGAGAGCCACGAAGCGAGGCCGTTCTCAAAACCCCTCCGCTACGGTCGGGGCTTGACGTAGTACAGTGGTGCATAGTATAAACTGTAACGTCGATTAATTGGATTGGGCAACCGAATACGCATGGAATGAGTTGTTGCTATTCATGATTCATCTGGCCATCTGTGGACCGAGTTTAGAGAGCAATGATCCTGCGGAATGCTTGAAGGCGATCCAAAGAGCGACCGACGAGGCGGTGCTTGCCAAGGTCACCGCTGGAGACAAAGACTCGTGCGTGTGCAACGCCACGCGGTCGCGTCGGGGTTGGTTAATCTTACGCTGCGGGAAGGCAGGAACGGATGGCATTTGCCAGGACAATCGCTGAAGGACGGGTGATGATAGCTGATGTCGTCACCCGCTACAAGGCCAACGCTGACGAGTACACTCGGTCCGGCTCCACCTACAACGAGACGGAAGCCCGTACACATTTTATCAACCCTCTACTCCAATCACTTGGATGGGATGTCCTGAACGAGAAGGGCGAGACGCAGGATTCCCAGGAGGTGATCCAAGAGGCTACGGTCGAGGACAAGGCCGAGAGTCTATCGCGTAAACCGGATTATGAAATGCGGCTGGCGCGACAGCGGAAGTTCTATGTTGAGGCCAAGAAACCATCAGTGAACATTGAAGAGGGCAAGGCCCCGGCCTTCCAGGCCCGCCGGTACGGGTTCAGTGCTGGGATGCCGGTTTCGTTGCTAACCAACTTCCACCGACTGGCAATCTATGACTGTACGCAGCCACCGAAAGAGACGGACAACCCGCGTGTCGCGAGGGTGCCAAATGGCCTGTACGCCTTCGCGGAACTTGAATCGAGGTTCGACGAACTGTGGGCATCTTTCTCCCGCGAAGCAGTATACTCGGGTGCATTCGACGAGAAGTACAAAGTTGCCCCGCATCACCAGGGCACTTCCCAGTTCGATAAGTTCTTCCTGGCGCAGGTCAATCGGTGGCGTGAGCTGCTGGCTAACGACATCCATGCAAGGAATCCCAAACTCACGGGCGAGGAACTCACGTATATCGTACAGCGGCTACTCAACCGAATCGTGTTCTTGCGAATTTGCGAAGACCGGGAGTTGGAGAAATACGAGACGCTGAGGCGCCTGCCAAAGCCACAGACTTATGAGGCCCTGAAACAACTGTTGCGGAAGGCGGATCGGAAGTACAACTCTGGACTCTTCAACCTCATAAATGACCTGTCTTATAGCGTCGAGGTCGGCGATCACACACTCATGTCGGTCATCGACGAACTCTACTACCCACTGAGTCCCTACACATTCGCTGTGGTCGACCCCGCTGTGCTGGGCGATATCTACGAGTTGTTCATTGCGCACGAAATGGTGATCGGTGGGCGTGGTCAACTGTCCATGGTCGAGAAACCGGAGGTGAAAGCCAGCGGTGGGGTGGCAACGACGCCACGGTATGTCGTGGACCAGATCGTTGACCGTACCCTCCTCCCCAAGCTCACGGCCCAATCTCCCTTTCAACTGAAGGATCTTACCGTGGCAGACATCGCCTGCGGGTCCGGCGTGTTCCTGCTGCAGGTGTTACATCGTCTGTTCGAGCATCACCTGAACTGGTACATTAGCGACGGAACGCAGAAACATCGCGACAAAATCTACGAAGCGGGCAAGGACCAGTGGCGTCTCCGGTTGCACGAGAAGCGTCGCATACTCCTTGACCATGTGCGCGGCGTGGACATCGACGCGCAGGCCGTGGAGGTCGCCAGGTTCAGCCTGCTGCTCAAGCTCATCGAGAATGAAACAGGAGAATCCATCAAAGCCCATGAGGCCCGCTCTAAGGAACGAGCCTTGCCGTCGTTGGAAAAGCATGTAGTCTGCGGCAATAGCTTGGTCGATCCCGCACGATTCGCACAGTTCATGTCAGCTGCTTCCAAACAGTTGCTCCTGAGGGTCAACCCGCTCGATTGGGCAAACGAGTTCTCGGGCTTGGCGATGGACGGCAAGTTCGACGTGATTGTTGGCAACCCGCCATACATCCGCATCCAGAATATGGTCGGCTATTCGCCAGAAGAAGCCCGCTTCTACAAGTCCCAAATGTCGGGATACCAGTGTGCCCAGAGCGACAATTTCGACAAGTATAGCCTTTTTGTTGAGCGGGGTTTAGAACTGCTTAAACCTGGGGGACGGCTGGGATACATCGTCCCGCACAAGTTCTTCACTATCCGGTCTGGCGAGTGCTTACGTGACATCATCGCCAAAGGGCGGTCACTGGACCAGATCGTGTATTTCGGAGTGCAGCAGGTGTTTAGCAAGTCATCGACATATACCTGCATCTTGGTTCTGGATAAGGCGCCACACAGTGTATTCACCTTTGAGCATGTCAGCGACCTGAAGACGTGGCGGTACGGTCAGCCGGGGGCTGTTGCAGAACACAAGATGAGTGAGATAGGCAGCGGACCGTGGTCATTCGTGCCAGACGACGCCAGACTGCTATTCACTCGCATAAAAGGCCGCTGCTCCAAGACACTGGGCGAGATTGCTGAGGTCTTTGTGGGCGTGCAGACCAGCATTGACGAGGTTTACATCGTCAAGCCGACCACTGTAACCGCCCATACCGTGAAGTTCACAGATGTTAATGGTCAGCAGTGGAGGATTGAACGTGCGATCCTGCGTCCAAGCTTGTTGAAAGTAACGCTGAATGAGTTCAGCAAGCCCGACCCCAACACATTCATCATCTTCCCTTACGAAATCTCTGGTGATAAAGCAGTTCTCTACACTCCCCACCAGATGGCGTCGTGGTTCCCGTTGGCATGGACTTATCTCAAGTGGCACAAGATTAGCCTGGAGAAGCGGAACATCCAATCCGGCACACCACAGACTTGGTATAGATACGGGCGTTCGCAGAGCCTAACCAAATTCGATAGCCCGAAGCTCATACTCCCCGTGCTATCCACTGAACCACGCTGTGCCTATGATGACACCAACGTTGTCGTCACGGGTGGGGGTAACGGACCGTACTACCTGGTGCGGCCCCGCCTCGGCGTCGAATTGTCCATCTTCTTCCTGCAAGCAGTCCTGTGCCACCCCGTCATGGAGGCAATGATCCGGTCTTCCTCAAGCCCATTTCGGGGAGGCTACTATTCGCATGGGAAGCAGTTTCTCACGGGACTTCCCGTTGCTGATGTTGACCTGAACCATCCGCAGCAGAAGCAGATGCACGACCAGGTTGTTGACGCAGTGACAAAACTGATCGCCAACGACGAATCGCGTAAAGCGGCCAAGACGCCCAAGATGCAGAAGGTATTCGAGAGGCAGCGTGCGGTACTTCTCGAGCAACTGGGGCGCATGATGAACGAGTTGTACGCTATCACGCCGGCCGACCTTGAGATTGCCCAGACCGTTCAGATTCCGCGAGACGAACCAAGGTGAAACCTGTCGCGACATACAGAGAGCTCAGGGGTGGCTACTATACGCCCAACTCGATTGGCGAGTTCCTTGCCCGCTGGGCGGTACGGTCGGCGAACGATCATGTTCTTGAGCCAAGCTGCGGTGATGGTGCTCTGTTGGAGGCTGCTGCCATCGCATTGTTGCATCATGGAGCCTCGCCATCGTCAATTGCCGTGCAACTCCGTGGGGTAGAGCTTGACCAAGCGGAGGCGGCCAAGGCGAGGAAACGCTTATGTGCCAACGCGATTCCGCTGCCAGACGATGCCATCCATGTTGGTGACTTCTTCGCTTACGCCAGCGAAAGGGTGCCTGAACAAGACCTATTCGGATTTGGCGACTTTGAGGTCACCAAGTCACGCTTTGATGTCGTCATTGGCAATCCGCCGTTCATCCGCTATCAGCACTTCGCCGAAAAGCATCGGCGCGTCGCATTTGCCCTGATGAACCGAATGGGGCTGCATCCCAACAAGCTGACCAATGCCTGGGTGCCTTTTGTGTGTGTCGCGTCAATGCTGCTCAAGGACGAGGGACGCTTGGCAATGGTCATTCCAGCGGAACTGCTTCAGGTCAGTTATACGGCGGAGCTTCGTCGGTTCCTTAGCGAGCATTTTTGCCGGCTGATGCTGATTACCTTTCGGCGGCTTGTCTTCCCGGATATACAGCAAGAGGTGGTGCTGCTGTGTGCCGAGAAAAACAGCGGGAAACGAACCGGCATAAACGTGGTGGAACTGGATGGAACGGATGACCTGCTAGGTCATGAGGACAGCGTTACTGATCTAAGCGAGTTGAAACCGATGGATCATTCCACTGAAAAGTGGACCCAATACTATCTTACGAAACAGGAAATCGGCCTCGTCCGCGCCATCCGGCGTGAGACTCAGCTACCTTGCCTTGGCGACCTGGCCTCGGTGGATGTCGGCGTAGTAACCGGACTGAACGAGTTTTTTGTACTGTGCGAGAAAGACAAGTTCTCTGCTGGGCTGGATGGGTTCACACGCAATATTATTGCCCGCTCAGCACACCTTGCGGGCATTGCGTTCTACGATGAGGATTGGAGGGCGCTGGCCGAAAGCCAGCAAAGAGTGCATCTACTAGATGCCCCCTCCGTCGCGGTGTCCCGCTTGCCCGACCAACTGCGCAGCTACATTCAGTACGGAGAAGCCAAGGGCTACCACAAGGGCTACAAGTGTCGCATCAGGAAGCTCTGGTACGTCGTTCCGTCAGTCTGGCGACCCGATGCTTTTCTGCTTCGTCAGATTCACCGCTACCCCAAGCTCGTCGTGAATGAAACCGACGCGACATCGACCGATACTATACATCGGGTACGGCTACGTAGCGGCACCAATGGGCGACGGCTGGCAATTGGTTGCCTGAACTCTCTCACCTTCGCCTTCTCTGAGATTATGGGCCGGAGCTACGGTGGCGGGGTACTTGAGCTTGAGCCGAGGGAGGCTGAGCAATTGCCCATCCCCATGCGCGGGGCCGAATCCATCGACTTCGATCTTGTCCATGGCCTTTTGCGGCAAGATCAAGTAGATAAGGCACTGGCGATCACGGACCAGGTCCTCCTGCGGGAGGGCTTGAGGCTCTCGCAGACGGACACAAGGCTCCTTCACGGTATCTGGGCCAAACTGCGAGATCGCCGCCTGAACCGGAAGCACCGGTTACCAGCTGGCGGTAGGCAGGTAGAACGCGGCATAGCGGGCAGTCAAAAAGAACTGGCTGGCAGCTTACAGGTGTCGCAGGGATGACGGTAGTGAGCAGAAAAGGGATCACGATTCGATTCGATGGCCAGCTCACGGAGTTTGTGTGCCAGTCGCTGCGAACTGGTCCTACTGGTTCATATGAAGTCTGGCCCCCTTCCGCTGAAGTATCTGATCGGCATTTGACAGGTCGGGGAGGCGAAACCGCAAGGCCACCTCGCCCGACGCCTCAGGAATGAATCCCCTTGCCTCAAATGCCAGGATCAGATGTTTGCTGGTCACGCTGAAGCGAATTGCCTTGAACCGAGGATCAGAAATGTCTCATGGCGATTGACAACTGGCACAACAAGTCTACTATGATCTCATGTGCCCCCGACGCCTGGAACGAAGTATCCTGCCGCATGAGCGGCTCCGTATGACCGTTATTACTTAGGACCCGTCAGGAAATAAGTGATGTATTGGCCGCTCAGATTCAGGTCAGATTGGGACGCGATCGATTGAGCGAAACCGGAGGTGTAGTCCTGCTACATTGAGGATTTCGCGATTGAGGAGCGGCCCAAGATGGCCCGAAGATGAGATGGAGAATGGGTCAGTTATTTCCTGACGGGTCCTTAGGAGAAGTTGGATATGAAGACCTCTTTTCACAGCATGAAGAACGTGACCTTGTTGTGGGTGCTCTTTGCAGGGATGCTTTCGTGCAAGAGTCAGGCCCAGGGGACAGACTACTGCCAGTACGTCAATCCGTTCATCGGGACTGCCGACAACGGTCATACCTTCCCTGGGGCGGCCGTGCCATTCGGTCTGATCCAGGTCAGTCCGGAGACTGGCAATATGCAATGGAGATATTGCTCGGGGTACAACTACGCAGACTCCGTCATTCTCGGATTTGCCCAGGATCACCTGAATGGAACCGGCTGCGCAGACCTTGGGGATATCCTGTTGCAGCCGTTTACAGGAGGCGTGGACCGAAAGGACTATCACAGCCGCTTTTCGAAGAACACGGAGAAGGCCGTGCCTGGCTACTATCGCGTCACGCTGGATGATTTTGGCGTGGACGTCGAACTGACCGCCACTGCCCACACGGCCATGCATCGCTATACCTTTGCCAAGGAACCCGCGCATATCCTGGTCGACCTTCAGAGCGGGCTGGTCGGGGACGAAAGGGGATTGAGAAACCGCGTATCGCGAGCTGAGATCGATATCGGAGACAACCAAACCATAACCGGCCACAATCAGGTGAAGGGATGGGTGTCCCGCCATTTCTTCTATGTGATCCGTTTTGACAGGCCGTTCACCAAGAAGACGGAGCTCTTGAAGGCGGACGGAGAAAGGGCGCCCCGCTACGTCCTGGACTTCGACCTAAAGCCCGGCCAGGCTATTGAGGTCAAGGTGGCCCTCTCCACGGTCAGTATCGACGGCGCCAAGGCGAATCTGGCAGCGGAAAATCCGGGCTGGGACTTCGGGGCGGTGCACAAGAAGGCCTATGACGAATGGAACTCGCTGCTGTCCAAGGTGGACGTGGAGGGATCTCGCGACCAGAAGGAGAGTTTCTATACCAGCCTCTACCATCTGTATTTACAGCCCAACAATATTGCCGACGTGGATGGCAGATATCGCGGTGCTGACGACAAGGTCTATACGTCGCCTTCCAGAGCGTACTATTCGACGCTGTCGCTGTGGGATACGTACCGGGCAGCCAATCCCCTCTATACGATCCTGGCCCCGGAAAAGGTGGACGACTTTGTCAACACAATGATCTCGCATCGGCAGGCGCAGGGG
>Ga0315287_10007524_pt1 | contig 10922 bp, 11 predicted proteins | sample YL17G11_0_MG_FD_205037 | JGI IMG/M metagenome (GOLD analysis project Ga0315287, IMG submission 205037) | Sediment microbial communities from Yellowstone Lake, YNP, Wyoming, USA - YL17G11_0 | ecosystem: Environmental > Aquatic > Freshwater > Lake > Sediment | place: USA: Wyoming | collected...
CGCAACTTCCCTGGCGGCGATACACGCATGAGTGCCCATTACGGACCATACCCGCTGTTCATCGAGCGGGCGTCGGGCTGCCGCATGATCGACGCGGACGGTCACGAAATCGTCGACTTCATGAACAATTTCACGTCCCTGATACTCGGCCACGCGAATCCGGCGGTGGTCACAGCGGTGTCGGAACAGATGCAGCGCGGCTCAGCCTATGCAGCACCCACACGTAGCCAGGTTGCGTTGGCCGAGATCATCCGCGCGCGGCTACCGTCGATCGAACAGCTGCGGTTCACCAGCTCCGGAAGCGAAGCCACGCTGATGACGCTGCGCTGCGCACGCGCATTCACCGGCCGACAGAAGATCATGAAGATGGAAGGCGGCTATCACGGCAGCTACGAACTCGCCGAAGTGAGTCTGGTGCCGAGGCCGGATCAGTGCGGTCCGCTCGACGCTCCGATGCCGGTGCCGATCGACGCCAGCATCCCGGACAGTGTGCTCGGTGACGTCATAGTCTGTCCGTACAACGAGCCGGAACTGGCGCGGGCGCTGATACAAAAACATGCTGAAGAAATCGCGGCCGTCATCGTCGAGCCGGTGCTGGGCAGCATGGGGATGATTCCAGCAACCACCGAATTTTTGCGCGCACTACGGGATGCGACGGTGGAGCACGGTGTGCTGTTGATATTCGACGAAGTCATCACGCTGCGGGTCGCTGATGGCGGTGCGCAGGCGCTGCATGGCATCACCCCCGACCTGACCGCTATGGGCAAGATCATCGGTGGCGGCCTGCCGATCGGCGCGTTCGGCGGACGCACGGACCTGATGCGCATGTTCCATCCGGACCAACCCGAACCGGTCATGCACGCCAGCACGTTCAGTGGCAATCCGGTTTCGATGGCGGCGGGGGAAGCGGCGATGAGCCAGGTGAATCCGCAACTGATCGCGCACGTGAACGGTCTCGGCGAGCGGCTGCGCCAGGGCTTCGATGAGACGTTTCTTCGCAACGGTATCCGCGGCCAGGCGACCGGTGTCGGATCGCTCGCCAACATTCATCTGACCGATGCCAAGCTTGGTAACGCCCGCGATTCGCTGGCCGGGCAGATGCGCTCGGGTCGGCTCAACCAGCTGTTGCACCTCTCGATGCTGATGCGCGGGGTCGCCAGTGCGAGCCGGCTGATGTATTGCACATCCGCGCCGATGACTGTCGCCGAGGTCGATTTTGCAATCGATGCGCTCGATGATTCACTGCGCGCGCTGAGACCCGGAATCGAACGTGAACGAGCGGAGCTGCTGTTGTGAACGATGCGATCAAACTGATATCCGGTACGTCTCATCCGAAACTTGCCGCCGAGATTTCGCAGCACCTGGGCGTGCCTCTGTGCGAAACCGAGATTCACCGCTTCGGCAATGAAAATATTCTGTTCCAGTGCAAAGAGAACGTGCGCGAATCGGACGTGTTCGTCATTCAGACGTCGTGTCCGCCGGTGTCCGATATGCTCATGGAGCTGTTGATCATCATCGATGCATTGAAGCACGCGTCGGCGCGGCGCGTGACTGCGGTGTTGCCGTATCTGCCGTACGCGCGTTCCGACAAGAAAGATCGGCCGCGAATATCGATCACGGCACGATTGATCGCGGACCTGCTCGAAGCCGCCGGAGCGGATCGTGTGCTGACAATGAATCTGCATTCGCCACAGGTGCAGGGCTTCTTTCGTATTCCGGTGGATCAGCTCAACGCAACGCCGATCGTCTGCGATCGGTTACGCACGACTACAAACCTGAGCGAGTGCGTGCTGGTCGCAAGCGACGTCGGTGAAGCAAAAGACCTCGGTGAATATGCAAACAGGTTGAAGCTACCGATGGCGATCATTGACAAGCGGCGCCGCGATGACAGCGAGCATCCCGTCGCGGTCGGGTTGATCGGAGACGTGCGGGGTCGTGATGCCTTGATCATCGATGACGAAATCGCCAGCGGCGGGACGATGATCGAAGCGGCGCGTTTTCTGCGCGCGAACGGTGCACGACGAATCGAAGCGGCCGCGGTGCACCCGGTGCTGTCCGGTCATGCGGTGCAGCGATTGCGTGATTCACCGATCGAGCGGCTCATCGTCACCAACTCGATTCCGTTGCGCGGCGACGTGCCGAACGATCGTGTCGAGGTGATCAGCGTGGCGCATCTGTTCGCCGATGCGATTCGTGCCATTCACAGCGGCGACAGCGTGTCGAAGCTGTTCGCGTGACGCGCTTCGTTCACTGACGCTTTGCCATGTTCGGCACCCACGACCTCGCGCTCTTTGTTGTCTCGGGTCTGCTGCTGAACATCGCGCCGGGTCCCGACACGCTGTACATCCTGACTCGCACCACGAGTCGTGGTTGGCGCGGCGGTGCGACCGCGGCGCTCGGAATCGCCACCGGGTGCTTCGTGCACATCTTCGCGGCGGCGTTGGGACTGTCGGCTTTGATCGCCGCATCGGCCACGGCGTTTACGGTGCTGAAATGGGTTGGCGGTGCGTATCTGGTGTGGCTCGGTATTGTGATGTTTCGTGCGCGGCCGCTGGATCTCGGGGCGGCGAAGCAGGCGCCGCGGCAGCGGCTGCGGAGGATTTTCGCCGAGGGCTTCGCGACCAACGTGCTGAATCCGAAGGTGGCATTGTTTTTTCTCGCGCTGTTGCCGCAGTTCATCGATCCGAACGCAAACTACAAGGCGCTCGCGTTTATATTTCTCGGCTGCGTATTCAATTTCAACGCGACGCTGTGGAACCTTTTCGTTGCCTGGTCCGCGACGCGCGTCGCACGCCGCGTGAAGGACTCAGCCATCATCCGGTTGTGGACCAACCGCCTAGTCGGTGGTGTGTTCGTCTATCTCGGCGTACGTCTTGCGTTGGCGACACACTGAGCACGGAGTCGGTTCGCTGATCGAGCGCGTCGGCAGTATGCTTTGTGGGGCGCCGTGCCGGGTTGGCTCTGGAGTTCGCCATGTCGGGTGTTGACGAGATCATCAAGCAGTGGGTTCAGAAAGTCGAAAGTTCCGGGGAAGTACACAATCTTCCCGGCTTCGGCGAACCATTCAAATTCGAAGATGGCTTCCTGGAAACGCCGAGCGAACTGCGGATGGCGTACAAGATTCTGAAAAATGCCGGTTACGTGCCCGCTGAGATCGAGCTGCTGCAACGGCTTGCGGTGTTGCGCGAACAACTGACTGCTACCCAGGATCCCGGGCGACAGCGCGAGCTGAAGCTGAAGATTGCCGAAACGCAACAGAAGGCTTCGATCATGCTGGAAGCGATGCGAGGCAAACGCTGAGCACTTTCAAGGCGCGTTCGTCAATGCTGTGTTGACTATGCCGCTGCGTCACCGATCGCACGTCATTGCGTTAGACTCCCGGCTGGATTTATCGACGAGTCCGTGTGTTGCCAGTGACGACCCCGGCAAAAATCGGTGCCTTGTGTTTTGCAGTGTTGCTCTGCGGCTGCGTCAGCATGACGCCGCCGATCGATGTCGACATCAACGAACCGGTCATGCCGATTGTTATCACAACCTACACGTTGACGATCGATGGCATGCCGGGATTCCTGCTTCCGTACTTCCGCGACGAACTCATTGCCGCGCTGACGGCACGCGGTGCCACCGAAGTGGCGGCCGATGGCGACGCAGGTTTTGTACTGCGGTTTGAGCAAGTGGCGCTGGGTGCCGAGTCGGAGCCGCGTGATGACCTCGGCGAAAAGACCGCCACCGAAGAGCGTGCGCGGTTCATGGCTCGAGTCGAGTTGTTGGTTCGGCTGCGCGGTGCCGCCGATACGATCCGCGTAGGCAGTTTGTCGCGCGTCCACGCCATCACAACCGGCGCGTACATGCATCAACGGGCGCGCGGGGCGATCCGTCAGGGCTTCGATCAACTGCTCGCTCCATTGATCCGGCCAATCTAGGCGTGCGCCGGCTGTCCTATCCAACGATGGTCGCGTATGGCTTCGGCCAGGTGGGCGAAGCGCTGATGGGAGCCGGCTTCGGCACGTTTCTGCTGTTCTATTACCAGCAGATCATCGGTGTTTCAGGAACCGTCACGGCAACTGCACTGGCGCTGTCGCTGATCGTCGATTCGTTGTGCGATCCGATCGTAGGTTCACTTTCTGACAAGATCAGAACACGCTGGGGACGCCGGCACCCCTTCATCGTGGCTTCGGCGTTGCCGTTGTGCGTCGGCTTCTACTGTCTTTTCAATCCACCGAGTGGACTGACACAAGGCGAATACTTCGTCTGGCTGACCGTGTTTGCGATCCTCACTCGACAAGCGTTGACCCTGTTTCATGTCCCGCATCTTGCGCTCGGTGCGGAGATGGCGCGTGACTACACACAACGCTCCACGATGTTTTCGTTCAACATTTTGTTCAGTTCGCTGAGCGGTGCCATCGGCACGGCGATCGCTTATCGCGTGTTTTTTCCGACGACGGAGCAGTTCAGTCCGGGATTGTTGAATCCCGCGGGTTACCACAATTTTTCGTTGAGTTTTGCGATCGCGATGATGGTTGCGATAGCCGTCTGCGCGGCGGGCACCTGGCATGAGATCCCGCACCTGCTGGTGCGCAGCGAAGATCACGGCAAATCCGGCGCGAAAGTCGCGGCCCGACGCAGGAGTTTGCCGAAGCTGTTTATGCAGATGGTGCGCGAATTCAAGGTCGCGTTTCAGAACCGATCATTCAAATCGCTGTTCTTCGGCATGATGCTGGCGACGTTGATGCTGTCGGTCGAAGGCGTATTCAATGCCTATATGGGCGTGCACTTCTGGGGACTCACCACCGAGCAGATATCGCTGCTGCCCATATTCGCCGTGGTCGGGTTGTTCGGTTCGCTCGCGCTGATCGTCCCGGTGACACGCTGGCTGGACAAAAAGATGACGCTGATCTGGTGCAGCATGATCGCCATTATCAACGGCAACATTCTGATCGTGATGCGGCTGTTCTTTCCGGAGCTGTTTCCGGCCAACGGCTCCGCGTTGATCCTGCCGCTCCTCGCCGTCGTCACGTTCATCAACGCATTGATGGGGCCGCTGATATTCGCCACGTTGAATTCGATGTTCGCCGATATCGTCGATGAGCACGAACTGGAAACCGGCGAACGGCAGGAAGGGATCGTGTTCGCAGCGCGTAGTTTTGCAATCAAAGTCACCTCTGCAACGGGGCTCGTGGTCGGCGGCTGGTTCCTCGACGTGATTGCGTTTCCCAAAGGTGCCCGTGCCGGCAGCGTTCACCCGGATGTATTGTGGAATCTTGGGCTGATCGCCGGGCCCGCAACGGCGGTGTTCGTGATGGTCGGGGTTCTGATGTATCTGGGCTACGGACTCGATCGCCAGCGCCATGCACAGATCGCACGCGAATTGGCTGATAGGCGCGCAGCGTGACGCGCGTTTCGACGCTGCCCGCAGCGGCGGAATCAAAGGCGAGCGCGGCAAACGATTCGGTGATCGCCAAGACGGTGCCGCGCACCTTCGGCAACAGCGGTGTGACTGCAGCGGAACTGATCGCGCATCAGAAAGCGTTATTGCCGATTGCGGCCGATCCAATGCTGCGGATCGACACCCGCGCCAGCGCGGCGATCAGTTTCGAAGGGAAACAATAGGTGGCCGAGTCCCAGGTGCGGATTCTCGCGATCTCGGGGAGTTTGCGGGGTGCATCTTCGAACACCGAGCTGCTGCGCGCGGCCGCAACGCTTGCGCCGGCGGGTGTCACGATCGAACTGTACGACGGACTTGCGGAGTTGCCTCACTTCAACCCCGACATTGAGCCGAGCGCGTCCGCGCCGGTGATGGACCTGAAAACCCGTTTGGGCGCGGCCGATGGATTGATTATTTCGAGCCCGGAATATGCTCGCGGGATGGCCGGTTCGCTGAAGAACGCGCTGGACTGGTTGGTCAGCGGACCCGAGTTCGTCGACAAGCCCGTGGCGTTGCTGAGCGCGTCGTCGCGCTCGACGCATGCGTACGAAGCGCTGCGGCTGACCGTGTCGACGATGTCGGGCCTGATCGTGAAGGACGCGTCGATCACATTGCCGTTACTCGGCAGGAACCTCGACGCGGCCGGGATTGTTGCGGATCCCCAACTATCGTTGGTGTTGCGCGCAGCATTGGCTGCGTTTGTGAGTGCGATTAACCAACGCAGAAACGCAGGTGCAAGTTGACTCTCGCGGCAGATCTTATTGTGTGAGTGCGGCCTTGAGTCGCGCCTGCATCGCCGCGCGTTCGTCGTCGCTTGCGACGATGTCGAAATGGCCGGTGTATCTCTGCAGCCGCAGGTAGTCGATCAGGAAATCGTAGACAGCGTTCGCGGCGTTCTGCTCGGCGTTGAACGCTGAGAATTGCGCATCCACAAGATCGGTCACCGTCATCACGCCGCGCTCATATGCTTCGGTCACCAGTTCCAGATTGTTGCTGCCGGCGGTTGCGGCAGTGCGTGAAAAACCGATTCGGTCGAAGCGTGCCTCCGTCGCTAACGATTGCTTGAGCACGCCAGCCTGTAGATCAGCGACGAGTTCATCGTAGCGCAGCTGCTCCTGATCGAGTTCCGCTCGAGCGCGGTCTCTTTCGGCGCTGCGCGCGCCGCCCTGGTAGACGGGCAGACGCGCCTCGACGCCCAATGCCCAATCGGTTTTGTCAGTGACGCCGCCGAGGGCGCCCGGAAACAATTCGGAAAAGTCGATCTGTTCCTGGCCGTCTCCGCCGCGGTCGAGCTCCCGGTCGAGGCTTGCCAGGGCAGAGAATTCCGGTACGTAAAAAGCCCGTTTCGTGGTGACCACGCGCCGATCCTGCGCATCGAGTCGTTGGCGCATCGCTTTGAGTTCTGGCGCGTCGCGCAGAGTTTCTTCGACGAAATAGCGCCGCAACAGCACGCGCGCTTCGGGGCGCGCGAGCTCGGCACGGATCTCCGGTGAAGACACCATAAAATACGGAGCATCGATCGATGGCGTCTCGGTCGAATACCGGGTTTCTAACGGTTCACTGATGGTGCGATTGAGAGTAATGCGCGCCTGTGATGCGGTCGCTTGCGCGGTCACGACGTTACTTTGAGCGTTGGCCCGCGCGGTTTCCCAGCGATAGATCTCCGACCGGGTCCCAACACCGAGTTCTAGGCGCGACTCGGCGCGCTGATAGTTCGATTCCGTCACCTTCAGGTTTTTGCGATCGACTTCGAGCAGCGCTTGCGCGCGTAGCAGGTCGAGATACTCGGCCGCAGTGATGAGTATTGTGTCGAGGATCCGCGCTTCCTGATCCTGCTGGCGCGCGGCTTCCAGCATCCGTTGCACCTGGTATGCGGAAAGCGCCTTGTCGGAATACAGCCGCTGACGCAGCGAAACCGACGCGAACGACTGGTATTCGGGCGCGCGTCCGACGCTGGCAATCGCACGATCGTCGTCGATTCGACTGCCGTGAACCGCGGCGTCGACCTGGGGCAGCAGCGCCGCGCGGGCGATACCGACGTCGGCCGCGCCGATCAAGACGTCCTGCGCGCCCGCCAGCAGCGCAAAGTTGTGGCTCAGGGCGCGTTGAACAGCCTGGATCAACGTCAATTCGCCCAGGACGGAGACTGTTGCGTCGGCTTCTGCGTTCGGCGGCGTGATTGTGGGTAAACGTGAATCCTGCGCAGCAACGTTGATGCTCGCAAGTAACGCGCCGATCGCGACGAATGAGCGCAAACGCGACCCTGATCGACTCACGGCGGACGGGGCGCGCGTCGAGGGGTCGGGTTCTTTCACGAGCAAGCGGCGCAGGCGCAGGCGTGCGGCAGCGACGATTGGGATGCGGCCGAAATACGAGCCGGTCCGCCGCGCGATCGGTGTCATGGGGGATCTCCTGGGTGCGCTCGCATCATCTCCGAACGTCTGTTCGATGCAAGTGTTCGCCAGCGCCGAGCGCATCGGCCGAGCCGAGTCGGCGTCGATTGTGTGGTTATTCGCTCAACCGGATTTAAGGTATGCTCGCGTCACCGCGGTGGACGACCAGGGGATCTGGACGCGTTCGCGAAGCGTCGTGACCCGTCGCGACGTCAATGAAACGGGTTCAGATCGTGGTGAGTGTTGATGGATGGGTAGGTTCCTCTCGGGCGGCTGACGGTTCGCGGTACACGAGATAACAAGTTCATAGGAGAAGGACATGAGTAATTCAATTCGATTGGTCGCCGTGGCGATGCTGGCGATTCTGGTAGGTTGCGGTCAGGGAAAGGAGCCCGCAAAGGCGGCTGCTGATTCTGCCGCCAAGGCCATGGATTCCGCGGCTGACGCCGCAGCGTCAGCTAAAGATGCTGCAGCGTCGAGTGTCGATGCGATGGCCGATAGCGCGAAGTCGATGGGCGATGCATCGACCGATGCGATGAATTCTGCTGCTGACGCGGCAGGCGAAATGGCTGACGACGCGACCGCCACCGTCAACGATGCGATGGATAAAGCAGGTGATGCAGCAGGCAATGCTGCCGATTCCGCTGCAGACGCGATGGAAAGCGCCAAGGATGCAGTGACCGTAAAGAAGGGTTCCTGAGCAATCCTTCGATCAGGCGGCGCGCCCGCGCCGCCTCCTCTTTCTCTTCCGTCCCTTCCGTTTAGTGCCTTTCCACTTGTTGGCTAATCCCGGTAAGATCCGGGCTCTTTCGGCGCCGCGTTGGGTGGCGCGACTTTTTCAGTTACCGGGGGATTCATCATGAGAGACGTCGTCATTGTCGACAATGTCCGCACCGGACTCGCGAAGGCGTTCCGCGGCAGCTTCAACCTGACTCGTTCCGATGACATGCTGGCGCACTGCATTAATGCGCTGCTCGAACGTAATCCGAAGCTTTCGCCCGACGAAGTCGAAGACGTCGTCGTGGGTTCTGCCAGTCACACCGGCGAACAGGATGGCAACATCGCGCGCCTCGCGGTGGTGCTGTCCAAGTTGCCGATCACCACCGCGGGTCTTTCGATCAACCGGTTTTGTTCGTCCGGGTTGCAGTCGATCGCGATCGCCGCGAATCAGATCGCGTCGGGACAGACGCATGTTGCGATGGCCGGCGGTGTCGATTCGATATCGATGCGGCAACGTCAGGAAGCAGGTAAATCCAAGCCGAATAAGCGGCTGATCGAAGAAAAACCAGCGATCTTCATGGCCATGGGTAATACGGCGGAAGTGGTGGCGCGCCGTTATCAGGTGACGCGTGAAATGCAGGACGAGTACGCACTGCAGAGCCAGCAGCGATATGCAGTAGCGGCGCAAAAGGGCTATATCCGCGACGAGATCGCACCGATGAAGGTGACGATGAACCAGGTCGACAAAAAGACCGGCGCGGAGAGTCTGGTTGATGTGGTCGTGGATAAGGACGAGTGCAATCGTCCGGACACGACGCTGGCAGGGCTCGCTAAGCTCCCGCCCGCGTTTGAAGAGGATGGTTCGGTTACCGCGGGTAATGCGTCGCAGCTGTCGGATGGCGCCTCGATGACGTTATTGATGAGCGCCGAGCGTGCGGGACAGTTGGGTCTGAAGCCGATCGGCATTTTCCGCGGCTTTACGGTTGCCGCTTGCGAGCCCGACGAGATGGGCATCGGACCGGTGTTTTCGGTACCTCGCCTGCTGAAGAACGCGGGCTTGAAACTGCAGGACATCGACCTGTGGGAACTCAACGAAGCCTTCGCGTCGCAGTGCCTTTATTGCCGAGACGCGCTCGGCATCGACAACGAAATTTACAACGTCAACGGCGGCGCGATCAGTATCGGCCATCCGTTTGGCATGACGGGCTCGCGGCAGACGGGGCTGGTGCTGCGTGAGCTGCGGCGCCGCAAGAAGAAATACGGCGTGGTCACCATGTGCATCGGTGGTGGCCAGGGCGCGTCCGGGTTGTTCGAGGCAGTTTGATCCAGGCGTGCCCAGCCAGCGCGGGGCGACCGATGAGCGGCGCTCCGTTTTGGCGAGCGCGGGGTAACACTCCGTAACCAATTCCCCAACAGCTGACATTCATCGGAAACGCAGATCGCCGACACTTGCACCGCCTTGGGAATATGCATAACCGCGTGATTGCACGAGCACTCTTCATCGCAGCCTGCGTCAGTCTGGCCAGTTGGGCCAACGCCGTAACGCTTTATGTCGATAAGACTGACCGTGAGCTGACCGAGCTCGCCGCCGGTTGGGAAGCTCTTTCGGAAGAACAACGTCGAGCGCTGCTCACGGAGATCAAGTCGCGGATGCACACGAACGCCGGCAAACGACCCGTGTTGACGATCAAGACCGAGCGTCGTTATGGCCGCGTCGTGCGGCAGCCCGATGGATCGTTGGTGCGCATTGAAACGACAGAGCATGTCATTCGTTATCAGGCGCTGCCGGAGGATGCCGGTGACCACCCATTCGGTGTCGGTTTCGAGCAGCGTTCAGTCGCCGCTGGAACGCCCGCAGCGGACGCTGCTCGAGCTGCGTCTGAAGCAGCGGTGCCTCCCCAACAGCCTCCGGTAGTTCATGTCGGTAACGCGAACCCCCACTGAATGAGCACCGAGCGCGCCCGACTACTGGTCGTGGACGATGACACGGAGCTCCGGGAGTTGGCGCAGGCCTACCTCACGCAGCAGGGCTACGACGTCGATACCGTTGCGGATGGTGCGGAAATGGACGCAGCCCTTGCGACGCATAGATTCGACCTGATCATTCTTGACCTGATGTTGCCCGGCGAAGACGGACTGTCGATCGCCAAGCGGCTCAAAGGTCAGCTGAATGTTCCGATCATCATCGTGTCTGCTCAGGGAGAAGACGTCGACCGTATCGTCGGGTTGGAAATTGGCGCCGACGACTATATCGCCAAGCCATTCAATCCGCGCGAACTGCTCGCGCGGATTCGCGCGGTGTTGCGGCGCGCACAGAACCGCCGGGCCACATCCGAGCCGGAGAAGGTCACACGATTTGGTCCCTTTGAACTCGATATCAACGC
>Ga0315287_10007526_pt1 | contig 10920 bp, 8 predicted proteins | sample YL17G11_0_MG_FD_205037 | JGI IMG/M metagenome (GOLD analysis project Ga0315287, IMG submission 205037) | Sediment microbial communities from Yellowstone Lake, YNP, Wyoming, USA - YL17G11_0 | ecosystem: Environmental > Aquatic > Freshwater > Lake > Sediment | place: USA: Wyoming | collected...
GACGGCATCCCGGGACGACGGGCAATCTGGGCCCGCCAGCGATTCGTGTGCACCGGCAACGCCTCGATGACATAGAGGCGGCCACCGATTTCCTGTTCGAAACGATGAACGGGCGTAGGCATGAACGACAATCGGACCAGAATGAAATCGGCTCGATGAGCACTGTGCATTCTACGCGACGGACGCAGCAAATCAAGCGAAGCCATGCACGAAGGTGGCATCCACATTTGCGCGCGTGCGTGGACACAAGCATTCAGGCACATCGCGCGTTGTGCGTGTCGGCGCGTCCACAAGTTTTGCACGCTCGCATCCACATGTTTTCCACAGCCGCCGTTCGCGCGCGCACGTCATGGCTCGCGCTTGACGCTCCACGGACTGCACACTAGCATGGCAATGCAGGACACCAGAGATGCCGCGACGCCATCACGAAGACCAGCGGCCGGGGGCATCCGCCCCCGGTCTGCGCGCACTCCTCGCCGGAGCGGTCGTGCTCGCGTGCGTGTGGGCAGCGTCGGCTGCGGGTTCCGCTGACCTGCCCTCCTACCGGATCTTCCTGACCGACGGCACGGCGCTCGTCAGCTTCGGCGAGTTCGCGCGCGCGAATGGGAAAGTCGTATTCACCGTCCCGATTGGTTCGCCGTCCAGCCCGGATGCGCTGCGCATTGTCACGCTGCCCGACAACTTCGTCGACTGGGAGCGGACCAATCGATACACGGACGCGGTGCGCCTTCAGTGGTACGCGTCGACGCGCGGCGAGAGAGACTACACGGTACTGACCGCGGCCGTGGCGCGCGCGCTCGGCGACATGGCGTTCGTGACGGATCCCGGCGCGAAACTTGGGATCGGCGCGGAAATCCGCCGGCAGCTCATCGAGTGGCCGTCGTCCCACCTGGGTTATCGCGCGAGTGATGTCCGTGAGCTCACGGCGATTGTCGAGGAGGCCATCTCGGACATCCGGGTGGGCTCGGGCCAGCGCGCCTTCGACCTGAGCCTCGTCGCCATCCTTGAGCCGCCGGCCGAGCGCCTGCTGCCCGAGCCGACCCTGATGGACGGGATCGACCTCGCTTCGGCGATCGCGCAGATGACCGCTGCACGGCGCGAGCGCACGTCCCTGCAGCGAAGCATCCTCTCGGTGCTCGATCGCCGGAAACCCAGTCTGCCCAAGTCGTGGTACTCCTCCACGCGGCGGGCGCTCACGTGGAGCCTCGAGCGTGAGGCCAAGCTCGATCGGCAGTATGCCGAGATTGCCACGCGTGCGCTCGGCTCGGCGACGAAGTACGCCGCGCGTGGGGATGTCGCGTCGCTCGATCATCTGACCGCTGATGTCCGCCGGGAGGATGATCGACTCGGACGCCAGCGGCCCGAGAATGTCGAGACTCTGCTCGCCTCCCTCGCCGCGCGCACGCAGACGGCGCGAGCGGTCCGTCTGGCCATTGACCGATGGGAGTACCGTACCAGCGCGTACGCCACGTACCGGCGCCGGATCGACGCGAGTTTGGACCGCTTCGGCGGTGTCGTCGACGACATCGCCGCCGTCAGGGCGTTGTCGGGAATCGAACCGGCGCGACTGTCGAAGACGGACAAGCGCATCTCGGCGATTGAGGTCGGGCTCCTGCCGCTCGGCCCTCCTGCGGAGTTGCGGCCGGCTCACGACATGCTCGTCTCGGCCACCCGGCTGATGCGGGAGGCTGTCCGGCTGCAGCGCCGTGCGGCGTTGTCCGGAGAGATGCCCGTGGCCCAGAACGCCTCTGCCGCCGCAGCGGGCGGACTGCTGTTGCTGGAGATTGCGCGCACCCGCATCGACGAGTTCTTCCGCCGCCCCGTGCTGCCGTGATCACCCCTCGCGCCACGCGCCTGGTTCGCGCCCCGGACCTCGTCACGTTCCGGCGAGCGTTGCTGGACCTGTGCCTGTCGGGCACGATTGTCGACATTCGCCGCCGTGCCGTTATCGTGCCGTCGCGGGCCGCAGGCGAGCAGCTCCGCCGATCGCTCGAGGACGAGGTGCTGGGCGCGACGCCGCAGGCGCTGGCATTGCCGCACCTGGTGACTCGCGACGACTGGATCGTGCTGCTCCAGGAGGGGCTCGCCGACGCGCAGTCGCAGGCGTCGCGCCTCGAGCGCGAAGTGCTGCTGCAGACGGCTGCCCGGGCCGCCATTGACGCTGGTGCACGGCCGCCGTTCACGCTGCGGCCTGGCCTGGTGGCCGAGATGCTCGACTTCTATGACGGCGTGCGCAGACACATGCGCACCGTCGACGATTTCGAGCGCGTCGCGGTGGAGGAACTCGAGCGGGCGGTCGATTCCGACCGCGGCGCGGTCCGCATGCTCGCGCAAACCAGGTTCCTGGTCGCCGCGTTTCGGGGGTACGAGGCGCGGCTGGCCGAGGCGGCCACGTCGGATGAGCACGGCCTCAGGCTGGCGCTGTTGGCGGCGCCATCGGCACGTGTCGCCCACGTCGTGCTCGCCGTCGGCGACCGCGCGGGAGACCCCGCGGGGCTGTGGCCCGCCGATTTCGACCTGCTGACCCGCGTTGCGGGCCTTGCCCGGCTGGACGTGGTCGCGACCGAGGCCGTGCTGGCCGCGGGGTTCCTTGAGCGCGTCCGGACCTGGTTGCCCGGTCTGGACGAAGTGACAGCGCCGGCGGACGCGACTCGCGCGGCTCCTCGACTTATCGCGCCCGCGGATAATGCGGCACCGGCCTTCTGGCGATACCGCGATCGCGAGGAGGAACTCGCGGCGGTCGCGCGGCGCATCAAGCATGCGTGCCGGCTGAACCCCGCGGTCCCGCTCTGGCGCACGGCCGTGGTCTTCAAGCGACCGCTGCCGTACGTGTACCTCGCGCGCCAGGTACTAGCGTCGGCCGGTGTGCCGTTCCAGACCTTCGACACCCTCCCGCTCGCCGCCGAACCCTTTGCGGCCGCACTGGACCTCGTGTTCCAGGCTGTCGAGTCGGGCTTCTCGCGCTCGGCGCTGGTCGGCCTGCTTCGCTCGCCCCTGTTCGCCGTGGAGATCGACGGGCGCGCGCCGACGGCTGCGGCGGTCGCGCTGCTTGACAGAAAACTCTGCGAGGCTCGCTACCTGGCCGAACCCCGGGAGCTGACGCGCCTGGCAGAAGAGTGGTCGGAGCCGAGCTCGCTCGCGCGTGCCGTCCGCGCCGCGGCCTTGGCTGCCGCGCAACTCGATCCGCTGACGCGTGACGAGCCTCCTGCCGTTCATCTCGACACCGTGCTCGCCTTCCTCGCGGCGCACGAACGCCTGCCCGAGACGTCGCATCCCGCGCACGGGCGCCACCTGCGCGTCCGGGCCGCGATCCTGACCGCGCTCACACGCCTTCGGGACGCGCATGTGCGATTTGATGGTGCGCCACAACCGTTTGCGGACACGGCCGCCGTCGTGCGCCGGTGGATTGAACAACAGACCTTCGCGCCGCGTCACGGGTCGAGCGGCGTGCAGTTGGTGGACGCCGACACCGTCCGCTTCGGCCAGTTCGACGCGCTTCACGTCGTGGGCATGACGCAGCGGGAATGGCCCGAAAGCCCCTCACGCAGCATCTTCTACCCGGCGTCCATGCTGACGAGCCTTGGCTGGCCTGCCGACGCGGACGCGCGCGCGGCCGAACGGGCCGCATTCGAGGACCTGCTGCACGCGGCCATGGAGCGCGTCAGCGTGTCGACAATCACCCTCGAGGAAGATGCGATCGTCGAGCCGTCACCGTTCCTCGAGGACCTGGCCGGAAGCGGCCTGGCCGTCGCGCGTGAGCCCGCCGTCGCCACGCCCCGTATCTTCGAAAGCGAGGCCATGCTGCAGGATCCGCTGCGAAGCGCCGTGCTGGGAGCGGCCGCGGCCGGCTGGCTTGCGCTCCGGGTGTCGCGCACCCCGTCTACCGATGCGCGGTTCCACGGCCAGGGGAATCCCGCGCCGTCGCCGATGTACAGGGTGAGCGACGTCGATCTGTACCTGGCGTGCCCGTTCGTCTACTTCGCCACCAGGGTGCTGGGGCTCTCCGAAGAGCCGGATGACGAGGAGGCGCTCGGCCCGAAAGCCCAGGGGCGGCTTGTCCACGACGTGCTGCAGGAGTTCTACGAGGCCTGGCAGGATCGAGGTGCCGCCGCCATCACCGCGGACACTCTCGACGATGCGCGGGCGCTTTTCGCCACACTGGTCGAGAGGCGGCTGGCCGTCCTGCCCGACAGCGACGCAGCGCTGCAGCGCACTCGGCTGCTTGGGTCGCCAGTCGCTCCGGGGTTCGGGGACACCGTGTTCGCGGCCGAGGTCGAACACGATAGGGGAGTGCCGGTTGTCGAACGCTTGCTGGAGTTCTCCCTCGATGGCGAGACCCTGCTGAGAACGGGGAGCGGGGCGCGGCCGCTTCGCCTGGCCGCAAAGGCCGATCGAATCGACTTGCTCGCCGACGGCACGTTCCGGGTGATCGACTACAAACTCTCGCGAGCGCCGAATCTGAAGCACGTCGTCCAGCTTCCCGCGTACGCCGCCGCCGCCCGCCAGCGCCTCGAAGGGTACCTGGGCCGCTCGTGGCGCGCGTCCGATGCGGCATACCTGGCGTTCGGGAGGGGCCGCCACTACGAGCCGCTGGCCGCAGAGACAGGCCGGCTCGATGCCGTGCTGGCCGACGGTGAGGAGCGGCTGGTCGATGCGGTCGATCGGATCGAGCGCGGCGCGTTCCCGCCGGCACCGGCCGAGGCGTATCGATGCACCTACTGCCCGTTCTCGGGCGTGTGCCGAAAGGACTACGTCGGTGACGAGTAACGGAGCCCTGCCATTCGGCGAGGCCCCTCCGACGCAGCCGGGCGGGGAATCCGGCGACCTGCGCGACGGCGCCGCTCGCCGCAACGCCGTCGATCCCTCGCAAAACGTCGTGCTCGAGGCATCGGCCGGCACCGGCAAAACCCGCGTCCTGGTGGACCGCTATGTGAACCTCCTGCGCGCGGGCGTCGACCCCAGGAACGTCCTCGCGATGACGTTCACCCGGAAGGCCGCCGCCGACATGCGTCAGCGCATCGTGGACGAGTTGCGCAAGGCGGCCCAGGTGTCGCCGGCAGACGCCGCGCGCTGGCGCGGCCTGCGCGACCGCCTGAACGAAATCGCGATCAGCACCATCGATGCGTTCTGCTTATCGCTGCTGCGCGAGTTCCCGCTCGAGGCCGACCTCGATCCAGGATTCGATGTCGCGGACGACACCGAGGTGCCGCGGCTCGTGGAGGAATCGCTCGACCAGACGCTTCGCATCTGCCGGGCTCGCGTCCGCACGGACGAGGACGTGGCACTCCTGTTCGCCCAACTCGGAGAAACGCGCCTGCGCACGGGCCTTGCCGCGCTGCTCGAACGCCGGGTGGTGGCCGGCGGCGTCCTGCGGCGCATCACGCAGCTGGGGCCTCGGGACCTGACGATCGCGCAGGCCTGCCGCCGCGGCGTCGAAGGGCTGGCTGGCGCCCTGCAGTCAATCCCGGGCGGACTCGGGCGCTTCCTCGACACCGGCCCGATCCACCACCCGCGCTACATGATGCTGGCCCGGGACCTCCGCCACGTTGCGGGAGGTGACGCACCGGATGGTGTTGTGGCCGCCCTGGACCCGGCTCTGATCAGGGGCGTGCTCGACCGTCTGCGCGCGCACTTCTTCACGCAGGCTGGCACGCCCCGGAAGAAGTCGAACGATTATCGCGCGGAGGACTTCGCCTCGACGGTCGCTCGTACGGCGCATTGGAAACTGGTCACCGGTGCGGCGCCGGCGCTCGACAACGCGATTCGCGCCTTGCGGCGCGATCTCAACGCGATCCTGTCGCGAGCCGTGTGGCAGGTCTTTTCGATTGCCACCGACCGATACCGCCGGACGCTCGAGGCGCACGGGGTGCTCGACTTCTCCGAACTGCTGGTTCGCGCGCAGGCGCTTCTCGGCAACATGGACGAATTCGCGCGGAGCCGCTACCTGCTCGAGGCCCGCTACCACCACGTCCTGGTCGACGAGTTCCAGGACACGTCCCGCGCCCAGTGGGACCTGGTCGCCCTGCTCGTGCGGGCCTGGGGTGAAGGCCAGGGCCTTTCCTCCGATGCGCCGCTGAGGCCATCCATATTCATCGTGGGCGATCGTAAGCAGTCGATCTACGGTTTTCGCGACGCTGAGGTCGCCGTCCTCGATGAGGCGGCGAGTGCCGTCGGCGACCTGCGACCTGGCGAGAACCCCCTCCGGAGCATCTCGCACAGCTTCCGGTCCGTACCGCCGCTCCTGGCGTTCGCCAACGACCTCTTTCTCGAGGTCGCGGACACCGCTGGCCGGCCCGACGCGTTCCGGTACGACGATCGCGACGCGTTTCCCATGGAGGACGCCGGGGTAGAGGGTGCTGACGATCCCGTGCTCGGCGTCGTGGCGGCGGACGGTGTGCGACGGTGCGCAGAGGCGGTGGCGGGCGAAATCGCCCGCCTGGCGGCTGGTTCGCAGGTCAGGGATCGCCAGACCGGCGTGCGCCGGCCGATCACGCCAGGTGATATCGCGATCCTCTTCCGGTCGCGGGCGAGCCATCGCGAATTCGAGCAGGCCCTCGAAGCCCGTCGCATCCCGACGTACGTCTACAAGGGGCTGGGGTTCTTCGACGCCGAGGAAGTGAAGGATATTGCCGCCCTGCTGCGCTACGTGGCGGAGCCGTCATCGGACCTGCGTGCCGCGGCCTTCCTGCGATCCCGGTTCGTTCGCCTGTCCGATCCGGGCATGCAACGCCTGGCGCCCTCGATCGCGAAGGCGTTGACAGGCCGCCAGGCGTCCTGGTCCGCCGCGGCGCTCGATGCCGAAGACGCCGGTGTGCTGGCGCGGCTGCGGACGAGCCTCGTGGAGTGGCTCGAACTGGCCGATCGCGTGACGCCAGCCGAGTTGCTCGACCGCGTGTTGGCGGACTCCGCCTATGCGTTCGAGATCCGGGGCCCCCGCCTCGTGCAGGCGCGCGAGAACGTGAAGAAGATGCGCGCGCTGGTGCGGCGCATCCAGAACAGGGGCTATCTGACTCTTGCCCGCCTTTCCGGTTACCTCGACCGTTTGTCTGCCGGAGATGAGTCCAACGCTGTCGTGGATGCGATCGACGCCGTGAACCTCATGACGGTTCACGCGGCGAAAGGCCTCGAGTTCGCGGTGGTCTTCGTCGTCAATCTCTCGCGCGGGTCAGGCGGTCGCGGCGCGCCCATCAGGGTCGCCGTGCATGCGCCGCCCGAAGATGCCGTCGCCGTGGGCGACTTCCAGTCCGAGTTTGACGAGGGTGCGACGGAGCGGGACCGGGAGGAAACGAAGCGCCTCCTCTACGTCGCGTGCACCCGCGCCCGGGATCGCCTCTACCTGACCTCGCTGACCGAGCGTGGCGCGTTCAGGCCGCGATCGGGCAGCCTCGGTGACGTCCTGCCGCGGACGCTGCACGAGGTCTTCAGCTCGGCTGCGGCCGCGACGGCGGACGGCATCACGCTGGACTGGTGTGCGGCGTCGGGCAAGCGGCACCGATTCCGGGTGTGTGCGCCACCCGCCACGTGGGCGGCAGACGGTGCGGTCCCGTTCGCGATCGGGCGCGGTGGCCAGCCGGCAACAGCGGCCGCCGGCGCGGCAGACGATTTTGGAGCTCTGGACGACGCCGGCGCCTCGGCGCGCGTGGCGGTGACCTCGATCGGCGTGCCGGCCGATTCAGACGGCCGCGGGGGCCGTGCGGCCGGTGACCATGCGCGCGTGGTGCTCGGGCGCGTCGTCCACCGCCTGTTCCAGAGCCTGGCGCGGGGCGACGCACCACGAGCGTCGCTCGTGGCTGCGGCGCAGCGGCTCGTCACCGATGACGAAATCCCCGCCATTGAAGACCTCGCGGCGCTTTCCGGAGAAGCGGCCGACGTCTTCGTCCGGATGTGGACGACGCCGGAGGTGCGATCGGTTCTGGAAGGTGCCGAGTGTCTCTACGAGGTGCCCGTCTCGTTTACGCTGGGCGGGGCGAGACCGGGCGGGGAAGCCGACATTCTGCGCGGGGTAATCGACTGCCTGGTCCAACGGCCGAATGGTGACGTGGTCGTGCTGGATTTCAAGACGGGGACGCCGCGCGGGTCCGATCGCCAGCAACTCGACGCCTACGTGCAGGCCGCCCGGATGCTGTATTCCGGCGTGCCCGTCGAGGGGCGTCTCGTGTATCCGCCCCAGGACTGACCCCTAGCCCACGCGGCCCTCGGCCCAATCGCGAGCGCGCGACTCGGCCTCTTCCTTCGTTCTGCCGACCAGCAAGACCGACCTGTCCGGCTTACCATCGGGGGTGCGGACCACCCAGGCCACCCAGTGCCCGCCGCGCAATTCCGATCTGATCTCGAATGTGCTCGTGTTCATGATTCAGCTTCTCCGACAGGCTGTTATACCGTACAATCATTCGGCGTCCATCAGCCAGCCGGCCGGTGGCTACGCGTGAAGGAGTCAACGATGCCTGTTGCGTGTCCGAGTTGCGGCAACACGCGGAGCTTCCAGGTCAAGACCCTGCAGATGCATGTGGTCCAGGTGGAAGACACTCGCGTGGATGTCGCCGAAGAAAATCGTCCGGCTGTGTTCGAAGTGCTCTGCGACGAGTGTGAAGCCGCGATCGCGTTCGACCAGTTCGACGACGCCGTCCGTCGCGAGATCCTGCTGATGCTGGGCGCCCGCTAACAGGGCACCTGCCCGTCGCGGTTGCCTTTCCGCTGTCCTCGAACCCCACGGCTGCCCGGCGGTCGCCCGGAGGCCACGCGGCGCTCACGCGGAGCGGCCGTCACGTGGGTTCGGGCGGCTCGTCGACGCTCTCATCGTAATCCTCGAAGTAGTCGCAGTCGGGGCAAATCCACTCCCGGATTTCGCGCCGGACCACCTGCGACTGGCCGGGGATATAGTCGACCTGTTCTCGCTTCTTGAGGCGCATCGTTTCCGCGCAGAGCGGGCATTCCTTCGTCTCAATCATAGGGTCTCGCCTACCGTTGCACCGTGACCTGGACCGGGATCTGTGCCGCGACAAGGGCTGGCATCAGGACACCTGAGTTCAACAGCGCATTTCGCACGTGTCGTGGCAGAATACTACCACGCACGTTGCGCCTTCGACCGGCGCGGCAGGGCCTGTTTCATGACACGACATATCGACGTGCTCGCGGTCTTCTATCTGTTCTGGGGTGCGCTGGCGCTGGTGGCCGGAACGGGCATCCTTGTTCTCGCGCTGGGTGCGCTGGCCATCATCACGTCAGCCGAGCGCGCCGCGCTCGGGCCGGACCTCGCCGCGAGCGTGACCGTCGGGATCTATTTCCTGTTCGCGACCGGGGCGCTCCTGTGGGGCGGCATCCACGTGCTGACGGGCCTGGCGATGCGCCGCCACAAGACCTGGGCCAGGCTGGTCGGCATGGGGCTCGCCGTGCTGAACCTGTTTGTCCTGCCGCTGGGCACGGCCCTCGCCGTGTACGCGTTCTGGGTGTTGTTGTCCGAGCAAACGCGGCGCCTGTTCGAGCCGGCCCTGCCCACCCCGGACCCTCTTCGTTGACATGGGGGAGGGGGTCGCCTTTCCCTCTCGCCCTTCGCGGCGCGGCACGCCCCCGGGCGTCCCCGCTCACACAGGCCGGCAAAACGCATCTTCGGGGTGCCGGTCGGCGGAAGGCCGGGGCCCCACTTCGTCACCCCAGCCGGACTTCAGCCCCTGCGACGCGTTTTGCAGACTGACGCTGATCGGCCTGGTTCGAGGGGCCTCCCGGCGGCATGCCCCGCCGCGTGATGCGCTCTCGCCTCTTTATGGCGGATCCTTGGTTCCCATCCTGGTCCACGGTCCGCAGCGGGCTATCCGCTTCGCCGCCAACCAACTGCCACGGACCAACCCGTCCCGGGCAATCACGGCCTCTGCATAGTGGCTGCACGTCGGCGTGAACCGGCATGCGAGGCCGGCCGAGCCGACGAGCGGCGAGAGCCTGGCCTGATACACGTGGATGCCGGCGACCGCGAACCGGGCGCTGACCTGTTCAGCTGGCGGGCGCGTCACATCATAGAGGACAGCGCCCGCCACCAACAGCAGGACCACGCGGAGGAGCCAGCGCAACGTTCGCTAGAACTTGTTCGCGTAGTCGGACAGCGTCGGAATCATCAGTCGCTGGCCGTTCAGACCCTTCACGATGGCCATGATATGAATCGCGAGGAACGCCAGGCTGAAGAGCGGCATCAGCAGAACACTGATGCACCCGAAGCCCGCCGTGATTGCGGACAAGAGCCCGCTGACAATCATGATGGCGATCCAGAAGACGAACTCGGCCACCATGAGGACGATGCCATGCTTGGCGTGCCACTGGACCTCCGTGTCCTCCTTCTCTACGAGCAGGGGGACGAGCGCGAGGATCCAGAGGTAGGACAACACGATCATGACGCTTCGATTGCTCGACACGGAACCGGCTGGTGTGGGCTCGGCCATGGGCGACACTCCTTCGTGGGACGCGGGAAGAGAATGCCGGGAGTGTATCCGAAGCGCACCAGCGGCGTCCAGCCATTGTGCCGCCGCTTGTCAACGCTCAGGAGAAATGTCCCCTAGGGCCGCCGCGCTGCAGCCACCGCCGCGCCGAGCAGCCCTGGGTCGGGATGCACGATGACATGGACCGGGATCTGCGCCAGCAGTTCCTGCATCGGGGCTTTCGCGCGAAACGCGTCGAGGAATCGCGGGGTCTCGAGCGCGTCGAGTATCTTCGGCGGGATGCCGCCGCCGAGGAAGACTCCGCCGGTCGCGACGGTCCGCAGCGCCGTGTTGCCGGCTTCGGCCCCGAGCACGCCGACGAAGATCTCCAGCGTTTCGACGCAGGCGTCGCATCGGCGCTCGAGGGCGGACGCCGAGATACGGGCTGCCGCCTGGGGGGCGTCGAGATCCACGATGGCGCACCGCGCGCGATGGGCGAACCGATGGACGTTGACGA
>Ga0315287_10007528_pt1 | contig 10920 bp, 9 predicted proteins | sample YL17G11_0_MG_FD_205037 | JGI IMG/M metagenome (GOLD analysis project Ga0315287, IMG submission 205037) | Sediment microbial communities from Yellowstone Lake, YNP, Wyoming, USA - YL17G11_0 | ecosystem: Environmental > Aquatic > Freshwater > Lake > Sediment | place: USA: Wyoming | collected...
CTTCTACAGCTCGCACCTCCATTTCGAGCAGACCAATATCACGCCAGGATTTGTTCCTGAAGGGGTTGGAGGGTTCTTTGAATTCCTGAAGGGTCGCGTCGTTATTCCCTATGACGGTTCGATGAAACGGTTTGAACACGTCATCCGGCATGAACTGGTTCATGTGTTCATGCACAGCAAGATCAATCGTGTCTTGGTCGACCATCGCCAATCGCAGGATCGTTTGCCACCACTGTGGTTCACGGAGGGGTTGGCTGAGTTCTGGTCCACCTCCTGGGATACACAGGCTGAAATGGTGATGCGGGACGCCGTGCTGAGCAATTATGTTGTCCCCCTCAACGATATGGACAGGATCTACGGCTCGTTCCTCATGTACAAGGAGGGACAGAACCTCCTTGCTTTCATTGCTGAACGCTATGGTCCGGAGAAAATACTTCTGCTGATGGAGAATTTCTGGAAAACGGCGTCATTCAACGATGTCATGAAGATGACCGTCGGGAAAACGTACAAGGAATTTGATGATGAGTGGATCTATCATCTTAAGAAACACTACTACCCGATCATGGCCCAGGAGGATCTGCCAAGCGGCGTCACCAAGAATGTCGTTGACGTCGGTTTCAACATGAAGCCGCTGTTCTACAACCGTGATGGGAAACGCGAGCTCTATTTTATTGGCAACCAAACAGGCTATACCAGTATTTATCGCGTTGACCTTGACAAGGAGAAACCGACACCGGAGGTCCTGGTGGAAGGGGAGCGATCCAATGAATTCGAAGTATTTCACCTTTTCCGGAACAAGTTGGATATCTCAAGAAACGGAGTACTGGCATTCGTCACAAAGAGCGGAGAGACCGATGTCCTTCACCTGTTTGACCTGAAGACGGAGAAGATGCAGGAGACACTTCGATTCACGAATCTCGTTGTGCTCGGGTCTCCCTCCTGGTCTCCCGAGGGCAATCGCATCGCGTTGTCCGCCGTCGACAAAGCGGGGATGAGCGATCTCTACTTTTTCGATCTGACATCCCGGACGGTGAGTCGGCTGACGAATGACATCTATGAAGATCGCGACCCGGCGTGGGCTCCGGACGGCTCGACAATCATCTTCAGTTCTGACAGGACTCTTTACGGGAAGGAGGGAGTCCTCAATCTCTTCAGCTATAGCGTGGCCACTGCAGAAATCGAATATGTCACGATTGGTCGTGCCAATTTTCTTTCACCGTCCTGGTCACGGGACGGGAAATTCCTGACCTTCACGTCCGATATTGACGGAGCACACAATGTGTGGGCATTGGACATGAGCCAGCCCAGGCTTGCACGATCGATGGTGAAAGTGACACACCTGACGACGGCCGCCCAGGATCCCAGCTGGACTGATCGCGATGAAATGGTGTTCACGGCGTTTGAGGATTTCAGCTTCCAGATCAAGAAGATCGGTGGCGTTTCCTTTCTGTTGAGTTCTGCAAGTGAGAAACGAGAATTTCGGTTCGACGTGAACAAGGATCCGTGGGATGCTCAACGGCTGGAGTCTTCTTCCATAGAAGCGAACTATCGCTACGCGGGAGATTACAAACTCGATATTGCACAAAGCCAGGTTTCCACCGATCCGGTGTTCGGAACGTCCGGTGGAGCAGCTGTCGCCATGAGCGATGTGCTGGGAAACGATCAATACTACTTCCTGATCTACAACACGGCGCAGGCTCGTTCGGAATTCCTCGAAAGTTTCAACATCGCCATCTCGCGTATTTCGCTCGGCAAGCGCACCAACTACGATTATGGGATTTTTCATTTCGCCGGGTATCGGTACGATTTGACCGATCCTAATGTGTACTATTATGAGCGGGCATTTGGCGGTTACTTCGTCCTGAGCTATCCCCTCTCACAGTTCCGTCGCTTCGAAACCGGCTTGACGATGAGCAACTCCGACAAGGATATTTTCGTTGAGGCGGTGCCGCGCAAAGCGCTGCTGGTCTCAAGTTCGTGCTCATTCATCGCGGACAATTCCCTCTGGGGTCCGACAGGGCCGCTTGATGGATCGCGCACGCGCTTGACGTTGGCGTACACCACAGACATTCAACATTCCAACGTCAGTTACTACAGCATCATCGCCGACTATAGAAACTACTGTAGACTTTCCACGCGGAGCTCGCTTGCCTCACGTGTCAATCTCTGGTATAACGACGGGAAGGAAGCGCGGCGGTTCTTCATGGGTGGAAGCTGGGATTTGCGTGGGTGGCCGCGCTGGGAAATCCGCGGTCAGAAAATCTGGTTCATGAGCCATGAGCTGCGATTTCCGTTCGTTGACCAGCTTGGCATCCGGTTTCCTTTCGGCGGGATCTCATTCAGTTCAATCCGTGGGGCTCTCTTCGCAGATGCGGGAGGAGCGTGGGACTCAGAGTACACGGACACGAAAGGGAGCATCGGTGCAGGGATCCGGTTCAATCTCGGAGGAATCGTCGTTCTGCGCTATGACATCGGCAAGCGCATCGAAAACAACATGGCAAAGTTTCAGGATGGTCTGTTCTACCAATTCTTCTTTGGATGGGACTTCTAACGTTGAGAAATCGCGGAACCGGGACATCGCTTTCATTTTGCGTTCGGAAGGCAGATTCACAACGACGGTCGGTTCTGGCCATCTTCGTCGTCTTTCTCCTCTTCGCTTCAGGTTGCGCGGGTATTCGAATTCAGCGGAGTTTTGCTCAAAAGCCGTATGATTGGTTGACCTATGGCGGTGCTCCGTCGAGGACAAACGAGAGTTCTTCGACCGTCATGCCCCCGCTCAAGCCGATGTGGGAGTACGATGCCCTTGCGGGAATTTCCGGCACACCGCTGGTGAGGGACAGTGTCGCTCTCGTTGGAACATTGCGGGGGGAGCTGCATGCCATCAACATTGTGACCGGAGACCGGATAGGCTATGCGGTGATGGAATCTGCAGTTTCCGGAACGCCTGTGTGGGATGGAGGGTACGCGTACGTCGCCTGCGCTTTGGGCACAGAAACACTTCTGTGCATGTCCCTGCGTGACGGCACGCGCAAATGGACGGGCAAGTACGGTCCCATCGAAACGTCGCCGCTTGTGGTCGGAGAGTTCCTCTATGTGGTCACTCTCGATGGAGTGCTGGAGTGTCTGAAGAAAGAAGACGGGTTGGAGTTCTGGAAATACGAATTTGCCGAGAAGGATGTACGCAAACCGGTGCGATCTTCTCCTGCGACCGACGGGGAGGTGGTTGTATTTGGCTCGGACGGAGGCGGCATCTATGCAGTGGAACGGTTGAGCGGAAAGCTGCGATGGAAATATCAGGCAACGGCAAGCATCTTCGCCACACCCGTTCTCTCAAATGGAGTGTGCATCGTCGGCGCCATTGACGGTGTGCTCTACGCTCTCGATACGCGAACTGGCGAACTGCGATGGAAGTGGGAAACCGGAACGCGGATCTTTGCGCCGGCGGCTGCCACACAGAATCAGATATTCATCGGGACGGCGGATGGAAAGGTCACCGCGCTGAACCTCGAGAGCGGCAAGAAACTCTGGAGTTTTTCCTGTCGCAGTGTCGTGAGCTGCGCCCCTCTGGTGGCCGGAGATATTCTCTATGTCGGATCTCAGGATCGGAACCTGTATGCGCTACGGGTGGCCACGGGCGAGAAAATCTGGCAATACGAAGCACCGGGGCGAATCAAAGTCTCGCCTGTCATCTGGGGAGACGCAATGCTCTTGACCTATGAAGACCGATATATCACCGCGCTGAAAACGGCAAAGCAATGACGAAGACACTCATCATAACGTCAGTCCTTGTTTGTTCAAGCCTTTTCAGTCAGACTTCTCCACGGCCTGACTCCCTGGGCACGGTCACAGTCTTGACAGAACCATCCGGAGCGGATCTCTTCATCGATTCAATGTATGTGGGGAAGTCTCCGCTCCAGAACATCTCCATTCAGCGGGGGAGTCATCACATCAAAGCGTTCTACCCCTCAGTCTTTTCCTGGAATGCATCCGTGATAGAGGAAACGCTGGAGGTTGTGGCTGCGGGGAATTTCGAAAAGCGCCTTGTGCTGGGGAATTTCCTGAAAGTTCAAACAGATCCACCAGGGGGAAACGTTCTGTACAATGGGAAGTCCCTTGGAACAACACCGCTCTATATCCGTGGCGCTTTATCCATCGCAGGGAACTTGATCATCCAGAAAGGCGGATATGATTCCCTGACTGTTCCATCCGACAAAATCAAAGAGGGATTTCTACGGCTGCAATTGCGACCTGCCGGTAACCCCGGGGGAACTCTGTCTCCAGGTGATCTCCGCGGACCGGACCTTGTGGCCACGGACCATTGGCCAACGTATGTCTCCGGTCTCGCGATGATTGTTTCTGGCGTGACATCAGCCTATCTCAAGGATCAAGCGAACAAGGAGTTTGACAGGTACCGTGTGTCGAAAAATCCCGCCAGCCTTTCTACCACCAACAGACTCGACCGAGAGGCCGCAATCTCTCTGGTCATCAGTCAAATCAGCTTCGTTGTGCTCTCGTACCTGCTTCTGAGTGAATAACGCAGATTGCTTGAACCTCATACCACTTTTGTCTATTTTGATCCGGTAGTCTTCCTCACAACATCGAACGAATATGTCGAAGTCTGTAATTGCACACCGGCTCGTGGCTGTGTGCCGAAACCTCTACGCGCACGGATTTGTGACAGCCTCTGATGGCAATGTCAGTTCGAGGCTTCCCAATGGGAATATTCTTGCGACCCCTACAGCGTTAAACAAAGGTCGTGTAGTCGAGAGCGACCTTGTCGAAGTGACCATTGATGGTACAATCGTTCACCCGGGTCGCGCACCCTCGACGGAGCTGGGAATGCATTTGTACGTCTACCGCCAACGGCCAGACGTGAATGCCGTTGTACACGCTCATCCCACCTATGCAACCGGCTTTGCGACAGCCCATATTCCGCTGGACAAGCCATTGCTTCCAGAGGTCATCATCGGGCTTGGTCCCATCCCACTTGCGACCTTCGCTGTCACATCGACACAGGAAGTGGCAGATTCAATAGCTCCGTATGTCAAGTCCTCGAGCGCGATTCTTCTCGCAAACCATGGAGTTGTTACTTTCGGGATGGATCTTGATGATGCATACTTCAAGATGGAGAAGGTTGAACATGCCGCCCACATTACGTTTGTTGCCCGGATGCTTGGCGGCGAAAAGATCCTGGCGGGAGAAGAGGTGAAACGGCTCAAAGAGACATTCAGCAAAAAGAAGCGATCCTAGGTCTCAGCGGAATTGTCAGGAAAGCCCATGCCCAACAAGATTCGTGTCGGTGTCATCTTCGGAGGCCGGTCAGCGGAGCACGAAGTTTCGATCGTCTCAGCGACATCCGTCATCAATGCTCTCGATAGAAACAAGTACGAGGTACTCCCCATCGGCATCACTCCGGAGGGGCGCTGGCTCAGTTCTATGAAAGCTCTTGAGCTTCTGAGGGAGCGGGCGAGCATCGAGAGTCTGCCAGAGCACATTCTCGTGCCAGACCCGCGCAAGCAGGGACTTATTGAGCTCAAAGATTCCTCGGCACAACCGGCCCCTCAACAGATCGATGTTGTGTTTCCCGTTCTTCACGGAACCTACGGCGAAGATGGTACCATTCAGGGTCTTTTCGAACTCGCTGACATTCCCTACGTCGGTTCCGGCGTGCTTGGATCTGCTGTGGGAATGGACAAGGTTGTGCAGAAGCAGTTGTTGCGTGCTGCGAAAATCCCCGTGGCTCCGGAAGTGTGGTTTATGATCACTGAATACAGAGATCATTTCAAAAAAATTCTTGGACTCATCGAACGGAAACTCTCATATCCGTGTTTTGTGAAGCCCGCGAACCTCGGGTCGAGCATCGGGATTTCAAAAGCGCACAATCGCCGTGAGCTGACGCAGGCGATCGAGCTTGCCGCCGAGTATGACCTGAAGATCCTTGTCGAAAAGGGGATCGAACAAGCACGTGAAATTGAATGCAGCGTTCTTGGGAATGATGAACCCATGGCGTCAATCCCGGGTGAGATTATCCCGTCCAATGAGTTTTACGACTACGACGCGAAATATGTCGATGGGAAATCAACCCCCGTGATTCCTGCCCGCCTGCCGAAGTCTGTGCTGAAGAAAATCCAGTTCTACTCCACGGTGAGTTTCCGGATCTTGAACTGCTCCGGTATGGCAAGGGTCGACTTTCTGGTGCGGAAGAAGACCAATGCCATCTATCTGAGCGAACTCAACACGATTCCCGGCTTCACCTCGATCAGTATGTATCCAAAACTCTGGCAGGCCTCGGGGATATCGTATCCCGACTTGCTGGACAGGCTTGTCCAGCTGGCGATCGAGCGCCATGAAGCGCGAAAACACCTGAAGACAAAGTTTCAGCCAAAAGCGGATTGGTTCAAGCCCTGAGGGCGTTTGCTTCATGGTCAAAATAGGAGTACTTTGCAGGCGATGGAAGGTCAGTTCCTGAGAAGAGTCCAGAAACCCCGCTGGCTGCAGGGAATCTCAAAGAAAGTCTTCAAGACTCGCCGCCGTGCTCTCTTTGCAATCGTCGGTACGCTACTGGTTTCCTATGTCCTCTTCAACAACCGCGGGGTCATCGCCCGAATCCGTTTGGAACGTGAGCGCCTGGTCATGATCGAGAAGGTCAAAGCGGCTGAAGAAGAGACGAAGCGCCTCCAATCCTATCTGAAAGCACTTGACGGCGATAAGAAGACGATCGAGAAGGTGGCGAGAGAGAAGTATGGGATGGCGCGAGAAGGAGAGACCGTCTACAAGGTGAAGAAGAACTGAATGCAATGTCCCGGTTCACTTTGAAACCGAACCGTTGAACGGAGCCGACCAACATCAGGGCCTCGAAGCTGATGTTGGTTTTTTCATTTCGAGGACCTGCTGTTCAATCGAAGAGTATTTGTATGCCGGACCTTTTTTCCACAGAGGGACATTCGGGTCAGCCTTCCCGATCATACGTTCCACTCGCGGAACGTGTACGCCCGCAGTCGCTCGACGAATTCGTCGGTCAAACCCACCTCCTCGGGGATGGAAAACCCCTGCGAATGATAGTGGAAAAGGGAGACCTGTTTTCAATGATACTGTGGGGACCCCCGGGTGTGGGAAAAACAACCCTCGCCCGGCTCGTTGCCCACTATATCAAAGCGGATTTTCACCAGCTGAATGCAGTCTCCTCGGGCGTGAAGGAAGTCAGGGACGTCATCGCCAAAGCCGAACGCAGCCTCAAACAACTCAACAAACGCACCATCCTGTTCATCGATGAGATTCATCGATTCAACAAGGCGCAGCAGGATGCTCTCCTTCACAGCGTCGAGGACGGGAGCATCATCCTGATCGGCGCAACAACGGAAAACCCGTCATTTGAAGTTATTAGTCCGCTCCTCTCGCGATGCCGTGTGTACGTGCTGGAATCACTTGACAAGGGGGGGCTTGCTGCAATCGTTGATCGGGCGCTGAAGACAGATACGATCCTTTCCAAGCGGCGGATCGTCATCGAGGACCTCGATTTCCTCATGCTGCTCTCGGGCGGCGACGCACGTAAATTGCTGAACGGTCTCGAGACGGCACTCCATCTCACCAAGCCCGACGGCGATGGCGGTGCGACCATCACCAAGGTGAAAATTGAAGAAGCGTTTCAACGGAAGTACACTCTCTACGACAAGACAGGCGACCAGCACTACGATACGATCTCCGCGTTCATCAAAAGTCTTCGGGGTAGTGATCCCGACGCTGCTGTCTATTGGCTGGCGAGAATGCTTGACGGCGGCGAAGATCCGAAGTTCATAGCCCGCCGAATGGTCGTTCTTGCCTCCGAAGATGTCGGTAACGCCGATCCGGCGGCATTGACAATGGCAACATCCTGTTTCACCGCCGTGGATTATGTCGGGATGCCGGAGGCAAGGATCATCCTCTCGCAAGCGGCCACATATCTTGCCTCTGCGCCCAAGAGCAACGCTTCCTATCTCGCCATCGAACAAGCGATGGAGGATGTTCGGAATGTGCCCAATGCGCCTGTCCCGCTGCATATCAGGAACGCCCCAACACAATTGATGAAAGAGCTCAAGTACGGCAAGGAATACAAATACAGCCATCACTACGATGACCATTTTGTCGAGCAACAATACCTGCCGGACAACCTGAAGGGCAAGATCTACTACAAACCCTCGGACCTTGGCAAAGAAAAAGAAATGCGCGAGAGGTTGAACAAACTCTGGAAAAAGAAGCAGCGATGAGGGGAGCGCAAAAAGAGGATATTGCTGCAAAGGCAAAGCTGTTCTTGAAAACGTTGCACCAAATGCATGAACGCCAATCTGCCGCCACAGCGGACGATCTTCTCCTGTTCTTCTATCGGTTGCGAGACGAGTATCGCATCACGCGATCGACGAGCGATCGATTCAAGGGACCATCGTTCGCGTTTCTCCATGAACTCTTGTACCAGCTGGAATCCAGGCCTGACGAGACTCTGCTCTCCGCGGAGTGGAGAACCTTTGTTGGAGTGCTGCTCTCAGACATTGCGTCTGGCAGAATTGTTGTTGCGAACAAATGACCATCACCGTTGAACACATAGCGTCGTTTCTCCGTGGATTTCAGAGGAAAGAGCTTGAGAAACCGGATCTGAAGAAGGCGGCTGTCTTGATACTGTTCTATTTGAAAAACGGAGAACTATACGTGCTCCTGACGAAACGAACCGAAGATGTGGAACATCATAAAGGACAAATCTCATTCCCGGGGGGTTCGCATGATGACGTTGACAGTGATCTCGTTGTGACAGCGTTGCGGGAATGCGAAGAGGAGATCGGCCTCCCGCGCGAGGTTGTCAGAATCCTTGGACTGTTCGACGAGTACGAAACACCATCGGGGTTTGCCATTACACCGGTCGTCGCTTGCGCTGAAGATCTGCCGCCATTGACGCCTCACGTTGTCGAGGTTGCCGAGATCCTGGAGGTGCCGCTCTCCCTGTTTATGGATAGAAGGAATGAGAGCGTCGAACAACGGGTTCCGTTTGGCATCCCTGTGGATGTCTATTTCTATAGATTCGGCGAGCACGAAATTTGGGGAGCAACCGCGGCAATCCTTCGATCCTTCCTGCTTTCACTTCGGCAATCGCTTGAACCTCCGACGAAAGGCCGTTCTGAGCCACCAGGGCTCTAAGACACGAAAGAAAGAGGGAAGAAGAATTTTCTCTCCATCCTTGAAGTCTTTGTGCCTTCGTGGCGACAATTTCGGCGGGCCCAAAAAAGGCTTTGTGAATTTGCGAAAATCTCACTATCTTTCTAGCATAAGAAATGAAATAGAGTTGGCTCACACAGGAGAACAGGATGGCACAACATAAATCAGCTGAAAAACGGGCACGTCAGAACATCAAGCGTCATGCCCGCAACAAGGCGTCGCTTACAAGAATGAAGACGTTGATCAAGAGCGTTCGCTCTGCGAAGGATAAGGACGCTGGTGCAGCAGCATTGAAAACCGCTGTTAAAGCGCTCGACCAGCTTGGATCGAAGGGTCTGATTCACAAGAACAAGGCGTCGAATCAAAAATCTGCGCTGACCAAGTTTGTCAGCAAGATGAAATAACAAAGTTCGTTTCCAACAAAAAACCCCGGCAAATAGTCGGGGTTTTTTGTCTTCTTCCTGCTTCACTTTCTACTCAATACCTCTCACTCTCTACTGCTTCTTCTTCATCTCCTCAATTTCTGCTATGCGCTGCTCGAATTTCTCTTTCTCCGCGGGCTTGTTGACAACAAGAGCGCGGTAAGCTTTGATCGCATCATCAAACCAACCCTGCTTCATATAGATTTCCGCAAGTGTCGGTGTGACGAAGCCGGAGCCCGAAGAAACCTCGCCTTCTGTCGTGGGTCGCGAAGCCTTTTCTGAGTAGTTGATCACCGGAGGTGTGATCCGGGGGGTGGACTTGAGCTTCTCCGCAAGTTCTCCAATCTGATCTGGTGCGGCAGGTAGTTCCGCTGATGAAGACGAGCCCAAATACTGGTCGAGCCTCAACGTATCTTCTGTGCCAAACAATTCCATCCGGACACGGGCAGCAAACTCTTCGTATGGTGCACCTTCTGTTGCAGCAGGAGCTTGTTCTGTCCCAAACATAGCAAATGGGTTCTCTTCTTCCGACGGTGCTGCTGACGGAGCCTCGGTGGTTTCTGCGGTCGGCTGTTGCAGTTGAGTGAACGCTTCGAACCAGTCGGGTGTCTGGTCTTCTTGCGTCGGCGGCAATTCTCCTGTGGCAGGTTCGGAAACCGGTGGCGTCAGTGGGACCGGGGGCGAGGCAACAGACATCGATTCGACAACCGGTGGTGCCGGCGGAGTCTCCATCGGAACGCCAAAGACGTCTTCAGTGGCAATGGATGGCGACGGTTCGACCGTTTCAGGAACGGAAGGAGCCTCTTCCGCGACTGCCTCAACGGGAAGAGCTTCTTCAGGAACTCCAAAACCGTAGTCTGCTGCAGAAGCTTGAGGCTCTTCGAGCGCAGCGGGTGCAACTGTTGGCACTTCCGGTGCTGCACTGAAGCGAGCGTCGCTTGTGAGCGGTTGAGGCTCTTCCTCTACTCCGAAATCGGGAGTCTCATATCCGCTCGGTGGAGGTTGCTCTTCCTCGACCTCCGGGGGCGCTTGAACTCCGAAAGAATCTTCGGCGAGTGGCGTGGCTTCAACAGGCGCAACAGTCTCAGGCTGCTCCGCAGGAGGTTCGGGAGTAAATGCCGTTTCGGTCGCTACAAATAATTCTTCACCAATCGGATGTTCCTGTTGCAGGATTTCTTCAGCAGCCAGCGCTTGTGGCTCCTCGGCAACCGCTTCCACCACCGTGGGGGATGCCGCCGTGATCTCCGGTTCTTGAGCAGCTTCTTCCGCCGGCGCTACGCTGAGTTCCACCGGGGAACTCATATCGATACCTGAGGCA
>Ga0315287_10007529_pt1 | contig 10919 bp, 11 predicted proteins | sample YL17G11_0_MG_FD_205037 | JGI IMG/M metagenome (GOLD analysis project Ga0315287, IMG submission 205037) | Sediment microbial communities from Yellowstone Lake, YNP, Wyoming, USA - YL17G11_0 | ecosystem: Environmental > Aquatic > Freshwater > Lake > Sediment | place: USA: Wyoming | collected...
CTCCCCCAGGAAGATCGGCCGCCGGTTCTCCTTGGCCCACCGGTTCGCCTTCCAGAGATCCTCGTCTGACTTGCGCATCTCGGCGTCAGTGCCCCAGGTCACACCGGACAGATGGACCGTTGACTTCGACCAGGGTGCGCCCTGGTGCGTAAACTCCATGGGCGTGTAGTAGTGGACTGTGACAATGAGGTTTCGGTCGTCTTCCGGGAGCTTGAGATACTGAAGGGAGCCGATGCCGTTCCAGGACGCCGGTCCGACGATCACGGTCCGCGAGGGGTTGTCCACCCTGATCGTCTTCAGAACCCCGGCCAGGTACTCGTTCCAGAGTTCCGCAGTCAGCTTGCCGTTGGGCTCGTTCAGAACCTCGAAGAGGACCGCATCGGGCGCATCCTTGAAGTGCTCCCCCACCTGCCTCCAGAACGCCATGATCTTCGGACGGAAGGCCTCCGGATTCTTCGCGACGTCCGTGTAGTTGTGAAGATCCAGTATGACCGCCAACTGATTGGCCAGGGCGTTCTTCACGATCCAATCGAGCGTTCGCCACCAGGCCTCGTTGAGGCGACCCTCGGCATTCATTCGAGTCAAGGCGTGCAGGTTCACACGAATGGCCTGGAAGCCGGCCTCATGAATGAGCCGGAAGTGTTTCTCCTGGAACCGGGCCTTCTGCGGGTCGTTCCAGATCGGATCGTATCCCAGGACATTAACGCATCGGCCGATCCGCTTGACCTGATCGAAGGACTTCGCGTCGGACGGCGAGATCGTCGGTGCGGTCGATACGGCTTGCTCTTTGGGGATGAACTCGATGTAATCGACGTTCATGTTCCCCTGCCTCAGGAACGACAGGGTCATCGTATGTATGCCCTTCTCGAGGGTCACCTCAGCCAGGCGATCCGCAATCCTCCACTTATGCCAGTGCACCGTCGTGGGAATCGCGATCGGACCGGTCTTGTCGATGCCGTCGAAGGCCAGGGAGATCACCGCGTCGTCAAACCGCGACGAGCTGTGGCCCTTCACGAAGTAGACCCCCGTCTGCTCCACCTCGATCGTGTACGTGACCCACTCTCCGGGTGCGGTCCAGCCCAGATACAGATCTCCCGCCTTCTCATCGTCGCCCTCAATGGTCTTGTCGATCCCGGGCTTGGTGTAGGAGATATCGACGGCCTCCCCTTTCCGGAACCGGTCAAGACCTGAGTCGCCTTGGTTGAGCATGCCGCTTCCACTGTTGACGGCATCCGAATCGTGGTAGGCCACGCCCTCTCCACCTACGTCGTAGAACTCCGCCTGCACGCGGCCGGGGATCTTCTGGGGCTGCCCATTGAATGGTTTACCTGCGTAAGGGGTTTGAGGGGCCGCTATCGCCCATGCCAGCCATATTGTTACCGTTGTTTGCGTCACAACTTCGATGATTGCCACAAGGACCTCCTAGCCCAGACTTCCCATTGGACCTTACGGTGTTCCTACACACCGCGCCTCTTATGATACCAACGTGGTTATCGTACACACGCAAGCGTTACTTGGCAAGCCGAAGAGATAGGTAAGGAACATCGCGTCTCATCTCACAGGTTCTCCTGTGGCTTGCCTTGCAGGGGGCATCGTTGTTACGATACCGTTCATGGACAAAGTGATCACACTGCGGGCCTTTGAGGACAACTACGTCTACCTTTGGTCCTTTGACCAGAGGAGGGCCTTGGTGGTCGATCCAGGAGATGCGGCCATTGTCTTACGAGAGCTAGACAGGCGTTGTCTGCACCTGGAGGCCGTCCTGGCCACGCATCACCATGTGGATCATGTGGGGGGTATCAGAGAACTCAAACAGCGAACGGACGCCCGGATCATCGGACCGGATGCCGGCCGTATCCCACTGCTCGACCACGTAGTAGAGGATGGTCAGGTCCTGGAGTTCGGCCCACATCGTGTTCGGGTCATTGCCACCCCCGGGCACACCCGAACTGGAGTCTGCTACCATGTGCAAGGCTCCGATGGAGCAGGTATGCTCTGGACCGGAGATACACTCTTCCAAGGCGGTTGTGGGCGTCTCCTGGAGTGCGATGCAGAGACGATGTGGAGTTCATTGCAGCGTCTGGCCGGTCTGCCGGAGGATACCTTTGTCTACTGTGGACACGACTACACCCTGGAGAACTATGCATTCGGCCTGAGCATCGATCCAGATAACCCGGACATCAAGGCGGCCTTGGCCCAGGCAAGACAAATGTCCCGGCCATCCACCATAGGCACGGAGAAGCGAACAAACATCTTCCTGTTGTCTGACTCCGATCGGATCAAGGCGGCTGTACGAGCAACTGGGTCGTCGCCGGCACAGGTATTTGCCCTGCTACGCAGGCGCAAGGACGTGTTCTGAGCTCCGAAAAACAGAGGGTGCCGTTTCCAGTGAGAGAGTTTAATGATCGAGCGCATGAGGCTGTCGCCCGGTGTCGCTTCAGAAGGCATCAGATCGCAAAAAGTCTGTCAGTACCTGCCGTAAAGGTCGCTTCTGAGTGCCTTCACCGCCTGCTGGCAATGCGATTCAAAATCACTGGGCGCCTCGGTAATGACTGAACCGACAATCGCGCCCGTCGTACTGTCCACAATACGCACGCGGAGTTTCATCATGCCCTTGCCCAGGGTTCCCTCCTCATAGTTGCACATAATCAATCCCTCGACCCCCAGTATCTGCTTGATTCTAGCCCGCATCTTGTCATCAAGCCTTCCCCGCAACAGGTCCTGCTCCTTGATGATCTCCTGCAGACGGGTCCTCTCCACAAAGGTGGTGGGTTGTTCCGGGAAGCCCTTGATGTAGCAGGCCATGAGTATCTGCTCCTGCTCCGCCGTGAGCCCCAGTACGGCCAGGCGTTTGTAGGTCTTCATCTCGGACAAGGTAAACAGGCCCTTGGTTCTCTCAGCACACCCCGCTGCCAACCAGGGCAAACCTGCAACCATGCACAGAACCACCGATATTGAACGGCGATGGGCAATAAATCTTCTCATTAGGTCACTCCCGGACAGACGTTTAGAAGCCTACTCATCATCTTTCTCCAGACTCGTAGACATCAGCATAAGTCATGTGACCGACTCAGGCAAGGGCTTTTTAGCTGCCCGACGGGGAGGTAAACTTGTGAAAAAAGGGTTTGACAAGGGAGCGGTTTTCCTTAAAATGACTCTTTTTCCGTGATGTGAAAGAGAGTGTGTGTATGACGAGCTTCATGGCAAAGAAGAACCAGGTGGAGCACAAGTGGTTCCTGATCGACGCAGACGGCTTGGTGCTGGGCCGCATGGCCGCCAGGATCGCCCCCATCCTGATGGGTAAGCACAAGACGTGCTATACGCCGCACGTGGACACCGGGGACTTTGTGGTGGTCATCAACGCCGAAAAGATCAAGCTCACCGGGAAGAAGGCGGAGCAGAAGATGTATGAATCGTACAGCCGCCACCCGGGTGGCCACAAGGCCGTCAGTTACGCAGAGATGATCCAGACCAAGCCGGAGCGGTTGGTGGAAGTTGCGGTCAGGCGGATGCTGCCCACTACCGGACTGGCCCGGCACATGCTCAAGAAACTCAAGGTCTATCGGGGCCCGGAGCACCAGCACCAGGCCCAGATGCCCGTCAAGATCGATTTGGTCCAATCGCGAAACTAAGGTAGACAGATGGCAGAGACACTCAATATCGGTTCGATTCCAGTCGTTGCCTCGGTCACGGTACAGCCAGCCAAGAAAGGCCCGGACAAGGGCGGTTATTGGTGGGGCACCGGACGTCGCAAGAGTTCCGTAGCCAGGGTCAGGATCAGGCCGGGCACCGGCAAGTTTCTGATCAATCGGCGGGGTCTGGATGCCTACTTCAAGAGAGAGCAGGACCAGATCTCTTTGTTGGGGCCGTTGAAGGCCGTGCAGGCCGAGAAGCAGTTCGACGTGTTCATCAACGTCAATGGCGGGGGCACTACCGGTCAGGCCGGGGCTTCTGTGTTGGGGATTGCCAGGGCCTTGAAGAAGTACGACGAGAACTACCTGCAGTCCCTGCGGGACGGCGGGTACTTGACCCGAGACCCGAGAATGGTCGAGCGCAAGAAGCCGGGCCAGAAGAAGGCCAGAAAGCGGTTCCAGTTCTCCAAGCGATAACAGGTGGCCATTTGCACTGTCCATAGCCGCCGCACGAGTACGGCGGCTATTTTTTTAAGGAGCCGGATATGGTGAAGGTGGCGATCATCGGCGCCAGCGGATATACGGGGGCGGATTCGATCGAGATCCTCTTGCGGCATCCCAAGGCCAGGTTGACCTGTCTGACGGCCCTGCCTGAGGAGTGCGGCCCGGCGGCGGAGGTCTTTGGGCAATTCAAGGGGCGTTGTGACCTGGCGATCGAGCCGCTGGACCTGGACAGGCTTGCCAAGCTGGCGGATGTGGCCCTGTGTTGTCTGCCCCACAAGGTGTCCATGGGTTACGTGCCAAAGCTGCTGCAGGCGGGCATCAAGGTGATCGACTTCTCCGCAGACTACCGCATCAAGGACGTCGGCGTGTATGAGAAATTCTACCAGCCCCACACTGATCCCGAGAACCTCAAGAAGGCGGTGTACGGCCTGCCGGAACTGTTTCGCAAGCAGATCCAGGGCAAGGACCTGATTGCCAACCCGGGGTGCTTCCCGACTGCGGCCCTGCTGGCAGCTGCGCCCGTCCTCAAGGAGGGACTGATCGACACTGCCAGGAGCCTGATCGTCAATTCGGTCACCGGCATCTCCGGGGCAGGCAAGAATCCCTCGCCGAAGTTCCACTTCCCGAACATGAATGAGAACCTCTTTGCGTACGGCATAGGCACGCATCGCCACGCGCCGGAGATGGAGCAGATCGCCGGTGACGTGGCGGGCCGGAACGTGAATATCCTGTTCCAGCCGCACGCAGGACCCTTTGATCGGGGCATCCTCTCCACCGTGTATATGGAGCCGAAGAAGGCGGTCGACGCCAGGCAGTTGCTGAAACTGTACCAGGATTTTTATCAGGGCGAGCGGTTCGTCCAGGTCTGCAAGGCCAGCCCCAACCTCAAGGACGTGGCCAGGACCAACTACTGCCACCTGTTCCCCACGGTGGTAAAGGACCGGATCGTGGTCTTCTCGGCCATCGACAACCTGGTCAAGGGCGCGGCTGGCCAGGCTATCCAGAACATGAACCTCCTGTTTGGGCTCGATGAGTGGCTGGGGCTTCAGTAGGAGCCAACCAATGGAAAGCGGCCCACTGAAGATCGCGACCTGCCAGTTCGCCGTCAGCGGCCAGGTCAGACGCAACGCCCGGTGGATCAGTCAGGCCATCGTCCGGGCCAGTGACGGGGGGGCCGACGTCGTGCACTTCCCGGAGGCGGCCCTGACCGGTTATCCGGACGTGGATCTTCCCGGCTTTAAGGGCTACGATTGGGACGCCCTTCGATCCGAGACCGAGCAGATATGCGCCTTGGCAGCCGACAAGCGGATCTGGGTGATTTTGGGTAGCGCACATCGGCTCGCCACCACCGCCAAGCCCCACAACTGCCTTTACATCATCGGTCCTGACGGCCGGCCGGTAGGTCGCTATGACAAGCGGTTCTGCCTGAAGTCGGAGCTCGAGCACTACACGCCCGGCCAACACTTCGAGTTCTTCGAGATCCGTGGCGTGCGATGTTCGGTCTTGATCTGTTTTGACCTGCGGTTCCCGGAGGTCTATCGTCCGCTCTACAAGCAGGGGGTGCGATGCCTCTTTCAATCGTTCTACAACGCCCGGCAGAAGGGTCCCAGTGTTCACAGTGACATCATGCGCCAGACCATGCAGGCCCACGCTGCGTGCAATGCCCTTTGGGTCAGCGTCTCCAATTCCAGCGGTTACTATTCGCCGTACGCCTCCTGCCTGATCCGGCCGGACGGCAGGATCGTAGCCGAACTGCGTCGCAACCGTCCCGGCATGATGATCCACACCGTAGACCTGCGTCAGGAGTTTTATGACCCAATGGCCGGTTTTCGGGAGATGGCCATGGCCGGCAGGCTCACCAACGGCCCGGGCGATCTGGACGATCCGAGATCGCTGGATACCCACGGCCTCTGACGCTGGGCGTGTCTCTGTCGGATGAAAGGATAACCATGACCAACAACACCATTACCTCGCCGAAAGGCTTCCTGGCAGCAGGCGTTCGTGCCGGGATCAAGAAATCCGGCAAGCCGGATCTGGGCCTGCTCTCCTGCCCGGCAGGAGCCACGGCCGCTGCCGTGTTCACCACCAACCAGATTACGTCGGCAGCGGTCGAGGTCAGCAGAAGGCACATACGCAGCCGCAAGGTCTTTGCAGTGGTGGTAAATTCGGGCAACGCCAACGCCTGCACTGGAAAGCGGGGCATTCAGCACGCCATAGCGATGTGCCGGCACACGGCTGGACTCGTAGCTTGCGAATGGGCGAGAGGTGTCCTCGTGGCGTCCACAGGGATCATCGGCGAGCCTCTTCCAATGGACAAGGTGACCTCCGGTATCGCAGCCGCTACGGGGAGGCTTTCAACCACATCCTCAGCAGGGTTGGATTTTGCCACGGCCATTATGACCACGGACACACGGCCCAAACAGGCCGTGCGGCGCCTGGAGATATCCGGTACAAAGGTAACCATCGCCGGAGCGGTTAAGGGCGCAGGCATGATCGGTCCCAACATGGCCACGACCCTGTGCTTCATGACCACTGACGTGGCCATCCGCAAGCCGCTGTTGGCAATGGCCCTCAAGGAGGCGATCGGAAACTCCCTCAACAAACTGACGGTTGACGGTCATCAGAGCACCAACGATACAGCGATCCTCCTGGCCTCGGGCCGGGCAGGGAACCGGCCGATCGTGGCGCGTTGTCCGCGTTACACACGGTTTGCCATGGCACTAGCCGATCTCTGTGACGATCTGGCCCGGCAGATGGCGCTCGACGCGGAGGGGGCCACGCGTATGTTCAAGGTGGTGGTCAGGGGCGCGGCCAACCGGGCAGACGCAGCCAAGGCGGCTCGGGCCGTGGCGGATTATCCCCTGGTCAAGTGCGCGGTGCACGGCGGCGACCCAAACTGGGGCCGGATCATCTGCGCAGTAGGCTCCACCGACGTCAGGCTCAATCCCGGGCGGCTTTCCTGCAGGCTTGATGACCTGACGGTCTTTAGGAACGGGGCCCCCTGCACGTTCGATCCCAAGCGGGCCAGCCGCATCATCCTCCAGACCTTCCACACCATCACGGTCGATCTAGGCATAGGAACCTCCAGCGACTTCTGCTACGGCGTGGACCTGAGCAAGGACTACGTGACTATCAACGCCGACTACCATACGTAAGCAAGATCCCAGGCCCCGCGGGCTTTGGCCTCGCGGGGCCTTGATCGTTCGTCAGACCGTCGCAGGTCTTCTAGTCCGACTCGATGTAGAGGATCTTCTGGATGTTGACTGTAAGGGTCTTGTTGATCGGTATGGCCCTGAGGACCAAGAAGCCGCGGCAGTTCAGTACCATTATCCCGGTCACGGAGACGTTGCCCTCCAGAAAGACCTTCACCTGCTTGCCGCACAGATCCTCAAAGGGATTACACCACGCCGGCTCGCATGGATTGGCGGCTGGGGCAGGAGTCGGGTTGTCTGGATTGATCTGCTGTTGGCTGGGACAGGGATTTCCACAGCTTTGACAGGCCCCGGACTGGCTCCAGGCGAATCCGCCGGCCTGGCCCGTAGAACTGACACTGGTCCCGCCTTGGCTGATCACGGCGGTCTGCATCGAGGTCTGGCCGGTTTGGATCTCCTGGTTGATCCATGCAGACATGTCGGTAGACGATCCCTGCACCGGCGGGACGTAGAAGTCGGCCTGTGCCAACACAGCCCCCAGACAACAGATTGCTGCCAGGGCGGCAATGGCGGAATAGGCCACCTTCTTGGAGCCGATCGGCCTAGTGAATCTTGGGAATACGTGAGTGATCATGGTTGTGCCTCCTTTCGTTGTTGCACCCTAGGATCGAACTATGGCCTTCCTTCCCAATAGAAGGTCCTAGTCCATCCTCTTTCAATATGTGGACTTGGTTGTCCAAGACCCACGAACATCCTGTTGTGAGTCAAACTCCATCGCGGTCGGCTTTGCTCATGGGTGAGCGGTATGCCTCCTCACAGACCACGATTGTCGGGCGTTACTATACCCATCAATGTCGGGATTTGCAAGGAAAATATCGCATGTTTTTGGGATTTCAGAAGGGATACGCACCGCATGTGGCCGCAGTGTCGTAGATCGCCAGGATTCTCTCCGGCGAAATATCCGGCTGGATGTTGTGAATCGTGGCGAAGATGCATCCGCCGCCGGGCCCGAGGATCTCCATTCGCTGGCGCACCTCGCGCCGGATGTCGTCGATCGAGCCGAAGGGCAGTGTCGTCTGCGTCTCCATGCCGCCGCCCCAGAAGGACAGATTCCGCCCGAACTTATCCTTGATCCTTTTCGGGTCCATGCCCTGCGCCGAGGTCTGAAGCGGATTCAGAATATCGATGCCTATCTCGATGAAGTCCGGCAGGATGTCGGTGATGGAACCGTCGCAATGGATGAAGACTTTGGCCTTGGTTCTGGCCTTAACGAACTCGATCCACCTCTTCTGCCGCGGCTTGAAGATCTCGCGATACATTGTCGGCGAGATTTGCAGGGCGTCCTGGGTGCCGAAGTCGTCGTTCATCTGGATGGCTTCGATGTAGGGTCCGGCCACTGCGAGGAAGTTGCCCAGGATAGCCGTGTCGTGGGCCAGCTTCGCGTCGAGCCAGTACTCGATGAGGTCGCGGTCCTCGATAAGCTTTATCATGAAGTTCTCGAAGCCGAAGAGTACCAGGCTGATCTCGAAAAACGAGCAGACGAACATCGGCAGGCCCGCGAACAGCGCCTTGTCGGTGCCGTGGTAGAGCTGCTCGATGCGCTGATTCAGGTACTGCTGCTCGCGAGCGCTCCACGGATCGGGCCAGGTGAAGGCGTCGATATCTGCCGGCGTCTGGGCGTGGGCCAGCGGCGCGCGGCAGACGTCGAAGTAAAACGAGTCCGGCGCCCGCTTGGCGAAGAGTTCGCCTCTGTGCCAGATTTCGATCGCGTCGTCGCGGCGTACTTCTTCGCATGCCTCGGGCACGAGACACGGCGAGCCGTCGGTAAGCAGGCCGGGCTTCCACCGGTCGATCTGCAGGAACGGCATTACGGTGGTTGGTCCCAGCCGGTGGAGTTGGACCACGTCCCCGCCGAGGCGGTTGACTACATCGAGCGACGGCTCGGCGAGCTGTTGCTTGATGTCGTAAAGGCGGATGTCCTCCTTGAGGCCAAGGTACTGCAGCAGATTTTTATAGGCGACTGCGCCTATGCCTGTGACCCGGCTTGAGCCGAAATCCACCGGTACCCGGTCCGGTTCCTTGTGGTTCAGGGCGATTCGCACGCGTTCGCGGCTGGTCAGTACACTCATGGATTTGCCTAATTGCTACTAGGTTATATTCACCGTTTCGCCTTGCCTTCCGAAAGGTTTTTCCGCAGCCCGTCCAACGGCATCTGCTCCATCTGTGGGATAAGGAGGTGAATCGCGCCCAATGCCAGCACGTAGGTCGAAGCCGCCAGCGCGAACGGAACGAAATAGTTGTTATCTGTGAAATCGAGGACGCGCGAAACGATCTGTGCGAAGAACATGCCAGCGATGGACCCCGCCATCCCGCCGATCCCGACGACGGAGCTGACCGCCTGTCGCGGCACGGTGTCGCTGACCAGCGTGAAGAGATTGGCTGCATAGCCGCAGTGCGCAGCCGCGGCAAGCGCCACCAGTGCGACTGCCGTCCAGAGGCCGGGTACCAACGGCGTGGCAAACACCGGCACCACGCACAGTGCACAGACCAGCAGCGCAGTCTTGCGGGCAGCGTTCGCCGACCAGCCGCGGCGCAACAGTGTCGACGAGAGCCACCCGCCCAGTATGCCGCCGAAGCTGGAGACGAAGAAAATCACCATCAGCGGCAGGCTGCTTTGGGTCAGGTTGAGGTGGAACCGTTTGTTTAGGAAATCCGGCGTCCAGAATATGTAGAACCACCAGATCGGAGCGGACGCCATCATGCCGATCAGAAACGCCCATGCCTGCCGGTGGCGGATCAGTTCCAGCCAGGGAATGTTCACGACCGGCTCCGCCGGATCTTTGCGGATATAGGCCAGTTCCTCCGGCGAAACGCGCGGATGCCGTTCCGGCGCCTTGTAAACTCGCGCCCACAGCGCAACCCAGATAAAACCGATCAGTCCAGTGGCGACGAAGGCCCCTTGCCAGCCCCATCGTTCCACGAGCCACGGCACGACCATGGGGCACGCAATCGCGCCTACGGGGCTGCCGGCGTTGAACAATCCCGTGGCAAAGGCGCGCTGCTCTTTTGGAAACCACTCCGTCACAGCCTTGATGGCCGCCGGGAAACAGCCGCCCTCGGCCAGGCCCAACAACGACCTCGCCGCGCTGAAGCCCAGCACCGACCGTGCCGCCGCATGCGCCACCGCAGCACCGCTCCACACGCTGACCGCCAGCAGTAAACCGAGACGCGCGCCGATTTGGTCGAACCACCGGCCCGCGAGCAAATAGCCGCTTGCGTAGGCCGCCTGGAACGCGGTCACCATCCAGCCGTAGTCCTTCTGGTCCCAACCCAATTGCTGGTCGAGCACCGGTTTGAGAATGCCCAACACTGCGCGGTCGATATAGTTGACCGTGACGGCGAAGAAGAGCAACACGACAACCACCCACCGGTAATGGGTCCTAGTCGAATCGGGCGATGGATTTGATTCGGTCATGCTCCCTCGGGATCAGTTCACGGCGGAGACGCGGGGACCGCTGCCCCTGTCGCTGCCTCGTGCCTTGAGGCATCCCTTATCGCGGCTTCAACCCAGGTTTCCAGGATGAGATCGTTTTTCTTGGATTCCCATTCCTCCGGCGGAAACACGTCAAGA
>Ga0315287_10007531_pt1 | contig 10917 bp, 4 predicted proteins | sample YL17G11_0_MG_FD_205037 | JGI IMG/M metagenome (GOLD analysis project Ga0315287, IMG submission 205037) | Sediment microbial communities from Yellowstone Lake, YNP, Wyoming, USA - YL17G11_0 | ecosystem: Environmental > Aquatic > Freshwater > Lake > Sediment | place: USA: Wyoming | collected...
TGCCACGCGACCCAGGCATGGAAGCCCGCGACGCGGGTCGATCACGGCAACGTCCTCGGCACCTGCACTTCGTGTCATGACGGCCGCCTCGCCGCCGGGCAGGACGCAAACCATATCGTGACCCGCGCCGACTGCGGCGACTGCCACGCGACCACGGCATGGAAGCCAGCCACGTTCAACCACTCCGGTATCAGCGACACCTGCTCGAGCTGCCACGATGGCGTCAAGGCCACGGGCAGGCAACCGAGCCATATCCCTACGACCGCGGAATGCGGCAGCTGCCACTCGACGAGCGCATGGATCCCGGCGCGGTTCACCCACGAGGGAATCACCACGGGCTGCGTCACCTGTCACGATGGAGCGAAGCAGACAGGCAAGAGCAGCACCCACATCCAGTCGAGCGATTCCTGCCAGGCCTGCCACGCGATTACCAGCTGGCGCCCGGTGTCACGGGTAGATCACACGCAGGTAACGGGCAGCTGCTTCTCCTGCCACAACGGCACCGCGGCGACCGGCAAACACCAGGCCCACATCCAGTCGACCAGCGACTGCGCGGCCTGCCATACGGCCCAGGCCTGGAAGCCTGCGACACGCGTCGATCACGCGAACGTCATGGGCACGTGCACCTCCTGCCACAACGGGACCACCGCCACCGGGCAGAATGCCAACCACATCGTGACTCGAGCGGAGTGCGGCGACTGCCACTCGACCGTGGCATGGAAGCCTGCAAAGTTCGACCATTCCGGAATCACCGAGACCTGCGCGACCTGCCACGACGGGAGTCGCGCCACGGGCAAGCCCGGCAACCACATCCCCAGCGACAATGCATGTGGCACGTGCCACGTGACGACGGCCTGGATCCCGGCCCGGTTCAGCCACACAGGACTCACCGCGGCGTGCGTGACGTGCCACGACGGCGTGCGGCAGACGGGCAAGAGCAGCACGCACATCCAGGCGACTGACGTGTGCCAGTCCTGCCACACAACCACGGCCTGGCGCCCGGTCGCGCGCGTCGATCACGCGCAGGTGACCGGCAGCTGCTACTCGTGCCACAACGGCACAACCGCAACGGGCAAGCACGCGACGCACGTCCAGTCGACCAACAACTGCGCGGCCTGCCATGCGACCCAGGCGTGGAGACCAGCCACGCGTGTGGACCACCGGGAGGTCACGGGTAGCTGCTTCTCATGCCACAACGGGACCACCGCTACCGGCAAGCCGGCGAATCACATCGTGAGCGGCGACAACTGCGACTCCTGCCACACGCCGACGGCCTGGAAGCCCGCCAAGTGGGACCACACGGGCATCGTATCGAACTGCGTGAGCTGCCACGACGGCACGAAGGCCACGGGGAAGACCTCGCTGCACCTCGCCACGAGTAACACCTGCGAGTCCTGCCATGCAGTCTCGGGCTGGAAGCCCGCGACGCGCGTGGACCACGCGCAGGTCACCGGCACCTGCAGCTCCTGCCACAACGGCACGAAGGCCGCGGGCAAGGGACCGAACCACATCCCGACCACCGCCGAGTGCGGCACCTGCCACACGAGCCTGGCCTGGAAGCCGGCGAACTTCAGCCACACTGGCATAGCTTCAGGCTGCGCGACCTGCCACGACGGCGTGAAAGCGGCAGGCAAGAATTCCGGGCACATGTTCACCACCGCCGCCTGCGAGTCGTGCCACGCGACGACGGCCTGGAGGCCGGCGACTCGGGTCGACCACGCCCAGGTGCTGGGCACATGCGCAAGTTGCCACAACGGCACGACCGCGCCCGGCAAATCCGCGATTCACATCGCGACGAGTGCGGACTGCGGCGCCTGCCACGGCACGACCGCATGGAAACCCGCGACCGGTTTCAGCCACACGGGCATCACCGACAACTGCTACAGCTGCCACAACGGCGTCAACGCGACAGGCAAGGGCACGTCGCACATCACGACCGACACGAGCTGCGAGAGTTGCCACGCACCGAACGCATGGAAGCCTGCGACGCGCGTCGACCACGGGCACGTCACGGGCACCTGCAGCTCGTGCCACAACGGCACGAAGGCTACGGCCAAGGGTGCAAACCACATTCCGACCACGGCCGAATGCAGCACCTGCCACACGACCCTGGCCTGGAAGCCGGCGAACTTCAGCCATGCCGGCATAGCCTCAGGCTGCGCCACCTGCCACGACGGCGTGAAGGCGCCGGGCAAGAACGCGGCGCACATGTTCACGAGCGCAACCTGCGAGGCCTGCCACGCGACGACCGCATGGAAACCAGCCACACGTGTCGACCATGCCCAGGTCATCGGCACGTGCTCGAGCTGCCACAACGGCAACACCGCGCTAGGCAAGCCGGCGAACCACATCGCAACGAGCGCGGAATGCGGCAGTTGCCACGGCACCACGGCCTGGAAGCCCGCGACAGGCTTCAACCACACCGGAATCACCGGCAACTGCTACAGCTGCCACAACGGCGTCAACGCGACGGGCAAGAGCACGTCGCACATAGCGACCGACACGAGCTGCGAGAGCTGTCACGCGACCAATGCGTGGAAGCCCGCGACACGCGTCGACCATGGCCACGTCTCCGGCACGTGCAGCTCGTGCCACAACGGCGTCAAGGCCACGGCCAAGGGCGCGAACCACATCCCGACGACCGCCGAGTGCGGCACCTGCCATTCGACACTCGCGTGGGTCCCTGCCAACTTCAGCCACACCGGCATTACCTCGGGCTGCGCGACCTGTCACGACGGCGTGAAGGCGGCGGGCAAGAATGCCGGCCACATCTTCACGAGCACGGCCTGCGAGGCCTGCCACGCCACGGCGGCCTGGAGGCCGGCGACACGCGTCGATCACGCGCAGGTCGTCGGCACGTGCTCGAGCTGCCACAACGGCAACACTGCTGCGGGCAAGCCGACTGGCCACATCGCGACGACCGCCGAGTGCAGCAACTGCCACGGGACGACCGCCTGGAAACCCGCCACTGGCTTCAGCCACACAGGCATCACCGGCAACTGCTTCAGCTGTCACAACGGCGCGAACGCCACCGGCAAGAACACAGGTCACCTGCAGACCAGCAACCTGTGCGAGGCCTGTCATTCGCCCGCCGGCTGGAAACCCGCCGTGCGCGTCGATCACACGCAGGTGATCGGCAGCTGCTATTCCTGCCACAACGGCACGGCCGCCACGGGCAAGGGCACCGCGCACATCTCGAGCGACACGAGCTGCGATGCGTGCCACACGACAACCGCATGGAAGCCCGCCAACCGCGTCGATCACAACCACGTGACCGGCACGTGCAGCAGCTGCCACAACGGCGTGAAGGCGCCGGGCAAGCCCACGAACCACATCCCGACCACCGCGGAATGTGGCACCTGTCATTCGACGCTCGCATGGTTGCCGGCTGCGTTCGACCACACCGGCGTGACGAGCGGTTGCAAGACCTGCCACAACGGCACGACCGCCAGCGGGCCTTCGACCGGCCACATGACCTTCCCGGTCAACAACTTCGACTGCAGCCAGTGTCACTCGACGGCGGCCTGGTCGCCGAACACATTCAGGCACGCGGCCGGCCGCGGTTACCCGGGCGATCACCGCGTTTCGCTGACCTGCCTGAGCTGCCACACGACCAACACCGATGCGGCCACCTGGCGGGCGCCCGCCTACAAGCCGGACTGCGCCGGCTGCCACGCCAGTCGCTTCACGCCAGATCCGCACAAGAAGTACGGCGACGTGAAGTACACGGTGAGCGAGCTTCGCAACTGCTCGGGTGCCTGCCACATCTACACGGATTCGACGCTGACGACGATCCTGACGCGGCGCTCCGGGCCGCAGCATCGCATCACCGACACGGAGTTCCACTGATGCGCAACCGGGTAAGCCGCTGCGTCGTGCTGCTTCAGCTTTCGTTGCTGGCCGCAACCGCGCACGCCCAGGTGACGTCGCGTCTCATCGAAGAGGTCGGCGTGGCAGAGCTGGACGGCTACGCCACCGTCACCATCCTGTTCGGCTGCGATGTCCGGTACGTGAGTCACTTCGCGACAACCGCTGGCGACTCGCTGCGCATACGCCTGTCACCCGGCGCAGGCTGCGGTTCGCCCGCCGCCGGCTGGGTGGTTCCGCCCATGCTCGACGGCAGCGGCGTGATTCGCTCTGTGACCGTCGACAGAACGCTGGCCCGCGACGTGGATCTCGGTATTCGCTGGTCGAAGCCAGAGCAGTTCGTCCTGGTTCCGTCGACGAATCGCCGCGGGCTGCGCCTCCTGCTCGTGCGGCCCGAGACGGACCGGTCGAGAGTGACTGTTCGCGAGGTGAATGGCGGCGCCGCTGCCTACGCCGTGAACCTCGACGCCGCGCAGGCGCCGTATGGCGCCGCTGCCATCACGGCTGCCGCCGAGGCGACCGGCGTCCACACCTACGTGTCCGAGGCCGTGGTGGACGGGCAAAAGTGGTATCGGCTCCGGGCCGGTCCGTTCGTCTCCGAGGCGGATGCACGGCGCGCACTCTCCACTGCCCGCTCCCACTACCCGAAGGCATGGCTGGCCATCGCGGATGACTCGACGATGAGCAAGCCCGGCCTGCCCGACGCGGTCGGCAGCGTCGCCGCGACGACGGCTCCGGGCAACACGACGCTGACGCAGCAGGACCTCGACCAGACGATGAAGCGGGCGCAGGACGCATTCCGGCGCAAGGACTATGCAGCCGCCATACCACTGCTGACGCGCCTGACCGAACAGCCCGAGTTTCCGCAGCGCGCCCAGGCGCAGGAACTGCTGGGGCTGGCACGCGAGCGCCAGGGACAACTGGCGCATGCCAAGGCCGAGTACGAGGAATACCTCCGTCGCTATCCCGACGGCGAGGCCGCGGATCGCGTGAACAAGAGGCTGCGCGCGCTGACCTTCGCGGCAAGCCCGGCGAGCGCACAGGCCCGTGCCGCGGCCGCCAACGATTCGCGGTGGAAAGTTTATGGCGGCGTGTCGCAGACCTACCGGCGAGACACCAGCAGCTTCGACAACGGCACCGTGTCGCGGAAGGCCACGACCCAGGACGCGATCCTGAGCGACGTCGCGCTGGCGGCACGCCGCAGCGGCGAACGCTACGACTTCGCAGCGCGGGTCAGTGGCGCCTATGGCCTGGACATGCTCCAGGATGGCCCGGGCAGCCAGGCGACTGTCTCGCTGATGTTCGGCGAACTGCGCGACCGCGTGCTCGACTGGACCGTCCGCGGAGGACGGCAGTCAGGAACCCTCGGAGGCCTGATTGGAACGTTCGATGGCCTGTACGGCGGCTACCAGGTCCTGCCCAAGGTGCGCGTGAATGCGATGCTCGGCTATCCCGTCGACTCGATCCGCGCCTCGCCGTCGACCGATCGCAAGTTCTATGCGCTCTCGGCCGATTTCGGCACTTTCGCCGACGCGTGGGACGTGTCGCTCTACGGTATTTCCCAGGACTACTACGGACTCACGGACAGGCAGGCCATCGGCACGGAGTTGCGCTACTTCCGGCCGGGACTCACGTTCGTCGGCCTGCTCGACTACGACCTCCACTTCGGCGACCTGAACGACGTGCTGCTGCTCGCCACCGCGGCGCTGCCCGCGCGCTGGACGATGAGCGCCAACCTTGACCATCGCAAGAGCCCGGGCTTGAGCCTGCAGAACGCGCTGATCGGCCAGCCTGTCAGGACATTCGACGAGCTGTTCGGCCTCTATTCCAGCGCCCAGGTCGAGCAATTCGCCAGGGATCGCAGCGCGACGTCGGATACCTACACGATGTCGCTGTCCAGGCCGTTCGGCGAGCGCTGGCAGTGGTCGATGGACGTGTCCGGCATGAGCATCAGCGCGACGCCGGGCTCAGGCGGCGTCGAGGCGACCCTCCCGTCGGGCACGGACCTGATCGTCTCGACACAGGCGCTCGCGTACGGCTTGTTCGATCGAGGCGACGTGTCGTCGCTCGGGCTGCAGTACCAGACGGGAGACGCCACCGACACGATCTCGCTCGGCCTGTACACCCAGCAGCCACTCGGCCAGGCCTGGCGAATCAGTCCGAGATTCCGCTTCGACCAGCGAAAGTTCCACGCCGACGGTTCGCAGCAGACGCTCTACTCGCCCGGGCTGCGCACCGAATTGCACTGGCAACGCCTGTGGATCGACTTCGAGGGTGGTGCCGAGATTGGGCAACGCACGCTGGGCGACTCGTCGGCCGACACGACCCGTTACTACTTCAGCCTGGGGTATCGCTATGACCTGTGAGCGCATTCGGCTGGATCGGCGCCAGCGTCACATTGCCGTCGCGATGGCGGCGCTTGCGCTCGGCGCCTGCGCCTCCCGGCCGCCCGGGGACGCGCGGCAGTACCTGGACGAAGTCTCCGCCGCGACGGTAACCGTAGCGCCGGGATCCCTCGTTTTCGCGCGCGAACGGCCGGAACTGGCCGTTCATGCCCGCGACTACATCACGCTCGTGCCGCTCGACGTCAATCGCTCGGGCAAGCACTCCCTGTATTTCTACGTCTACGTCTGGTCGACCATCGACAAGCGTGGGCTGCCCGCGAAAGATCCGGCGACGGGCCGGATAGAACTGGTGGCGGACGGGAAGCAGATCCCATTGACCGCATCCAAGGCGACGCCACGCGAACTCGGGCTGGCAGAGTCTCCGGTGCGGGCGCCATCGGACTCGGCGCGGCTGCTCATCGCACCGACTGACCGCGAGACACTCGAATTCCTGTCGCGGGCGACCGCGATCCACGCGGTCGAGCAGCACGCCGGGGCCGACGATCGCTATGAACTCTGGGCCGGGAACGGCGACTCGATCCTGGCGCTGCTGTAAGGAAATAGGGGACATTCTCCTTTTCCGCACGCGATGGCGGAAAAGGAGAATGTCCCCTATTTCCTTATCTCAAGCAGCTTCCTTCGGCGCCTCGACCTTCGGCTTGCCGACTGACTCGGCCGGGTGCTCGTAGTCGTTCTTCTCCCAGTCGCGATACTGCGGCGGGATCGGATTGATCGCGCCCTCCGCCAGCCAGTCGAGCTTGCCTTCCATCAGCAGGCCGGCGACCGTGCCGTACGAACGATTGAAGTTGTTCTTCACCGCGCGGAAATTACCGTCGATGCGCCGACGCGCTTCGCGGCAGAACAGGTCCACGAGTTCCTGCGGCGACTGGTCGGCCTTGTTCAGCCCGACCAGGTAATCCGCATACGACAGCGCGGAGGCCATCACGAACAGGTCCACGCCGATGTCCACGAAGTTGCCGAGGATGATCTGCTCTTTCTCGAGCTTCGGGCCGTACTTCGCCATGGTGGCGAACAGCCTCCGCGCGAGGAGCTTCGACGTCTTCGCCGCATAAGCGAGGTGCTTGCGGTTCTTCTCGCTCAGGTTCGGCGCGTCGAGATGCCCGCCGGTGTCCGGCATGAACAGCTTCGGCAGCCACGTCGTGTAGAAGCCGGCCGCCTTCATCATCGCCTCGCTCTTCGTGACCTTCTGGCCCGGCTTCGGCTGCAGGATCGGCATGACCAGCTTGAAGTGGGTGTCGAGCGCCTCGCGCGCCATGATCAGTTGCATGACCTGCGAGGACCCCTCGAAGATGCGGTTGATGCGTGCGTCGCGTAGCCCCATCTCGACCGCGGTCGGGCGTTCACCGCGCGCATACAGCGACTTGGCCTGCTCATAGCCGCGTCCGCCGCGCACCTGCACGTAGTCGTCGTACATTTTCCAGAGCGTCTCGGAACACCAGTACTTCGCCGCCGCCGCCTCGAGACGGATGTCGGCGTTCTTGTGGTCCGCGAACGCGCAGGCGACATTGACCATCGCCTTCATCGCGAACAGCTGCGCCATGTAGCTCGAGATCATCTTCGCCACGGCCTGGTGCTTGCCGACCGGCTGGCCCCACTGCTGGCGCGTCGACGTCCACCACTTCGCGTCGTCCACGAGCGCCATGCCGCCACCGATGGCCGCTGCCGGGATTCCGAGGCGACCGACGTTGAGCGTCGCAAGTGCTATCTTCAGGCCTTCGCCGGGCTTTCCGATCAGGTTCTCGGCCGGGACCCTGACGTCCTTGAACGTGAGCACGCCGTTGGCGATGCCGCGCAGGCCCATGAAGCGCGAGCGCCTCACCCGATCGACTCCCAGCCAGTCGGTCTCGACCACGAAGCAGGAAATCTGCGGCAGCGACTTGCCGTTCGGCAGCACCTTGTCCGGCGTCTTCGCGAGTACTGCGATCAGTGTCGTCTTCGGATCACTGACGTTCGTGCACCAGAGCTTGTCGCCGTTCAGCGTGTAGTACCTGCCGTCAGCCGAAGGCGTGGCGACGGTCGTCATGCGCGCGGGGTCCGAGCCAACGCCGGGCTCGGTGAGCGCGAAAGCAGAGATCTCGCCGCGGGCGAGCCGGGGCAGGTACTTGCGCTTCTGTTCCTCGGTGCCGAACTCCTTGAGCGGCTGCGGCACGCCGATGCTCTGGTGCGCCGAGATGAAGGCGACCGTGGAGGCGCAATAGCCGCCGAGAAAGCCGAGCACGCGGGCGTAGTTGGTGACCGAGAACCCGAGTCCACCGTATTCCTTCGGGATCTTCATGCCGAAGAGCCCGACCGCCGCCATCGCCTCGAGCGCCTCGCGGGGATATTCGCCGTCCTCGTCGATCTGCCAGGGATCGACGTTCTTCTCGATCACCGGACGGATCTTCTCAATGTAGTCGTCGCCGATCTTCTTGTCCTCCGGCGACTGGGCCGGGAACGGGTGGATGAGGTCCCAGCGGAAGTTGCCCTTGAAGACTTCGGCGGTGAAGCTCACGGCCTCCCAGTCCACCTGGCGAGCGTCCTCGGCGAGTTGCATTGCGTCGTCTTTGGCTTTGGTGTCCATGGCGGGTCCTCGAGGGGGCCGGAAGGGGTTCAGACTTCGGCCGAATATCCCTCAAATGGGCCGCTCCCGGTATAGCGGTTTTGTGCAGTGCAGCTAAGGCGGCGCCCAGCGGCGCTCGGCGAACCCATCCAGCGTTCCGAACCCCTCTAACGCGGCAATGAGGTCCCCGCGTTCGTCGAGCTCGAGCCGGAACCGAATTCCCAGCACGTCGGCAATGGCGCCCGCAATGGCAAGGCCCAGGCCCGCATGGGAGCCGCCGTCTCGCGTATCGATGCGGAAAAATCGCTCACTGAGCCGCGGGATATCGATAGCGGCGAGCTGAGGCGCGGGGTTAGAAATCAGCAGTCGCGCGTTCTGGTCGAGCCTCACACGTACAACGGAACCCTGGGGCGCGTGTGCGATCGCATTGCCAAGCAGGTTGCCCACCAGTCGCCGCACGAGTGCGCTGTCCGTGTGTACCCATAATTCTCCAGGCAGATCGAGCTCGATGGTCAGCGCCCTCTGATCCGCCGCCGCCTTCATCGCTGCTGCCTGCTGCCTCAGCTGGCCGCAAAGCTCGACCGGTTCGAGCTGGGGAGCCTCGAGCCCCGCCTCGTAGCGCGTCAGGGCCATCAGGGAATCCACGATCTGCTCCATCTCAGCCGCTGATGCACGTATCTCCCGCATGTATGCCCGAAGCACATCCGGATCCGTCGCCGTTGCTCCGACATCCGCAATGAGTCGCATCTCGGCGAGGGGATTACGGAGCTCGTGCGCGACGTTGCGCGCGTAGCGCTTCTCGCGTGCGAGCCCTTCCAACAGTCGATTGAGCAGCTCCGAAAATCGGCTCGCCACCGGCCTGAGCTCCCTCGGCAGCGGACCCGTGTCGAGGGAGGCGTGCGAATCGTCCAGGTCCACCTTTTCCAGCGATTGCGCCAACTCGTCGACAGGCCGGAGCCCGCTCACGACGGAGTACCTGGCGATGACCAGCGCTGACAGGATGGTGACCACGGCCGCTCCGAACAATATGAAGTGGATGCGGTTTTCGATCGTCTCAATCGCTTCGATCTCCTGCGCCATGACGACGTGGAGTACGCGACGCGGATCCTCGGCTCGAAGCACGATCGATTCGGCGATCGCCCGACCATTGTGGCCATCCGGCAGCGTCAAGTCGTGGTAGGTCGGCCTGCCGACGGCGGACTGCAGCCGCGGCAGGTCCTTCCCGGCGCTCGAGTCTGACCGGGCCAGCGATTCCCCCTCGCCATCCCATACCTGGAAGAAATCCTCGTGCTCACGGGTGCGGAACTGCGGCATGAATTCCGCAACGCTCTCGCGGCCGGGGTGGTCGGCGACGTAGACGGCCACGGCGCGCAGGCGGCTCAGCAGTTCCTCGTCGAGGTGCGAATAGAATTCGTGCCGGATCAACATGTGCAGCGCGAAGAACACGATGCCAAGCACCGCAACCAGGCCGGCGACGAGGCTGAGCGCAAGCCGCCCGCGCAGGGATTCACGCGCGCGCTCAAGTAATGACATAGCCGAAGCCCCGCCGCGTTTCGACAAGGTTCGACACACCGGCGCGCGTGAGCTTCGCGCGCATGGTGCTCAACAGAACCTCGATGACGGTGTCGGATGCGGAGCTGTCGCTCTCATAGAGGTGCTCGAAGATCGCCTGGCGGGAGAGCACGTGGCCCTTGCGGCGCAGGAGCAGCTCGAGCAGTGAGTATTCCTTGGGAGTGAGCGTCAGCACTGCGCCATCGACGCGCGCCAGGCGCGACGCGGTATCCATCTCGAGGCGGCCATGCTGCAGCAGCGGAGAAGCCGAGTCCGCGCGGCGGCGAGAAAGCGCATTGATCCGGGCCACGACTTCGTCGAGCGCAAAAGGCTTGACGAGGTAGTCGTCGGCGCCCAGGTTAAGGGCTTCCACGCGATCTTCGACGTGGTCACGCGCGGACAGCACCAGGATGCGTGGCTTTTCCGAGCGGCACTTCAACACCTGCAGCAGTTGAATGCCGTCCATGCCCGGCATCACCAGGTCCAGCACGACGACGTCGATTGGCTGGCTGTCGATGACCTTCAGGGCCTCGGCCCCGTCGCTCGCCGTCTCGG
>Ga0315287_10007533_pt1 | contig 10915 bp, 7 predicted proteins | sample YL17G11_0_MG_FD_205037 | JGI IMG/M metagenome (GOLD analysis project Ga0315287, IMG submission 205037) | Sediment microbial communities from Yellowstone Lake, YNP, Wyoming, USA - YL17G11_0 | ecosystem: Environmental > Aquatic > Freshwater > Lake > Sediment | place: USA: Wyoming | collected...
CGCGATTGGATGTGCCGGAGAAGAAACCATCACAACAATGCACAGCCCGGCGTTTCTGGATGACCCCTTGTGTTGTGAGGGATCGATTGACAGGAACCCGCTGCACCACGAGTTGCTGGAAATCGCTCACATGGCAGGGCACGATTTCACCATCGATGTCGCTCTCGATGCGGACAAATCCATCACCGGAGTTTTTGCGGGCCATCCGCAAGTTGCTCATGCGGCTGGGATAGTAGCAGTGCGGAAGTCTGTAGGGGCGACACTGCCAGAACCCGCCGATATTGTTCTCACGACGTGCGCAGGATTTCCGTTGGATTTGACGTATTATCAGGCGATCAAGGGAATGACCGCCGCTCTTCCCGTTCTAAAAAAAGGGGGTGTGCTTATTCTCGCAGCAGAATGTGCAGAGGGGTTGGGAAGCGAGAGGTTTGTTTCTATGGCGACCCGCTTTCGCACGCCGGAAGAATGTGAAGAGTGGATTCACAGCCACCCGGTCGAAGTCGACCAATGGCAACTCCAGGAATGCGTGAAAGCCACGCAGCGCGGGGAGGTCGTGCTGGTATCAAGCGGCATCCGGCCTGAGCAACAAGAGAAGCTTTTCGTCAAGACGGCCGCCAGCGTTGAAGAGGCTCTTCAGCGTGCACTAGACAAATTTGGTCCGAACGCCTCGATTGCAGTAATTCCCAAAGGCCCATATACCCTTGTTGACGTTGATTCCGGCAGCATTTAGCAGGCACCGGCAGGGCGTTCAAAAATAGGAAATCAGCAAAACCCACGGACCCACCAGCCACACCCCGGAGAGCGGCAATTCTTGACATCCGATTCATTAACTATTATAATTACCATACCTTAATTAAACGTCATTCAATTAGCAAAACAACACCCTATGGCACTCAACTATACGGTACCCGCCGTCGATCGTGCAATCAGGGTCCTCGAACTTCTCTCCGTCGCACCGATCGGTTTGTCGCTCGCTCAGCTGGCATCGCAGACAAGAGTCCCTAAGAGCACGATGTTCCGCATTCTCCACACGCTTCATCAGCATCAGATCATTTTGGAGGACAACGAACGCAAGTTGTTCACACTCGGCATGAAGGTTCTCGGGTGGGGAAACGCAGCGCTGGAGCGGATCGACTACAAAGCGATCGCACATCCGCATCTCGTGAGGCTCGCGGAGGAAACCCGCGAAAGCTTCTACCTGGCTCTTCTTGATCACGACGAAGTTATCCTGGTTGACCGAGTGGACACGGCGGAAGTGTGGAGGATGGTGACGCGGCTCGGTTATCGTTCACCATTTCACTGCACGGCAACCGGCCTGGTCATTGCCGCCTCCATGAACGACGATGCAATCGATGAAATGATTGAACGCCACGGACTCAGGAGGTTCACGCCAAGAACCATCACGAACATCGTTCGACTCAAACGCCGGTTAAAAGAGGTCCATCGGCTTGGCTATGCGGTGGCCGACGGAGAATACAAGCCCGATCTTTGCGCCGTGGCAGTCCCCATCTGGGACCATAGCGGCACTGTCGTCGCGTCGCTGATGACCGCCGTTCCATCTGCGCGTAGCCACAAGGACAAAAAGCTTGTTGGCAATCTCATTTCGGTTCTGAAACGCGAAGCGAGCCAGATTTCCAGGCGCATCGGATATGAGAGGGCGTCTCTCGGCAAGTAAGTTGCTTGCTCTGAGACGAAAACAATAAAGGAACCATATGCACCGTCTTGAATTTGGTATGGTGAGCGACGAAATCTCACCGGATTTCAATGAAGCTGTACGATATGGCGGCGAGTGGGGAATCTCGATCTTCGAGTTGCGCGTACTCAAGACAGGGCGCATTCCAGCGGTTGATGAGAGTGAACTGAAGGAAGCGCGGGCCCTGGTGAAAAACAACGGCCTGAGGGTGACGGCGTTATCGCCGGGAATCTTCAAGCTGCCGTTGTCGCAAACCACGAAACTCGAGGAAGAACTCGCAACAACATTTCCCAAGACGCTCGATTTGGCGCGTGAGTTCGGAGCGTCACTCGTCATTGCCTTCGGCTTCCAAAAAGAACAGAACGAAAAACCGGAAATGTTCTCACAGGTTGTCGATTTCATGAGCCGCGCCGCTGAGAAGGCGGGGAAAGAAGGAATCAGAATCATCATCGAAAATGAGCCTGGCTTCTGGTGCGATTCAGGCGCCAATACTGCGAAGTTGATTCAAGCGGTGAACTCACCGTACCTGCGAGCTAATTGGGATCCGTGCAACGGCTACGGGACGGCAGAGCGTCCCTTTCCGGAAGGGTACGAAGCCGTCAAGCAATACATTGCAAACGTGCACGTGAAAGACACAAGAGAAGGATCGATGATTCGCTGCGTTCCGGTCGGTGAAGGTGCGGTGAACTGGAAGGGACAGCTCGCCGCGTTGGTACGAGATCAACTGGTACGCCACATAACGATAGAGACACATTGTTTGCCGTTGGTGGAGAAATCGAAACAGAACGTGGAGACATTGAAGCAGTATCTCGCTGAAATCTATCGCCAACAGGAGACCGCAGAATGAGCCTTGAACGACGAGACTTCTTGAAGTATGTCAGCATGGGAGCCATTGCCACAACTATCCGTCCAAACATCGATGCTCCGCAGGATGCACCCCTTGTGAACGAACAAAAAATCCATCCGGATTTTCGTTCAAACAATCCCGGACTGGAATACTATCTGCTAGGCAATGGCCTGATTCTTACAGCCATTCAGATTTCGCCGAAGCCGGAGTCCGGAACACACTGCGGTATGCTTGTGAGTTCATCCGAGCACTTTTGCCGGAAACTCAGCACTTACCTCTTTCATCCGGAACGCGGTCTCCAGAACACAAGATTCACCATCAATATCGATGGAAAAGGATATGGTCCGGAGTATGACAAGAGTACCATCCGTTGGGAATATCCCAACAACGTGCCCACAATTGTCATAGAGTGGGTCGCTGGCGAGTGCGCGGTTCGGGAAGAATTGATGTGTCCCATAAATGACTCTGCTCTTGTTCGGACAGTGACGGTTCAGAACAAGTCATCCGTTGCCGTAAAAGGAACCGGCACGATCCTTCTTTATCCCAACCTCATGTTCTTTGACGAATATCACGTCAATCGTGAGAGGGGAACCCTTGCAGCGGCAGGATATGCTACGATGGAGATGTTCTGCCTCAACGAAGCGACGCCGGGTGATCGGCATCTGAATGTCACGTTCGGAGAGATCCCTGCCGGTGGCAAGAAGACCTCTACCGTTGTTCTGACGGTCAACCTGCCTCGGGCGAAATTCGAAAAGAAGGGTCTGCCCGCGATGCTGAAGGAAAGCCAAAAATACTGGGGCCAGCGGGCGAACTGTGAAACGAACCATGACGGACTCAATCATCTTTTTCACAGCGCGGTAACAGGGATCCGCTCTGCCGTGGCCCGATCGGGGAAAATGGACGCAGGGATCTGGCAGTACAATTTCGAATGGGTGCGCGACCAGAGCATGATGGCAGCCGCAAGTTCTGTGTGCGGTCATTCCGACATCGCTGAGGCATCACTGCTTCGCATGCTCGACCGTTCCATCGATGATGAGGGGCGGGCCCGGGATGCAAGCCGTCACAGGCCGCCGGAGACGATTGAGCTCGATCAAAATGGAGAGCTCCTCTACGCATTGTGGACGCACTGGATATGGACAGGAAGCGATGCGATCATCAAGCGGTATTGGCCAAGGATCAGAGCTGTCGCGAACTATGTGCTGCGGCCGGAGTTTCTGGATCCAACGACCGGGCTTGTGAAAAATTCTCGTGAATTCTGGGAGCGTGATCCAGCCTTTGGGGTAAAAGAAGGATATGAGCATACCTATCAGGTCTGGAACATCATTGGCCTTGAGCTTGCAGCTGACCTTGCGCGCCATATGAAAGAACCTGCAAGCGCGAAAAAATGGGTGGAGGCTTCAAGGAAAATGAAGAACTCCTTCCTCAATGATCCCAAGCTCTCTTTCATAGACGATGGGGTGTTCATCAAGCGCCGCCTGTTGAATGGCGACGTCCAGCGCACCTTCGAACCGCCGAATCGAAAAGCGATGCCCCCCGGGGTGCCGCTCAACGTCGAAAAAGTCTCATACACAGACCCCGACGCCGGCAATGTCTACCCAATTATGTTGGGTTTGATTGATCCGAAAAGTCCCGTTGCAACCAAAACGCTTGAGTCGATGGAATTGTTGTGGAATCAACGGTGGACTACAGGCGGATACGCCCGCTACAACGTAACGTCGGAACCTGATTCGCCTGGCTCGTGGCCGTTTGCGACGATGTTCCTGGCTCGTGCGTACTTCGAGGCGGGGAACGACGAAAAAGTATGGCGCGCGCTCAATTGGCTTTTAAACTGTCCCGGCGGCAAAGCTGGGTCGTGGTTCGAGTGTCATGCTGACCGACCCGTGCCGCCGTTGCCGCCGCTGGGGATTGTGCCGTGGACATGGGCAGAATTGGCCTTCTTCTTTGTTCATCATCTCCTTGGCGTGCGTCCGAACAAGAATGAACTTGTCATTCGGCCGAGGCTGCTAAGCGGGCTTGACAAAGCGAAAGCATCACTAACTCTACGCGGTCAGCGAATCGACCTGACCATCACTCGTGCTGAGAAGGAATCGCAGGCTATCGTGAACGGGAAACGGGTTCCATTGGTCAATGGGGAACTCAAACTGGCAATTCCGACGAAGGGGCAAATCATCGAAATGAAAATTTAAGCAGTACTCTCTGGGTGAACCATGGCAACATTGTTTGGTAGGAATTATAGTCGCCGCGAACTGGAACAACGCGTTGGTCACCTCTCACAAATAGCAGGCGTGAGGTTGATGCAGTTGCAGGAAGGGCGGGAAGCAGGTGTCCGCATCGCTGATGTCCGGAGCGGGTCGGGGTTGCGATTTCAAATTTCACTGGACCGCGGAATGGATATTTCTGTTGCTGAATACAAAGGTATGTCGCTGGCGTGGCGGTCCCCTCAGGGGGATGTCCACCCGGGACACTTCGATCCGAAAGCTCTGGGGTGGTTGAAATCGTTCCCCGGTGGATTGATGACCGGATGCGGGTTAACCTCTGCAGGTGCTCCATGTGTTGATGCCGGTGAAGAGTTGGGGATCCATGGCCGTTTGTCGAACCTCCCTGCCTCCAATGTTCAGGTGAAAACAGAATGGGACGGAGATCGGTGTGTGTTCAAGGTCAGTGGAATCATGAGAGAAAACGTCATTTTCAAGGATAACCTGGTTCTCTCCAGGACGATTGAAGTTGAACTTGGAAAATCAATCATTACCCTGCGTGACAAGGTCGTGAACGAAGGATTCCGGCAATCGCCGCTGATGATGCTGTATCACATCAATCTTGGGTGGCCCCTGCTCGACGACGGAGCTGACCTGCACTTGAACGCCCGATCGATGAGGCCAAGAGATGCCGAGGCCGAGAAAGGGACCGCATCAGCGACCAAGATTCCAGTTCCAATTTCGGGGTACAAGGAACAAGTCTTCCACCATGACCTGATTGCCGACAGCAACGGCTTCGCCTCGGGCATGCTTGCAAACAGGAAACTCGGACTGGGTGTATTTGTTCAATATAGACACAAGGAATTACCAAGGTTCATTCAATGGAAAATGGTGGCGGAGGGAGAGTACGTCCTCGGTTTCGAGCCTGCGAATTGCCTGGTGGAGGGACGAGCCAAAGAACGCGAGCGAGGAACGCTACAATTCCTTGAACCCGGAGAGACGCGGGAGTTTCTCGTTCACATTGGCGTGCTCGACGGTAACGCCACGATCGATCAATTCAGAAGCGAAAACAGCCTATCATGACAGAAAAGAAAGTGCGAATTGCACAAGCCGGCATTGCCAATCATGGCAGGACGATTGTGAATGCGACCCGCGATGCCGGAAATCTCCAACTCATTTCGTGCTTCGACATCAACATGGCAGCGAACGAACAAGTGGCGAAGGAGTTCGGTGCAACGGCAGCCGCAGGATATGATCAACTCGTCAATGACCCGAATGTCGACGCAATCTCGTTGGTAACGCCAAATCATCTTCACCTCGAGCAAATCCGAAAAGCCATCGAGGCGAAGAAGCACATCTTTGTAGACAAACCAATCACGAATACGGTTGCCGAAGCGCACGAGGCAATCGGCTTGGCAAAACAAGCAGGCCTGATATTGATGGTGGGACACAACACCCGTCGCCGCCGGGTGTTCCGGCGCGCAAAGGCGCTCTTGACTGAGAAACGAATCGGCGATATCGTCGCGGTTGAAGCGAATCTCTCCCGTCCCGCCGGTCTGCAGGCGGGCCTTCCGGCGTGGAAAGCCGATCGGCGCACGTGTGAACTGCTACCGATGATGCAACTGGGGATCCATTTTGTCGACACTGTTGAATATCTGATTGGACCCATCGAGCGTGTCAGCTGCTTTGCCGGCAGCATCGCAATGCCCAATCAGGCCTTCGACTCGACAGCGGCGATTCTCCAGCTGAAATCGGGTATTCCTGTCTCCCTCGCATCCTACTACGTTTCGGCGGATGCATATTTTGTCCGCATTTATGGAACCCAAGGAACAATTCATTGTTTTCCGCTGAAGCTTCGCCTGGACCTTTTGCAGAATGGAGAACCGAAAGAGACGATTGAAGAAGACTTCAGCTCAGAAGGTGCGGGAAGCTATATTCTGCAGATGCGCGAATTTGGAGATTGCGTTCTAAGAGGAGTTCAGCCAGAAACAGGAGGCGACCAGGGCCTGAAAGCATTAGCGGTGATCCAGGCAATGGTAACATCAGTAGAACATCATTCGGTAGTTGAACTGAACGACATTCTGAAAGAGGAGTGACCATGAGATCATCCCGACGGAGATTCCTGAATACAGCAGCTCTGACTGCAGCCGGTGTTGCGCTGAGCCCGTGGAAAGCGATCGCGGGATACGTTCCGACTCCTGTTCAGGGAGTGACCCAGCACGGCATGCTCTTTGACAAGTCCGATATACCGCGCATTCGTGAGACACTCAAACTCCCACGACTCACGGCGTACTGGCGCTCTTTAATCGATGCGGATCTTGAGGCTGACAAGAAATTCCTCCGCACTGAGGTGAGGCTGAACAATCACGCCGTGGATTTTCTGAAGGTACGGCAGATTCTCGAGCGAACATCATTTGCGTACACCATTGGCGGCGACAAGCCTCAACTCGAAGTCGCCTTAATGGCGATTGGGAAAATGCTAGAATACAAGAAGTGGGATTACTTTCTCGAAGGGGGCGAATTCACGATGGGGTTGCAGCGTGCTCCGGAGGCCACCATTGCAGTGGGCTTTGCACTTGAATGGTTGAACGACGTCCTCAGCAGCGACCTGAAAAAGGAAATGGAAAAGCAGATCGGTGAAAAGGGGGCTCCAGCATGCTATCGCACACTCTACGGCATGAAGTACCCCGATCGCGTCCGAGGCTGGAAATTCGATCCGGAAAGCGACTATCCATATCCCGTTGACATGAAACGGTGGCCCCTGATCCTGAACTCCACCAACCTCAAAGTCATTCCCATCTGTGGCCTCGGTGTTGGTGCCTGTCTGTTGTACGACAAGCATCCGCAGGCGAAACAATGGCTCAACCTGGCCATTTCCAGCGCAAAAGCATTTGCGCCAATGTTTGGTACCGACGGCTGCTATGACGAAGGGGTGAGCTATTGGGGATACACAGCTCTCCACATCTCGATGTTTCTGGAGGTCATGTACCGGACACTGGGGATCGATGAGCGAAACCTGATCAACTTTCCAGGTACCGTCCGGTATGGATTGCAGATGTCCATGCCGACGATCGGAAAGCCGGATGATAGTGTGAATTTTGGTGATGCAAGCGTTGTGGGTGATGTCTCCGTTGCGGCATGGGTGGCACACCAGAATCGCGATCCGATTGCCCAATATGTCACAACATCAGTCAGTGAAATCAAGACCCACTATGGAGCGATATGGTACGATCCCTCCGTAGAGGTCAAGACACCGGGACCCGAACTGTACGATGTCCGATTCACAAACGACATCATCGTGTCGCGTACCGGTTGGGATACAGACAGCTCAGTCGTGGGGCTTCGCAGCGGCGGTCCGGCAAACCATGAGCATGCAGACCGTAACAGCGTCATTTTCAAAGCATATGGTGAACGTTTGCTGCACGATCCGTTGAAGGCAGCATATCCGTACTCATTGCCGCACTGGGTGCTGCGTCTGACAGAAGCGCACACCGCCGTCCTCATCAATGGTAAAGGACATCAGTATCACGACGGTCACGAAGGAACGAACGCATCGTGGGCGGAGGCGAACGTCCTGCAGTACAAACCCTCAGGTCATCAGCTTGTTGCCACTAGCGATGCCACAGAAGCGTATCGGCTCGTCAATCCGGATGTTCAGCTTGTCCGGCGCACAGTGGTCTTCCTGAAGCCTGACATCCTCCTGCTCTTTGATCGGGTCAAATTGGTGTCGGTAAAGTCAAAGGTGCAGCTCCGGTTCCAGATCTACAACGGAGATGGAAAAGGAGAGTCGGAAACCATGCAGACCGGTTTCCTGATCAAGCGGCCTCAGGCGACGCTGCGGGGAACGATTATCGCTTCCACCCCGTTTGCCGTGAAATCTGGAGTTCACACAACGCCGAAGGACATTGGAGTCTATCCTTTCCTGGAGGCCGAAGCAGGCGAATCTCTTGATCATCGTATTCTGACGGTGTGCACCGCACAGCGTGCGGGAAAAGAGCATGGCAAGGTCTCTCACACAGCAGCCGGTTCTTCTTGGACCGTGAAGGTTGAACACAACGGCCAGTCAAAGACCGTGACACTGAATGGAGACGAAGATCTTCCGGCAATCACAATCATCTGATGATGAAATAAGGTCACCCGCGGCGCATATGAAACTCTCGGACAAACATTTTGAGGAAGCCCTCAAGCTCATTCCATGGGGGACCCAGACGAACGCGAAACGTCCGTTTCCCCAGTTCGACGATACGATGCCGAAGTTCATCGAACGGGGAAAGGGTTGTCGTATCTGGGACATGGAGGGAAAGGAGTACATCGATTTCCGATTGGCGCTCGGGCCCATCACTCTGGGGTATTGCTATGATGAGGTGGATGACGCAGTCCGTGCACAGATGAAGAAGGGCGTGCTCTTTAGCATGGCGAGCCCCCTGGAGCTTGAGTTAGCACAACTATTGCACGAAATCGTCCCAAATGCAGAAATGGTCCGGTTCATGAAGACCGGTGAAGACGCCAATCTCTGCAACGTGCGAATCGCAAGAGCATACACGCAGCGCGATATGATTCTCACGAGTGGCTACCATGGTTATCCTGATTGGTTTGCTGTCGACGAGAGTCCAAAGAACGGCGTGCCGGCAATTCTGAAAGACTACGTCAAAGTCATTCCATGGGGAGATTGTGAGGCCGCAGAAAAACTTATCCGCCAGTACAACGAACGCATCGCTTGCGTTGTATCGATCCCCTACGACGCGAATGAGGATGTGAGCGGGACATACATCAAGCACCTGCGGAAACTGACAAAGGAGCACGGAATCCTCCTTGTGCTTGATGAGGTATGGACCGGCTTCCGTGTGGCGCTTGGCGGAGCGCAGGAATTGTTCAGCGTCGATGCGGATCTGGCAAGTTACGCAAAGGCAATGGCAAACGGCTATCCGATTTCGGCATATGTTGGGAAAAAACAATATCTGGAGACGCTCAACACGTTTCGGATGACAACAACCTATGCCGGTGAGACGCTTTCGATCGCTGCAGCGATTGCGACGCTGAAGATCATGAAGCGCGAGAAAGTACAAGACCATCTCTATGCAATGGGCCGCAGGTTGATGGAGGGGTTCAATCGGATTGCAGCAGAATGCGGCGTTGAGGCGTACGCGGCGGGTCTGCCGCCGTCGTCATTTCTCAAATTCAACACCCCGGACAAAGCCTACAATGAGCGATTGGAATACCTGTGGTTCAGAGAGCTGTTTCGGGAAGGAGTTTTCGTTGTTCTTCGTTGGTTCATCTGCTATTCCCACAAAGCCGCGGATATTGATCAAGCTCTGGAGAAAGCGAAAACGGCTTTGAAAAAAGCTCTCAACGCAGAGCCAAAAGAGCGCTCGAGCATCAAACCATTTTATTGGTGACGTACTCACATCCACCCCCAAAGTAAGTGACGGTATGAACAATCGCCTTTATATTGATTCCTACGCGATGATTGGCAGGCGCGGTGCGAAGGACATCGAAACGCGCTACGAGACACAAGATCTCCTCGAGGAGATGGAATGGTGTGGAATTCATGGCGCCTTCGTTGCTCACTCGACAGCCAAAGAGTACGATCCGACGTTTGGGAACAATCTTCTGTTGCGAGAGCTGAAGAAGAGCCCGCGTCTGTACGGCGTCTGGACCGTCATGCCGCATCACACGGGCGAAATGGCAGAGCCCAAAGAGGTTATAAAGGAAATGAGCGACCATGGCATCCGCGTCGCAAAAATGCATCCCCGTGTTCACCGGTATCCATTTACAATGGATTTTTGTGGCGCCCTTCTGAAGGAACTGGAGCGAAACGAAATCCTCCTCATGCTTGAAGGTGGACACTTCTACAACCCCGACATCCTCGAGCCTAGTAATCAGGTCCTGCTATCAGACCTCGACATTATTCTCTCCAACTTTCCCAATCTGAAGGTTCTGCTGCAGGGATCACGCTGGGAGTCTACGCGATACACCCAGCCGCTCATGAAAAAGCACAAGAATCTCCATCTCGAGCTGTCGAGTCACCAGGGGAACCGGGCGATGGAAATTTTCGCCGAGTGGTATGGAGCAGACCGTATACTCTTTGGCACGGGAGCATTGGACAAATCACCGGGGGCGGCGAAAGCATTTGTCGACTACTGTACGGTCAACGATGTGAACAAGCAGCTGATTGCAGCC
>Ga0315287_10007534_pt1 | contig 10914 bp, 4 predicted proteins | sample YL17G11_0_MG_FD_205037 | JGI IMG/M metagenome (GOLD analysis project Ga0315287, IMG submission 205037) | Sediment microbial communities from Yellowstone Lake, YNP, Wyoming, USA - YL17G11_0 | ecosystem: Environmental > Aquatic > Freshwater > Lake > Sediment | place: USA: Wyoming | collected...
GATCGACCGGGCGTTCCATGCCCTGCGTCCGGATCTCATGTCCTGTGGCCGCACACTGCTGGGCGCGCGTCCGCCCAAGGGCCAGCAATTGGAAGACCACTACTTCGGCAGCATCAAGACGCGCGTGCTGGCCTTCATGCAGGAAACCGAGTACGAACTCTACAAACTCGGCATTCCAATCAAGACCCGGCACAACGAAGTGGCGCCGGCGCAATTCGAATGCGCCCCCATCTTCGAGGAAGCCAATGTCGCCGCCGATCACAATCAGATCGTCATGGAAGTCATGCGCCAGGTGGCACGGCGCCACGAGTTCACGCTGCTACTGCACGAGAAACCGTTCGCGGGGATCAACGGCAGCGGCAAGCACAACAACTGGTCGATGGCGGATTCGGACGGGCGCAACCTGCTCGAGCCCGGCAAGAGCCCGCGTGAGAACCTGCAATTCTTGGTGTTCTTGATGGCCACCGTACAGGCAGTGTACTGGCGGTCGGGCTTGATGCGCGCTGCCATCGCCACCTCGGGCAACGACCACCGGCTGGGGGCCAACGAGGCGCCGCCGGCGATCATCTCGGTGTATCTGGGCGAACAACTGAACCGCATTCTCGACCAGATCGAAAACAACGTCGAGGAGCGCGGCGAAACCAAGGAGCGCTTGCTGCGCCTGGGTCTCGCCAACCTGCCGGACATCGAGCGCGACCAGACCGACCGCAACCGCACGTCGCCGTTCGCATTCACCGGCAACAAGTTCGAATTCCGCGCCGTGGGGTCGTCCGCGGCCATCGCTCATCCCATGACCGTGCTCAATGCCGCCGTGACCGAATCGTTGGACGCGGTGCGCCAGCGCATCCAGTCGGCGATGGAATCGGGCATGGGATTCGAGCCAGCCGCGATGGAAATCGTGCGGGCCCTGGTCTCCGAGACCAAGGCGGTGCGCTTCGAGGGCAACAACTACTCGCCGGAGTGGGTGGCGGAAGCGGAGCGCCGCGGCCTGCCGCACTTGAAGCGGACGCCCGAGGCGCTCGACCAACTGGTGTTGCCGCAGTCCATCGAGTTGTTCACCAAGACCGGCGTCCTGACCGCGGACGAAGTCCGCGCCCGGCACCATATCGAGGTGGAGCGCTACTTGAAGGACCTCGACATCGAGGTCGAAACGATGATCGACCTGGTGCGCACCGCCGTCCTACCGGCGGCGCTCGAGCACCAGGCGAAGGTCGCGCAATCGATCCACGCCCTCCAAAGCATCAAGGGATCAGCGCCGGCGGCGCAGATGTCGATGCTGGACGCCTGCAGCGACGAAATCTCCCGCCTGCGCGAGCGCAGCGATGCGCTCGAACGCCTGGTGCGCGACTTGGCGTCGCACGACGAGCATCACCGCGCCCCGAAGTACGCGTACGACGTCGCGCCGGCGATGGAAGCGGTGCGGGAGGCCTGCGACCGGCTCGAAGTGCTGGTCCAAGACGACCTCTGGCCGCTGCCCAAGTACAACGAGATGCTGGCGCAGTACTGACCGCTGCCGGATCAGGAGCGCACCGTGGGATGGGGCCGTTCGGCCGCGTCCGGCGTGTCCAGCGTCCGCGTCAGCCAGCGGCCGATTGCGTCGACCTGCGAACGGCCGATCGAGTGCCCGGCATCGAACGTCTCGAGCTGCACCGCCAGACCGGCGGCCGCGAGCGCGTCGTGGCTGGTCGTGGCGGCTTCGTGCAGGACGTGGACGTCGCGCAAACCGTGACACAGCAGCACCGGGAAACGCCGCTCGCCCGCGTGCTGAATCTCGTCGGTCAGGATCTCGGTTTTGACGCGGGCGCCGGAGACCACGAGACCGTGAAAGAGCTCCGGATGGCGCAGCGCGATCACGGCGCCGCAATACCCACCCTGCGAGAATCCCAGTAGCGCGCGCCGCCGCGGCCGCAGGCCGTGAGCCGTTTCCACGTCGCGCAACACCTGCAGCAGCATATGCTCGGTGCGCGCCAGTTCGGCGCGAAAGCGCTCCTGGTCGCCGTCATACGCGTACCAACTCCAGCCGATGCGCTGTTCGGCGCGCAGCTCGAACGGCCAGGGTGCACGCGGCAACAAGAACCGGTACGGCAAGAGCAGGAGCTTCTGCAGGAGAAGCGCGAATTGATCCTCGTCCATGCCCTGGCCGTGCAGCGCCACCACCAGAGGCGCTTCGGCGTCTGCGCCGGCGCCATCCAAGCGCCAGTGCAACGGAATGGAAACAGACGTTGCACCGCGAATCGCGACCGGCGCCCGCGTGGTCATGGTCGCGGTCCCGACTCGCTGCGGCCACGCACCAGGCTGTAGAGAAACTGGTCGATCAGATGCCCATCCTTGGCGACGCTCTTGCGCAGGCGGCCTTCGAGCGTGAACCCGGCCTTCTCCAACACCCGGCAGGATGCCGGATTCCACTCGAACACGTAAGCATACAGGCGGCAGAGGTCGAAATGGTCGAAGCACCACGGCACGAACCCCTGCAATGCTTCGGTGGCCAAGCCGCGGCCCCAGAACTCCTCCCCCAGCCAATAGCCGACCTCGGCGGAATGCCGCGCCACGTCATCCTGGGGCAGCAGGCCGATCCCCCCCACGGCCTGGCCTCCCACCACGATCGCGAGCGAAGTTTGCGGCCGCTCCTGCGCCGCCGCGCGCACCCACGCTTCGCCGTGTACCGCGGTGTACGGAAATGGGAAGCGGTCGCGGAGATTGCGCCAGACGTTGTAGTTGTTGGCGTGGCGGACGAGCGCCGGGATATCGCGCCGTTCCCAGCGCCGGATCTCACACTGTTCGAGCACCAACCGCACGCGCTTCCCCCCCCCGAAGCAATCCGCCGCCGTCTATTCTAGGCGCCGGGCGGCGTGACGTCACGCCACAGCGGGCCACGCGGATCGAGCTCCGGCGGCAACGCGATACCGTGCAGCGTGGCAAACGTCACGGTTTCCACCAGCAGCGGCGCCTCGAGCCGCGCCAATACCGCCAGCGCCAGGTCCGCGGGCACCCCGCCGTACAACGCCTCGGCGATTGCCCCGGCGATGCAGGCCGTGGTGTCCGTGTCGCCGCCCAGCGAAACCGCGTTGCGCACCGCATCGACGAACGACCGCGACTCCAGCACCGCGACCATGGCGGCGGGCACGGTGCCCTGACAGGTGACATCGAATCCACCCCGCACCCAACGCTGGGCGACGGTTTCCGAGCAATCGTACCCGAAAGTGCCGGTGAACAACTCGCGCAACTGGTCCTTCGTGGCGCCGTGACGTGCCGCGAACACCGCGGCGGCAGTCGCACAAGCACCCCGCACGCCCTCCGGGTGATCGTGCGTCACGGCCGCGGAGCGCTCGGCCTCCCGCAAAACGGATGCGAGGTCGGAATGCGCCCAGCCCACCGCACTGACGCGCATGGCTGAGCCGTTGCCGAAGCTGCCGTACGGCTTCGGCTCCGCCGCGTCGAGCCATTCCAAGAACATGCCACCGTAGCCGGCGGCCGGGTAGCGCATCCCCCACTGCCGCAGCGCGGTCGCGTAATCGGCGCCCGTTCGGAGCGCATGAGCAACCGCGACCGTGAGCACGGTGTCGTCCGTGAAGCGGGATTCGGCGCCCAGGAGGACGAAGTCTTTCTCGAGAGGTGCAGCACCTTCGTAGGCCGAGCCGATGACGTCACCGGCGATGGCGCCGATCATGAGCGCGCCAGCCGGATGCCGCTGAACTGCCAACGCGTGGCGGCCGGGAAGAAGTTGCGGTAGCTGGCGCGAATGTGCGAACGCGGCGTGGCGCATGAACCGCCGCGCAGCACGAGTTGGTTCACCATGAACTTGCCGTTGTACTCGCCCAGCGCGCCCGCGGCTGGCTGGTAGCCGGGATAGGGCGCATAGGCGCTCGAGGTCCATTCCCACACATCGCCGAACCACTGGCCGCGCCCCGTGCCGCTCCCGGGTGCCGGCACGGGATGCAGCACACCGTCTTCGAGGAAGTTCCCCGCCGGCGGCTGCGCCGCTGCGGGACGTGTCATCGCGGTTTGCGCCCCGGCGGGGTGTGCCGTCGCGGCCTGTGCCTCGGCGGCCTGTTCCCACTCGAACTCCGTGGGCAAGCGCGCGCCGGCCCAGCGCGCGAACGCGTCGGCTTCGTAGTAACTCACGTGGCACACCGGTTCTTCAAGCACCACCTGGCGCTCGCCTGCAAGCGTGGCGTTCCACCACGCGCCGTCCCGCTCTTCCCAATAGAGCGGCGCACACCACTGCTGCGCGCGGACCACGTCCCAGCCTTCCGAGAGCCACAATTCGGGCTGGGCGTAGCCGCCGGCGCGAATGAACTCGAGGTACTCACCGTTGGTGACCAATCGTGTGCCGAGCCGGTGCGCCGGCACGAGCACCCGGTGGCGTGGGGTTTCATTGTCGAACGCGAATCCCCCGCCCGCGTGCCCTACGCTCGTGACGGTTTCATCGAACTCGTTCCAGGCCAGGGGCATGGCGGCGCGCGCCGCGTGGTCCGGGACCGGCTGCGCACCGGGCTCCGGGACGGAGTGCGTCGCGCCGCCCGGCCCCGCGCGATACGCCGGGCGCAGTGGATTGGAGGCAAGGGCATGCTTGATGTCGGTCACGATGAGTTCTTGGTGCTGCTGTTCGTGATGGAGCCCAAGTTCGACGACCGCGAGCAGCGCCGGCGCGAGCGATCCAGCCTCGATCAAGCGCTGCATCGCGGCATCGACATGAGCGCGGTACGCCAGCACCTCTTCGAGCCGCGGGCGGGACAAGAGCCCCCGCGCGGACCGCGGATACTGCGCCCCGACGGCGTTGTAGTAGGAGTTGAACAAGAAGCGAAAACGCGGCTCGTACTCCCGGTAGCCGGCCGCATGCGGCACGAGGACGAAGGTTTCGAAGAACCACGTCGTGTGCGCCAAGTGCCACTTGGTGGGACTCGCGTCCGGCATGGACTGAACCTGACAATCCTCGGGCGAAAGCGGCGCCGCCAGAGCCATGGTTTGCCCACGGACGGCCGTGTACGCGGCATGAGACACTGCTGGGGTGTGGAGCACCGCTCGGGCGCTGTCCACGCCGCCGGCAACCGGCGCCGGCCGGAAAGATGCCATCCCTGCCTCCTGGCGAATCCACAACCCGAACGGCACCGAGCATGCGCCCGGCGCGCGCGCGGCGTCAAGGAACCGGCCTGGGTGCGCGTGCACCAAGCCGGCGCCAACCGCGGTGGGCGCAACCGCTCATCGCGCCACGGAAGCCGCCCGAAGTTCAGCGCTCGCGGTGTTATCTTGCGAAGGCTCGTTCTGGGACGAGTGCCTCTGCTCCGTTACCGCGTTATCTTGCGAGGACTCGCTCCGGAGCGAGCTTCCGTAAGGATAAGTTCACGGCCATGGATCGGCCGCACCGCAGTCGTCCAGCGCGGCTGGGAGGGTCGCGGCACGGTTCAGGCGCAGCGACCGGGCGGTCGCGCGGCGAAACCCGGCTAGAGTTCGTCGACCATGCCGACGAGGGCCGGTGGAATTACCCCTTGGCGCTGGATCGACTTGGGCACCTTCACCGGCGTGTAGCGCACGAAGGCGTCGCCGCAGGCGTACTCGCGCCACTCGCCGCCGAGTTGGATTCTGAACCCGCCCGGGACGACCTGCATCGGCAACCCGCGCAACGCGGCCTGCGCGGCGATGAACGGGCCGACTTCGGCGTCCCATTCCGCCGCGGACACCGGCTCCGCGAGGTTGCCGTGCACCTGCCCGGGTTCGAGCGCCCGGTTGGGATCGAGCACGTACACCCGGCCCGCGGCTGCGCCGGACATGAAGAATTTCCCGGCATACGGCCGGCGGCGCAGTTCCAAGTGGCCCCGGGCATTCGGCTTCTCGAGTCCCATGACGACGTGCAGTGAATTTTCGCCGCCCGACATCAAGTACTCGAACGCGTACTCGTTGGGCGAGCCGAAGTGTATCGACTTCAGGCCCGGCGCCAGCGTGACACCATCCTCCAAGTACACCCGGTTTTGGCCCGCCACCGCGAAGCGGCTGCCCGAGTCCCACATCGACAGCGTACCGCCGTGCGCGGCATAGAGACCGGTGTTCAGGATGTCATTGAGAACGAAGATCGAGCCGCGGTCGGCCTTCATCCCGACGTGGCTTTGGCCCTGCCCATAGCAGCGGATCTCCGCGCCCTCCAGCAGTGCCCCCATGAAGTCGCCGAACTGCCGTCCGTACAAATCAATGCTCACCCCGTCGGCGGGCCGGCCGTCGGCGGCCGCGGTATTGCCGCCCACGTAGCGGGGCCCGCCGCGCATGTTGTAGCCGATGAAGCGCCGCCAGCCGCGCGCCACAGCCTCGGACACGAAGCGCGCCGCCTCGACGGTGCCGAAGTGCTCGCTCTCGAAGCCGTCGAAGTTGACGATCAGGGCCTGCGATACATCCGCCGGCGCAACCAGGTCGGCGCGGGTGGCGAAATCGATGCGCGCGAACGGCGCCCGGCCCTGCGTTTCCCACACCCGCGGCGCCGCGGTGAGGAGCCGGTAGATGCCGCCCTCCGGTTCGCCGTCGTATTCGAAACCGCCATCGGTGATGTAGTGCAGCGCTGCCAGCGACTTGCCACCCGTATCCACCAACTGCACACGCTTGCGCAGTTCGGTCAGCATGCTCAGTGAAGCCGCGAAGTGCAGCGGCGTCTTGGCGCCGCTTTGCGGCAGCAGCCACTCGGCCACCGAACGGTACTCGTCGAAGGTCCAGTCGCAGAGCTTCGCCAACGTCCAGCCGACGAAGGCATCCTGCGCCGCGGGGCTGAAACCCGCCGCTTCGCATTCGTGAACGCGGGTGCGGGCTTCGTCGGCGACTTTCTTCCGCGCCCCGGTGACCGCGATGCGCAGCGCGCGCATGCTGTCGGGCTTGCGGCCCGCGCGCGGCACCGGCACGGGATCCCCGAAGCGGTTGCGCAACGTGACCTCGTTCGACTGCAGGTGCACGAAGGCTTCGAACACGCCGCCGATTTCACCCGTCCCCGGGCGACCGCCCGGCCGCATGTTGAAACGCAGGTCGCTGCCGGCGTCGCACAGCACCGTCTGCTGGCGTAACGTCGTCAGCATGGCATCCGCGATCTTGGCTTCGCTGCCGTTGGCGACCGCCTTGACGCCGTCCGCGGCGGTGTCCCAGTTGATGGCGATCTCGTGCGGCCGCAAGAACTTGATGTCCATGTTCTCGCGGAAACCCACGACCGTGCCCGTGCCGGTATGGCGCGTCTCGAGGATGGTGAACTTGTACGGCCCGGTGGGTGTCAGGTGCACGTAGTTGCGCCCCAGCACGCGGTAGCGCTGCCGCCGGTCCGCGGGCTCGACTGCTTCGAGGTCGATGCCGGTGATCGGCGAGATGATCTGCGTCGCCTCGTCGGTGGCCAGGCCCAGGACGCGGCGCGTGAAATCCACCAGATAGGCGGCGTATTCGGTATCGGTGAGCGCCTTGCGGGCGTAAAGCGAGTCGCCATCGTAGGCCTCAGCGCCCTCGCCCATCGACTCATCGACGTGCACCCAGGCATGCTCCGTCAGCATGGGCGCTGTCGAATCGACACCCACCTGCTCGCCATTGTGCATGAGCAGCACGTTGTAAGCCTTGAACGGATGTGCACCGGCGGGGTTGCCGCGGCCCTCCGCATCCATGGCCGGCGAGTTGGTCGGATAGCGGTGGTGCATCCCCCATGCATGCGCCATGAGCCGCGTCGTCCAGGCCTCTTCGCCGCGCAGCGTGACCCGGACACCGCCTTGCTCGCGCGCCCCCGGATACGCCGCCCAGAAGTTCTGCAAATCGAAATACGCCGGGATCAGGTGTGTCCAACCGCTGACCTTGATGGCGCCCAGATCTTCACCCATCGAGACCACAAAACCGCGCCGGCGATCGGAGAACTTGGGCGCCGCGCCGCCGGTGCGATAGTAACGGGTGTCGAGCAAATGTGCGAGCGCGGTGTAATATTCTTCGCGCACATCACGCAAGAACGCCATGTGGCGCGCATCCTCGTCCGGCGCTCCGAACGGCTCCTCGCGGCGCACGGCGCGTTCGAGCGCTCCCTGCAACTCCTCGGTGGTCATGTCGCCGTACTTGGTCCGGCGTTGCAGCCAATGCGGGCTCGCGAGCAGCGTCTGTCCGTAGCGCCACAGCGCATCGCCGCGCATCGCGGTGAACAAGCACGTCACGTCGCCGGGATTCTCGCGCAACCCGACGCGGCGCCAGCCATCCTCGCCCGCCCACTCCGGCCGTACCGGCACGCGGAACTCCGGCAGACGCAACCGCACTTCCTCGGCACCCATCTCGCGGCCCTGCGCATCGTAAAACCGCACGCCGTCCAGATGCCCCAACATGCGCGCCATGGTTTCGGCGCGGTCGGGCCCGATGGTGTTGAAGAACAGGCAGGTGCGCTCGCGCACCGCCTCCGGCGCGAAGCCCGCGAAACCGATGCCGCCGCCGCGGTTATTGCCGCCGTTATGCGACAATCGCGCGGCTTCCCAAATCGCGCTGACATCGACGCGCTCCGAAACCAACAGACTGCCGACACGGCAGGAGTCGTGTTCGACGACCGGCGGCTCGCTGCTGGGTCCAGCCGGCGCGGCGCTGGCGTGCGGCGCATTCGGGCCGCCCTCGCCTGCCGTCCCGCCCACGACGCGGGCCGCCTGCAACACCTGCTCGAGTTCCGCCACGGCCGGCACCGCGATCGGCGCCGGCGCATCCGGATGCTCCGGCATCACCAGGAGATCGGTGCGGCCGCGCAACTTGCGGATATCATCCAGGACTTCGACGCTGTCCACGACGTTGCCGCCGGCATCGACGTAGCCCAGGTGCCGGTTCATCGCGTCGACCAGCACCGCCATCTTCACCATATTGATGGCGGTCCAATTGCGGAACCGCTGCCGCATCGTGGCGCGGTCGTTCTGCATGGTGAGCTCGAGTTTGGTGGTGATGCCGCCACGCGGGCAGTCCAGGTGGCAGTTCCCGCACTGGTTGCAACCGAAGGCCACCGCCTTGCCGATGGAACCCTCGAGCAGCCCGTCGGCCCCGGCGCACAGTACTTTCACCATGTCGAGCTCGCTGCGCAGACCGCCGGAGGCCAAGAGCCGTGTGCCGCCGCCGGCGCCGAATGGCGCGCCGTTCAGGTCGCGGATGGGATGCGTCTCGCCCGTCGCCTCGTCGTAGAGCGGTTCGTGGACGAGCGCGTGATGCGTGTGCAAGATGGTGCGAAGGATGTCCGGCCAGCCGACGCGCGACGAATCGGCGTGATAGTTGCCCGAGCCGCCGACGCCCGCATCGATGAGCAGGTAGTCGACGACGAAGTTGGACCACATGCCCGCGGCCACGAACTTGGTATACGTGGAACCGGTGATCTTGATGCCGCAGTGCAGCCCATACTGCAGCCACAGCCAGACTTCCGCCGGCATGTCCTCGATCGAGTAGATGTCGTGCTTGGGATCGGGCGACAGGGCATCCGTTCCCACCGGGATGTTGCGCGCGCGGCTCACCGTCGGCGTCACCTTGGGGCCCGCGAGCCGCCCGCCTTTGCCGGGCTTCGCACCCTGGTTGATCTTGATTTCCACGTCACGCACGATGCGGAGGTCGGCGCCGGTGAGACCGAAATGGCCGGATGCCGCCTGCAACGATTCCCACTTCATGACGTCGTGCGGCAAACGCAACGGCCCGCCTTCGCCGGAAGACGTCATCGACAAGCCGGCGTTGCCTTCGACGCGCGCCAGTAGAAAGTCCTCGCTCGCAGCCCCGAGGCTGATGCTGGCGTGATTCACCGGACCGGTGTACGCGGGCTCGCGAATGCCTTCGCCTTCGAGCACGAAGCCGCCCGCCGGCACTGCCTTCAAGAGGACCTTGTGATCGGCACTCGCGGCGCGCACCGACAGGCCGGGCGGCGAACCCGGCGCCGGGCGCGTGTCCGTGGTGGTGACGACCGGCGGCGCGACCGGCGCCAATTCAATGACAACCGGTGACTCGGCTCCCGGTTCCTGCGCGCGCAGCCAGACACTGCCCGCCACTTCGCCGCCCACCGCAACCCGGAACCCGCCCGCCGCGTCCGCCGTGAATTCGGCCAGGACTTCGCCGCCACGAGCCTCCGTGGCCAGCATGCAGCGCGCGCGCGCCGGCACCGCACCCGGGCGGGTGAAGCCGCGCGGCACCGCCAAGTTGATGTAGTCGAGCGCCGCCGGATCGCGCCGCAGCGCGGCAAGCGAGGCCTCGATGTCGCGGGGCTCGAGCAAGACGCCGATGCGATCCATCGACCACGGGCCCAAATCGCTGTCCAGGAAGAACTCCTCCACCTCGGGGACGCGCCCGGCCGCCATCCGGTAGATGACGTTCAAGTGGTCGGCAGTGAGGCTGCGATTCGAGTTCATCAAGTGCCAATTGGCGTTGCGCTGCGCCAGAATGCGCGCCGCCGCCACCAGGTGCAGATCCGGCACCACTTCCTGCAACATCCGCGACACCCGGAACTGCTGCCGCACGGTGGCGGGAATGGGCTCCGCGGCGACCCGGCGCAGGTTGAGTTCGCGGTTCAATCGGCCGAATTCAGGGGTCGCCAGCCGGTCGACGTCGCGGATCCAGTCCTCGGTCATGGTGATGGCCATCGTGTTGCCGGACGTCTTCTGCACGTCGTCGATGCCCATGCACGACAAGAAGTCGAGTATGGAATGCTGCCAGCACGTCAGCGTCGAGAGGGCGAGTTGTCCCAGTTCGGCAGCGCCTTTTTCGCGCAGCGTCGCAACCACGGCGGCGGAGTCGAGAACGCCGCGCGCGGCATCCGCGAAGTCCGGCGACAGCGCCATCTCGGCCAAGTGCGTCGCCGAACCGCCGTTCGCACCCAAGAGGACCGCCTCGTAGACCGCGGCGGCCGAGGCCAGCGTGTCCTGGTCGCCGCCGGCCGACACCAGTTGCACCCGCGACCGCAGATGAGCACTTTTCAGGAAC
>Ga0315287_10007535_pt1 | contig 10914 bp, 8 predicted proteins | sample YL17G11_0_MG_FD_205037 | JGI IMG/M metagenome (GOLD analysis project Ga0315287, IMG submission 205037) | Sediment microbial communities from Yellowstone Lake, YNP, Wyoming, USA - YL17G11_0 | ecosystem: Environmental > Aquatic > Freshwater > Lake > Sediment | place: USA: Wyoming | collected...
AGTTGGGGCTGAAGGTGGGCTCGCCCTTGGCGTTCAGGGTGATCGTCGCCACCGGTGCCGCCGAGATGCCGATGAGGGTCTGGGCGACGGCAGCCGTGGAGTTCGACGGGCCGTAGTTGGCGTCACCGGCGTAGGACGCGGTGATCGAGTACGTGCCCGGGGAGTACGCGGGGTAGATGGCGGACAGGGGCAGGACCGCCTTGCCGTTGGCATCGAGGGGGGGCATTCCAGTACTAGCCGCCGTCGATCATGAAGTCGACGGATCCCGCTGGCACACCGGTGGTGGCGGTGAGTGCGGTCCGCTGGCCCGACACCGATGGATTCACACTCGATGTCACACCGACGGTCGCGGTGGCGGCCGCAGTGGCCGCGGTCGACACCGGCAGGGCGGACGCCTGAACGGCGGTTGCCGCGACCAGTACGCCGCACGCGAGTGCGGCACCACCGACTGCCCTTGCCCACTTCGATCGCTGCATCAACGGACCTCCCTGCTCTGGGCCGCACGAGCCCGGCCACGCCGGTCGCGGGCCTTCGGACAGCCAAGTTCTCGGGCCTCCAAGGCCGGCCCAAGCGGAGGCAAAGGCTCGGAAGACTCCGTCACCCCGGGGGAGGGCCGGCCCTCATCGTCGCGTCGCCGAGGGCCCCGGTCGGGTGCGGACGTAGGCCGCGAGGTGCTCGCCGGTGAGGGTTGGGCACCCGGTGACGAGGTCGGCGGGTGTGCCCTCGAAGACGATCCGGCCACCGTCGTGGCCGGCGCCGGGGCCCAGGTCGATGATCCAGTCGGCGTGCGCCATGACCGCCTGGTGGTGCTCGATCACGATGACCGACCTGCCGGCGTCGACGAGCCGGTCGAGCAGGCCGAGCAGCTGCTCGACATCGGCGAGGTGGAGGCCCGAGGTCGGCTCGTCGAGGACGAGGACGCCGCCCGTCCCGGCCATGTGGGTGGCCAGCTTGAGCCGCTGCCGTTCACCGCCCGACAGCGTCGGGAGCGGCTGGCCGAGGCTGAGGTAGCCGAGCCCGACCTGCGCCAGCCGGTCGAGGATGGCGTGCGCGGCCGGCGTGCGGGCCTCGCCGGCGCCGAAGAACTCCTCGGCTTCGATCACCGACATCGCGAGCAACTCGCTGATGTCCCGGCCACCGAGGTGGTGGTCCAGCACCGATGCCTGGAACCGCTTGCCCTCGCACTCCTCGCAGGTGGTGGCGACGCCGGCCATCATCGCCAGGTCGGTGTAGATCACCCCGGCGCCGTTGCAGTTGGGGCAGGCGCCCTCGGAGTTGGCGCTGAACAGGGCGGGCTTCACGCCGTTGGCCTTCGCGAACGCCTTGCGGATCGGGTCGAGCAGTTTGCTGTAGGTCGCCGGGTTGCTGCGTCGCGAGCCGCGGATCGGTGCCTGGTCGATCGACACCACCCCGTCCCGCCCCGACACCGAGCCGTCGATCAGCGAGCTCTTGCCGGACCCGGCCACCCCGGTCACCACCACGAGCACGCCGAGCGGGATGTCGACATCGACATCGGCCAGGTTGTGGGTGCTGGCGCCGCGCACCTCCATCACTCCCGACGGTGTGCGCACCGACGGCTTCAGGGAGGCCCGGTCGTCCAGGTGCAGCCCGGTCAGCGTGCCGCTGGTTCGCAGCCCGTCGACGGTGCCCTCGAACACCACCTCCCCACCCGCAGTGCCGGCGCCGGGGCCGAGATCGACGACGTGGTCGGCGATCTCGATCATCTCCGGCTTGTGCTCGACGACCAGCACGGTGTTGCCCTTGTCGCGCAGCTGCAGCAGCAGGTGGTTCATCCGCGCGATGTCGTGCGGGTGCAGCCCGACCGTCGGCTCGTCGAACACGTAGGTCACGTCGGTGAGCGACGACCCGAGCTGGCGGATCAACTTGGTGCGCTGTGCCTCGCCGCCGGACAGCGTGCCCGTCGGTCGGTCGAGCGAGAGATAGCCCAGGCCGATCTCCACGAACGACTCGAGGTTCTGCTCCAATGCTTCGAGCAACGGCGCAACCGTCGGCTCGTCGAGGCCGCGGACCCATTCGACCAGGTCGCTGATCTGCATGGCGCACGCGTCCGCGATGTTGATCCCCTCGATCCTCGACGAACGGGCTCCCTCGTTGAGCCGCGTGCCGCCACAGTCCGGGCAGATCGCGAAGGTGACCACACGGTCCACGAAGGCGCGGATGTGTGGCTGCAGCGCTTCGACGTCCTTCGACAGCATCGACTTCTGGATCCGTGGGATGAGTCCCTCGTAGGTCAGGTTGATGCCGTCGACCTTGATCCTTGTCGGCTCCCTGTACAGCAGATCCCGGAGCTCCCTCCTGGTGAACCTGCGGATCGGCTTGTCCGGGTCGAAGTAGCCGCAGCCGCTGAAGATGCGCCCGAACCAGCCGTCGACGCTGTAGCCGGGGATCGTGAGCGCCCCCTCGTTGAGCGACTTGGTGTCGTCGTACAGCTGTGACAGGTCGAAGTCGGAGACGCTGCCCATGCCCTCGCAGCGCGGGCACATGCCGCCGGTGACGCTGAAGGTCTTCTTCACCGCCTTGCGGGAACCGCGCTCGACGGTGATCGAGCCGGAGGCCGTGACCGAGGGGACGTTGAAGGCGTACGCCTTGGGCGAGCCGATCCGTGGCTGTCCCAGCCGGCTGAAGACGATCCGTAGCATCGCGTTCGCGTCGGTGACGGTGCCGACGGTGGAGCGGGGGTTGGAGCCCATTCGCTCCTGGTCCACGATGATCGCCGTGGTGAGCCCCTCGAGCAGGTCGACCTCCGGGCGCGACTGGGTCGGCATGGAGCCCTGCACGAAGGCGCTGTACGTCTCGTTGATCAGCCGCTGTGACTCCGCGGCGATCGTGGCGAACACCAGCGAGCTCTTGCCCGAGCCGGAGACGCCGGTGAACACCGTCAGCCGGCGCTTCGGGATCTCGACACTGACGTCCTTGAGGTTGTTCACGCGCGCGCCGTGCACGCAGATCAGCTCGTGGCTGTCGGCAACATGGCGCGCAGGCGACGGCGTGGCCGTCTTCCTGGCAGTGCTCATCAGGTCTCCGTCCGTGAGGTGGGGTCGTCGGGCTCGTGGACGGCGATGGGCATGACGGTGACTGCCATGCGACGACTCTAGGAGCGCCGACCCGTCGCCCATCTCCGATCCTGCTCGGAGCGGCCTCCTCCGAACAAAGACCAGAGCACAAATTCGGGTATTCCAACTCAAGTACGCTAGATTGGCGGTGCAGGTCCCTGAAGCCCAGAGAAACCGAGGAGTTCGATGCCGGTGTTCAACCTCTTGTTGCCATGGTCGGACGCGCCCGCTGGAGTCGGCGAGCGGGTGCCCGACCGGAGCGACGTGTCGGGGTCCGGCCGGTGAACGATCGGATTGACCCACGGAGTCCGTGTGTCATCGGGGTCGCACAGCGCACCTGGCATCACGGCGCAGGCCGGGCTCCCGAGCCGCTCGACATGTGGGTGGAGGTGGCCCGGGCGGCCGCGGCGGACGCCGGTGTCCGATCCTCGCTGGTGGACCTCGATGCGCTCCACGTCGTGCACTGCATGAGCTGGGCCTACGACGATGCCCCGGCCCGGCTCGCTGAGCGTCTCGGCGTCGAGGTCGTCCATTCCGAGGTGTCGGTGCTGGCGGGGACGGCCAGCCAGCGCCAGGTCAACGCCGCGGCAGAGCGGATGCTGGCCGGCACCTCCGAAATGGCGCTCATCGTGGGGGGCGAAGCGCTCGCCTCGCGCCGTTGCCTGCGCCGGGACGGCCGGGAGCCGGAGTGGTCGCACCCGTCGGCGCGGGCTGGGGATCCGCCGATCGATCTCGACGAATGGATCTGGCCGACGGAGTGGACCCACGACGTCATCCAGCCCACGCTGACCTTCGCGGCCCTCGACACCGCTCGACGTGCCCGGCTCGGTGTCGATCCTGATACGTACCGAAGCCACGAGGCGGAGCTGCTCGCCCGGTTCACCGACGTGGCCGCCGCGAACCCCCATGCCTGGTTCCCGAAGCGCCGCACGGCGGAGGAGATCGCTGCGGTCGGGCCCGAGAACCGGTGGATCTCCACGCCGTACACCAAGCACATGGTGGCGATCATGGATGTGGACATGGCCGCTGCCCTCCTCGTCGCCACGCACCGCAGGGCCGACGAGCTCGGGGTGCCGCGAGACCAGCGCGTGTACCTGCGGGGTTGGAGCTTCGGACGGGACTCCACCCATGTCGCTGAGCGGCCCTGTCTCGATCGCTCACCGGCGATGGCCGAGGTGGCCGCCGACGCGCTGGCGCGGGCCGGCATCGGCATCGACGACCTCGGCCATCTCGATCTGTACTCGTGCTTCGCGTCGTCGGTCCTCTACGCCATCGACGCGCTCGGTGTGGCCGAGGACGACGGGCGCGGCTTCACCGTGACCGGTGGACTCCCGTACCACGGGGGCCCATCGAGCAACTACACGGCGCACGCGATCGCCGGCATGGTCGAGCAGCTCCGCAACGACGGCACCGGGTACGGCGTGGTGTCAGGGGTCGGCATGCACATGACCAAACATGTCTGGGCCGTCTACGGAACGGACCCGGGCCGGATCGTCCCGCCGGACTACCCGGCAGTTCAGGCCCGGATCGACCGCGCCCGGGCGCGCCCGGTGGTGTCCACGCTGGCCGAGGAGGCAACGGCCACGGTCGGGTGCTACTCGGTCACTCACGACCGGTCGGGCGCTGCGCAGACCGCGCTGGTCGTCGCCGACCTCGTGGGCGGCGCCCGGGCCTACGCCCGGACGACCCACCCCGATGTGCTCGCCGCGCTCGGCGACGGGGAGTGGGTGGGACGCCGTGTCTGCTTGCGTCCCGGCCCCGCCGGCAGCAACGAGGTCGTGATCTGACCGCCCGGCTTCCCGGGATCGGGGACCGTGTCGCCGGCCGAGGTGAGCGGGCGGGCGAAGGTCGATGACGGCCGATCTGCAGTTCGGTAGACTCGATTCCCGTAGCCGATGAGAGGAAATCGAGATGGCATCAGCGGACGGCGCCGAGCCGACATGGACCTTCCTCACCAATCACGCCCATGTGCTCAATTGCATTGCGGGGGACCCTGAGTCCCGCCTGCGGGACATCGCGGCGCGGGTGGGCATCACCGAGCGTGCCGCGCAGGCGATCGTCTCGGACCTCGAGAGGGGTGGCTACCTGACGCGCACGCGAGTGGGCCGCCGCAATACCTATGAGGTCCACCCGGAACTGCCGTTTCGACACGCGATTGAGCACGATCACCAGGTTGGCGAGCTCCTCGACCTGTTTGGGCTGACCCCATCGAAGCCCAGGAAGCCCCGCGGCACCCGGCGGAGCGCGTAGCCCGGACACCCGATCACCGCCTGCTGTTCGATGTCCGGCGAAATACCGGTAGTAAAACACCTGTATTACACTTCTGCACAAGCTCGGCGCCTGCTGGGCCGCACACGTGGAAGGAACTGCTGATGCTGCAAGGGAAGAAGTTCGTCATCACCGGTGTGGTCACCACCGACAGCATCGCCTTCGCGACCGCGCGCCGCGCCCTGGACCTGGGCGCCGACGTGATCCTGACCGCACCCGAGCGGGATCGGGAGCGGGCCGAGCACGCCGCGGATGCTCTCGGGTGCGGTCTCCAGACCCTCGACGTCAACGATCCAGAGGCCTGGTCGACGCTCGAAGGCGTGATCCGCGAGCGCTGGAGCTTCCTCGACGGCGCCCTGCATGCGGTGGCCTACGCCCCGCCCGACGCGCTCGACGGCGACTTCTTCGCCGCGAAGCGCGACAGCCTCACCATGGCGTTCCACACCAGTGCGGCCTCATACGCGACGCTGGCCGGGCTCGTCGCCCGGCTGGCCCCGGCGGAGGGCGGCAGCGTCGTCGGCCTCGACTTCGATGCCGCCGCGGCGTGGCCCACCTACAACTGGATGGGGGTCTGCAAGGCGGCACTCGAGGCCGCCAGCCGCTACGTCGCCCGCGACCTCGGGCCCCAGCGCATCCGTAGCAACCTGATCGCGGCCGGGCCGCTCGAAACCCGGGCGGCCCGGGGCATCCCCGGATTCTCACGGCTCCTGGAGGCGTGGGCGGGGCAGTCACCCATCGAGTGGGACTCGACCGATCCGGGCCCCGTCGCGGACACGGCCTGCTTCCTGTTGTCTGATCTGGCCCGCGCGATCACGGGCGAGATCATCCACGTCGACGGCGGCTTCCATGCCATGGCCACCGCTCTGCGGACGCCGTGACGCGCGGCGCCGTCGCGCTCAGGGGCCGACCGGTTCCCATTGCAGGCCGCCGATGTAGCGGTGGGAGACCGAGCCGGCCTCGTCCAGCGCGAGCAACTGCAGCCAGCCGTTGTCGCACAGGTCGCGGACGGGCGCGTGGGCGGCGAGGACGTCGTTCATCGCGTCCGGGGGAGCCTCGATGATGACGTTCAGCCGCAGTGGCTCGTGCTGGAGCTGCTTGCCATCGTGCACGGATTGCCAGGGCAGCCCGGTGCGGAGGTCGCCCGCGTTGCCTTCGAGCACCCCGATGCGCCCGACGACATTGTGGAGGGTCTTGTTGCCGGAGCCGAAGAGCCGGTTCTCCACCGTCGACGCGTAGTACTGGAGGCTGATCCAGCTGGCGACCACCATCGGGGCGGTCATGATCAGCTCCAACACCCCGAAGCCATCGTCCTGGCGCCAGTCGTAGGAGTGGAGGAACGAGCGCCCGCCGAGGTCGAGGTCACGCGTGCGGCTCCTCGGCGCGGCGATGAAGGCCTGGCACCCGGCGAGACCCCATTCGGGGCGCACCTGCGCCCAGTCGGTGCTGCGACCGATGACGGCGGCATCGATCGGCTCGGTGTCGGCGATGTCGAACCGGAGGGCACGCTCGGCGCGGGCGAGGCGCCCCGCTTCGGCCAGGTCCTCCTCCAGCCCGGTGAGCAGTGGCGCATGTCGGGTGGGCACGAGGTTTCGGTCGAACATCGTGATCTCGTCGGTGGTGGTGTTGTGCAGGCCCGCCACGAACCAGGTGTCGGCGGGGACGCAGATGCCGCGTGTGGCGAGTGCCTGGCGAACGTCGGTGTCGTTGAGGATGGCGGCGGCGACCCGGGCATTGGCTTCGCCCGTGTGCCCGCCACAGGCGCCGCAATCGAGCCCGGTGGCGTACGGGTTGTTGACGGTGGCGGCGCCGTGGCCGACGATCATCACCAGCGGGGCGAAGTTGTCGGTGAGTGACATGCCCCGCAGAGCACCCTCCGCAAGTTCGATCCGGTTCGCCAAGGCGATGCCGCCGGTGGCCGTCGTGGCGTCGACGGGGCCGAGGCTCGGGCCTGTGTGGCCTACCGCCCATGGGGGCAGCGCTTCGTCTTCGGGCCGTGCGACTGGCCGGGTGGAGCCGTGGCCGTCGGTGAACAGCTTCGGGAGGTAGATCAAGCCGACCGGCCCGACGAAGCTGAAGCAGGAGATCGCCCCCATCTTGAACGACTTCCACGCCCGCCGGACGTGGTGCGTGAGACGTCGAGCGGTGGCCACCTCATCGGTGCGGGCGGGGTCGGCCACCGTCTCGGCGACGGTGTAGCCGGGCGTGAGCAGCACGGGGCACTGGGCCTCGCCGCGATCGTGGGCGAGCGGGACGTAGTCGATCGGGAAGCCGAAGAACCCAGCGAACCCGATCGTGTCGATGTCGTCTGCGGTGTGCTCGAGGTGGCGGCGCATCACCTCGGAGCGGACATCTATGCAGAAGACCGCCTGCGCCCTCGGGCGTCGGCCCGGCACGGGCGGGGCGATCCGGCGGGCCGAGAGTTGCTCGATCAGCTTGCGCTGTGCGGACCGGTCGAAGGCATCCTGCAACACGAGCCGGTGTTCGAGCGCGGCCCGCACGGCCGGCCGGCTGCCGAGCGAGCGGAGCTGTGTGGTGGCCTCGGCCCAGGCTGCGGGCACCCCGTGGCCTGAACCCGCGTGCAGCACGGCGAGCTCCCAGCCGAGCAGGACCGCCAGGAACTGCGCCAGCGTGTCGTCGTCATCACCGAGCAGCCGGAAGTCCCACACGATCCGGGCGGCGTACGCCGACCAGCCCCCCACCCGCAGCAGCAGCGCGTGCAGGTACAGCTCGAGCGCCTCGCCGGGGATCCCGAGCTCGCGGACGGTCTGTTCGATGGCGGCGAACGGGTCGTCGGGCAGCGACCGCACCGTGGCCCGGAACCCGCTGAGACCCATGACCTCAGGCGTGCGGTCGATGCTCGCCTCCTCCTTCCACGCCACGAACAGTGGCCGGTTGGGGTCAGCCGACTTCCAGAGAGCCTGCCCGCCGTCGAAGTAGGCCGCCGCCCACGCCGAGACCCGATCGGTCGACAACCGCACCCAATCGTTCCCGGTGACCGCGGCCGCGACTCCAGCGACGGTCGGCACGCGAGCAGCGGTCGCCGCCGCTTCATCGTCTGGCGTCCGCAGCGTGTGCAACCAGCTCGCAACATCGGCGACCGGACCGACTCCGGACGCGGCCAGCGCCACGTCGAGGTCGTCGGGGTTGATGCGGCCCCGGTCGATAGCGTCGATGTAGAACGCCGCGGGCATGGTGCTGTGCGCCCCCGTGGTGCTCGCGAGAACCTCCGCCGCTTCGCCGAAGCGGAGGTCGGCCAGGCCGAGGTACGGGTTGACGGCCACGAAGGTCTCCAGCGGCCAGAGCGGGGCGATCCGCCCGCACGCCGAGCGCACGGCTCCTTCGATGTCGGCCGGGGCCGGCGTGCCTGGCACCGCGGGGATTCGGGTCACTTCCATGTTGTCGTCTCCAGGTTCGTCGGGAAGGGCCGGGGTGGTCGGTGTCGGGGTCATCGGGTCTGCTCCGGTCGCAGGGCCGGGCGGCGTAGGGCGCCGACGGCACGGTCGAACATTGCGTTGGCGTAGAGCCCGTTGCGGAGGTGGATCGCCATGGCGCGCCGCCGCGCGGTCTGGGGCCGGGTCGGCTCGAAGATCTGCATCACCACGACGGACGCGAAGGACACGAGGACCAGTGCCACCAGCGCGAGCTGGATCCCCTCACGGCCCACGCTTTCGGGCACCGTGTCGGACAGCAGTTGGTGTGCGCCCGCCTCGAGCGTGAAGAACGACAGGGTCACGGCGAGCGCCAACCCGCTGGCCCGGACGGTGCCCATGATCGGGCCGGCCGAGTCCAGTGCGGGGGCGACCAGCTGGGTCGTGCCGATGACGAGGATGCCGCCGATCGCGATCACGATGGGGTTGCCCCCGAAGTCGATTCCCCACACCAGCGCCAGTGGCAGGTAGAGCCCGAGTGCGATCAAGGCGCTCCCGGCGATGCGCACCGGGCTGCCGAGCCGGTGGGGGAGGGCCACCTTGGCGGCCCGCTTCTCGTCGACCACGCTGCCCGACGAGAGGAAGGCGTGGGCCTTGTAGAAGGAGTGGGCGACCAGATGGAGCAGGGCGGCGGGGTAGAAGCCCATCCCGCAGACCATCAGCATGAAGCCCATGTGCGCCGCGCTGGAGTAGCCGAGGGCCACCTTCACCGACGGCTGGGTGAGCAGCACCACCGATGCGAACACCGCGGTGAAGCCCCCGACGATGATCAGCAGCGTCGTGGCCGGACGAGCCCCCTCGATCACGTATGCCATGCGAATCGCCAGGAACGGACCGGCGTTGAGGATGCCGGCATGCAGGAGTGCCGAGACCGGGGTCGGCGTCTCCATCACCTCGACCAACCATCCGTGGGTGGGGAACTGCGCCGACTTCAACATCGCGGCGACGACGATGCACGCCGCCGCCAGTTCGACCGTGCCGAACGCCCAGCCCGTCTGGACCGCAGCCCGCGCCCCGGTGAAGATCTGCTCGAGGTCCCCGGTCCCGAAGCGGTGGAACAGCAGCGCCGCACCGAGGACGAGGAAGACGTCGCCGATGCGAGCGGCGATGAACTTCTTGCGGGCTGCGGTCACCGCCCGGGGGCGGTCCGGGTAGAAGACCAGCAACCGATGCAGCGCCAGGCTGGTGGCCACCCACGCAACCACCAGAAGGGCCAGATTCCCGGACACCACGAGCACCTCGACCGCGGCGATCGTGGCCGCCAGCCAGCCCAGGAAGACGCGCTGGCGGTCGTCGCCCTCGAGGTACGTCGTGGCGAACCGGAAGATGACCACGGCGAGCAGGGCGATCATGGTGAGCATCGTCAGACTGAGCGGATCCAGCCGCACCGAGAGCCCCAGGCCGTTCCAGCCGAACGTGGGGCTCTCAACGGGACCGTTCAGTGCCGCCAATCCGCTCGCGACCAGGGCGACGACCACGCCGAACCCCGCGGCAAACGCCCCCAGACGCCCGACGAGTCTCGTATTCGGACCGGGAACGGATGCGGCAGCGATCGCGACCAGGCCGAACGCCAAGGGGGCGGCGAGCACCACGAGAGCCAGGGGTGATGTCATCAGTTCTCCTTTGGGACTGTCGCCGTGGAGACCACGTGCACGGGCACTATAGGGGAGGACAAAGACCGGAATCAAGCTTCGTAAGTTAGCCGGTCCTGACAACCAGTCGCCAAGGAGCAACAGATGGTCCTCGACTCCGGACACGGCTTCGTCCCACGCGTCGGCGAGGAGAACTTCATGGCGTTTGACCGCTGCATCGGGTCAGCTGACCTGTTCTCTCCGGAACCGCTTCAGCTCCCCATGGACTCTGCCAGTCACGCGGCCTCTCGACGGTGGATTTCAGGGCCACGGCTGGCCGAGCGCGCGGGCGATGGTGCTGACCCCCGACAACGACGAAACCCCCGCCGTCGCAGGGGTTCCGGTGTGGAGCGGGTGAGGAGAATCGAACTCCCGTATTCAGCTTGGGAAGCTCACCGGAGGCCGTTTCGGCGCATCCGCCTGGATCCGTCGAGTACCGCCCAGGGCCCGAAAGCCCAGTGTGTGTATGGGATGTAGGGGACGGGCCGTCCACCTGGTCCCGTCGGGGTCCGT
>Ga0315287_10007536_pt1 | contig 10913 bp, 11 predicted proteins | sample YL17G11_0_MG_FD_205037 | JGI IMG/M metagenome (GOLD analysis project Ga0315287, IMG submission 205037) | Sediment microbial communities from Yellowstone Lake, YNP, Wyoming, USA - YL17G11_0 | ecosystem: Environmental > Aquatic > Freshwater > Lake > Sediment | place: USA: Wyoming | collected...
GCACCCCTGCTGCAAGCCTGATCATCCCAAGCCTGAGAAAGTGAGAGCCATGCTGCTCGAAGGAAAGGTCGCCATCGTGTCGGGGATCGGCCCCGGCATGGGCCGCGACATCGCGCTGGCCCTCGCCCGCGAAGGCGCCGACATCGCCATGGGTGCCCGCCGCGACCGAGGTCTCATCAAGGTGGCCGGTGAGGTCGAGGCCATGGGGCGCCGGGCCGTGTGGGCCCAGACCGACATCACCAGCCGCGCCGACTGCGATCGGCTGGCCCGCCTCGCGCACGATGAATTGGGGCGGGTCGACATCCTCGTCAACAACGCGTTCAGCGATGGCACCCACTCGCTGTTCGAGGACAGCGACCTCGACGCCTGGCGCGAGACGATGGACATCAACCTGTTCGGCACCCTGCAGATGACCCAGGCGGCGGTGCCCTTCCTGAAGGAACAGGACGACAGCCGCATCATCATGATCAACAGCCAGAGTGGCCAGGTGACCGACGAGACCTTCGGTGCCTACTCCACATCGAAGGCGGCGCTGGCCACCGCCACTCGCACGCTCGCCCGTGAGCTCGGTCGTCACGGTGTGCGCGTCAACGGCATCCATCCGAGCTACATCTGGGGCAAGTCGGTCGAGTGGTACATCAACCATCTGGCCGAGGAGCGCGGCGTCGACTTCCAGGTCGTCTACGACGAGTTCGCCGACAAGAACTGCCTCAAGTACCTGCCGTCGTCGGCCGAGATCGCCGGCGCCGTGGTGTTCTTCGCGTCGCCGTTGGCCAAGGCCGTCACCGGCCAGAGCCTGCCGGTGAACTGCGGCGAGCACCTCAACTACTGAGCGGAGGATTCCGGACATGGTGAAGCTGGTGTGTTTCCTGAAGCGCAACGAGGGCCTGACCCCCGAGGTACTCGAGTTCGACGAGCCCATCGTCACGATGGACGGCCCGATGTCGGCCCCGGCCTCGACCGCCGGCGGTGCCGCATGACCCCCATCTCGAACGATCCGGTCGTGGGTGGTACGCGTTTCGACGGGCGGGTCGCCCTGGTCACCGGAGGCGCCTCGGGCATCGGTCGGGCCGCCGCCGAGGCGTTCGCCCGGCTCGGTGCGTCGGTCATGGTGGCCGACCGCGACGAGACCCACGGCGACCTCGTCGTGGCCGCCATCACCGCGGCGGGCGGACAGGCCCGGTTCGTGCGCACCGATGTGGCCGATCAGGATCAGGTGCGGCGCATGGTGGCGGCCGTCGAAGAGGAGTTCGGCCGCCTCGACGTGGCGGTGAACAACGCCGGCATCGCGGGCACCTACAAGCCGCTCACCGACCAACTGCTCGACGACTGGCAGCGCACGCTGGCCGTCAACCTCACTGGCACCTTCCTGTGCATGCAGGAGGAGATCCCCGCCATGCTCGACGTGGGACGCGGCGCCATCGTCAACGTGGCCTCGGCCGCCGGCCTGATGGGGTTCGCCAACCTGCCCGCCTACGTCGCCAGCAAGCACGGCGTCGTGGGGCTCACGAAGGGCGTGGCGCTCGAGTACGCCCGCCAGGACATCCGGGTCAACGCCGTGTGCCCCGGCAACGTGCACACCCCGATGCTCGAGGGATTCGTCGGCGGCGACCAGGTCGCGTTGCAGGGCATGGGCAAGGTCACACCGATCGGCCGCCTGGGCACGCCCTCCGAGATCGCCGAGGCCATCGTGTGGCTGTGCTCGGACGCCGCCGCGTTCGTGACGGGTCACGCCATGGCCGTCGACGGCGGCGTGCTCGCCAGCTGATCGATCTCATTTCTGCCATCTGATTTCCGGGCTCGGAAGAGGAGCGACACGCATGGGACTGCTCGAGGGAAAGTTGGCGATCGTGACGGGCGGCGCCAGCGGTATCGGCGCGGCGACGGCCCGCCGGATGGCCGAGGAGGGCGCGCGGGTCGCGATCCTCGACCTGAACGCCGATGGTGCCGCCGCGGTGGCCGACGAGATCAGCGGGTTCGGCTTCGCCGTGAACGTCGCCGACCGTGACGCGACCGAGTCGGCCGTCGACGCCGCAGTCGACGCCCTGGGTGGGTTGACCACCGTCTTCAACAACGCCGGCATCGGATCGTTGAAGCCGCTGCACACCTACACCGACAAGGAGTGGGACCTGCTCGTCGACGTGAACCTGAAGGGCACGTTCAACGCCATCCGCGCCGTGCTTCCCCACCTGCGGGCCGCGGGTGGCGGAAGCATCGTGAACATGGCCTCGGTGAGCGGCATCCGGCCGACCCGTGGCGAGGCCCCCTACGCGGCGGCCAAGGCCGCGGTCATCGCCCTCACCATGAGCGGCGCCCTCGAGTACGGCCCCGACGGCGTGCGGGTCAACTGCGTGTCGCCCGGGTTCATCCGTACCCCGCTCACCGAGTTCGCTTTCTCGGTGCCGACCTATGTCGATGCCCTCGAGGCCGTGACCCCGCTGGGGCGGGCCGGCACGCCCGAAGATGTGGCCGACGTCGTCGTCTTCCTGGCGAGCGGGCTGGCCCGTTACATCACCGGTCAGAACGTGGTGGTCGACGGCGGCAGCATGCTCCCCAGCGCTCAGGTCGATCACATCCTGGGTGACCTGCTCGGGGGGTGAGCCCGGGGTCGAGCAGGTCGACCTGACGGGAGACGTCGGTGTCTCTACGATCTCGCAGGTGACGACCGTGCCCCTCGACGATGCCGCGGTCCGCGATCGGGTCGATGGGCCGGCGCCGGTCGACGACGATCGGCCGGCGCCGGCGGAGCGAGGTGGCCGTCGGGTCGTGGCCGGGCCGGCGCGCCCGCCCGCCCGCTGGCGACTGCTGGCCCGCTGGAAGGCATCGGGCCGCCGGGTGCTACCCGGCATCATGTACCCGGTCGCGCTGTACGCGTTCTGGCGGCTCGCGCAGCTTGCGGTCAGCGTCTACCTGGGGGGCACACCCGGGCACTCCGCCTTCTTCTACGACTCGGAGCACTACCTGCGCATCATGCACCGGGGCTACGGCCAGCCCCGCTGGATGATGCCGTCGCACGCGTTCTTCCCCGCTGTCTCCTGGCTCGGCTGGCCGATCTGGAAGCTGAGCAACTCCGACCTCGTCACCGTGCACGTGGTGGCCACAGCCACGGGCGTCGCCGCCTTCATCGCGGTGTGGGGAGTCTCGAAGGCGTGGCGGGACGAGGTCGTGGCCCGCCGGGCCGTGCTGTTGTTCGCGCTGTTCCCGTCGTCGCTGTTCCTCTGGGCGTTCTACAGCGAGGGGCTGTTCGTCGCCCTCGGGGCCGGCGCCGTCTGGGCCGATCGGCGGGGCCGCCGAGGAATCGCCACGGCCCTGCTCGTCGGGATCGGCGCCACCCGCAGCATCGGCATCCTCATCCCGGTGGTGCTGATCCTCGCCCGCGTGATCCGTCAGCGGCGGATCGACCGATGGTGCTTCGCCTATGCCGCCGCGGGGCTGTCGAGCTTCGTCGCCGTGCTGGCGGTGATGCGGGCCCAGGTCGGCGACCCACTCGGCTTCATGAAGGTGCAGAAGGACTGGGGTCGCTCGCTGAGCGCGCCGTGGACGACGGTGATGCAGGGCTACCAGAACCTGTGGCCCCGCAAGGGCACGGTGATGGTGCCGGCCCTGGTGGCCCGCAACTTCGACCTCTGGTGCGTCGCCATCGTGCTGCTGGCCATCGGGTACGCGGCGTTCTCGCGCCGCGACCGCTTCCCCATGGAGACATGGATGCTGGGTGCGGCGATGATCCTGCTGCCCCTGTGCTCGACCGTGCTGGCCAGCTTCAACCGCTTCGTGTTCGCCGACTGGATCATCTTCCCGGTCTACGCGTCGGCCATCGGTCGGCTGCCGCGTGGTTGGCGGATCGTGTCGATGTCGGCGATCGCCGTGGCGCTGCTCCTGACGTCCTATGCCCTCATCGGCCGGTTCAGCGTGGGCCGCTTCATCGGCTGATGGTCAGGCCGGCCGGCGCTCAGGCCGGATCTTGCTCACGCGGGCCGGCGAGCGAGGGCGTCGAGCCGCACGAAGGTCTGATCGAAGGTGCCGTCGCGGCGGCGCAGTTCGTCGAGTCGCCCTTCGACCTCGGCGCGGAACGCGGCGTGCCGATCGGCCGGCATCGAGATCTCGAATCCCTGGTAGCACTGGCTGCGCAGCCATCCGAGGATCGACTCGCGGTCGAAGGGTCGGCGCTGGGCGACGGTGCGCACGTACGCACCCTCGGCGGGGTCGATGGTGAACCCCGCCGACTCGAGGAGTTCCAGGTAGCAGCCGGCGTCGGGAAAAGACCAGGGGGCCGGGGGGCCACCGTGGGCGAGCGAGACCGCCTCGACGAACGGGGCGATGGTGGCGATGTTGCCGGCACCGCCCATCTCGAGACGGAACCAGCCTCCGGGGCGCAGGGCGACGACCGACGCGGCGAGGTAGCCGGGGTGGTCGGCCATGGGCACCCATTGCATGGCGGCCCGGCTCATCACGACGTCGAACGGTGCCAGCTCGGCGGTCACCTCGGCCATGCGTTGCACCGGCGCCTCGACGAACGACTGGTTGGGGCCGGCGCAGGCTCGGGCTTCGGCGAGCAGCGCCGGCTGCGGGTCGAGGCCGACGACCAGGCCGTCGGGCACGAGGTCGGCGATGATCCGGGTGAAGTCACCCGAGCCGCAGCCCAGGTCGAGCACCCGGTCGGCGGCCGACAGGGGAGTAGTGGCCAGGAACGCAGCGTCGTGGGCGCGGTGATGGCCGGTGTTGGCCGCGTACGACGCGTCCCAGGCCGGCAGCCACGGTGTCGTTGTCTTACTATTTGAGATTCTATCTTTCATAGTGGGATTCTGTCGGGCGGGGCGATCCCCGTCAAGCGGTTCCCAGCTCACCCCAGGCGGCGACGAGGTGGGCCACGGGCTCGACCGGGTCGAGCCCGTCACCGATCTCGAGGTGCAGGTCGACGAGGTGGGCGGTCGCCGCGTCGATGGTGCGGAGCAGGGCCTCGACCTGGCAGGCCAGGGCAGCAGTCCGACCGTTGGCGATCTCGATGGCCGAACCGGCGCCTGGCATCGACCCGGCCTCCGGCTGCCAATCGGGAGCGACGGCGAGCCCGACGCCGCACAGGCGTGCTGCGTCGGCGACGCAGCTGGCCACGGCCCGCCGCGTGGCCGACGCTCGTTCGGCGAGCGGCCCGGGAGGCAGGAGGGCGGCGACCTGGGCGAAGCGGGCGGCCGCCCGGTCGACGGCCTGCTCGAGCATCGTCCATGTGGTGGTGCCGGGGGCGGTGGCGCTGGCGGCCGTCGTCGAGGTGGTCGTGGACGCAGGAGCCAGGCGCGCCGAGCCGATGATCGGATCACCGACGATCAGGGTCCACTCGCCGAGGTGGTCGCGGGTCGCGACGAGCCGGTAGGTCGCCTCATAGAGGTACAGCCGCGCCCGCACCCGCCGGTCGCGGCCCGGTCGGAACACGACGGCCCGCCAGTTGTCGGCCAACTCGTCGGCCGTTTCCCGATTCGAGCAGCGGGCCTGCAGGCTGCCCAGATCAACGACGGTCGAGTTGCGCATCGCCCGCACGAACCGGTCATCGTCGACGTCGGCCCGACCGTGGGCGTCGAGCGAGAGGTCGTGGGTCGATCCGTCGAGGATCCGTGGACCGCCGACGAGGCGGATCATCGAGTTGGTCGTGGACATGTGGCTCTCCCGGGGACGACGGCGTTGGTGCCCCAGGATCGACCCCCAGCCCGTTGATGGCAAGGCGCCCGCGATGGCGCGACTGACGTGGCTCCCGATCGACGCCGTGTATCGAAACGCGCGCGAGGCGAACTACTTCGGCACTGCGACGCCGCCTCGGACTGGTGGCCCTCGTGAGCGTCATCCGCCGCCTTCCCCGGCGCGCGGCGGAGCGAATCCTCGGTCGTCTCCTCGTTCCGGCGTAGATCCAGGTCGGCAACCGACCTCATCCCACGCATCCTCAGTCGCGCCCCATGGAACGGCCGGCAATTCGCTCTGATGCGCGCACCTGCTCACTTCTCCCCAACCCGGCCTCGCCGTCGAGGCGAGCGAGTACCAGCCGGCTCTCGCTCACTGGTTGCGCTCTGCCTGCGCGATGACACCGCCGCGGCCGGGTCGGAGATGGCAGGCCCACGGGCAGGGCACCGCAAGTCGGCAACCGATCTGGCACCCGATCTGGCTGTCATCCGGGGTCGATGAGGCCGAGATCAGGCCGGAACGAGGTGCCCGTAGGTGATGCAGAGCCCGAACGCGTTGATGATCAGGAACGCCAGGATGATCACGCCGGCCACGGTCTTCGCTTGCCAACCTCGCCGGACGGTGGTCGGGGCGGGCATGTACCAATCGGGCAACGGGCCGGTGGAGGTGCGGGCCACGTTCCAGGGCACCGCATCGACGTCGATCTCCGCGTCGGCGTCGGCGGCGAGCGCCAAGGCGGTCAGTTCATCGTCGGTGACGGGCCGGTTGTCGATCATCGTCACCGGGTATACACCTCTGGTCCCTCGAGGTCGACGCAGGCCGGAGCTCGGCGCGGCGGAAGCTCAGTCCCAGAGCTGGTCGGTGTAGGTGTCGGTGCCGGTGATGGCGGGCACGAATGGCGCGACGTACGACAGCGTGGCGATGCCGCCCGCCGCGACCTTCTCGCCCAGTCCGGCGAACACGTCCCAGCATTCGCGCGGGTCGCCCTCGACGAAGCACATGAGCGCCGTGCGACGTTCTTCGCCCGGGTTCGGCGGCTGGAAGACCGGGGCCTCCTTGGGCAGCGGGATCGGCGTGATGCCCACGGTCAGCGCCCACGGGGTGCCGGCCATAACGTCGGGCAGGAACTCGTCCCGGAGCCAGGCCGTGGCCTCCTTGGGGTGCACGTCCTCGTTGCGGTCGATCATCACCACCACCAGGCCACCCCAGGGATGGTCGAGGGCGAGTTCGGCGGGCACGCCGTCGGGGTCGCGGTTGACGGCGAACCGGTTGGCGTAGATCAGCGTGTGCACGTGGTCACGTTCTTCGAACATGCGGCCGTTGGCGTGCAGCCAGTTGACCTGCCGGGTGCCCCACGCGATGGCGTCGGCCTCCTCACCCTTGAGCACCCAGTAGGTGGCGAGGAAGCTGCCGGCCGAGATGTCGGGCAGGAAGGTCGAGTCGGCCGGGCCGCGCAGGTCCTTCAGCGGCTTGGTGGCCACCCAGCGCTTGCCGGCGAACCACCCCGCGCCGATGAGGCACCCGGCGTAGAAGTGGTCACGCTCGTACCAGCGGTTGTACGCGACCTCGTGACCCTTGTGGGGGTCGACGAGCGTCAGCAGCGTGCTCCCGATTCGAATGCCACCTTCGTTGCCGGCCGGCTCGGCCATGTGCGGTCCCCCTGATCTCGACGTCCGCGGTCGACGTGGTGCCGGCAGCGTAGACGAACCCGCGCACAACTAGAACTCGTTCCAGTTTCGGGCTGACACCCCGTCAGATTGGCGCTACCATCCGAAGCCATGGGTGACATCCCGAAAATCATCTCCGTCGATGACCACGTCATCGAACCGCCCAACGTCTGGCAGGACCGCCTGCCCGCCAAGTACAAGGACATCGGCCCGCGTTCGGTGCGGGCGCCACTCGGCGAGATGTCGTTCGTCGGCGGCAAGTTCGCCTACGAGACCGGCACCGACGGGCCGCCGTGCGACTGGTGGTACTACGAGGACAAGAAGATCCCGACCACCCGGCTGTCGGCCGCGGCCGGCTTCGACCGCGACGACGTCAAGATCACGGCCATCACCTTCGAGGAGATGCGCAAGGGCTGCTGGGACCCGAAGGCGCGGCTCGCCGACATGGACCTCAACTGGACCGAAGCGCAGATGTGCTTCCCCAGCTTTCCCCGATTCTGCGGGCAGACCTTCCTCGAAGCCCAGGACCGCGAGCTCGCCCTGCTCTGCGTCAAGGCCTACAACGACTGGATGGTCGACGAGTGGTGCGGCGACTCGGGCGGCCGCCTCATCCCGCTGATCATCATCCCCCTGTGGGATGCGCACCTCGCGGCCGACGAGATCCGGCGCAACGCCGCCCGTGGCGTGCGGGCCACCTGCTTCTCCGAGATCCCCCCCTACCTCGGCCTGCCGTCGATCCACTCGGGCGAATGGGACCCGTTCTTCGAGGCCTGTGCCGAGACCGGTGTCGTGGTCAACATGCACATCGGGTCGTCGTCGAAGATGCCGTCGACGTCGGCCGATGCACCGCCCGCCGTCGGCTCCACCCTCACGTTCGGCAACGCCATGTCGTCGATGGTCGACTTCTTGATGTCGGGCGTGCTCGTGCGCTTCCCGAAGCTCACGCTGGCCTACAGCGAGGGCCAGATCGGCTGGATCCCGTACATCCTCGAGCGGGCCGACAAGGTCTGGGAGGAGAACCGGGGCTGGAACGGGGTCTACGGGGTCATCCCCGAGCCGCCCTCGACCTACTACTACCGCCAGATCTACGGCTGCTTCTTCGACGACGAGCACGGGCTCACCCCCGACGCCCTCGCGAAGTGCGGTCCTGACAACATCATGTTCGAGACCGACTACCCCCACAGCGACAGCACCTGGCCGCACAGCCGTGAGGTGGGTCAGAAGCTCATGGGTCACCTCGACGACGAGACGATGCGCAAGCTGGTGCGCGGCAACGCCATCCGCATGCTCCAACTGCCGTTCGCACCGTGACCGACACGCAGGCACCGGCCGCTCCGCCGGCCGGCCCTGATCCCGACGCGTCCTACCGTCTGCTGATCGGGGGCGAGCGGGTCGAGGCCGGCAACGGCACCTACCCCATCGTCAACCCGGCCACCGAGCAGATCGTCGGTCACGCCCCCAATGCCAGCGCGGCCGACGCCGAGGCCGCCGCCGAAGCCGCCGCCGCGGCCTTCCCGGCCTGGTCGCGCACCACCCCCGAAGCGCGCAGTGCGTTGCTGCAGCGCGCCTCCGACCTGCTCGACGAGCGCTACCCCGAGCTCGTGTCGCTGGTGCAGGCCGAGACGGGTGCCACCCTGCGGGTCACCAAGCAGATCCAGGTGCCGCAGGCCGCCGCCCGGTTCCGCCGCTACGCCCAGGGCATCAACGAAGAGCTCGAGATCGCGATCCGGCCCGGCATCATGCCCGCCACCGCGCTCGCCCCCGGCGGCATCATCGGCGGCGTGGCGCGCCGGGCGCCGGTCGGCGTCGTCGCCGCCATCACCTCGTACAACTTCCCGATGACCAACACGGCCGGCAAGCTCGGCCCGGCGCTGGCCATGGGCAACACCGTCGTGATAAAGCCCGCCCCCCAGGACCCGCTCGCCATCGTGCGCCTCGGCGAGGTCTTCGACGATGCCGGCTTCCCGCCGGGCGTCGTCAACGTCGTGGTCGGCGCCGGATCCGAGGCGGCCGAGGCCCTCGTGGCGTCGCCGCACGTCGACATGATCAGCTTCACCGGCAGCACCGGCGTCGGACAGAGCATCGGTGCCGTCGCCGGCCACGGCATGAAGCGGCTCCTGCTCGAGCTCGGTGGCAAAGGTGCGTGTCTCGTCTTCGACGATGCCGATCTCCGGGCGGCCATCGGGGGCATCAGCAGCGTGTGGGCCTTCCACTCGGGCCAGATCTGCACGGCACCCACCCGGGTGCTCGCCCAGCGCGGCATCTACGACCAGCTGGTGTCCGGCCTCGAAAAGGCGGCCGGCCGGCTCAAGGTCGGCGACCCGCTCGAGGGCGACACCGTGCTCGGCCCGGTCATCACCGAGGTGCACCGTGACCGCGTCGAGGGCTACGTCGCCGCCGGCCGCGATCAGGGTGGCACGGTGGTCGTCGGTGGCGAGCGGCCCGACTTCGATCGCGGCTTCTACGTCGCCCCCACCCTCATCGCCGACTGCACGCCCGGTATGCGGGTCGTGCAGGAGGAGATCTTCGGCCCGGTCATCGTCGTGATCCCGTTCGACGACGAGGACGAGGCCGTGGCGATCGCCAACGGCACCGAGTTCGGCCTGTACGACTACGTGTTCTCGGCCGATTCGGCGCGGGCCTACGGCGTGGCCCAGCAGCTGCGCACCGGCAACGTCGGCATCAACACCGCGCAGCGCAACCACGAGCTGCCGTTCGGCGGTTTCAAGATGAGCGGCGTGGGCCGTGACGGTGGCCGATTCGGTTTCCACGCCTACAGCGAGCTGCAGGCCATCGTTTTTCCCGGCTGATCCGATTTCCGGCTAGTTGTTGAGGAGCTGCACGTGAAGGGCATCGTGTTCGATGAGGGGGGCCTGAGCGTCGTCACCGACCTCACCCTGCGCGACCTGCGACCCGACGAGGTCCGGGCCGACCTGCAGGCGGCGGGCGTGTGCCACAGCGACGTCTCGGTGATCGACGGAACCATTCCGTTCCCGACCCCCGTGGTGCTCGGTCACGAAGCCACGGGCATCGTCGCCGAAGTCGGCGACGCGGTGACCGGGGTGAAGGTCGGCGACCACGTCGTGATCTCGACGCTGTCGAACTGCGGCGCCTGCTCGGCGTGCGACAGCGGCCACCCCACCCACTGTCGCGAGTCGATCGGCAGGATGTCGGCGCCGTTCCGTCAGGGTGAGCGCAAGGTGCTGCAGTTCGCCAACATCGGCGCCTTCTCGGAGCAGACCATCGTCAAGGCCCGCCAGGCCGTGCCCATCAATCCCGATGTGCCGTTCGAGGTCGCGGCCCTGCTCGGTTGTGGGGTGATCACCGGCGTCGGCGCCGTGTTCAACCGGGCCAAGGTGACCCATGGCCAGAGCGTGCTCGTCATCGGCGTCGGGGGCATCGGCCTCAACGTGATCCAGGGTGCGGCGCTCGCCGATGCCGTGCCGATCATCGCGGTCGACACGAACCCGCGCAAAGAGGCCCTGGCCCGCCAGTTCGGCGCCACCCACTTCATCAACGCCGCCGAGGTCGACACCATCGAGGCGATCAAGGAGATCTGCCCCAACGGTGTCGACGTGTCGT
>Ga0315287_10007537_pt1 | contig 10913 bp, 11 predicted proteins | sample YL17G11_0_MG_FD_205037 | JGI IMG/M metagenome (GOLD analysis project Ga0315287, IMG submission 205037) | Sediment microbial communities from Yellowstone Lake, YNP, Wyoming, USA - YL17G11_0 | ecosystem: Environmental > Aquatic > Freshwater > Lake > Sediment | place: USA: Wyoming | collected...
TCCGGACCGGGGCGAACGAGCGGGCCGCGACCATGGTCGAGTACGCCCTGATCGTCGCCCTCGTCCTGGTGCCGCTGGGTTTCGGGGTGCAGTACCTGCAGGGGTCGGCCGACGACCAGTTCCACACGGTGGCCAACGGGGTGGCCCGGGCCGACCTCGAGACGGCCACGACGGTGCTCGACGGTGCCACCACCTCCACCACGGCCGCCCCCACCACCACCTCGACGACCACGTCGACCACCACGACGTCGACCACGACCACGGTGAAACCCACCACCACGACCACGACGACCACCACGATCAAGCCCACCACCACGACGACGTCCACGACGACCACGACGACCACGCCCAAGGCGACCAAGAGCTCCAGCACGATGGCCCAGGCCACCGCCACGGCCAGCTCCAAGTCCAAGTGGCAGGCCGACACCACGGTGACCATCAAGGACAACCTCGGCGTCCCGGTCGTGGGGGCCACGGTGACGGTGTCGGTCCGCACGCTCGTCAACGGGGCGTGGATCACGACCTCGACCGAGGCCGTCACCGGCCCGGGGGGGGGCGGTCAGTGTGACCGCCTCGAACCTGAACCGCACCGGCAAGGACACCGTGGACCAGGTCCAGTTCGTGGTGACGGGCGTGTCCGCCGCCGGGCTCACCTGGGACGGGACGGGTTCGAACAGCACCGCCTCGAAGCCCTGACGCCGGTCCCGCGGCGCAACCGACCGCCACCCCTACGCTGAGGGGATGAACCAGACGACGGCCGTCTCGCTGGTGGTCATCACCCTCGCTGCGGTCGTCGCACCGCTGTTGAGCGAGCTCCTGCGCCGGTTCCGGATCCCCAGTGTCCTGTTCGAGCTGATGCTCGGCATCCTGATCGGCCCCGCGCTCCTGGGCTGGGCCGATCTGAGCCCCTTCGTGAAGGGGCTGGGGGCGCTCGGTCTGGCCTTCCTGTTCTTCATCGCGGGCTACGAGATCGACTTCGCCAAGCTCAGGGGCCACCCCCTCAACCGCGGCCTGGCGGGCTGGGTGATCAGCCTCGCCCTGGGGCTCACCGTCGGTGTGGTGCTGATGATCTCGGGATTCGTGATCTCCAGCCTGCTCGTCGGCCTGGCCCTGACCACCACCGCCATCGGGACGCTGCTGCCCATGCTGCGGGACCGGGGCCTGCTGGAGACCCGGTTCGGTGACTACCTGGCCGCGGCCGGCGCCGTGGGGGAGTTCGCGCCCATCATCGCCGTCACCATCCTGCTGGGGTCGTCCAGCCCGACGAGCGAGGGCGTCCTGCTCCTGGCCTTCGTGGTGCTGGCCATCGGTGTGGCATGGATGGCATCGCGACCCCAGCCACCGCGGCTGGTGGAGATCATGCAACGCCACCTGAGCACGTCGACCCAGCTGCCCGTGCGGGTCATCATGCTGCTCATCACCGCCATGGTCGCCGTGGCCTCGACCCTGGGCCTGGACATGCTGCTGGGCGCCTTCGCCGCCGGGCTCATCGCCCGCCTGGCCCTGCACCCGGAGCAGGCCGAGGCCCTGACCCCCAAGCTGGAGTCGATCGGGTTCGGCTTCCTGATCCCGGTGTTCTTCATCGTGAGCGGCATGAAGTTCGATGTCACGGCCCTGTGGTCGGAGGCGGGAACAGCCATCCGGGTCCCCATCTTCCTCGGCCTGTTCCTGATCGTCCGGGGCCTCCCCGCGCTCGTCGTCTACCGGAAGCTCCTGTCGGGCACGGAGCGCCTGGCGCTGGCCCTCCTGCAGTCGACGGCGCTGCCGTTGCTGGTGGTCATCACCGAGATCGGCCTGGCCACCGGCAGGATGCGACCGGAGAACGCCACGGCCCTGGTGGGGGCCGGCATGCTGTCGGTCCTGGTGTTCCCGCTGGCCGGCTTCGCGCTGCTGGGCCGTGGCGAGGGCCCGCCCACAGGCTCCGACGCCGCTGCCCAGCCACCGGATCTGCAGCCGGAGACCAGGCCATCGACCCAGGGCCGCGCCGACCCGGCGGGCGAACCGGCCTGACTCCCTGACCGACCGCGGTCGCTCAGAAGTCGCTGCGCCACTCCGCCACCCCTACCAGCACCATCTGGAGCTGGCGGGCGGCGTCGTCGGAGATGCGGGCCAACTGCTCGGCCTCGTCGGGATCCGTGTCGAGCGTGAGCTCGGTGGCCACGATCACGGTCTGGACGATCAGGGCGGCGAAGAGCTGCAGGTCCGAGGTGCTGACCTGGGCCAGGGCGCGACTGCGGGCCAGGTCGGTGGCCAGCTCGCTGGTGAACAGTCGTACCTCCTGGCGGATGGCCGTCCGCAGCGTCGTGGACCCGCCGTAGCGCTCCTTGGCGATGAACCGGAAGTGCAGCTGGTGCTCACGGGCGTACCCCAGGAAGGTGTCGACGGAGCGTCGGATCAGGTGGATGGTCGGTTCGGACACCGACCGGATCTCCCGCATGGTGCGGCGCAGGGTGGCGAACGACTCGTCCACCAGGGCCAGACCCAGGACCTCCATGTTGTCGAAGTGGCGGTAGAAGGCCGCCGGTGAGACTCCAGCCTCCTTGGTGACCTCACGGAGGCTGAGGCTGGTGAAGCTCCGTTCTCCGCTCAGGAGGACCAGGGCGGCGTCCAACAGGGCACGACGGGTCCGGGCCTTCTGGCGGTCGCGCGAGACCGACGGGACCACCGGCGCGACCGGGGTCGGGACAGCGCGACGACGTGAGCGCGAGGGCATCGGGCCAACCTAGCGCCACCAGGGGCGTCCGGAGGTTTGGGTGAACGACTGTTGACCCAGTTGCTTACCGTCGGTAAGGTGCACATCGTGCTCACCCGGGTCGTTCCCCGCCTCGCCCGAATCCCCCGGCTGCCGGCCGTGCTCACCTGGCCCGCCCCGCCGCAGGCCTACACCCGGCTGGTCGATCCGCTCGCCAGCGGCGACGGGTTCCGGGCCCGGGTCGAGGACGTCGTCCGCGAGACGCCCCGGGCCGTGACGCTCGTCCTCCGACCGGGCGACGGGTGGCCCCCGCATCGGCCCGGCCAGTGGGTGGCCCTCGGTGTGGAGATCGACGGCGTCCGCCACACCCGCTGCTACTCGCTCACCTCCGTCCCGGGTCGGCCCGACGGGTGCATCACCGTGACGGTGCAGGCCGTCCCGGACGGCATCGTGTCCAACCACGTGGGCACCCGGCTGGCCGTCGGCGACCTGGTGCACCTGGCGGCTCCGGACGGATCGTTCGTGCTCCCCGCCGTGCGCCCCGTCCCGCTGCTGTTCATCACCGGAGGGAGCGGCATCACGCCGGTCATGGGGATGCTCCGCTCACTGGCCGCGGCGCGCGCCGTGGGTGATGCCGTCCTCGTCCACCATGCCCCCGCGGACAGCGACGTGATCTTCGCCGCCGACCTGCAGGACCTGGCCCGCCGCTTCCCGCGTTTCGGGCTCGACGTCACCCTCACCGGTCCGGGGGCGCCGCCGCCGGACGCCGCCCTCACCGCGGCGCGCCTCGACCGGCTCTGCCCCGACTGGCGGCGACGAGAGGCCTGGGTCTGCGGACCAGCACCACTGCTCGATGCCGCCGAGACCCTCTGGGCCGGTCCCGACTGCACGGGGACGCTGCACGTCGAGCGGTTCAGCGCGGCGCGGTCGGCCCCGGCCCCCTCGGGCAGCGGCGGACATGTCACCTTCGGGACGTCGCGGTGCACCGTGGACTCGGACGGGTCCGAGACCCTGCTGGACCTGGCCGAGTCCGCGGGCCTGACCCCGACCAGCGGGTGTCGCATGGGGGTCTGTCGCCGCTGCGTGACGCCGCTGCGGTCCGGAACCGTGCGGGACCTGCGCGACGGCCGCACGGAGCCCGAACCCGGCACCCACGTCCAGATCTGCGTCTCGGCCGCCCAGGGCGACGTCGAGCTCGACCTCTAGGAGACACGCACATGGTCGCAGTCATGCACACCGAGGAGACGCTCCCCGCCGGGACCGTGCCCGATGACCGGGCCCGACCGGGCCACCTGAGCACCGAGGAGCTGGCCGAGTTCGGCGCGGAGATGGACCGCCTCCGCGACGGGATCATCGCGGCCCGGGGCCAGGAGGACGCCGCGTACATCCACCGGGTCATCACCCTGCAGCGTCGCCTGGAGGCGGCCGGGCGTCTGGCCCTCTTCGCCGGCATCCTGCCCCCGGCCTGGGTGGCGGGGACCACCATGCTGGCCACGGCCAAGATCCTCGAGAACATGGAGATCGGCCACAACGTCCTCCACGGCCAGTGGGACTGGATGCGCGACCCCGAGATCCACTCGACCTCCTGGGAGTGGGACAACGCCTGCCCGTCGGACCAGTGGAAGCACTCCCACAACGAGGTGCACCACGTGTGGACCAACGTCGTGGGCAGGGACCGCGACGTCGGCTACGGGATCCTGCGCATGAGCGAGGACCAACCGTGGTCGCCCGCCGCGCTGGCCCAGCCCGTGTACGCCGCCGTCCTGGCCGCGCTCTTCCAGTGGGGTGTGGCGCTCCACGACATCGAGATCGAGCAGCTGCTCTCCGGCCACGGCGACGTGGAGGAGGCACGCGAGCGACTGGCCGAGGTGGGTCGCAAGGGCGGCCGCCAGGTCCTCAAGGACTACGTGGCCTTCCCGGCGCTGGCCGGGCCCTTCTTCCTCCCGGTCCTGACCGGCAACCTGGTGGCCAACCTGGCCCGCAACCTCTGGTCCTTCACGATCATCTTCTGCGGCCACTTCCCGTCGGGTGTGGAGCAGTTCACCGAGGACGACCTGGTGGGCGAGGACCGGTCCGCCTGGTACGTCCGCCAGATCCTCGGGTCGGCCAACATCTCGGGCGGTCCGCTCCTGGACCTGATGTCGGGCAACCTCAGCTACCAGATCGAGCACCACGTGTTCCCCGACCTGCCCAGCAACCGCTACGCCGAGGTGGCGCCCAAGGTGCAGGAACTGTGCCAGCGCTACGGGCTGGCCTACACCAGGGGCTCACTGCCCCGGCAGTTCGGGTCGGTGGTGAAGCGGATCTTCCGGCTCGCGCTCCCCTGAGTCGGCACGCTGTGGTGACAGGCGGGCCGCCATGACGGACCGCGTCGTGCACCGGGCCGGCCTGACCGGCTCGCCCCCGTTCAGAGCACGACCCGGACGGCCACGCCGAGGTCACGGGACAGGTGCGCGACATCGTTGTCATCGGCGAAGCCCCGACCCTGCAGGTTGAGCAGGTCCACATGGTCACCGACCGGGTAGGGCCCCCAGTGCCAGGTCCCACGGCCGAGGTCGATCGCGGCGCGGCCGTCGAGCACGAAGGCCCGCACGTGGGCCAGGTCCGAGGCGTCGTCGAAGGTGGCAGTGGGTGGTGCCACCACGAGCACGGCGGGACGGGCGCCCAACGGCAGCAGCATCTGCGTGGCCCGGTGGTGCGCGTTCAGGTGGTCACACACCAGCGGGCGATGCCCGTAGCTCAACACGTTGAGGATCCACGTCTCGCCGCCGCGCAGTTCGATGTGGGCCTCGTCGGGTTCGGCGGCCAGCACCTCGCCGAACGGCGCGAAGGTTGCGGCGGTGAGTGGCTCGGCCGCCACGAGGTGTTCGGAGGTCATGCGCGTAGTCTCGCGTCCCATGCCGGACCCGTCCCCCACGATCGACGACCGCCTGGCCGAGCTCGGCCTCGCCCTGCCCGGGCCCTACCCGCCGCACGACCCGCTCGATGCCGTCGTCGTGCATGACGGGGTGGCCCGTACCTCGGGCCAGCTACCCCGCGACCATGACGGCACCATCGTCACCGGTGTGCTCGGCACGGACCTGGACATCGACGCCGGTGCCGCGGCCGCCCGCTGGTGCGCCCTCAACGCGCTGTCGGTCCTGCGGGCCGAGTTGGGATCGCTCGACCGCATCGAGCGGCTGCTGAGCGTGACCGGCTTCGTCGCCTCGGCCCCCGGGTTCGCGGGCCAACCGGCCGTGGTCGACGGGGCGTCGCGGCTGCTGGTGGACGTCCTCGGTCCGGCCGGGCGCCACACGCGGTCCGCCATCGGCGTGGCCGCCCTGCCCCGGGGAGGCGCCGTGGAGATCGAGGTCGTTGCAGCGGTACGTTGAGGCGACGCCCGGCGGTGCCGGGCAGGTCACAGGGGGACACGACGTGGATGTTCGGTCGATCGAGGACGTGGCACCCGTGGTCGAGCACAACGGGACCGTCCCCGTGTGGTGGCTCGTCAACCCCCGGGAGATGTTCGACATCACCAGGGGCGGGCACCTGGAGCTGGTGAGCGAGTTCGAGGTCGCGGGCGGCGGCCTGGTGGACCCCCACGCCCACCCCACCCACGAGTTCTATTACGTGACGTCGGGCCGGGGGCTCATGACCATCGGCGACGAGACCCGCGAGATCGGCCAGGGCGACCTGGTGCACATCCCGCCCGACATCGTCCACAGCCTGCGCCCGGCATCGGACCACGCCCCCATCCACTGCTTCTGCTTCGCCGTGGGTGTGCCCGACGCCGGCCCCGTCGACTACACCCACCACTGACACAGGACCGCGGAACGGCCGGGCCGACCGCAGAGGAGTGGAGACATGGAGACCGGGAACGGGACCAGGCGCGTCGTGGTGTTCGGGGGCGGCGGGGGCATCGGCCGCGTCGCGGTGCGGGCCCTGTCGCAGACCGACGACGCCGACGAGGTCATCGTGGCCGATCTGGACCTGGACGCCGCGACGGCGACGGTCGGGGAGACGGCGGACGCCCGCTTCCGCGCCGTGGCGGTGGACGTGTCGGACCCGGCCGCCATCTCCGCGGCGATGGACGGGGCTGCGGTGGTCCTGAACTGCGTCGGGCCCTTCTACCGGTTCGGGCCACCGACCCTGGCTGCAGCCATCGATGCCGGCGTGGACTACGTCGACGTCTGCGACGACCTCGACGCCACCCGGGCAATGCTCGAACTCGACGACCGGGCCCGCGCCGCCGGCGTGCAGGCCCTCGTCGGCATGGGCAACTCCCCCGGTCTGGCCAACATCTTCGTGAAGCTCTGCAACGAGTGGTTCCTCGACGAGGTGCACACGGCGGAGATCATGCACATCCACGGCGGCGAGCCCGACGAGGGCCCGGCCGTGCTCAAGCACCGCATCCACGCCATGACCGCCGATGTTCCCCTGTTCGTCGACGGCCGCTTCGTGGAGGTGCGCATGCTCGAGGACAGCGGCGCCCCCTTCGTCCACGACGAGGACTTCCCCGGCGTGGGCACCTACCCGGTGCACCCCTACCCCCATCCCGAGACCATCACCCTGCCGAAGGTGTTCCCGACGTTGCGCGGCGCCACCAACCTCGGCGTGGTGTTCCCCCTCCCCTACTTCCGCATGACCCAGGACCTGGTGTGCGCCGGCATGGCCTCCGACGAGCCGGTGCGGGCACCCACCGCCGACGGCAGCCCCACCGAGGTCGCACCCATCGACGTGATGGTGGCCCTGCTGCGGCGCGAACGGCCCCGGCTGCTGGCCGAGGCCGGCGTCACCGGACCGGCGGGGTGCCTGCGTGTGGTGGTCACGGGCACGACCGGCGGCGAGGAGCACACCTATGTCTGCTCGCTGTTCTCCGACGAGGAGGGTGCCGGGGAGGGCACCGGCATCCCTGCGGCCCTCGGTGTCATCCTCGCCCTGCGCGGCGGCCTCGGCGGCGGCCCCGGGGTGCACCCGCCCGAGGCCATCGTGCCCGTGGGCCCGGTGCTCGAGCTGGCCGCCGAGGTGGTGGCCGGCCTCGGCGTGTCGGGCGGCAGCATGCCCCTGCGTCTGGAGCACGTCGCACCCGACGGCACCCGCGAGGAGATCCCCTTCTCGCTCACGCGGGAGGGATGACCGTGGCCATGAACAGCAGTTCCGCCCGGGCCGGCGACGACGACGTCGTCCTGGCCATCGACCTCGGCACCGGGGGGCCCAAGGTCGCGTACGTCGCCCTGTCGGGTGAGGTGCTCGACCACGAGCATCGTCGGGTGGAGCTCCGGGTGCTCCCCGGCGGCGGTGCGGTGGAGGACCCCCATGAGTGGTGGACGGCGATCGTGGCCTCGGCCGCGGCGCTGGCCGACCGGGGGTCGGTGGCGCCCGAGCGGATCGTGGCCGTGGCCGGCACCGGCCAGTGGGGGTCGACCATCCCCGTGGACGCGGGCGGCGAGCCCGTGGGCGACTGCATGTTGTGGCTCGACCAACGGGGCCGGGACCTGGCGGCGCGCCAGTTGGGTGGGCGTGTGGCGGTCGACGGCTACCGTCCCCGCGTCGCGCTCGAGTGGATCCGTCGGTCGGGCGGTGCCCCCAGCCCCGAGGGCAACGACCCGATGGGCCACCGCCTGTGGATCCGTCACGAGGCGCCCGACGTGTACGCGCGCACCGCCGTCTTCCTCGAGCCGGTGGACTACGTGAACCTGCGGTTGTGCGGGCGCGTGGCCGCCACACAGGCGTCCATGGTGCTGTCATGGCTGACCGACAACCGGTCGCTCGACCGGACGACCTACGACCCGGTCCTCCTCCGCCTGTCCGACACCGACCCGTCGCGACTCCCCCCACTGCTCCCGATCAGGTCGGTGGTCGGCGAGGTGGGCGCCGAGGTGGCCGGCGCGCTCGGCATCCCGGCCGGGACACCCGTGGTCACCGGGTTGCCCGACGTGCACACCGCGACGCTCGGCGCCGGTGCGGTGGGGGACCACCACGGCCACGTGTCGATCAGCACCTCGGCCTGGGTGGGCTGTCACGTCCCCGACAAGAAGACGTCGCTGGCCAACCAGATGGCCACCGTTCCCGCCGCGGTGCCGGGGCGTTACGTGCTCGTCAACAACCACGACGCCGGCGGCGTGAGCCTGGAGTGGCTGCGGGACATGGTGGTGGCGCCCGACGACGGCCTGGGCCGGGGCGAGCCGTCCCTCGCCGACCTGGACCGCGTGGCCGCGGGCGTGCCCGCCGGCGCCAATGGTGTGATGTTCGCGCCGTGGCTGAAGGGTGAGCGCTCACCGGTGGCCGACACGGCCATGCGGGCTGCGTTCCTCAACGTGGGCATCGACACCGGACGGGCCGAGATGGTCCGGGCCGTGCTGGAAGGGGTGGCCCACCAGATCCGATGGCTGCTGGAGGCATCGGAGAAGGTCGTGCACCACCCGCTCCGTGACCTGCGGGTGGTGGGGGGCGGCGCCCAGTCCGACGTGTGGTGCCAGATCCACGCCGATGTGCTGGGACGTCCGCTGCACCGGGTGGCCGACCCGCTGCTGGCCAACGTCCGCGGCGCCGCCATGTTCGCCGGGCTGGTGACCGGCCGGCTCGACGTCGACGACATCGACGAGCGGACGACGGTCGACCGGGTGTTCCGTCCCGACCCCGACGCGGCACGGCTGCTCAACGAGCGCCACACTCAGTTCCTGGGCCTGCACAAGAGCCAGAAGGGTCTGTACCACCGGCTCAACCGGGGCCGCGACAGCGCCTGACCGTTCCCACCAGTGGAACGATGTTCCGCTGGCCCCTAGTTTGGCCCGATGGCACAGGTGACCCGCATCCCCACCCAGATCGTCGGCTCGTGGTGCAAGCCCCAGTGGCTGTGCGACCACGACCTGGTCTACGGCCCCGAGGGCACGTGGTGGCGGGTGCCGGAGCCGCAGCGGGCCGAGGCGCTCGACGACGCCGTCACCCTGGCCGTGGCCGACCAGCGCTCGGCCGGGCTCACGATCGTGACCGACGGCGAGCAGCGACGGCAGACCTTCTCGGGCCACTTCTACGCCTTCGGCGGCATCGACCAGGACCACCAGGGCGCGGTCACGAACTTCTCCAACGACGTCGGCGGCTACCTCACGATGAAGGCGAAGGCGGTGGCCGAGGGCGACGAGCCGCCCGCACCGCCGACGTTCGAACAACCCCGGATCGTGGGACCCATCACCTGGGACGGGCCGCTCCTGGGCCACGACGTCACCTTCCTGCGCCGCATCGCCGGACGACCCACCAAGGTGACGGTCATCGGGCCCAACACGCTGGCGCTGCGACTGGTGGACGAGCACTACGGGTCCCTGCGCGACGTGGCCATGGCCCTGGCCGATGTGCTGAACCAGGAGTGCCGGGCCCTGGCCGCCATGGGCGTCGACGTGGTCCAGATCGACGAGCCCGAGGTGCACTTCCGCTACAGCCAGGTGGCCGACTTCGCGGTCGAGGCCATCGACCGCTGCCTGGCCGGTGTCGACGCCACCACCGCCGTGCACATGTGTTACGGCTACTCCAGGAACATCGCCGAGAAGCGCGCCACGCCGGTGTACCAGGACGCCCTGGCGCTGCTGGCCGCCACCACGGTCGACCAGATCAGCCTCGAGTACGAACAGCCCGGCCACCAGCCCGACCTGCTCACCCACGCGGGCGACAAGACCGTGCTGCTGGGCGTGCTCGACCTGGACACCGAGGCCCCCGTCGAGTCCGTCGGGCACATCGTCGACCGGGCCACCGCGGCCATGGAGGTGACCGGGCCCGACCGGTTGGGCCTGGCCCCGGACTGCGGCATGTGGTTCCTGCCCCGCGACCACGCCCGGTCCAAGATCACCAACATGGAACTGGCGGCCCGCACGCTGCGGGCCAGTTGATCGGGTTCAGCGCTCGGCCAGCGCCCTGAGGCGCTCCAGGGTGGCCCGCATGCCGTCGACCATCTCCTGGTCGTGCTCGGCGGTGCCCCCCAACAGCCACTTCGAGAAGAACTTGGCCGACGCCGGGCGCTCCTTGAACATCTCGCGCGACTCGGTCACCACGGTCGCGTCGCCGTCGGGTGTGAACGTGTAGGTCCAGCGCGCACCGCTGCTCTCGGTCTCGAACGAGAAGACCCTCCCGCGTTCGGCGGCGACGACGTCGTTCTTGGTGGACCAACGGATCATGCCCCGCTTGTTGGTGCCCTTGAACCGGGCGCCGACCGCCGGGCCGGTGGCGTCGCCCAGCCATGTGCCGCCCGTGC
>Ga0315287_10007538_pt1 | contig 10913 bp, 7 predicted proteins | sample YL17G11_0_MG_FD_205037 | JGI IMG/M metagenome (GOLD analysis project Ga0315287, IMG submission 205037) | Sediment microbial communities from Yellowstone Lake, YNP, Wyoming, USA - YL17G11_0 | ecosystem: Environmental > Aquatic > Freshwater > Lake > Sediment | place: USA: Wyoming | collected...
CGGCATCTGATCCGTGCACGCGAGCCGCGACTCGTACTCGAGCAGCCCGGACGTCGGGATCGACTCGATCGCGGTCGATCCGTGGCGGCGGACGTCGAGCTGCGCGTAGAGGTGCGGGTTCGCGGTCACCGACGAGAGCCGCATCCACTCCATGACCCGATCCGCGGAGCCCACGCTGCCGCACAGGGGGAGCTCCCACGAGTCGATCTCCTCGAGCAGCTCGGCCCACGGCGCGCCGTCGTAGCCGACGATCACGTCGCCGGGCGCGAGCCCCGCCGGGTTGTCGTCCGCCGCGCGGTAGACGAGCAGCTCGCCGCTGTCGAGCGGCGTGACGCACGCGCCGATGGCGCTCGACCACTGATCGGGCTTGAAGAACGGCGGCCGCAGGGCGAGCGGCGTCTCGCAGATCCCTTCGCTCGAGAAGCTCGTGTGCCCGTCCTCGAGCTCGGCGTTCATCCAGGAGAGGAGCTGGTAGAAGCGGCCGTACCCCTCGGCCGCGGCGACCTGCGACCTGTACCGCTCGCGCACCTCGTCCCAATCCACGTCGAGCACCGAGAAGCACGCGTACGTGTCCGCGAGGTTCTGCCACAGGGCGTCGAAAATCTCGAGGCGCGTCGCCTCTTCCGGCGCTTCGCCCCAGTACTCGTCGACCTGCTCCGAGAAGGGCGGCCCCGGGAGATCGAACGGATCGCCGGCGTCCGCGCCCCCGTCGGTGGGAAACACGGCCACCTTGTCGGGGTCGCAGGCCGCGGTGGCGAGCGCGAGGAACGAGATCGCCGCGATGGCGAGCAGGCGTGTATTCGGCGCGCGCATCTCAGTACTCCTCGAATTCGGCCTCGAGGCCGTACAGCTCGAGGCTCATGGATCCGATGATCGACTTCGGGCACCCCGGGCCGTCGCACATGGCCGGCTCCGTGGTCTCGACGAGCGCGATCGTCCCGGTCAGCGCCATGCCAGCCATCCAACCGTCGTCCGCTATGTAATAGAGGCGCGCGTCGAGCTGGTAGGTGCCGTCGGTCGTCAGCGCGACCGTGCCCGGCGCCCAGAAATCGTCGAAAATGTAGACGTCGAGGTAATAGTACTCGCCCACGCCCGGCTCCATGAACACCATGTCGATCATCGGCGGGGGCCCGGACGCCATGGCGAACGCCATGACGAGGTGGCGCTCCTCGCCGCCCACGAGCAGCTGCACGTCGACCTGGGCCATGTCCACGATCGAATAATCCGCGCCGGCAGGGAGCACCTTGATCTCGAACTCGCCTGACTCGGCGTAGATCCGCGGGAGGCAGAGCTCCGGGCCGCTCAATGCCGCGAGATCGGTGCACACGTCGCCCTCGCGAGCGCACGTTCCGCCGCCGTCGCACGGCTCGTAGCACCGGTACGTCTTGAAGTAGTCGCCCCAGCCGATCGGGACGTACACGGCGCTGTCGCACGTCGTACCGCACAGGCAGTCCTTCTCGCCCGGGACGCACGTGTACTCGATGCCGCAGAGCGGATCCGAGCACTCGCACTCGGGCTCGACCTCCTCCTCCTCGCCGGCGTCGCCCCACACCGAGCCGTCGATCGGGCTCTGCCACTCGGTCTCCGTGTCCCCACCGTCTGCCGGGCCGGCCGATCCCCCGCCGTCGTCGCACCCGGCGAGCGCGAGCGCCACGGCGGCCGCGAGCGCGACGGCCCGAGTTCGTTTCGTCATCATCAGCACTTCTCCTCAAGTGAAAGTCGAGATCGACCATAGCACCCCAGTGCAAACCGTGTGCCGGGGAATTGGGGTCCCGGGGCCCCGCCCGTTGACGCGGGGCGCGCGAGCCGCTAGGTTGCCCGCCGATGGTGAACTCATGACCCCGCCCGTCACGACCGCGATCGTCATCTGCCCCGCCGGGGCGCCGGCCACGACGGTCGAGAGACGCCTCGCCGGGCTCACCGTGGGCGAGCGGCTGCTCCTCGCGCTGTCGTACGCCGGCGTGGAGCGCGTGGTCTTCGTCGGGCCAGGCGCCAGGCCGCGTTCGGAGCGCGCGGAGATCGCCCTCTTCGAGGCGGACGGGGCGTCGATCGCCCCTGGGCAGCGGTACGCGCTGCTGCCCGCGGATCTCGTCGTCGACAGGCGCCTGATCGCCGAACTCGAAGCCCTGCCGCCCGATCCGCGCCATCGACGCCGCGGGCGCCGCCGAGGTGCTCGCCGATCCGGACGCGTGGCTCGGCCGCCTCGGCCCCGGTGGCTCCGAGCACGTCGGCCGCGCGTACGCGGTGCGCGTCGTCGACAAGGAGAGCGCGCGCGCCGCCGAGAGGCACCTCCTCGCGTCGCTCAAGAAGCCGATCGACGGCTTCGTGTCGCGCCACCTGAACCGGAAGATCTCGCTCTTCATCTCGAGGTTCCTCGTGCGCACCGGCGCAAGGCCCAACGCCGTGACCGTCGCGATCATGGCGCTCGGCGCGCTCTCGGGCGTTGCGGCGGCGTTCGGCGAGCCGTGGTGGGCGCTCGTGCTCGCGGGCCTCTTGTTCCAGGGCCAGTCCGTGCTCGACGGCTGCGACGGCGAGATCGCGCGGCTCACGTACAGGTTCTCGTACACGGGGCAGTGGCTCGACACGATCGGCGACGACCTCACGAACTACCTGTTCTGCCTCGGGCTCGCGGTCGGCTGCGCGCGCGTGCACGGCTGGACGTGGCTGTACGCGGTCGGCGGGTTCATCTTCGTCCTGCAGTGGTACGCGTCGGGCATCCAGTACCAGCGCATCCTGCGGATGGGCACGGGCGACCTGCTCGCCATGCCGAACGCCGTCACCGGCGGCCCGCCCAAGGGCGCGTGGGGGAAGTTCACGCGCGCCGTCCACCAGATAACCAAGCGCGACACGTTCGTGTTCGTCACCGCGGTGATCGCCGCGGCGCAGGCGCCGCTCGTTTCGTTCGCGTGCATCGCGGTCGGGACGATCGTGTTGGCCTCCGGCCTCACGCTGAACGAGATCCGGCTGCGCGCCATGGAGCGCCGGGGTCTCCAGCTCCCGAAGTAGGGGCGCGGCCGGAGCTCAGACTTCCTGCGGCTGCTGCTCCTCGACCGCGATCAGCCGCGCGTCGCCGGGAGCGACCGTGAAGCCGGGGATGAGCCGCGCGAGCAGGCTGATGACGCTGCGGACGGTGTCTTCCAGGTGGTCGCTCGACGCGCCGGCCTCGATGCGCTTACCCACGTACCGGCGATCGCCGATCCCGAGCGCCTCGAGGTAGGTCGGGTTCTCCATGAACACGCGATCGCTCTCGCCGCACGCGGCGATCCGCTCGACGAGCGCCGCGTCCAGCTCGAATCCGATGAAGATGAATTGCTCCGAGGGCATGATGCCGCCCGCCGGCTACCAGGCGAGGTTGCTGGCCTTTCTGAGGCGTGGAACGAGCTGAATCTCGCGCTCGAATTCGCCGCAGTCGAGGCAGGAGAAGGACCGCCAGCGCTTGCTCGAGGCTTCGTTGAGACAGCGATCGTAGTGCTTGCAGTCGTCCCGCCGGTGGAGGCAGATCTCGCGGATGTCCAGTGTCTCGTCTAGCCGTTTCATCGTGCCACCTCGTTTGCCCTTCGCTCCCCCCGCCCAAAAACGCAAGGGCTGAGTATACCTATCGGCAGGGGTGCGTGCAAATATTTCTGGGGCCTTGGGGAAAACCGCTCAGAACGGATGGAAGAGGAGCGCGACGAGGCGCACGATCACGGCCACGAGGAAGAACCCCGCGGCGAGCATCCCCGTCGCGATCAGCGACTTCGCGAGAAGGCTGCCCAGCGAGAGCTCGGGCCCCCGCGGGCGCTCCTTGATGCGCGCCGGCAGGCTCCTCGCGTACCCCGCCACCGCGGCGGTCGCGCGCGACGGCCACCGGCGGGTGATCGCGACGACGACCATGGCGATCGCGATCGCGCCCGCGATCCCGAGCGCGCCGCCGATCGTCGCGAGCGGCCACGCCGCCATGGCGGCGGCGACGAGGCCCACGATCATCCTCACCCGCCGCCTGCGCCCTCCTCGCCGCGCGGTCGCCGCGAGCGCTAGGCCCGCCGCGAGAATCAACGCGGCGAGGATTCCCGCGGGGAGCCGGAGCCAGCCGCGGAGGAAGCAGAACGACACCTCGAGCGGGGCGCCCTCGGCGAGCCAGTAGCGCTCGAGCTCGAGCCGCGTCCCGGAGTGCGGGATCTCGATGCGGATCGACATCATCCCGGAGCCGCTTGTGTCGAGCGCCGAGGCGTCGCCGCCCTCGCCCTGTTCCCGGTTGCGCTGGCCGAAGCGGACCGGCGCGGCGGATCCGACCGGCTGGTGCCAGCTCGCCTGTGCGGCCAGCGGCTCGGCCTCGACGTCTCCCTCGAGCTCGCTGTAGGCGTTGTTCGACGGGAGGAACACGCTCCAGTGGGCCGACGAGACCGGGAGCGCGATCGCGGGCAGCGCGAGACTTCTAGCGCCGGCGAGACCGAGCGGATCGATGCGGCTCTCGAGCACGACCTGGACCGTGAACGGCTCGAGCCGCTCCCCGCCCTCGGACCGCTTGAGCGGCAGCACGAGCCTGCCGCGCTCGTCGCGGCTGGGCTGGATCGTGACGCCGTCGAGGTGCGCGGATCGCACCTCCACGCCCTTGGGGACATCGAGCGCGAGCGTGGGCGTGAGGCGGTTGCGCAGCGAGATCTTGAGGTCGGTGAGCACCTTCCCCTCGGCGGACACCACGGAGAAAGCCCGGACCTGATCGACGGACCCGGCCTTGGGCTCGAGCTCCGGCAACCGCACGGCGGACAGGCGGATGCGCGAGGAGGCCGCGTGGTACCTATACGCCTTGATGATCGGGCTCACGGCGCTCGTGACCATCTCCTGCGGCAGCTGGCGCACGTCGACGGCGAGGGCCTCGACGCGCTCCTCCTCGTTCAGCTTCAACTTCCCCGGGACCTCGACCGCGAGCCACCCGTTCTCCCGCTCCACCCCGACGCACCTCGGCAGCGGCACGTCGAACGCCGCGCCGCCCGCGCCGTCCTGCTTGGGGAGCTGGCGCTTCAGCCGGAGCGAGATCTCGTAGTCGTTGCGGATCGGGTACGCGGTCTCTCCGCGCAGCACGCTCGCCCCGTCCTCTCCGGTCTCGACGGTGTAGCGGAACGCGCCCTCCCCGTCGGCCGACACCACGGTCATGCCGCTCGGGATGCCGATGTCGAACCGCTTGGCGCCGGCGTACAGGATCTTGTAGCGGATCACCGTGAACACCTCGAGGACACGCTCGCCGACCGACAGGAGGCTCGACGCCTCGGCGTAAACCCGCGCCGGCTGCCCGTCGTCCTCGCCCATCGACTTGAACCCCACGAGGTGCACGCGGGTCGTGGGCCGCAGCGTGGCCTCGAGGCGCGTGGCGCCCGTCTCGGCGCGGATCTCGGACTGGACCGCCGTGTCGAGGCGCGGCTCGAGCCCCTCCTCGGGGAACGTGCAGTCGAAGCGCGTGACCGCGGTCCGCGCCACGAGGAAGTCGTACTCGAGGGAGCCGCGGCGCCCCCGCGAGGGGACGAGGATGTCGAGCGCGATCGCGACCTCGCCGTCGCGCGTGGTCTGCCAGACGTGATAGCCGCGGAGCCGCGCGACCGCGATCGGCTTGCCGTCCACGGTCGCCCGCACGAGCACGACGTCGTCGCCGACGAGCGGGACCGTCTTCCACGCCCCGGGCTTGCCGAGCGTGACCCCGAGCGCGAGGCGCAGCTCGAGGGCGCCCTCGACGGCGCGGCCGGAGTACGCCGACGAACCGAGGGTCACGGTGGGCCCCTCGGCGATCTCCGTGCGCCGCGCGAGCGATTTGAGCTGCGTGCGCAGCGCCGTGAACTCCTCGATCGTGAGCTCCGCCTTGTCCGCCTCGCAGACGGGCGGCGGGGCGATCGTCTCGCTCCCCGCGTACGGCGGGGGCGCGCTCTTGGCCGCCAGATCCGCCATCGGCGCGGCCGCGGCCGGCGCGTTGGCGAAGAAGTCCGCGTTCTGCGGGGCGACGATCGCCTCGAAGTTGTTGTCCGCGAACGCCTGGCGGGCGGCGTCCTCCTCGGCCGTGAGCCCCTCCTGCTGAGGGAGCCCGGCGGCGTCGACGGCGAGGAGCCCGAAAGCGCCGAGGAGCGCGATGAGGAGCGGCGTCCCTCCACGGCTAGCCATGGCGCACCTCCTTCCGGAGGTGGCGCACCCACATCGCGAGCATGACCACGGCCGCGGTCGCCGACGTGAGGAGCGGGAACACGATGACGAACGCGATCGCGGCGAGCGCGCCCACCATGAAGAGGAGGTTGCGGGCCGAGAGCACCTCGACGAAGCGCCACGGCGCCGCGAAGAGCTCGGCCGCCCGCGCGCGCAGCGGCCCCCCTCGCGCCCGGACGAGCGCCGCGATCATCGCGAGATCCGCGCCCCACAGGACGCGCCGGTGCACGCCGAGCACGAAGTGCGCGGCCACGAGGAGCGCCGCGAACGCGACGACCGCGACGATCACGATCCGTACCGAGCGGTACCTGTGCAGGAGCGCCCAGGTCGCGGCGAAGGCGGCGAGGAGCGCGGCGAGCTTGAGCAGGACGTCCCAGTCCCTGTCGAGATACGTCACCGAGATCGACGGCGTCTCGCGGCCGAGCAGGATCCGCTTGAACCTGTACTGGGCGCCGACGAGCGGGAACTCGGTCCGGATCGCCTCGTCCTGCGCCGTGCCGACCGACTCGTCGCGGAAGATCACCTTGCGCTGCGCGAGGATGTTCTCGTACTTCTCGCCGGCCCAGGCGTCGCGCACCGCGAGGGCGTTGTAGAGGAAGTCGCGGACCCGCGTGAACAGGTCGTACCGGATCGCCGAGTACTGCGTGAGGTTCGCGTCGAAGCCCACCGGCTCGAGCGAGGTCGGGAAGTAGAGGTGCCAGGTGATACGCATCGTGTCGACGTCGATGGCGGGCAGCGTCACGCCGACCCGTCCCAACGCGCCGAGCGGGCCGCGCTTCACCTTGTACGCCATCTCCACGACGAAGCTGCTCTCCTCGAGCACCACGTCGGCGGCCGCCGGGATGCGCAGCGTCTGCCCCGAGGTGACGCTGGCCGGCGAGGAAAGGTCCTGGGGGTTGGCGCTCAGGATCAGCGACCACTTGCCCGGGTCCGAGTAGTAGAGGTTCGCGATGTCGCTCAAGGTCTCGCCCGGCCGGACCCTGTGCTCGCGCTGGGAGCCGTCGCTGATCTTCTCGCTCTGCCGCAGGGGGACGAGCAGCGCGCCGCCCTCCCCCATCGCGGGACGCACCGGCTGCCCCTCCACGAGGCAGTGGGTGAGCTGGGCCCCCTTGGGCAGGCGCACCGCGAGGTACTCCCGCGTGTTGTTGCGGATCTTGAGCTTGGTCTTGGTCACCTCGAACCCGTCGGCCGCGAGCACGGTCGACGCCTGGAGCTCCTCGACGAGCGTCGACGTCAGGGCCACCTCGCGGCGCCTCGCCGCGGTCACGCCGATGACCGGCGTGCTCGTGAACGAGAAGCCGTAGAGGAGCGGGTTGGCGCTCAGGGCCGAGAGCTCCGGCGGGTAGTCGCCCGGCTCGAGCGCCACGGCGTTCTCGACGCGCGCGGCGCGCACGCTGAGGCCTGCCGGGCCGACGAGACCGGCGGCGCCCGAGAACGGCACGTCCGCGTGCGGCAGGGGTTGGGCGAGCTTCGTCTCGCCGGTGTCGGACGCAGGGAGCTGGAAGCGGACCCTGAACTCGATCTTGTCCGCCACGAGGTACCGGAGCAGGACGATCAACGAGCCGCCCGAGCCGCCCTCGGTGCGCCACTGCAGCACCGGCTCGCCCTCCACCGCGAGCACCTCGACGGCGGCGGGCAGGTCGAGCGCGACGATGTCCGTCTCCCCCTCGAGCACGGAGTAGTCGAACAGCGACTCCCCGGTGACGCTCGCCTCGCCGATCGAGTAGAGGGTGTGGACCCGGGCCTCCATGCGCGTCTTCTGATCGCCCTTGTGCGTGGCGCGCCGCGTCCAGGACAGGTCGACGCGTCCAGTGGAGTCGAGGTACCCCTCGAGCAGCGTGCCGCCCGGGACCTGCGACGTCCGGACGAGCGCGCCGGCGCCGAGCTGCGCCTCGATGTCGGACTCGGGCACGACGACCTCAAGCGCGGTGACGCCCCCCTCGGGCAGCGCGAAGGAGAGCCTGCGCGCGAACCGCTCCTGGTTCTCGCCGGCGTAGAAGACGAGCCGCACCTCATGAACGCCCGGCTCGCTCACGCCGAGGGTGTACATGTCGCCCTCGCGGAGGAGCGACGTGCGCTTCCCGTCGAGCGACACCTCGGCGACCGACACCTCCCCGTCGAGCACCGGGACCCTGAGGTGCCCCTCGACGTCGAGCACCTCGAACCGCTCCACGAGCGCGCCCCGGAACAGCCCCTTGGAGAACACGCCGTCGATCCGCCGCTCGAGCCGCGCCACGGGGATCTCCGGGGGCGCCGCTTCGTCCTCGAGCTCGGCCTGATCCAGCATCTGCTCGTAGCGCGACAGCGGCAGCTCGATCTTGCCGCCCGTCTCCGCGGCGAAGCCGTCGGTCGCGTCGGCGGACATGAGCGCCAGCGCGGCGAGTGCGACCATGCGTCGTCCCATGCGCATCCTCCTCGTTGCGGTTGCGATATCGGAATGTGCCAGAGGTAGACGCGCGAGAACAGAAAAGGATTCCAAGCGCGCGGGAAGGGTCAACCGTGACAGCCGCTGCAGCTATGGGAGCCGTCGCAGCCGTGGAGCGCGTGCAGATCCTCTTCCGTGACCTCGCGCACCTCGACGATCTTCACGTCGAAATGGAGATTCTCGCCGGCGAGCGGGTGGTTGAAATCGACCACGACCTCGTCGTCGAGCACCTCCTTCACGCGGAAGCTGACCGCGCCGTGCGGCGTCTGGGCCTGGAACACCATGTCCACCTCGACCTTCTCGCTGTTCGGGAAGTTCTTGCGGGGCATGGTCTGGATCATCTCCCCGTCGACGTCGCCGTAGCCGTCGGCGGCCGGGACGTCCACCGCGAACGCGTCGCCGAGGTTGCGGCCCACGAGCGCGCGCTCGAGCCCCGAGATGATCTGTCCGTTTCCCATGACGATGCCGAGCGGCTTGCCCGCCTGGGACTTGTCGACGATCTCGCCCGAACCGAGGGTCAGGGTGTACTCGATGGCCACGAAGGCGTCGTTCTGCACCGTGTTCATTGGCGTGTCGCTCCTGGTTCCGTCTCGCGCCGCGCGCTGTGCGCTGTTCGGGCCGAGAACGCGGGAAACTTAGGGGTGAATCGCGCTGCGGTCAAGCGGCAACGGCGCGTAAAAATGAGGGCCTCCAGCCAACATCGATCGAGGGTAGGTCAATCTGGGGCTGGAGGCCCTGAAACCAACGGCACCTTGCCGAGGTGCAAATCTTCTGCCAACGCGCCGATCAGCTGGCTCGGAGTTCCGGATCGCCTCCGCTCCGCACCGACACTGAGCCGCAGAGGTTCGGACCTCCCCGGCGAGCCTGGTGCATCGAGACGCCGCCCGCGCTTTCAGCCCCCCCGTCACGGGGACATGGCTCCCCTGCGATCCACGACTCCCCCTTCCATTTCCCCCTCTCCCACCGGGAGAGGACCGGGGAGAGTGCTGCGTGTCGACGAGAAATCGTTTATTAGAAGAAGTCGTGGGTGACCGAAAAAAGTACGCGGAGCTGGTGGCCGGACAGCGGGCATGGTTCGCGCAGGGGGCGACGCGCGATCTCGCGTTTCGGGATCGGGCGCTCGCCGCCCTCGAGCGCGCAACGCTCGAAGCAGAGCCGCGGATCCTTAAGGCGCTGCGTTCCGATCTGCGCAAGAGCGCCTTCGAGGCGCACATGACGGAAATCGGCCTCGTGCTCTCCGAGATCAGGCACGCGCGCCGCCACCTCCGCCGCTGGGCCAGGCCCGCACGCGTCGGCACGCCGCTCGCCCTGTGGCCCGGTCGCTGTCGCGTCCATCCCGCGCCGCGAGGCGTGTGCCTGATCATCGCGCCGTGGAACTACCCGTTCCAGCTCGCGCTCGCGCCCCTCGTCAGCGCCGTCGCGGCCGGCGACTGCGCCGTCGTGAAACCGAGCGAGCTCGCGCCCGCCACGTCGGAGGCGATCGCCGCCATCCTGGGCGAGACGTTCGCCCGCGCGCACGTCGCCGTGGTCCAGGGCGGTGCCGAGGCGAGCACCGCGCTGCTCGAGGAGCGGTTCGACCTCATCTTCTTCACGGGCTCCGCGGCCGTGGGCCGCATCGTGATGCGCGCCGCGGCCGAGCGGCTGACGCCCGTCGTGCTCGAGCTCGGCGGGAAGAGCCCGTGCATCGTCGACTCCACGGCCGATCTCGAGGTGACCGCGCGCCGCGTGGCGTTCGGGAAGCTCCTCAACGCGGGGCAGACGTGCGTGGCGCCGGACTACGCTCTCGTCCGGGCCGATGTGCGGGATGCGTTCGTCGCCGCGCTGCGGGCGGCCGTCACGGCGATGTACGGAGCGAGCCCGCAGGCGAGCCCGGACTATGCCCGGATCGTGAGCTCGCGCCACTTCGACAGGATCGTGCGCCTCCTCGGCGGCGCAGAGATCGCGTTCGGCGGCGAAACGGACGCCGCGGATCTGTACGTCGCGCCGACCGCGCTCGTCGGCGTGACGGCCGACGCGCCGTGCATGCAGGAGGAGATCTTCGGCCCGATCCTGCCGGTGCTGACGTACGGCGATCCGGACGAGGCGATCCGCTTCGTCAACTCTCGCCCCGCGCCGCTCGCGGCCTACTTCTTCACCCGCGACGCGCGCCTCGCCGATCGGTTCCTCGAGGAGATCGCGTTCGGCGGCGGCTGCGTCAACGACACCATCATGCACCTCGCCCACCCCGAGCTCCCGTTCGGCGGCGTGGGCGAGAGCGGCATGGGCGCCTGCCACGGGCGCGCCGGGTTCGACGCGTTCAGCCACAGGAAGTCGATCCTGCGCA
>Ga0315287_10007541_pt1 | contig 10912 bp, 23 predicted proteins | sample YL17G11_0_MG_FD_205037 | JGI IMG/M metagenome (GOLD analysis project Ga0315287, IMG submission 205037) | Sediment microbial communities from Yellowstone Lake, YNP, Wyoming, USA - YL17G11_0 | ecosystem: Environmental > Aquatic > Freshwater > Lake > Sediment | place: USA: Wyoming | collected...
TATCATAAATTCGTACTAAGTAATTCTAATCAAGTAGTGTGTACCTTTTGTCACGCGAAGGTTTTGAAGTATGCGTTACATGGTTTTTTTGGTAGCATTCAAATGCTCTTGAATATGTGGAAAGGGGGACAAAACAATTATGTGATAAATCGTATGATGCGATTGAAAGAAGCAACCAAGAGGAAAGACCCTGATGTGTTACCCTTTGTATTTTCAAAGCAGCGTCGGTCATTAAAAATTGATTGGAATAAATTACAATATCGAGAGGAGTAATTATGCCAAAGATTGTAGATGAATTTGGAATTGAAATTGACGAGGAAACTCGACAGGCATTAGAAGATCCAAAATCTGGAACTTTGAAAAAAATTCTAGAGTATTTTGATAAACGTAAGGATGCTGAAAAAGCAAAAGCAGCAGCTGATGAATTGAAGATTAAAAAGACTGAAAAACCATTCTGGCAATTTTGATTTCTCATAATGAGAAATGAGAAAAAAGGGGTTGTGTGATATGTCATTTTTTAATAAAAAAGATGAAGTGGTATCTACTGAAGGGAAAGAAACTACTGAATCGCCTATATGGAGTTCTCAACTTAGTTCGGCCATGTCTGATGCTCGCAAAAGTGGGGTGGGGTCTGCGACAGGAACTAAGACAAAATCAAAAGCTCCAAAAGAAACGAGTAGTAGGGGAAATTTATCTGCAAAGGATGAAGAACAAATAGTCAAACTATTTAATCCTGATGCCTGGCGGCCTATTGTCAAAGCTCCGTTTGCTGTTGGTCAAGCATTAACGGGGCGCGAATGTTGGGCGTTATCAAAGTCAGAAGAAGATACCCTAGCAGTTTCTACTAGTACGTCAATGGAGTATGTCGCAATCACTGACCCAAAAATGTTAGCCTTGGCAATGTGCGCGGTCACATGGACAATTATTATTACTGAAAAATTTATTTTGAATGCGAGAGAACGCGCAAAAGAAGATTTGTTAAATCCTAAACCAAAAGAAACGGTAGGAGTGCATTCTATTAAGTGATTTCTCATAATGAGAAATGGAGAAATTATTATGGCCTTAGAAGTTCCAATAAATCAGATAGACCCTACCGACGATAGAATCACGCGGATTGTATGTTATGGGTGTTTGCAAAGAGTGTATGTTGAAAAAGGTTCAGATTGTGATATTTATAATCGTTGCTCACGATGTACAAATGAATTAGACAAAAGAATTCAAGAGTCACGCAATGATACCTAATACACATGATAGCCCTGGCATTCGTGAAGTAGTGTTAGTTATGGGAAAAACTGGATGGGGGAAATCGTGGTGGTCAAAATTATATTCTCAAAAGTTCGACAGAAAATTGGTCTATGATCCTTCAATGTCTTTTCCCGTAGATGAATATTTGCCAGTCGATGAAATTGTGAACGATATTATGGATGAAGAACGCGAGTCGAAAAATTTCAATTTTGGGTTTGTAGATGCTGATGATATTCCTCAAGCGGCCTCAGCATTATTTGTCTTAGGTAAAAATTTATTAATTGTGGAGGAATGTGCAACAGTATTTGAAAAAGGTCAAGCGAGACTTCCAGAGTGGGGGAAAAGACATTGCTTCTATGGACGACATCAGAGTTGTTCTATTGTGCTTATTGCCCAGAGGCCTACGTATATGCCAATTGATTTCCGTTCACAAGCGAATCGTGTAATTACTTTTAATCAGCATGAAGGTGCTGACATGGACTGGTTACAAGATTTTTTTGGAAAAGACCACGTCAAGCGATTAAGTGAATTGCCAAAATTCACATGTTTTGATTATCATAATGGTCATGTATCAGAGTATTCTATTATCAAAAAAGTTGAAGAAAATTATGGTGTAAAACTTGACATTGCTAGCCATAGTGAGTTATCATCGTATGTGTAAATACTTAGAGAGTTTCTCTCTAGGTAGAAAGTCCTCTAGGGAGAACCCTTAGAGGCTGCTCCGGCGGTCGGCGCAATCGGGCGAGAAGGGGTCTAGACCCCCCCTTTCTCGCCCTTTTTTTATTAGGGGTTAAATCTTAGGAGGTATTATTATGGGTAGTCTTATGGGTATTGTCAAGTGGGTTGGTGGTACGTTGCTCATGGTTGCAGTGGGTACGTTTATCATTAACCGTGTAGCGATTCTGAAGTCGCTTGTGTATGGCGGCGCATAATTTCTCATTATGAGAAATGTGTATTTCTCATTATGAGAAATGCAAAAAATCTTAGAGGAAAGGGGGAAAAAATAACATGGAAGCACAAGAAGTAACTTTGCCCAAGTTGCAGGTATCTATTGAAGTGGTTAAGCCTGTTGAGGCGTTTTGTGTATACCAAGGCGCACAGCCGAAGTTCTCTAGCGAAGATGTGAATTTGTGTCACGCGGTAGCCAATCGTTTGAAAGCTGATGCTATTGTGTGTGGCATAGACGTGAGAGATTCAGAGCATATAATTAGTGTGCGTTCACTGTAATGACAATTTAATTCTACAGGTATAGGGTAAAACCCTATAGGTAGAAAAAAGGAAATTCATACAATGCGTGGAAATGCTGAATATGTCAATTTGGTAACTGGTAATTCGTTGACTCCGAATGGTAAAACGGTTATCTCTGATCCATTGCCAGTGGGTGAGGGATGGTATCGAATGCACCTTAGAATTAATGAAATTTTTGTTGTAGGTACTGGGACTACTCCCATTACTGAAGGGGAATTGCATTTCATTAAGAACATTTTGTTTAAGACAGATCGTGGTGAAATTATCTGCAATTTGCCAGGGAAAGCGTTGTATAAAATCGGTGGCATTAAAGCAGGCGTAGCAGCTTTGCGTAAGGATGCTATTGCAGCTGCCAGCGCAACGTATTCTGTCAATCTGCCGATTTATTTTGCAGACCATTATCGGTCGATGGATAGGCCCGAAGATACCATTCTTGATACAAAGCGATATTCTTCAATGACTCTTGAAGTGTCGCTAGGAACCGTAGCTGATTTGTTGACTACGGTAGGAACTTCTTCAGTGACAGCGACAGCGGATATTGAAGTGATTCGCACTAAGGGTTTATTGCCCAAGCAAGGTCAGCCGGTCGGTGTCATTGCGTATGATTTTCGCAATCCGGTAGACGCGAGTTCCCTTCAGTTTATTTTTCTAGAACGCGCACAAGATTTAGTGCTCAAGCGATTGTATGTTCATAGCTGTACGGGTGGTACAGCCGGTGTACCGTGGGCGGGAGTCAACTCTGATGCTATTCAGAACGTGGTACAGATTAAAGACCAATCGGGTTTTATCATTAAGGATAGAATTCATCGGATGATTCAAGAATCCAATCAAGTTGATTATCAGCTTGAAAGTATTTTGACAGGCGTTGAGGTGCACGATTTTGTGCAAGAGGGTTCGATACAAGCTGCCTTGTTGACGGGCGGAAAGTCCCTGTTGCAGTATATCTGGACCAATCAAGGTGGTGTAGGTGCTAATTCGATTATAACTCCTGCAAGTGAGGGAGTTCGTTCACTAAAATAATCGTATTTCTCATTATGAGAAATCGAACATTTCCCCCTACAATCGTGTAGGGGGAAAGCGGAAAGGAAAATATGGGATTGTTTGATAGTGTAGATGTAACCGTTTCTTCACCTACGGATTATTCAAGTTTTGAACCTGCGGGAGTAGATGTACCTTTTTCGTGGGATATTCCATTGTCAAGTGATTTACTTCCAACACCTTCTAGTTTATTTCCATTTCCTTCTAGTCAACCCGATGGAGTACAACTTATTAATAGCCGATCAAATACTTCATTTTGGGATTTTGACCAATCACAAATTCCCCAAAGTTTACAAAATGTCTTTGGTTCATTAACTGAAGCAGCAGCAAAAACTGGTTTGCAGGTTGCCCAAAGTTCGATGAATAAAGGGACTCAACAGCCAGGAAATATCGGCGGATTTTTTCGCAATTTTCAATCAACACAAACGGGCGCACAAATAAACGCGGGAGCCTATGCCACTCAGTTTCAGAATTTTCTCTATAATCCGATGGTCTGGTTTGCTGCGATTGCTGGTATTGTGTTATTGTTTGTAATGAAAAGAGTGTAGGTGAAAAAATGCCAGTTTTTGATACAGGAGTTGTTGGAAGTCAAGCGTATGATCCAGCATTATATAATGCAGACAGATTTTCACAATTAGCGATTCCTATTTCACAAGGCGTTTCATCATTAGATTTATATAATCGTGGCTTGATAGGCTATAATGATGATCCTATCACTAAGTTAGCAGAAGCATTAGGTTTGAGAACTCCACCTGCTAACCCGTATCAATTAGCATGGGAGTTTCAAAATCAAAATCCTGTAGATAAATCACGCGAGCGATTTCCAGGTGATTTAGCGTTAGATAGAATTGCTCCACCTACGATTATTCAATTAAGTAATCCCGCATTGTATAAATTAGAAGGATTTCAAGGTAGCCCGCATGGAAGTGTATTTGACTCTGTTATTAATTACATTACAAATTTTACAAATATATTTTCTGGTTCTACCAGTGTCTTTCAAATTGTTTCAGGTCAAGATACTGTTTTACCTCAACTTAGCAATCCTGATCCTGTTAACACAACAAAATTTGGAATAGACCTAGGTATAAATGTTGTGGAGGCTGTTGGTATTGGAAGTGGATTGAATACAGCACAACAAGCTTTTGGAAATTTTACAGAAGCAGCAGCACCTTTGCCATCAGGAACCTATGGCCCTGTCACACCTGGATTTTTTGAGACATTAGCGAGTGGGAATTTTAGTGGCGCGTATCAGCTTATAGTAAATCCAGTAACAGCAGCAGCATCAGCTTCGGTATTACCATTTGGAGCAACATCAGGTTTTGTATTGATTACTCATCAGCTTGTAAATTACTTTGTAGCATTAACTGGAAACATCGGAAAAGGGATTTTAGATTTACTAACTCAAAATTTTTACGGAGCCGGTCAAGATTTTGGTTTGATTAAACCCCCTTCACAACCTGGGCCTATTTCTCTAGGAAATGATTTCTTTCGTTCTAGTGGTGGTGGCGGAGGAGGAAGTGGCTTAGGGATTGCTACTGATGGTAGAAATACTGGACAAACAAATTCCAATGTGATACCATTTCTCATAATAGGAAGTGCTGCATTGATAGGTTTTATTTTTTGGTATAAGAGGAGAAGTTAATTATGCCGCAAAAAATTGGAGGAGATTTTAACCAGACTGGCTTAAAAACTTCTGCCCCAGGAAGTGTAACCAGTCAACCAACGAGAACGGTACTAGCTTCTCGTGTAATTCCAGCAGGAGCTAAAGCATTTTTGGAAGTGTGGGCGGCAAGAGTTATAGATATTGCGAATGATAACCAAGTTTATTTTTCAATTCAGAAGAATGGAATTCCTATACAAGCAGGATTAGAACGGATACCAGGTCAACAATTTACCTATCAACCACAAATTGCATTGAATCTACTCTTAACACCTGGCTTGATAGAAATTGTGGTTTATAACATTTCTGGAATGCCGGTCACTATAGAAGCTGATGCAATTGCTGCGGTCGCGGTCAATTGTCAAGCATGGTGGTCTGGTAGTTTAATTAGTGAGAGAGGAGGAATAGCCTAATGCCACAATTACAATGGAATACGGTAACAAACCCTAACCCTAATGGCGAAGTCTATGGACCTTTTCCGTTGGACATTCCTCAACCTGATACAGGGGAATTTTCTTTTGCTCAATATATTCCTACGACGGTTTCTAGCTTGGTAAAAAATACTAGTAGATTGCTAGCCTCTACTGGATCACAAGCAGAACCTCAAGCAGAAGCATCAGCTCCAGCATGGTATAACGTGTTTGGAAGAATTTCACAGGCTGCTAGTGGAGTGAATGACGCATTACAAAGCACGTTAATTAAAATAATTATCTTGCTGGTTATTGCGTCAACAGCCTATTTGATTTTTTTGTCGAAAGTGTCGAAAGCGACAAGCTAACATGATTCTGAAACTACCATCAGGAGTAGGGAATATCGCTAGACAGCATTCCTTAACTTCACCTGCGAAAAGTAAAAAACGAGATTTTTCTAATCCGTTTTTGATAAAGAAGTTCCAAAGAAAAATTGTCGAGGTTCGAGATGAAAAACAAAAATAAAATAATGATATTTGTGTTTTTTTGTGTAGCATTTCTCATAATGAGAAATGAGGTTTTTGGTCAAGCGAATATCACGAATAAAGGTGATGTAGTTTGTCCTGCTACAGGTACTTCTATTGAGATTGCTCCACCACGTTCTAGCAGGTATTCTTATTTTTTGAATAATGTTACAGGCATAGCAGTTTTTATTGGTAATCAACCTACAGGGACAGGGGCGTTAACTGGCACAAGTGGCTTGAGTAATTCAGCGTGGAGATTACAACCTGGTCAAGCGTTCGCAGATAGTGTACCTAATGTGGTTTCCCTACGGCTTGTTTGTATGTCTACAACAGCCGTTGCAGCAACCATTTCTTTTGGCGAGGCGTACAAATGAAACATAGGGTATATACGTACATAGGGATTTTACTTATAGCTGTTGCAGCTCTATCTATAAAAGCTTCTGATGTAGATAGCGCTTTGATTATTACAGCGCCAGACGGTTTTTCTGTAAGTTGTGCGACAAATTATACAAGAGTTTCCCCTCATTTATGTTTTGCCAAATTATTATTTCCAGAGCAATGGACTGAGAATACTACAGGATGTAAAACTCATACATTAACAACTGTGTCATCTACAGCAACATTACTTATTATGAGAGTTCAACCTGTAGGTACTTCCTCAAATATAGTAAATAATAAATCTATTACTACATTATTTTATCAAACAAATGTCTGTATATCATCTGCAACTGGCTTTGCTCAAGCTTTTGGACGAGAATTTGTAGCAGTAGTAGCAGGAACAACAATTATTGCTCAACCCCAAATTACTTTTGTTACTCCATTTTCGGGTAATGTGTATTCAAATACTACATTTACAAATACTGGTGCTGGTTCGTCTGTAACTTTTGATATAATGGGTTATTATGATTAAGAAAATTTCTATCATAGTTTTCCTAGTGATTATTCTTGTGGCTTTTGCAGCAAGAGCGTTACTCTATTCACAAGGTTTGACGGTTACAAGCTGGTACCGTACACCCTGGAAAAATGCGTCAGTAGAAGGAAAAATGTTTTCCCTTCATTTAATTGGTTGGGCCTTTGATATTATTCCAGTCAATAAAGCAATACATGACACGCTCGCTATATGGCCCTTTAAGTTCGTTGTCGAAAGCGACCATATCCATTTGCAGATTTTTTAATTTCTCATTATGAGAAATCACAGGGAGGCGTATGGAATTAGATGCTATTTACAATTTCCTTGTTGGGAATAATCATATATCTGCTATTAATGCCGCACTACTCACGATTATTTTTTTACTTGCGAGACAACGCTACACAGGAATTATCGAAGATTTCAAATGTCTCCAAAAATCAAAACGAGAACACGAAATGACTTTTTTGAAACATGGAATGGAGATAGTACGCGAAGAGTAAATTTTAATTAAGGAGAATAATGATGCCGATATTATTGACAATAATTGTACAGCTTATTAATTTATTTGGTTCTAGTGCAATGGTTGGATTGGCCGCCTATGGTCAACTCGCAGGTCAGCCAGGTGCTAAAGAGGCGGGTTATGTTGCAGGCGTAGGAGCAATGGTACAGCAACTACGTGATAATCCATTATCGAAAAAATCTCTAGATGCGAAGGTGCTAGCATGAAAAAAATACTTTTACTAAGTGTTATTCTTGCATTTCTCATTACAGGAAATGCGATTGCTGCTACGCTTGAATGGAAGAAAAATACAGAAATTGATATGAAGGATTATCTAGTTTATGGTTGCTTTGTTACAGGATGTGTCGTTCTCCAAAATTCTTTACCGTTGGGAATTGTTACACAACCTGTAACGGGGCTTCCATCTTTTCTTATTGATTTGAAAGGGAAGGAAGGAAATGTAGCAATATCAGCAAGGGACTTAGCAAATAATGAATCAGGGCTAAGTGTGACGGTCCCTTTCGATTTTGTTCCACCAAAAAATCCCACAGACATTGTTATAAGGTAATTTCTCATAATGAGAAATGAGAAAAATGATAGATCAAGAATTAGTCTGTAAGGTCAATCTCCTAAAGGAAAAATATCCATGCTCTACTGAGCGGATAGATTCTACTCCCCTACATAATAAAAATGTAGGGGGGAAAGAAAATTCGTATCACGTAAAAACCCTTACTCATAATGCGTGTGCGATTGATTTGAGTTTTGACAATGTAGAAGATTTAGTACCAGCAGCTATCTACGCAAAAGACTTAGGATTTAATGGGATAGAAGTTGATCTTAGGAATTATCACCTACATTTAGATTTACGTGAAATTCCCTGGCAAGTCGTAGTTACTAAACAATCAACTATTCCCTTGGCCGATTATTTGAAAAAACCCATAACTCTTTGATAATACAGGTGAAAATAAATCAGAATAATGTTTGACATAGCTAATACCCTATGTTATTCTTTAATCACAGTCTGAATATGGAAGTAGCTTGAGGGTCAGAAAAAGTAGGTTTCCAGGGAGTTCTACCGGAATACCTGGAACTAGACGCAAAGTCCTACAGACCCCCACTTCCTACCACAACAGAATGCTAGGCAAGTCTGTTGAAAGGTGAAAAAGGTTCTAGACTGAATTTCTCATAATGAGAAATAGAAAGGGGGTTGAGTATGGGTATCTCAAAAGCAGTACCTACCCATAAGGTGAAAACGGTAGTCATGCCAGAATGTCAAACGGGCGCACATAGTGAATGTGTTCAAGTGTTTGAGTCCTATATTAGTGGGAATATCATTCTATGTGTATGCCATTGTCACAACATTCTAAAGAAGGGGGTCTAACCATGTTGGAAATTTCCATTTCATCCGATCTAGAGTGGTCAATTAGATTTAGGATGGAAGGAATAAGAGTTACAGAAATCTTAGTCAAAGATTCTTCAGTAGCAGAAAAAGAAATCAAACAAAAAATGGCCCTGATGCTTGGTCTAGCAAAGGGTAAAACTTTTACCAATACAACAGGTAGGGAGATTTAATATTATGGGAACTGTCACATTAAAAATGTCTGATGTAGTTACGTTTGTCAATGATGAAATTACCTTGCGGAAAGTCAATGACCATAAGGTTGCAGAGTACGCGGAACGTATGGCAGCAGGCGTCAAGTTTCCTGCTATTGTGATCGGACACTGGCCAAAATCAGAAAAGTATGGCGAGGCTGGAATCGTTGACGGTATCCATAGGGTCAATGCAGCAGCGGCAGCAAATTTGAAAGAATTAGAAGTAGAGCACAAAGATTTTAGTACGTTAGAGAGTATGCTTGCGTATATGTACACGGCGAATATGTCTCATGGCCTACCAGTCACCGAGGGTCAACGCAATGCTCGCATTAAGTTAATTAAGCAAGTAGACCCCAAGTTGACGCTGGAAAAAATCGCGAAGCAGTTTGGGTTACATCCCTCAAGTGTTGATAGAATTTTGAAAGGGGCTCAAGGCGAGGGGAAATCAGGCCCAAAGGGAAAAGGTGCAAATAAGAGTAAGGGTCAAAAGACACAAGAACCGAGAAAGTCAGCAGCAATTTTCAAAATAATTGAGAATTTGAATATAGAATTTTTACGCAAGCGACCTAATCAGCTTGCAGAGTTAGGGGCGTATCTTTCTCCCTCAACTGAAAAATTTCCTGATGGAGAACTCGATCAAGACAAATTTCAAGAAATTCAGTTGCTCCATAATTATCTCAGCGTAATGATTAAGGAACTGAAGTAGATTTCTCATAATGAGAAATGAAAATGTAGGGGGAAAATTTCTTCCCCCTACACAATACCAATTTTATTTTGGGCGATTTAGAAAAGGGGTTAAAAATATCATGGCAAAGAAAGATTCTACAGAAGTTTCTATAGTTCCTGACATGCCAACAAAATTAGTACCAGCAGCGACCGTCGGCATGAATACCAATCTTCCATTAGACCCAAAGTTGATTCCTTCAGAATTCCAGGGAGTTGATTTAGAAGTCATTCAAACTGGTTTTAATCCTTCAGTGGTTTGGAATGAACCTGGGAATTTTTGTGCGGGAGTCTATACAGGGTTTGAAGAAAAGATTGGTCCCAATAATGCGAACCTGTATAATTTTGAAACGAAGCAAGGCAAACCCTTTAGCGTATGGGGGACCACGATACTTGACAGGTCAATGGAAAAAGCTATTGCAACTGGTACGATTAAGCCAGGGTATTTAGTCATGTTGACATTTGTAGGAACGATACCCAGTAAGTTTGCAGATAATCCTACAAAGTTGTTTCATATTGCAGTAGCGAAAAAGTAATTTTCGACGGTTATTTTTTCGCGTGGGAGTCTAGATTGTGACATGGCATAGTCTAGACTCCCTAAAAAAGGTCACTATGAAAAGCGATATGCAAAGCTATCGGATTATGTGTAAAGAATGTTTTTGGATAACTCACGTTTCAAGTTACATGATGGAAGTGAATAATTTGTATGTGTTTTGTAAACGATGCAAAGCACACACTGACCATAAGAAAGTAGATTGAAATGTCACACACATTTCCTCGAAAGAAGAAAAAAGAAATGAGAGGGTCTATGAAAGATGCAATCACATTTTTATTAGATTCCAATACAGAAGTGACAATAGGATTTATTTCTAAAGACTGGTTACATATTACAGTCAGAGATTTACAGAATGGAAAAGAAATAGAAAATTATATGAAAAAGAAAAATTTCTTTAATCATATAACGTACAACACACAATAATTCTCATAACGAGAAAAGGAAAATAACCCCTAGAGGCTTTATGCTTCTAGGGGTTTTTTTGTGTCTACCCCATTCCCCCTAGG
>Ga0315287_10007542_pt1 | contig 10911 bp, 12 predicted proteins | sample YL17G11_0_MG_FD_205037 | JGI IMG/M metagenome (GOLD analysis project Ga0315287, IMG submission 205037) | Sediment microbial communities from Yellowstone Lake, YNP, Wyoming, USA - YL17G11_0 | ecosystem: Environmental > Aquatic > Freshwater > Lake > Sediment | place: USA: Wyoming | collected...
CGCGTGCGCGTGCGTCGCGTCCTGCACCGCCAGCGAGTTCGCTTGAGTCAGCGCGAGGTTATCGGCCGCGTGTGCGTGCGTCGCGTCTTGGACGATGAGCGCGTTGGCCTGAGTCAGCGCGAGGTTATCGGCCGCGTGCGCGTGCGTCGCGTCCTGCACCGCCAGAGAGTTCGCTTGAGTCAGTGCGAGGTTGTCGGCCGCGTGCGCGTGGGTCGCATTCTGGACTGTGATCGCGTCTGTGACGGTGGCCGTGACCTTGTTCCACTCGACCGCGCCGACATCGATGGTCCTATGAGTCTCTGGACTGATGTTGCCGACAATGTAGCACTCGACCCCAGCGCCCGTTGGGTCGCTGAGCACCGACGCATCCCACCTAGCCTCGATGATCTGGCCGGTGTCGGACGTGACTGGAACGCCAGAAACAAGTACGCCTTTTGAGACTCCGCTCTCATACAGGTAGATGTCTACCGTTGGAATCTCGTCATAGAATGAATGCGCTGCATCCCTGCGCACGAGGACTCGAAACCGCTGCTGCTTTGCGCCGGTCTTCGGTGTCGTTGTTGGCGTAGCGAACGAGACGCGCAGCGTTACTGCGGTGGCAGGAGGAGAGCCGGACGCAATCCACCGCCTCGCCGGATTCGCCAGCGAGGTGAAGTAACCCAGGTACGGTGGACGGAAAATATGCACGGCGATTTAGCCGAGTTCTTCCACCAACATCGTGCCGCTGATCGTGATGCTGTCTGCAGGCGTGGTCCCCAGTTCTACTGTGAGCCGCTCTCCGCCGGCAATCACCGGGCGGCACTCAGGTGTGAACACCTTGAAGAATGGAATGCGCACATTCCAGTTCCATGCTCGCAGCAATGTGAGTGTGCCGCCGCCCACCACCATCTTGGTGGTATTGTTCACTTCGGCGGAAAAAGCTGCCGCTGCGTCGCTGCTGCACACAGTCACAGGCGTTGGTGCCGTTCCACCAGACCCAGACGTTGTGGCCGAGGTGCCGCGTCGCAACACAACACTCAGTCCTTCCTCCTGCGCGTCACCCACTTCGGTTGACTGCTCTATCTCGATGGTGTGCACGACGCAAGGCTTACCTGCGGCGGCTGTTATTTCAAAGAAGTCCTGCTGCGCAGTCACCGCGACTGCTGCAAAAGGAACCGTGTACATTCGACCCATATGTCACCTCACATGCAAAGTAGTGGAGCCATCAACGAGGCAGGTGCCATCATTGGCGGAGCGTAAGTGGCGAGCTTGAAGGCTAACTGAAGCGCGTTCAGCGACACCGTCCTGTTGGTGGTCGCGGTGCGCGATGTCGTTGTTCCCGGAGTGGCGGCATTCTCATCGCAGACGTTGAATGCGCACACAGTCGTGCTCGCCGTCTTGCTTGTCCTAGTGGTGACGGCAGCGTCTTTTGTTATGGTGGTCGTAGACGCGGGAGATACGCCACATCCCCAAATAGACATCAGAAGCTCGTCCGCCACTGCCGTTGAAACCGTGCCCGTAGCGAGGGATGTTCCCGATGCCGCAGCCACCGAACTGACGACATCAAAGATGCCTGCCGTTCTATAGGCGAGCATTACCGCAGCAGAAGACGTTCCGGAGTTCGTGAGCGTAGGAGCGGTGTCCCCCGCTACAGCCTTCCTGTACCACACCGCCATTCTTGGCGTGCCGGTGGTGTAGCGCGCTGCTTCCGTCCAGCCGGTGGGCGGTGTGGCGCTGAAGGAAACGGTGGAGCACACCGCCACGATCACGAGCATGTCGCCTGCGGCCCAACCCGTAGGCATACCGGGGACTGGGTTTGCGCCCGTCGCCTGAGTTCCCGCCGCTACGAATGACCATGCTTGCGCCACGCGCTAGCTCCCCAACAGCCAACTACCGTCAGGCGTATCAACGGGATCGGTTATGTTTGCGACCGTTCCCGTCAGGCCGGTCATAGACACGATGGCGTCCGGACCGAACGTCTCGTCGTACAGGAAGCTCGCGCCCACTTCGATCACAGGCTGACGCACCCTGATCGGACGCGACTGCGACACCGCTTGGGTTTGAATGCTCATGCGGACATGACGGCTTGCACCGCTCCGGGTGGCGTCGGGTACTGCGGAACGTAGACAGACAGCAGTTGGTCCATCATGATGGTTGTTACGTAGCTGCCCGCGTCGGACCCTGAGTAGTGCTGCCTCATCTGATAGCCGGACGCCATCGGCCCAGACGCGCCTTCGGCATCGCTCAAGAACAGGCGCAACCGCAGGCGCTGTCCCGGCGTAATGGTGACACTCTCTCCCGATAGAAACGCAGCGACGGCAGTGAACCCGGTGGTCGCTTCCAGCGTGCAGCTGCCCGTAGCCCAGACCACAGGACTCGATCCATCCCCGTTGGTGATCGCCAACTCTGCTTTGATGGTTGCGTTCGCTAGGTCGTTGGTTTCGATGATTGACGAATCGAGAACCATCTTTTTATTTAAGACGATCCCATTTAGTTGCGGAGTCCACCACGAAACCGGGAGCACGGAAGTCTCGTGCACCAGTTGCGATCCAGACGTGGTGTATCCGGCCACGGTTGAAGTGAGCGTGCGCAGGTTGAGAGTAGAGGTGTCGGTCCACAAAACGCTGTCGTGGTCAGCGGTGACAACGTCGGAATCCGTTCCAAGCGCACGCAGCACGTACGTCGCATTAAACACGTCTTGCGTTGTAAACGTCTCCGCGAAGGTTACAAAGGTGTCTTCTTCAGAGACCGCTCTGCCGGCGTAGTTAAGCGTGACCGTGTGCCCGGTCGCCATCGTTCCGAAGTCTGTGATGTAAGGAACAAAGCGGAAGTAGTCCCCAACCTTCATCGCCGTGGAGGTTGGCGTCACCGTCCATGTGTGCAGTGCCTTCGCAGTCGTGCTGATCTCAACGTCATCAGTCGCGTCGCAGATCAGCGTCTGTGTCTGGTCCTTGCCCGACACCTTATAGATCGCGCACCCGAAGCGGCAGTTGGCCAAGGCGTTCGACTCAGAACCATGAAAGTTGAATGTTATGGTTCCGCTGATCGTTACATCTTCTGCGAGCGGGTGCGAAAGAAACTGCGCCGCATTCGCAGAGTACAGAAACTCCAGGCTTTTGGGACCGGCCACCGTCGTGACCGCCAGCGACGCAAAGCTGGTGGCCGTAGGCACTGCAGAAAGGCACGCGAGCGGTCCGTCCCAAGTGCCCGCAGCTCCGGTGCTCTTGAGCACGTGCCCGTTGCCGAGGGAGCGCGACAACGGGTATTGGTCAAGCCAAATCGACGTGGCCATCCCTCACTCATCCCAGACGATGTACGCTTGCAGAATCTGGCCGGTCCCGCTCTCGATGATGATGCCGACGCCATTGGCTACGCCAACCGGAAGAATCAACCCGGTATCGCCAAACGTCCAGATCACGCCAGAGCCGATCGCCGCGCCTAGCGATGCGCGATAACCAAGATCGTCTCCGAGCGTTGGCCCTGTGCTGCTGTGCGTGTTGAATGCTGAGCAATTGGCTGCGCTGCAGAGTGGATCGTGCTTCGCTTCCACCAGTCCCGCTCCCTGCGTTCCCGCAGTCGTGAGACGAACGAGCTTGATATCCACCGCAGTGGAGGTTGTGTTGAATGCGCCTATCTCTCGTATTTTTCCTACCGCAGCGGCAGCGGCATACAAAGAGATGAGGGGCAGGGTCGTGGACCCTGCCCCCGTCTTACATCCCGCTGAGTATCTTGGCATTCGTTAGCCCTCAGTGGATGCTGGATTAGGCCGGGTCTGCGATTTCGATTTTCCAGGTGGGGATCGTCACGGTGCCGCCGCTCGTCAGCGCCTGCGAAGTGCAGGTAGTGACGTAGAGCAGAACAGAGGCGCTCGCCAGTACGACGTGCGTTGCCGTTCCGCTCGCCGTAATGGACACCGCCGACTTCGCTGTCTGCGCCACCTTGCGGCCGCTCACGTCACCATTCGCCTTGGTCATGTCGCCGGTGGCGAATGTAGAGGTTGCGAGCGTGACGCCCGCGATGCCTGCGAAGTTTGCCGGTTCAGCCGAGCACACCACTTCCTGCGTGACAGCCGCTTTGATGGCGTCTGCGATTGCATCGAGGATTGCGTCTGGGGTTGCCTTTGCCATTTTAGATCACCGCCTTGGTCTTGTGGGAAACGGACTGGACATCAAGCTTGACGTCCTTCGGATTGAGTTCTGCCGCAGGGATGCCGTCTGCAGAAGCCCAACCGTGCTCGGCGAAATACGCCGCTTCTTTCTCGTCCACCATGCGTCGTTCACCAACGTAGAACGTGCTGCCGCCATGCTGGAACTGAGTCTTCACATCGATCATTTTCATGCAGTCTCCTCGCCGCTAAAGACGCGGCACAATGGTAAAAGCAACTATGTACCCATACTGATCGCGTTCCGTCACTCGTACATCATAAGCATTCGGAACGGAGCGAGGCACGGTCACCTGCGGTTTGAACTCTATGACTGGCGCGGATGCAGCAACATTCACGACCGGCGGTGCCTGCTCCGGCACATTGACATTCACGACCGGCGGTGCTTGCTCCGGCACATTGACGACGACACCGGCAGGCGGAGCCTCCGGCACATTGACGACGACGTGGGGAGGCTTCTTGTCGCGCACCGCCGCGACCACCTCACCAATCGAGGTGGCTAAGTCTTGAATCTCTCCGGCGATGAGGGATGCGTCACTCACGCCATCGCCTCATCCAGCGCGAAGCCTCGCGCCAACAGCGTCATGAAAAGTTTTGCTGGGTCGGCAGGCTCCGGCGGCTCGGCCGGGTCCGTCGCATCCTCTGGCGGATCGTCTGCCGGGTCGGCAGGCTCCGGGTCCGCGCCGGCCGGCGCTGCGCCGGGTGTCGGCTCCGGCGGCTCGAACTCGATCAGCGGCTTGATCATTGCATCGACCTGCTCAGCGCTCAAGCTGGGGAAGGCGGCAGCGATGGCGGCCTGCGCCGATTCGGGCGGCAACTCGCCGGCAGTCACGGCTGCGAGCAATCCTTGGAGCGCAGTCACCTGCGCTCCGTTCATAACGGAGGCCTGGATGTCGCCGCCGCCTTCGGTCGGCGGCTTCAGTGCTTGCTCGTCGCGATGCGACAAGGCAGCCAGCGAGTAGTTCTGCTGCTGCATGTACGGCGTGTCGCCGCCGGCAACCGGCACCATGTCCTCTTCGCGTCGCGCTTCGTTGGGCGACATCCACCCACCCGCGATCGCCTTGGCGTGCGAGTCGTATCGCGCAGACGGATCCATTCGCAGCAAGCCGCTGAGGTCGAGCCACGTCTCATACGGCGTGTCAATCTCCAGCCCTTCGTCTAGCCGCTGCTCCATCTTCTCCACGAGATACTGCAGGCACTGGTCGTAGTACTGCTGGTTGAGCTGTGCGGTGTTGCTGACGGTCGGCATCTGCCCCACACCGATCTTGTAGCCCGGCACGTGGTAGCAAGCCGCCACCATCTCGCCCGTCATCTTCAGCTGCTCGATAAGCTGCGCATCGACGGCGCTGATGGTCATGGCTTCGTACTTGAGTCCGTCACCGAGCACCGCCAGCCGGCCGATGTTGGTTGCAGAAAAGTTCGACTCCCAAGCCTCTTTCAGCCGTGCTGCCGTCTCGCTGCTGATCGCGCCGGGAGCAGTAAGCATACCGCTCGGCCGGCTCATGTTCTGGAAAAACTTTGCGCTGTTCCCTTGGATCGCCAAGCCTTGCATCGCGGCCGTGCCGCAGGCATAGATTGGCGACACGCCGACGAGCGGATGATAGATTGTGTACATCCGGTCGTGTATGATTTCGCTCGCCGGAACCGTTATGCCAGTCTCAATTCCGGGAAGGTTATCGGACTGCAGCTGATAGTACACCGACCCATCCGTGGCCACCAATGGCGTCACGCGATTCGGGTCCAGCACGTAGAGCTTCACCACGAAGCCGTTGCTGTCGCGCTCCTTGAGGATATAGGTGTTGCCATTGAGCAACTGCGACATGATCCAGCAAAAGAAAAACTCTAGCCGCGTCTGATAGTGATTCGGCTTGCGCAGCACCGGCCGCAACAGCGTGGGAACAAAGATGCCCTTATTGCGATCGCGCTGCATCACCGTCGCAGGCAGCTTGCTGATGTCCTTCGCGATGAGCGTGACGCAAGCGAACACCGCCCAGTAGGAGCCGGCCGAGGTCTGGTCCACGCGCACATTGTCTTGCCACGCGCCGGCATAGGACTCGAATACCGTAGGCCAGCGCCAGCCGCCGCCGAGTGGGGCCACGATAGGGGAGGCTTTCTGGCGCAGCCAGTGGGCGGCGCGCGTTACGACATTCATCACTCGTCGCCTTCGGCCACCAAGTCGCGACGCTGGTAGGAGCGCTTAGGCTTGGGGTCGTTGGCGGCGGCAGAGTCGCCTGCCTTGAGATCGCGCCGCCGAGTGGCGCGTGTCGGGCGCGCGCGTGGCGCGTCGCCTGCAATGTCGGGTGTGGGCACGGGCGTGGTGTCGCGATCGACAGCGCCGAGGCCAGACAAAATAAATGCGTCCTGTTCAGACGCTTCAAACTGTTCACCGGGATTGCGCGGTACGCCGCCGTAGACGACGCGACTTTTGGCGATCAACTGCACGGTCATACCTGCTCCCTTAGCGTGAGAAAGGGAGCCGGCCCCATGACCGGCTCCCACTGCTTCAGATCACCGAAGCGTGCTCAGGGAACTCAGGTGCCCCAGGCCACGTTGTCGATCACCTGCACCGCCTGCGCACGGCGCTTCTTCCAGTTGATGTACCGCTCGGCGCGCAGCGCCACCGAGTTGGTCTGGAACATGGACACCATCGAGGTGGCCGTGCCCGACGATGCGTTGTTCGTCGGGTTGTCCAGCATCTGCAGCGAGGCTTCGCGGCTCGCATCCAGCATCACCTGCCCGTCGTCGGACAGCCAGATGTCGGATGCATTGACGAGGATCACGATGGAACCGGAGGTGCCGCTGACGACATACTCCGACGTGATCACCGGCAGACCCTCGAAGGTGCCGCCCGTCATCGTGATGTCGGGGAACTCGCGCTGGCCCAGCGCATTCCGCATCAGCGACAGCGCCAGCGCCGTCGTTGCCGACATGATCCACACGCCGGTCGTCGGGGTGATGTTGGCGGCGATGTACGCCGACATTGCATCACGCACGTCTTCGCGGATGAATGCCGCGGTGATGCCATTCGACGGGAGCGCGATCACGTCGCTGGTGATGGAAGCCGGCGACACATTCGCCACCGCCACCTTGCCCTGATCCACGAAGTCGATGTCCAGCCGCTCGATGAGCGCACCGGCCAGCGCGTCGCGCACCAGCGCTTCGGCCGAGGGGTTGCTGAAGCGCAGCAACTCTTCGGTGATCACGGCGATGTTGGCGACCTTCGCGAACGGCAAGTAGATGTTCTCGAAGTTCACCTTGGTGAGCGGCTTCGGGGCACCCTGACCGACCCAGTAGCCGTCGCCACCGGAAGTCTGCGCGCGGATGTTGACGTTGAACGGCACGGCGCGCAGCGCGGGGATGCCGCCCTGACCGAACTTGCCGATGATCGTCTGCGGCCGGAGGAACTCCACGAAGTCACCCGCGAACTGCGTGTACTCCATCAGCGGCTGCGCCCACGTGGCGTCCGTCGTCGTGCCGGCAGCGACCGCAGCCTTCAGGACATTGACGACGCGCGGCGTGTCACTGAAGCGGCTCTTGGCGATTTCGAGCGCGGTGCCCAGCTGGCCCTTGGCCGCGCCCAGCGCCATCGCATAGCGCGCGAACTCGATGCCCTTCGGCAGCTGCTTGTCCACCTGCACGATCTGCGGACCGCGAGCCGTGCCGGCACCTTCAGCGGAAGCACCCGCGGCCGGAACGATGCGCTGCGCCTTGACGACGCTGGCCGCTTCGAGCGAACGCAGACGCACGAGGTGCGAGTCCACGGACTTCACCTCGGTGTCGAGCGTGTCGTATTCCTCTTCCTCGGCAGCGTCCAGCGTGCGACCTTCATCGCCTGCCTTTTCCATGAGCGCCGCCATGCGGGCCGCGGTGGCCGCGCGCTTGGCTTCAAAAGCCTTGATCTGTTCTGCGAGATTCATTGATGTGCCCTCCGGGCCGGTAGTATTGATCGAGCGAGTTGCCGAAACGCCGGCCGGAGAACCGAGACGAACAACACCGGACTGCTTGCGGCCTGACGCGGCCAGCAGCTCGTTGTCGATCGACTTGACGGTATGAAGTGTGGCCTCTGCGTTGGCGGGAATTGTGACGAGCGAAAGCTCAAGCCACTCCCATTCCTTGAAACGCAGACCGCCGTTGTCGAGAGCTTCCACCATGCCGGCGATGGCGCGGAAGCCGATGGAGACTGCCGACACGAGACCTGCTTCAATGGATTGCCGCGCTTCGTCAACGCGATCCTTGAGCACGCCCGGTTCTGTGATCTTCGGCAGGTAGGCTTTGAATGGGATGCCGTCGCGCGTGGGCTTGGCGAACTCGACTTGGCCCACCGGCTTGTCGTGCTGGTGTTGCCACAGCAGCGGCATCGGCAGCTTGAACTTTGCGCCTTTCGGCTCCACGATGTCGCCCATGCGGTCGGGGGTCGGTGTGGAGGCGATGCCCTCGATGACGAAGCGCCCGTCATCCGCGGCCTTCGCTGCCTTGATGTTCAGGATGCTGTATGCGCGTTTCATCCCATCACCTTTTGCTGAATTGATTCGGTGTCGCAGCGGTCTGTGGCGCGAGTATGATTCGCAGCTCAAGAAAAATCAAACGCTGTATTGCTTTTCGTTCAATCAAACAAACAGCATCTGAAATTCTTTCTTGTCGGGAAGCGTTTGAGCAACTCCGATCGCCATCAGCAATGACACCATTCCGTCGATTTTATCAGCGCTCCGCTCTTTGTGCGGAGCCATATTTGAGTTGACGTCTTTGCGCGCAACGATGTTGGCGGCTTGCCAGTACAAAATCGGGTCATCGCCATAGGCAAGGTTGCCGGCGGAATATGCGTGCTCAAGTGCTTGCATCGCCGGGTGGTAGCTCGCCGGTCCTTGGCGAAACTGCATCAGCGGCAGCTTCAATTCGGTGAGGTTGTTTACCATCTGCTGCGCATTCCACGGATCGTAAGCAATCATCTTCGGCGCGAACTTCGCGCAGTCCTCCACGATGGCAGCTTGGATCACGTTGTAATCCGTGACGTTGCCCTCGGTCTGCGTCAGCCGCCCGGACGTTACCCACGGTTCATAACGAATCGTGCCGCGCTCGTTGCGCTGCTTGACGGCATCGGCCGGCACCCAGTAGCGGCCCCACGTGTAGTACTTCCCTTCCTCCCACCACACCAATCGCCAAGCGCACATGTCGCTCGTGGAGGCAAGGTCGAATGCCGCCGCGCAAGGCAGCGTCCGCATCCGCTCCAGATCGACCGGGCCGTTGCACCTCTTCCACTTCAACAGATCAATCCAGCCGCGAGCGCCAGCTGCCTCGCGGTTAAGTCGCTTGGTGCGGAACTCCGCAAGCTGACTGGGCTGGTGGCGCGCCTCGATCGCGTACTCACGCAACTTCTCCAGCGAGATGCTCGCGCCGAGCAGCGGGTTGGCCTTGATCCACTTGCTCTCATCAAAGTCGTCGTCGTCATCATCGATGGCATAGTAGAGCGCGAGGAAGTGATCCGCCTCAACGACGCCATTCAAGACGTGGAACGCAAACTTGCGAACGTCAGGCCATGGACCCGCAGTGACGTGACCTTCGGTCGTCGTGTACAGATACAGCGGACACGAGCGCGCGCCGGCCGCAGATCGCAGCACATTGAACAGGTCAGATGTCTTATGCGCGTGCAACTCATCGAACGAGAGCGCAGACGGGTTGAGTCCGTCTTGCGTCGATGCCTTCGCGTTGATCGGCTTAAAGGTGCCGCCGACTTCGTAGCGCGCAATAGCATTGGCAAACGGTTCGAGGGTGAAAGCCTCGGCCAACTCTGGCGTCTTCTCCACCATCCGCTTCGCCACATTCCAGACGATCCGCGCCTGCGACCCGGTGGTGGCGGCGCTCAGCACCTGCGGTCCGTTCTCCGGCTCGGTGCAGTAGACGTACAGCAATATGGCCGCGGCCAGCGTTGACTTCGCGTTCTTGCGCGCAACCGCGAACAGCGCGGTGGTGAAGCGCCGGGTGCCGTTCGCATTGCGGAAGCCGAACAGGTTGCAGACGAAGAACACCTGCGACGGTTCGAGCCTGATGGTGCTGGACTCCCAGTTGCCTTCAACGTGGGGAAGTTGCTCGATGAATTCGCAAGCCGCGTTGGCCTGCTCCGGCGACCAATAAAACGGCGGGTGCTTGAGCTGTGCGCGCTTTAGGTCGGCGATGAAGCGGCGAGCGGCGAGACGAATCCACTTGCCATAGCGCGTGCCGTTGCGATCCTCTGCCGCGTCTTCTGCGTAGGCGAGAGCAACGGCAACGAAGTCATTTGGTTCAACCGACGAGCTGCGGTTTGAACTTTGCGAAAGAGTTTTTCTTGCCTTGGTCGCCACTGGGTGCTACGCGCCTACGCGATGAGGGTGATGCGCCGAACTCCGAGAGCAAGCGCTGAAGCGTGGAGCTGTTTGAGGCAACGATGTCTTCGCCGTTGCTCATTGCGATTTCGTGGCGATCATACAGGCCGCACAGCAGCCGGAACATCCACATATCCGGTTCCTGCAGCACGCCAGCCTTGATCAGCTGCGCGCCGAACTCCACCCACATTCGGCGACCGTCTGCGCCGAGATAGGTTGGCGGGTCGGGCAGCACCAGCAGCGGTTCATAGTCCACGCCGCCTGCGCGCCGCTCGACTTCTCCCGGCTTCGCTCGCGTGCCCTGAGCCGCGTGCAGCGCCTTCGGCTTCGGTGGTGGACCCCTCAGACCCATCAAAGTGGCCTTCCGAAAACCCAGACGCGCAACATATTCGGTAGGGCGTCGGTTTCCGCTGG
>Ga0315287_10007544_pt1 | contig 10911 bp, 7 predicted proteins | sample YL17G11_0_MG_FD_205037 | JGI IMG/M metagenome (GOLD analysis project Ga0315287, IMG submission 205037) | Sediment microbial communities from Yellowstone Lake, YNP, Wyoming, USA - YL17G11_0 | ecosystem: Environmental > Aquatic > Freshwater > Lake > Sediment | place: USA: Wyoming | collected...
CCGCGGAGGGTCTCCAGCCCGACGTCTGCGCGGCCGCCGGGCAGGCTGGGATCGCGGCCCCGGAGTTCAAGCTGCTGCACGTGAACCGGCTGGGTGAGCAGACGCTCGCGTCGCCAGGCCGGCCCGATCCCGGCAGTCCGGGCTCCTTCTCCGACCCCAACGGGAAGTCCGGCCGACCAGTTCTTCGCGGCCGTCGCACGAAACTGCGGAAAGGCCTTCGCTGGGCGGAGAAAAAGGGCCTGGCCCCTTTTCTTCGTCTACTGAACTGCGAGATTTGACCGTTGTTTGACGGAGCTGTGACAGAGGGCGCGCGGAAAGCACTAGAATCGAACCCAAGAAGGTGCGGTTCCACACGATGGCCCGCAACATTGGCAGAAGCAGCACCAGGCTGAGCGCCCTTTTCGTGGCCGCAATCCTGATTCCCGGCTGTTTTCTGGCCTATTTCAGCATCCAGAATGTCGGCAGCCAGAAGGAACTTGCAGAGAAGAGACTTCAGGAAGAGGAGCAGAGGCTCGCGGCGGAGCTCGGCGCGTTCCTCCGGGATGAACTAACACAGACTGCGACAGCTTTTTTCGCAACCGCCGAGAGGGTTCATCCCGATTTCCAGGAACCTGTACCCCCGACCGACCCGCGGTCCTATGTCGGCCGGGCGTTTTCCCTCGACGTCGCCGGCCGTTTCTTGTGGCCGCGATACATGGAGGCCGGTGCCGCGGGCGAACCCGCTTCCGAATCCACACGCTTCGTTGCCCTATTCTCAGGCGCCGAGGCAGCGGAATTCCGAAACAGGAATCCGGACGAAGCGGCGCGGCTCTATCGGGAGGCGGCTGGCGCAGCCCGGCAGCCGTCGACGCGTGCGGCGGCGATCAACGGCCTGGCGCGCGTGCTGGCGAAGAGCGGACGGAGCGAGCAGTCGGTCTCCCGGTACGAGCTGCTGCTCGAGCGCTACGGCAGCCTTCGTGACGAGAACGGAGTGGCCTTCGCCCGCTACGCCCTCCACCAACTGATGCGCATTCGCGCACACGATCCGACCTCCGTGGTTGGCCCCCTCTCCGCCTTGCTTTCGCGCCTGGAGAGCGGGGAAGAACCTCTCACCGATCAGACGGAACCGCTGCTCCGGGACGTCGAGGATTGGCTGAAGCGCAGTCCGGGGATTGCGGCGGCGAACGAGCGCATCCCGCGCCAGCTCGGCATACTGCGAAGCCGGCTGGACTTCGTGACTCGAGACGCGAGGAGCATCGAATTCTTCCAATCCAAGGATCCCGCCTCGTTCCCCATGCTCGACCTGGGCCCCTTTGGGGCCGTGGCCGGCGAGGTTGCGGGCAGCCCCAGACTCTACGTCGTCCACCGAGTCGGCAACCGGCCAGAGATCGTGGGGTTCGAGGTGGATCTCGAACATCTGCGAGCCGCGTTGCTCGAACGAGCTGCTCGAACACCCACGACGCTCGAGATGGAGGTGGACATCGTCCCGCGTGGCGATAAGCAGTACGCGGACGGGGCCGTGGCCGTGCTGCGGGATCTGAGCCCGCTCGTGCCCGGGTGGCGGGTGAGCGTCCGCCCGCGCGACCCGGGAATCGTCTCGAGGTACATTTCGCGCCAACGCTGGATCTATGGAACGACGCTGGCCCTGCTCGTGGCCGGCATGGTCCTGGGCGTTGTTCTCGTCGTGCGCGACCTCGCCCGCGAGCGCCGGTTGTCGCAGCTCAGAACCGACTTCGTCGCCAACGTCACGCACGAGCTGAAGACGCCGCTCACCTCCATCAGGATGTTCGCCGAGACGCTGCAACTGGGTCGGATCAGCAGCGAAGCCGAGCGGCAGGAATCCGTGGACGTCATCGTCGGTGAAACGCGCCGGCTCTCCCGCCTGATCAACACGGTGCTGGACTTCTCGACGATCGAGCGCGGGCAGAAGCAGTACCGGATGGCCGACGTGAATGTGTCGGAAGTGGTCCGCTCCGCGCTGAACACCCTGAAGTACTCGCTGGAGGAACAGGGATTCACGCTGGAAGCGGAAATAGAGCCTGGCGTAAAGGCCGCAGGGGACGCCGACGCCCTGGAACAGGCGATCCTCAATCTCATGGACAATGCGGTCAAGTACTCTCATCACAACCGATGGCTGCGGATCGGTTTGTCGAGCCGGGACCACCTCGTCTATCTCCGCGTGTCCGACAAGGGGATCGGGATTCCCGAAGGCGAGCAGAGGCGCATCTTCGAGAAGTTCTATCGCTCCCCTGCGGGAAACGAAGGGGACGCGGGCGGCGCCGGTCTCGGGCTGACCGTCGTGCAACACATCGTCGGTGCGCACGGAGGCAGGATCGAAGTGGAGAGCACGGTCGGGCAAGGGAGCAGTTTCACCATCGTCCTGCCAGGACTAGAGGGAAATGCCTGAGGGGAAGCGAGCGGAAATGGCGACGATCCTCGTGATTGAAGACGACCTGAAGATCCTCCGCGGCCTGGAGATGAACCTGAAGTTCGAAGGCTACACGGTTCTGACTGCGACGGAAGGGCACGAAGGGCTGAAGAAGGCCATGGAAGAACCGGCCGATCTTCTCCTGCTCGATCTGATGCTGCCAGGCCTGAGCGGCTACGACATCTGCCGGAAGGTCAGGGAGCGAAAACCGGGCCTTCCCATCGTGATGCTGACCGCGAGGGGCGAGGAGATCGACAAGGTGGCCGGGCTCGATCTCGGTGCCGACGATTACGTGATCAAGCCTTTCGGCGTCTCGGAGCTCATGGCGCGAATCCGGGCGCTGCTGCGGCGGTCCGAGGCAAAAGGAAAGGGCGTGGAGCGGTACTCGTTCGGGAACGTGACGCTCGATTTCAAGAAATATCAGGCGGATGTCGAGGGGAAGGGAGTGGAGCTCTCCGCCAGGGAGTTCGACCTGCTGCGCTATCTGATCGAGCACGCCGGCGAAGCCGTACATCGCAGCGACCTGCTCGACAAGGTGTGGGGATACGACGTCACTCCGACAACCCGGACGGTGGACAGCTTCGTTCTCGACCTGCGCAAGAAACTCGAGGCCGATCCGTCGCATCCGGAGCACATCCTCAGTGTCCGGGGGGTCGGGTACAAGTTCGTGCCATGACGGCGACGAACTTTGACGCACTCTTTGCGGCGTTCCGACCCGCCTGTGACAAGGCCCGTTCCGTGAGTGGCTATCCTCACCTCAGCGTGAAGTGAATCATGAGGGAGGAAGACATGCGCACCCGATCCCGCTACATGGTCGTGCTGTTATTGGCCTGCCTGCTCAGCGCCCCGGCGCCGCTGCTCTCGCAGAGCGCCTCGGCGCGGTTCGAGCAGGGTCTGCTCAAGGAGAACGCCGAAGGAACCCTGGATGAGGCCATCGTCATCTTCAAAGGGATCGCCGACGACAAGGCCGCGGATCCTGCGGTTCGCGCGAAGGCGCAACTGCACGTCGGGATCTGCTACGAGAAGCTCGGGAACGCGCAGGCGCGCGGCGCCTACGAGCGGGTGATCGCCGACTTCCCGAAGCAGGCCAGCGAGGTGGCGGCCGCACGAGACCGGCTCGCCGCGTTGACGGCAGGACCTCGCGGGACGTCTTCGCTCCCGACGCTCCGTCTCGTGTGGAGCGGCGCCAACGTCGACCCTCTTGGCGCAATCTCGCCTGACGGGCGACTGCTGGCCTACGTGGACTGGAACACTGGCGATCTGGCCGTACGGGACCTGCGATTGGGGCAATCGCACACGATCACCAACAAGGGAGGCAACTGGAAGACGGACGACTACGCGTTCAGCCCGCGATGGTCCCCCGACGGGAAGCGGCTCGCGTACTACTGGTATCAGGGCAAGGGTGAAGTGAACGAGCTCCGACTTGCTGACCAGTCTGGCAAGAATGTGCGGGTGCTGTACTCCAGCCCACGCGCGGAAAGGCGTGAGGTCAATCCGGTCGGTTGGTTCCCGGACGGGTCAGCGTTGCTTGGCGCCGTGTACCGCCGAGGGTACGCGACGGAGATCGTCCGTGTCTCGCTGGACAATGGCGAGATCAGCCCCGTGTGGAAGGTCGGCTTGATTGGGGCCAGCCGAGTGTGCCTGTCCCCCGACGGGAGGTACGTCGCCTTCGACGCGCCGCCGGATTCGGAGTCGCTCAACACGGATGTGTTCGTGATGCCGGCGTCCGGAGGCCGGCCGGTACCAGTTGTCAGCGGGCCGTACGACGACCGCCTCCTCGACTGGACGCCCGACGGGCGCCGCGTTCTAGTCGCGAGCAATCGCTCTGGCGCGTACGACGCCTGGTCGGTGCAGGTGGATGGAGGCAGAGCCGAGGGCTCGCCGCTGCTGCTCCGCAAAGACGTTGGAATGGTGTTTCCGATCGGCTTCTCTCCTGACGGCTCCTATTACTTCGCACCGGACCTCGGGGTGAGAGACGTCGTACTCGTGGACTGGAACGTCGAGTCGCGGAAGGCCGCTTCCGCACCCGTGTTGGCGACCGAGCACTTCAGCGGGTCAACTCGCCTGCCCGCGTGGTCCCCCGACGGGCGAAAACTAGCCTACCTGGTCGACCACGGCTTCCTCAGGCCGGCTGACGCCCGGCTGCGCATTCACGACATGGAGACGGGCGCCGAGCGGACGCTCGTCGATGTCAACGGCTCGGTCTACAGCCTGTCGTGGTCGCCCGACGGCAACTCGGTGGCGATGACCGTCAGCAGGGCGCAGTCAGCGAGCGTGTGTCGGGTCCTCGACGTGACTTCTGGCAAGCTCATCCGCCAATTCGCCAGTCCTCGAAAGGGGGAGAGTGTCTTCAACTTCGTCTGGAGCGCAGAAGGGGATGTCGTGTATTACGTCGCCATGGCGTTCGGCAGCCGTACGACCTTGCTGCGGCACGATCTGCGCACAGGGGACGAAGTGACTCTCTACACGGGCGGTGCGGGAGTTCCGATCGACATCGCCCTCTCCCCCGACGGCCGGCACGTCGCTGTCGCTCACGCCAGGCGAGTCATTCTGATCGCCGCGACCGGAGGCGAACCGCACGAACTAGTCTCGGAAGCGGTGGGAAGGCGTGCAGCCGACACGCTGGCTTGGTCTCCAGATGGGAAGTACGTTTACTTCGGTCGGCAGCTGCAGGAGTTGCAGGGAGCAATCAGGCTGTACCGCGTGGCGGTGGCAGGTGGAGCGCCCGATGATCTGAACTTCGAGATTGGAGAGGAACTACGTTTTCGGCCGGACGGGCGTCGCCTCGCGTTCACGCGCCTGGAAGGCGAGGCGCAGAAGCTCCGCGGCGAGATCTGGGTCATGGAGAACTTCCTGCCCCTCGCCAAGGAAGCACCCGCGGCCTCAGCACAGAAGGTCAAGAAGTAAGGCCGCTCACCCGTCGAAGCGGTACCCCATGCCGCGGACGCTGTGAAGGTAACGGGGCTTGGCGGGCACCACCTCGATCTTCTTTCGCAGGTTCAGCACGTGCGTGTCGACGACACGGTCGGTGATGGAGGTGTCCGGCCCCCTTACAACCAGCCGGCCGAGTGGCACACGCGCGTCCCGTTCCGGCTCACTTCTTGATCTTCTGCGCCGACGCCTCCGCTGTCGGCTTGGCCGCCGGCAGCCAGTTGTTCATCACCCAGACGTCGGAGGCGCTGTCTGGCGTGTTCTGGACAGCAAACGCGATGCGCTGGCCGTCCGGGTGCAGACTTACCTTCCCTGAGATCACGGCTTCCAGCCCGAGATCCTGGATCGCTCCTCCCTCCGCGGGGATTCGGCACAAGATCCAACTGGGCTTCCCGGGCTGTCGGCATGTCACGAGCATGGACTTGCCGTCAGGCGTCCACTCGGGCCCCCAGCAAGTCCGCTGGGCGAACCGATAGATCTCGCGCGGAGTACCGCCGCTCGTCGGCATCGTTCTCAACACTCCATTTGGGTCGCGGTTGATGAAAGACAGCCATCGTCCGTCTGGCGAGGTTGCGATCATGTAGTTTTCCGCTGCAGGCCCAAAGTGAAGCTGACGCTCGTCACCGCTTGTCAGAGCTCGATACAGAATCTGGCTTGAGTCCTTTTTGCGATCTTGCCTCACGTAGAAGAAGCCCTGGCCGTCACGGGCCCACGCATGGTGCCTGAGGCTGGCACCGGCGGGCAACTCGACAACAATCTCGACCTTGCCTGTCTCGATGTCGACGCTGTAGATCCCATTCCTGCTTCCCCAGCCCGCAATCAGAATGGAGCGGCTGTCGGGCGCCCAGCGGGGTCCTGCGATGTTACGAACGCCCAGGCCGGAGAATTCCTCGAAGAAGACCCGCTCACTTCCGCCCGCGAGCGGCTGGACGCAAAGAGCGTTCCCCCGGTTGGTCGGGAAGACCATCTGGCCTCGTTTGGAAACGAAGGCGAGATGGCGACCGTCCGGTGAATACTCGGGATTCATGTTGGACCCTTCAAACCGTTGGATGGCCTTGGCCGGAGACGTGAGGACCTTTCCCGACAGGAGGTCGATTCGGGCCGCGTAGATGTCACTGGCCACCTTCACGTCGGCGTAATAGAAGGAGCCGTCCCGAGCCAGGCCCAGGGGGCGGATTCTGCCGATACTCGCCTTGACGAGGCGTGGCTCTCCCGCAGGTCGTCCCTCCGTCACCGGGAGCATCCATACGCCCCGGGCGCCGGTCCGGTCGCTGCAGAACAGGATCCAGTTCCCGTCGGGCGACCAGTCCACGAGGGTATCGTCGGCGGGGTGCTTCACCAGGGCGTGTTCTTCACCGCCATTGACAGTCACGACGAACAGGTCGCCAGTTGCATCAGTCCCTGACGGGCGCTCATAGACGACGAAGCGCCCGTCCGGCGAGAACTTCGCTGCTCTGGAATCTCTCTCGAGCGATCGCACGGAACCGTCGGCAACCGAGACCAGGCTGAGCTGATCGCGGCCGCCTTTCCAGGAAATGTTCGCGAGTATCTGTCTGCCGTTCGGAGACCAGTCCTGCGGGCCAATCCAGGTCGCGTCATCATTCCGAAGGAGCACCCGAGCCCTGGGGTCATCCAGCGGGACAATACGCAACTCAATCTTCGATCCGCGCCACCAGGCGTAAGCAACCTGTCTCCCATCCGGCGACCATATCGAGTATTCGGCAAGCTGTTCCGGCGACTCCAACGAGCCTTCGTTCGTCAGCGGGCTCTGCCGTTCTGCCTTCAGGTCACGAATGGCAAGATTCCCCGACTCCCGGTCTATGAAAGTGATGTACTTCCCATCCGGTGAAGGGGCACCCAGGAAGACACCTCCCCGCGCATCTGTCCACACCTGGCTGGTGAAGATGGTTCCGGCGGCCTTTGATGAAGGCAGTGCTGTTGCAGACTGGTTCAGGACGGCGATACGCGCCCTCGCCGTCGCCACTTCCTCGGATTGGCGAGGGTAGCGATCGATGACCTTCTGATAGGCCTGCAGTGCTCGCGTCGCGCCCAACTTCTCGTAGCACATCCCGATGCGCAGTTGGGCCCTGGCCGCGAGCGCCGGGTCCTTCGACTCACTGACCACCCTCTCGAACAGAGGAATGGCTGCCTCGAGATCTCCCTTCACGTCCTGCAGGTGGACCGCCCTGTAGAACACCTCCGTGAGATCCTGCGTCGCAGCGGCAAAGCCTGACAGGACCAGAGTGACTGCCAAGAGGGCCAGGAGCGGCGTGCGTTTCATGGGAATCCTCCTTCCTCCGATCATCCGGAGTCGGCTGTCAGTGTGGAGGAGGGGGTATCAAATGTCGCAAACACGGTGCAAAAACTTGTCAAACAAGGAACTTGTATCCGATGCCGTGGATGGTGATGATGTGCCGCGGCGAGCGGGGATCCGCTTCTATCTTCTGCCTCAGCTTGGCAATGTGCGTGTCCACGGTGCGACTGAGCGACGAGCAGTCGTAGCCCCACACCGCGTTGAGCAGCTCGCTGCGCGAGACAGCCTCACCCCGGCGCTTGCTGAAGTATTTGAGGATTTCGTACTCGCGCGGCGAGAGATCGATGGCCTCTCCGGCCTTTTCGGCCGCATGTTTCCAGAAATCAACGACGAGGTCTCCGACCTGCAGGACCCCCGCGTCGCGGCTTTCAGGCGCGGAACGCCTGAGGACCATCTTGATCCGCGCCATCAACTCGAGCACGCTGAAAGGCTTCGTCACATAGTCATCCGCACCCAGCTCCAGGCCCAGAACCACCTCGGATTCCTGGCTTCTGGCCGTCAGCATGACGATTGGAATGTCCGGGACTTCCTTCTTCAGCCTCCGGCACACCTCGTAGCCGTCGCACTTGGGGAGCATCAGGTCCAGGATGATGAGGTCGGGGTGCTGCTCGAGGGCTTTCTGGTATCCGTCCTCGCCATCGCAGGCGGCCGACACCTTGTACCCCCTGGCTTCGAGGTTGAACTGGAGCCCCGTCACCATGTTGCGTTCGTCTTCGATGATGAGGATTCGCGCCTGGGGCTGATCCGTCATGGCTCTTTCCCTCACATGACATCTCCGGCTCTAAGGCGCTGTAAATGAATAAAGGTCACAAGTTGATCCTGTGGGCCCGCCATAAGGGCTTGTTAGCAAACAAATGTTGCTACCTTTGTTTGCTAACAGGCCCTAACCCTGAAGCGGAATGCCGAAGGAGAACCGGCTTCCGCGCCCGAGTTCACTTTCGACCTCCACACGGCCTCCATGCGCTTCGACGATGTGCTTGACCAGGGCTAGGCCGAGGCCGCTGCCGGGAGTCTCCCGGGTCTGCTGCGTGCGCGCACGATAGAACTTGCCGAAGATGTGCGGCAGATCCTCCTGCGGGATGCCCACGCCATGATCTTCGACCGAGACAACTATCGAGGAATCCCTCGTCACCACCGACACCCCGATACGTCTGCTATTCCCCGAGTACTTCGTTGCGTTGTCCAGCAGATTCAGCAACGCCTCGGAGACGGCATCCGGGTCGATGCGGGCGATGACCGGGTGGGACGGGAGTTGAGAGTCGATCGAGAAGCCGAGATCGCGAACCTGAAGCCGATATGTGTCCAGAGTATTTCGGATCACATCGACCACATCGGCCTCTCGAACAGTGTACTGCTTGACGCCCGCATCGATCCTGGAAAAATCCAGCACCTTGTTGATGAGGTGCGTCAGTCGTTCGCTTTCAGTTCTGATGATGCGATAGAACTCGCGGCGCTTCGCTTCGTTCTCGACCATGCCGGTCTCGAGCGTCTCGCCGAACATGCGGATCAGGGCAAGCGGCGTCTTGAATTCATGCGAGACGTTCGAGACGAAATCGGACTTGAGCCCGGAGAGCGCCACCTCGTGGGCGGCGGCGCGCACCGTCAACGAGATTCCGAGAATGATGACCAGTAGGGTCCCGCCGAGAAAGGCGAGAGACGTGGCTTTCTCTCTCCAGATGAGATCGTCGATCGATCGGCCGTCGGGGTGAAACAAGCCTACCTGCCACGACGGTAGTACCTCTGCGAAATGCCCTGCTGCGAGGAATGACGGAGGCACAGCGTTCGTGTGCGGGAAGCGGACCTTGCCCCCTTCGTCGAGAATCCCGACTCGGATGTCCCCTCCCAGGTCGACGCCCTCCAGTACCCGTGGCAGCAGAGACCCTATGACCTGATCTTCATTGAGTTCATACCCGAGCATCCATGGGTCAGGATTTGGTGCCGCTCTCTCGACCTGGAGGTAGCCGACGGACACGATCGTGCTTTCGCGCTTTGCCGAGATGTGCCCGATGGACGGATCGACGAGGCTTCGGTTCCGCCCGGACCGCATTTCCGGAAGAAGGGCACGCTGAATCCAGCCCGCGTGCTTCATGTCATCGAGGCGCCTTGTCTCGAGTTCCTTAAGGGCGTTCATCTTCTGCGGACCGATCGCCGATCGGTCGCTGCCGGCGAGGGCCACGGAGGCCTCGAGCTCCCGGCCCGTTTGCTTCAGGTAGTACTCACATGCTGTGGCGGAAGCATCCCATGGAGACTCCACCAGTCGTTGATGCAGCTGCAGCAGGGCGCCAGTGCGGCCCGTTTCATCCTTCGCCGCGGCGTACCCATCTGCGATCTGCGACAATGCCATGATGAATGTGGAGGTTTCCCCAACCGTTGTCGCCGTTTCGGAGAGTTCCAGCAGCTTCCGATAATCCTGAATCCCGCCCAGGTAGTTGCCCAGCTTGAAACGGCAGCGGCCGACCCGCGAAAGCAGCTCGGCTCGTTCCTCTGACGAGCGTGCCCTTTCGAATGCCTGCACGTAGAGCTGCAGCGCGCCTGCGGCATCCTTGCGGAGGAACTCGGCGGTTTCCGCCCTCGAAAGGAGGTCTTTCAGCGGAGGGGCCCACGAGAACGGTTGAGAAGGCGGCTTTGGCCATCCGAACGATATCGAAGGGGTCACGAGGTCGCCGTCGGGGCCTGCCAGGAAAGGACGTCTCAGCCAGGGGTGGTTTGCAGCGACTTGGCGGAGCAGCTGTCTCGAAGCGCTCAGGCTCCGCGGTCGTGCGCCAGCATCATCCAGGGAAGAGCGGAGACCCTGCTCCAGCCTCAGGACCTCCGCCTCCATCTTGTCGCGCACCATGTAGAGGGTGCCGCGATAGCCGGCTTCGAGCCGCCTGGCCCGTTCGTTCACGGAAATGTAGCTGACGTAGCTGAGGACCGCGCCGGGCAGCAGGATCAGGACGATCGCAATCAGGAGGATCTTGATGGTCGTCGGAGCGTCTCTAACCCTCCGCATGAGTACAGAGATTAGCGCCTGGCACGCAAAGACCCGTCAACAAATTGTCAAGAGATGCAAAAAGGGGGACGCCATCGGTGGACCGCCGCCGCTCGTCCTCCTACCCGTCGAACCGGTACCCCATCCCGCGGACGCTCGTGAGGAAGCGGGGCCTGGCGGGCTCGGGCTCGATCTTCTTTCGCAGGTTCAGCACGTGCGTGTCGACGACGCGGTCCGTGATGGACGTGTCGGGCCCCCATGCGGCGTCGATGAGCTGCAGGCGGCTCA
>Ga0315287_10007548_pt1 | contig 10909 bp, 11 predicted proteins | sample YL17G11_0_MG_FD_205037 | JGI IMG/M metagenome (GOLD analysis project Ga0315287, IMG submission 205037) | Sediment microbial communities from Yellowstone Lake, YNP, Wyoming, USA - YL17G11_0 | ecosystem: Environmental > Aquatic > Freshwater > Lake > Sediment | place: USA: Wyoming | collected...
GTGCCGTTTTAGCGACTGTTTTACGTGGCCGCAATAGGCACAAATTGCCACGGACATCAATTGGTACTGCTGGCTACCCGGGCAAGTATCGAGCCTTCGGGCCCGCCTGTAAAGTGTTAGCTCCCAACGCGAAGCCTGGTTGCCGCCTCTGCCGGGGTGATGCCCCGGGCCAACACCACCTTGCTCCTGCTGCTGCCGCCCGACACCAAGGTGAGTTCCGACCGGGCCACACCCAGCTCGTCTGCCAGGAACTGGATCAGGGCGTCGTTCGCGGCGCCATCGACCGGCGGGGCGGTGAGCCGGATGCGCAGTGCTGCGCCATGGAGGCCGGCGATTTCGCTGCGGGACGCCCTCGGCTGCACCCGAACGGCGATGCTGGTGCCCGCAGCGGTGGCCCTGAATGGTGTCAGTACGGCAGCACCTGGAAGGAGGCCCACCGCAGGATCATGAGCACCAGGTAGGCCACCAGCGGGCTCAGATCGAACATGCCGAACGGCGGCATGTGGCGCTGGATCGGGATGACCAGCCAGTCGGTGAGGGCATACACCGGGCGCAGCCAGCGCGTGTAGCGCAGCCCGCCGAGCCAGGAGGCGATCACGCGTACGAAGAGCGCCGCCATGAGAACCTGAAAGGTCCAGCTCACGACCTGCCTGAGGATGCCGACCGGCCCCGCCTGGGCCAAAGAGGCCAGGTTGAAGATCATCCCGACCAGCCAGCGGGTGATCTCGAGGAGTGCCAGTCCGCCGAGCAGCACGATGGCGAAGAGCCACCAGGGGGCGCTCTGCGGATTGCCGCCGGCGCCAAGGAGCTTGTGCTCGATCGGCCGGAGCAGGGGATCACTCGCGCCGCGCACGAACCGGGGCCAGGCACCGAATGGCTGGAGGTATCCGCGTGACACCGCCCAGTTGGTCACCGCCACGACACCGCTGAGGGCAGCAGCGCCAAAGACCACCATGCGCAGCCCGCCGAACAGCGTCTCGATCAACGGACCACCTCGAATCCCTGCGGACCGGACGGAGTGTCGCAGGAGACCGCGAAGCGTCCCTCGTTGAGGGCCGCCTGTTCGAGCGCGTCCTCGCCGGCGCTGCAACTCTGCACGGTGCGGCTTTCGCGCCGCCGGTACAGGACGGTGACGGTGAAGGTGCGGCCCTGGATGGCGAGGCGGCGGATGGTATTGGGGGTCAGGCTGTCGACGCCGAGCTGGCGGAGGGTCTTGGGGGGCTTCCCCTCGTGGGACGACCGGTAGTCGGCGATGCGGTCGATCAGCTCAAACATTTCAGTGGCAAGCTGCTGGGCATCGGCCGGAGCACCATTCACCGGGACTCCTTCGCTGACCGGTGGCTTTGGTGGCTCCTTCTTGCCGCAGCCTCCCACCATGACAATGGCGAGCAGGGTGGCGAACCACCGCGGGCTCACGGCAGCGAGAACTCGCGATTGAAGGCGACATCGAAGCTGAACGTCTTCGCGCGACTCCGGGTCTCGACCAGGTCGGCCAGCCGCCGCAGGCGGTCGGGAACGAGCATGATGCGCTCCTGCGCCTTGCGGCCCAGGTCGTTAAGGCCGGTCAGGCCCTCGATCTGCCAGTAGCGGATCTGCTCCTGCACGATGCGGAGATAGTCGCGCGGGCCGTAGATGCCGGCACGGCGGATCACGTCGGCGAAGTCGCGGAAGCCGGGCATCGACGCGCCGGGCATCTCGATGCCCGGCAGGATGTGTGACGCGGACTCGAGCGCCTCGTTCGGGTCGCGCTTGAGGATTTCCTCGAAGACCGACCGGTAGAACACGAAGTGCCGCGCCTCGTCCTGCGCCACCTCGGTAAGGATGGCCGCGAGGCCGGGCTCATACTCCCCCGCGACCCGACCGGTCTCGGCGTGGGAGTGCTGTGTCGCGCGCTCCTGCACGGTGGTGTAGGCGAAAACGCGATAGGGATCCCGGTCCCACGACGGATGGAAGCCGGCCCGGAGGTACTCGAACTGCATCTCCTCGAACTTGCGCTGGTCGAAGAGCTGGGTGTCGCGCGTGTAGTCGTGCAGAACCTGGCCGTGCCGGTCCTCCTCGGCGGTCCAGAGGTTGTTCCAGAGCCGCCAGTAGCTGTCATCCTCGAGATAGACGGCCAGCAGGCGATGGAAATGGGGCAGGCCCTCCTCGGTGAGCGTGTTGACGGCCAAGGCGGCCCGCACGGCGTCCGGAATGCCCTGCGCGCGCGCGCGAAGCTCCCGCAGGTGCGTCTCGCTGCAATTGCCCTCGGCGAGACCAAGCAGGTCGGACGGCATCCAGAGCACGCGCTTGCGCTCGTGCGTCGCCATCATTTCGCTTACCGTAGACTCGAGATCCTTCAGGACTTCGAACTTCGAGAAGAGTTCGCGCGCCTGGTCGGTGAGACTCATGTCACCTTCGAATAAGTATTGATACGGAGGTCACATCCCAGCGCGCAAATATAGCGGCTCACTCCGGCAGGCGCTTCTCCAGAAGGGTCCATGAGCCTTCGTTCATGTAGCGGGTGCGGCGCACGACGACGGTCCAGCCGAGTGCACCCAGCAATCCCTCTGCGCGATCGTCGTCGGTCCAGAACTCGGCCAGGTGCGCGCCCTCCGCGGTGACGCGCTCCTCGAACGCGGCGAGCAGCCGGTGGGCATGGCCCTGCTTCCGGTACGCTTCGGCCACGACCAAGTCGAGCAGATGCGCCACCCCTCCACGCACGTAGTAGCGGAGTCCGCCGATCCAGTCGCCGATGGCATCGGTCAGGCCGATGTATAGATCCTAGAACCCGGTGGGCAGGCCGGCCTCTTCCGCCTCACGTTCCAGCAGCTCCGTGAGCCACGCGGCAAAGTCCTCGTCCTGGTCCATCGTGCTGATCTTGACCTCGGGCATCGTCTTCCTCCCTGGGGTCGGCCTCCGAGAGGCCGGTGCGCTCGGAGGCAGCAACTCGGGTGCCACCTGCGCGCCCGCAGACTCGCCTGCCGTCAGTGCAGCCTAACTGCCGGCCTGTCCGCCGGTTGGTCTCTGGAATGTGCCGGGAGCCCAGTGGGCGAATGATACCCGGGTGGGACGCCGCCGTGCCGCGATATGGCGATCCAGCGGCTGGCGGCGCCAATCGCAAGTGACAGGGCGCCCTCAACCCAACCGTATATTCCGGCAGGCGCGCACCCGGCGCAACGTCCGGTTCCAGCTCGAGGCAAGGATGACATTCGCCACCCGGTATGACGCCGTGATCGTGGGTTGCGGGCACAACGGCCTGGTCGCCGCCGCCTATCTGGCCAATGCCGGCCAGTCGGTGCTCGTGCTGGAACGGAACGACTGGCTCGGCGGCGGCACCGCCTCACAGCGTGTCTTTCCGGACCACGACGCCTGGCTCTCGAGGTACGCCTGTCTCGTCAGCCTGCTCCCCCCGGTGATCCTCGACGAACTGGGTATTCAGTTCGAAACGCGGCGACGGTCCGTGGCTTCCTTCACGGCGTACGAGCGCGATGGCGCGCCCCGCGGACTCGTCATCTCCAATGTGGACGAATCGCGCTCGAAAGCCTCGATGCGGGAGCTCACCGGCGGTGACCGTGCGTGGGACGGGTACCAGGCGTTGTTGCGGCTCGAAGGCGCGATGGCGGCGCAGGCGTGGCCCAGCCTGCTGCAGCCCATCCGCACACGCCGCTACTGGGCCGACCGCTTCACGGCCACCGCGCTGGAGCGTGAGGCGTGGGAGAGCTTCGTGGAACGGCCGTTGGGTGAGGCCATCGAGCGCCATGTGCAGGACGACGTGCTGCGCGGGCTGCTCTTCACCGATGGCAAGATCGGTGTGTTCAGCAACGCGCACGACCCCTCACTGATCCAGAACCGCTGCTTTCTCTATCACGTCATCGGCCAGGGCACTGGCGAGTGGAAGGTGCCCGTCGGTGGCATGCGCACGCTGGTGGACGGCCTGATTCGCCGGGCGCAGGATGGCCACGCCAGGCTCGAGGCCAACAGCCCGGTTCTGGGAGTGCACGACCTGGGGAAGCGGCACGCCGTGGTGTTCGAACATGATGGTCATGAGCAGACCGTGGATGCGGATCGCGTGCTGGTGAATGCCGGTCCGCGCACCTTCGCGAAGCTGTTCGGGCGCGAGTACGCACCCATCGCGACCGACGAGGGCTCGGTGATGAAGGTGAACATGCTGCTGCGCCGCCTGCCCCGGCTGAGGGCGCCGGGCATTACGCCGGCGGACGCGTTTGCGGGATCGTTCCATGTGGACGAGGGCTATGCCGCCATGGAGACCAGCTATCGGCAGGCGGAGGCCGGCGGGTTGCCCGACCTGCCACCCTTCGAGACCTACTGTCATACGCTGACGGACGACTCGATCCTGTCGCCGGCGCTGCGGGCCGATGGGTACCAGACACTGACACTGTTCGGCCTCGATGCGCCCTATCGCGCGTTCACCAAGGACGGCGAGGACCGGAAGGCGGAAGTGCAGCGGCGCTACCTGGCGGCGCTCAACCGGATCACCGCCGAGCCGTTCGAGGATTGCCTCGCGCGCGACAGCAAGGGCGGGCTCTGCATCGAGATCAAGTCGCCTCAGGATCTCGAGAAGGAACTCGACCTCGATCTCGGCAACATCTTCCACAACTCACTGAGCTGGTTCTTCACCGATGATCTGGAAGAGGACGGCACCTGGGGCGTCGAGACCGACATGCGCGGCGTCTACCGCTGCGGGTCGTCGGCGCTGAGAGGCGGTGCGGTGAGCGGGGTGCCGGGGTTCCTGGTCGCACGAAGGATTTTCGAGGAAGAGCGCGTACTCGTCCCGGGTTGAGGCGAATTCCTGGCCGATCATGGGCCGGAATCCGCCCATCTCAGTGCCACCCGATCGCGACCGCGATCACGAGTACCACGCAGCCGAACGCCGCCAGGATCAGGCAGCGCGGCAACGCCCACTTGAACCAGTCGTCGAAGCGCACCCCGGCGATGGCCAGCAGCGCCAGCAGCGGCCCGTTGGTAGGAAACAGCAGGTCGAACGTCCCGTTGCCGAGCTGATAGGCCAGCACCGTCACCTGCCGCGACAGCCCGATGAGGTCGGACACCGGTGCCAGGATCGGCATGGTGAGGACCGCCTGTCCACTGGTGCTGGGCACGGGAATGTGGATCAGCGCCTGGGCGGCGAACATGCCGAGGGCGGCCAGCGCCACCGGCAGTCCCTCGAGCGGTGTGACGATGGCATGCACCAGGGAGTCCACGATGCGTCCCTGATCCAGCACCACGTAGATCCCCCGCGCAACGCCGATCAGGATCGCGCTGAACGTCATGTCCCGCGCCCCCGCGATCATGGCATCGGCGGTCCCCGAGAGGCCCAGGCCTCCGATGGCGCCTGACGCGAGTCCCATGATGAGGAACAGCGTCGCGAGGCGGTCGAAATCCCAGCCCCACTGCTGCGCCCCGATCACGAAGAACAGGAAGGTCAGCGCCACCACCACGAGTACGAGCTGGTGCCGCAGGGTCATTTCGGTGTTGCGTTCGTCCCCGGTCCCCGCGGCGGCGGGAGGGTTGGCGTGGCGGGCGGCGTAGCGGGTGATGCTCCACAGCCAGTACGCCGTCGCGATCGTCATGATGACCGTGCGAAACTGCCAGCCCGAGCCCACCGGTACCTGCGCCACCTTCTGCGCGATCGTCACCATGAATGGATCGACGGGCGAGAATGCCGCGGCAATGGTGGCCGTGCCGAGGCTCGTGGCCACTGCCATGACCGGCGGTAGGCCGAGGGAGGCGCAGATGAGCAGCATGAGCGGGGCGAAGGCCACCAGCTCCTCCGACATCTGCATCAGCGCGCCGCCGGCGGCGAAGGCCAGGCCGACGACGGGAATCACCAGCACGCCGCGACCTTGGAGTCGCCGGGCCAGCACATCGACCAGCCGGCGAAGCGCGCCGGTGCGATCTACCACCGTGAACGCGCCACCGGAGAGGAAGACCAGGAAGATGACGCTCGCGGCGTCGATCAGTCCCTTCGGCACCGCCACGAGCGCCTGGAAGACGCCGACCGGCGCTGCATCGACCCGGTGATAGGTGCCCGCCACGACGACGGCGCGGCCCGTCGCGGGATCGTCGCGGCGATCGTAGGCGCCGGCGGGGATCACCCAGGTAAGGGCTGCGGCAACGGCCACGCAGCCCAGCAGCAGGATGAACGGATGCGGAAACGCGAGGCGCCGCGTCACCTCAGAGCGTCTTGCACTCGGTCTTGTCGGGCGGGGTATTGCTGCAGGCGATCGACTCGTTCATGCCGCTCGTGATAGGGCCGCACGCCGTGGTCTGCGCCTGCTGGGTGGCATCGTGCTCGGAGGCCGCCGACGCCGTGGCAGTGCCGCTCCGCCCCTGGTAGGTGACGGTGACCGTGCAGGCGTACTTCTGTGACGTGAGCGTGCTGTAAAGGAGGAAGGCCCCGAGCGCGGCGAGGGCGGCGACGGTGACCATCGTGCTGCGTTTCACGAGAGCTCCGGAGGTCGAGTGTATTTTGGGCGTCGGGGTTCGCCGCGCGGTCAGCCGTCAGCTCGCCGCCTTCGGCAGGCCTGGGGTGTCCTGCGGTGCCTTGCCATCGGCGATCGGGAGCACCGCCGTGCGCCATCCGCTCTTGAACTGGACGGTCAGGAAGTAGGCCAGGGTGTCGGCCCTGATGTCCACCACGTCAGGCAACGCCTTCGCGAAGGCGACCGCCACGCCCATCTGCGCGGCAAAGTCGGGCACGCTGCTGCCGACATAGCCCTGCGCCAGGGCACGGCCGATAGCGATCTTCTGGGCCTGTTCCGGGCCATAGCTGGCGAACTGGTCGGCGCTCAGCATGCCTTTCTGGTCGGCCAGCTTGTCGTAGCGGTCATAGGTCGGGCAGCCGACCAGGGCGATGGCAGCGAGGCATCCGAGGAGACGGCGCATGAAGCAGTCCGGGTTCCGAGATTGGTGGCGGCACGTTCCGGGCGACGCCCGGGGCGGAGACAAGTATCGGCAACGATCCATTCCGGCGCAAACCGGGAGGTGGGCGCGGCTGGGGCTGCTGCTGGCGCTGGCGCCGCCGGTCTTTACGGCTCCGGCGTTCGCCCAGGCGCCGAGTGGGCCGCTCATTGTGTACAACGCGGGGAGCCTCGCCCGCCCATTCCGGGAACTGCTGGACAGCTTCCGGATCCGCCATCCCGGCGTGACGCCCGCCCAGGAGAACTCCGGCAGCCTGGAGGCGGCGCGCAAGCTGACCGAACTGGGCAAGATCCCCGATGTCATTGCGGTGGCCGATTACCGCGTCATCGACGACGTGCTGATGCCGAAGTACGCAACGTGGTACGCGAGCTTCGCGCGCAATGCCATGGTGCTCGCCTATACTGACCGGTCAATCGATGCCGCCACGATCGACACCACCAACTGGTGGCGGATCCTGCTCCAGCCCGGGGTGCGCGCCGGTCACTCCGACCCGGCGCTCGATCCGAACGGCTATCGCACCTTGATTGTCCTGCAGCTGGCGGAGCGCTACTACCGTCAGCCGGGCTTGGCACAGCGGCTCGACGCCGCGATGCCGCCCCGGTACCAGCGGCCGAAGGAGGCGGACCTGACGGCGCTGCTTCAGGCCGGCGAGCTGGACTACGCCTGGACCTATCGGTCGCTGGCGGAGACGAGCGGGCTCCGGTACGTGACGCTGCCGCGGGCGATCGACCTGAGTGATCCGGCGCTCGCCACCGAGTACGAGACGGCCAGGGTGCGCGTCCCGGGGGCCAGCCGGAGCGGCGGTGATTCCCTCACGCTTCGCGGTGAGCCGATTGTATACGCCCTGACCATTCCGGTCGGGGCGCCCCATCCGGCCCTGGCGGCCGCGTTCGTCCGCTTCGCGCTCTCGGCGGATGGACGGGCCATCCTGCGGAAGAACGGCTTCGTCGTCCTTCCCTCACCAATCGTCGTGGGGAGTCCGCCGGCCGGTCTCCTGACGATGTATACTCCCAGCCCATCTCCATCCCGGTCCCATCAATGAGTGGCATTCCGAACATCCCGTCCCCGCGGAACGAGCCGATTCTCTCCTATGCGCCGGGCTCGCCCGAGCGCGCCTCGCTCAAGGCTGAGCTGGCCCGCCTGTCGGGCGAGGTGGCCGACATCCCGGCCATCGTCGGCGGGAAGGAGATCCGCAGCGGCGACTTGCTCGACGTCACGTCGCCCCACAAGCACCGGCACGTCATCGCCGGCGCGCACCTCGCGACGGCCGACACGGTGCGGGCGGCCGCGAAGTCGGCGATCGAGTCGCAGCGAGACTGGGCGGCACTGCGGTTCGAGGATCGCGCGGCGGTGTTCCTGCGGGCCGCGGACATGCTCGCCACCACGCATCGCGCGCTGCTCAATGGCGCCACGATGCTGGGGCAGAGCAAGACCGCGTTCCAGGCGGAAATCGACAGCGCCTGCGAGTTGATCGATTTCTTCCGGTTCAACGTCGCCTACGCCGAGCGACTGTACCGCGAGCAGCCGGAGTCGTCGCCCGGGGTGTGGAACCGGATGGAACACCGCCCGCTCGAGGGTTTCGTCTATGCGGTGACACCGTTCAACTTCACGGCCATCGGCGGGAACCTGCCGGGCGCGCCGGTGCTAATGGGCAACACCGCCGTGTGGAAGCCGTCGCACACGGCACTGCTCAGCAACTACTACGTCTACCGCCTGCTCGAGACGGCGGGCCTGCCACCCGGCGTCATCAACTTCGTGCCCGCTGAACCGGTCATGTGCACCGCGACGCTGGTGGAGGAGCCGTACTTCGCCGGCATCCACTTCACCGGATCGACCGCAGTATTCCGGCAGATCTGGCACCAAGTCGCGAGCCGGCTCGACAAGTACGTCTCGTACCCGCGCATCGTGGGTGAGACCGGCGGCAAGGACTTCATCGTGGCGCACCAGAGCGCCGACCCCGCGGCGGTGGCGGTCGGACTGGTGCGAGGGGCGTACGAGTACCAGGGACAGAAGTGCAGCGCCGCGTCGCGCGCGTACATCCCCGACACGCTCTGGCCCGGGGTGCGCGACCGGGTGGTCGCGATGATCGTCGACATCCGGATGGGCGACGTGGCCGACTTCCGGAACTTCATGGGTGCCGTGATCGACCGGAAGGCGTTCGATCGCATCCGCGGCTACCTCGATGCGGCGAAGACGGCTCCTGGCGTGAAGGTCATCGCGGGTGGCGGGTGCGACGACACCGAGGGCTGGTTTGTCCAGCCCACGCTGGTCACCGCCGAGGACCCGAAGTACCGCCTGATGTGCGATGAGCTGTTCGGGCCGGTGATGACGGTGCACGTGTATCCGGCGGGGAAGTGGCGCGAGACGCTGAGCCTGGTCAACAGCACGAGCCCCTATGCGCTCACCGGGGCGGTGTTCGCTCGCGATCGGGCGGCGCTGGCCGAGGCGAGCCAGGTGCTGCGGAACGCGGCCGGCAACTTCTACCTGAACGACAAGCCCACCGGTGCCGTGGTGGGGCAGCAGCCATTCGGCGGCGGCCGCGCCAGCGGCACCAACGACAAGGCGGGGTCCATCCTCAACCTGGTGCGCTGGGTGTCGCCCCGCAGCATCAAGGAGACGCTCGTCTCGCCGACGGACTACCGCTATCCCTACATGGGGGCGGAGTAGCTTGGCACAGCAAGAGCGTGCGGAGGATCAGCGACAGCGTGAGGAGTGAGGCGTGAGGCGGTTCCCGGCCATTCTGATTGCGCTGCTGGCGCCGACCACTCCGCTCGTTGCGCAGGCTCAGTTGGGCTATTCCGCCACCCAGATGGCCTGTGTCCGCTTCCGCGAGAGCGTCCGCAGCGACCTCACCCTCCAGACCGCCGGCCGCACCGCATCGGCAAACTCCGGGCGCGAGAGCCATCTCAACATGGCCACTATCGCGCGACCCACCGCACCGCCATACCAGTTCGTCGCCTGGTTCGACTCCCTGCGCGTCTGGCGCAGCGCCGGCGGCAACCGGGTCGAGCCCGATGCATCCGGGGTGCTCGGCGGGCGCTACCGGGGCGAACTGCTACCCGACGGCAGCACGGTGACGCAGGTGGTTCCGTTCGTTCCGCAGGCGGTGCTCGAGGTGACCGAGCTGGCGGGCGTGCTCGACGACATGCTGCCCCGCCTGCCGCCACGGGTGCTGCAGAACGGCGAGGAGTGGCGAAGCGGCGATACCCTGGCCATCAGGCGAATGAGCGACAGCGCCAGCCTCCAGCGCTATCGCATCCAGCTTTCGCGCCAGGGCACTGTTCCGCCGCCCCCCGGTGACACGCTGACACCGACCTACACCCGCACGCTCAGCGATCGTGGTGTTGCGGCCTGGGACCCCGTGCGCGGGCCCATGCGCTACGACCATGCGATCACGGTCGAGGCCAGTGTGCCGGTGGGTGGGGCAATCCGCAGCCCCGCGCGATCACTGGTACAACAGCAGATCGTGCTCGAGCGCAGGCCCGACCCTCCACCCGATACCTGCCCGCCCTCGCTCTTCGCGGAGTACTAGCGGCCGGCCGGCTGTGGCTCGCTCGAGGGCTTCCGGTAGGTGAAGGGTGTGCTCGCGTTCGCGTCCGCCAGCGCCGTCGTCACGAGGTGATGATGCGGGCTCAAGGTGCAGATTGGGTCGGCCATCGCCCCGTCGCCAGTGAGTGCGAACGCCTGGCAGCGGCAACCGCCAAAGTCGACGCACTTCCGATCGCATGTGGAGCAAGGTTCCTTCATCCAGCTGTCGCCGCGATACGCCCCGAACAGCGGTGACTCCTGCCAGATCCACTCCAGCGAGTGCTCGCGCACGTTGGGGAACGTGATATTGGTGAAGTTCGTGGCGCCGTGGCAGGGCAGCGCCTTGCCGTCCGGCGTCACGACGATGTACACCTTGCCCCAGCCGCCGTAGCAGGCCTTGGGATATTCCTCGTAGTAGTCCGGCAGCACGAAGATGATCTGCATCTTGCCGCGATGGACC
>Ga0315287_10007551_pt1 | contig 10908 bp, 7 predicted proteins | sample YL17G11_0_MG_FD_205037 | JGI IMG/M metagenome (GOLD analysis project Ga0315287, IMG submission 205037) | Sediment microbial communities from Yellowstone Lake, YNP, Wyoming, USA - YL17G11_0 | ecosystem: Environmental > Aquatic > Freshwater > Lake > Sediment | place: USA: Wyoming | collected...
CGGCGGAGGCGCGCCGCGAGGCCGCCGCCGAGGAGGCCGAGTTCGCCGGCGTCGCCGCCCCCGCTGCCGTGGGAGGAGCCGACGCCGGGGTCGGAAGGGCCGCGCTCGGGGCCGCCAAGGCCGGGGCTCGGGCTGCGACGCCGGACCGGGATCGCTCCGCGAGCCCCCTCGCCAAAGGCGACGGCGACGAGGAGGACCAGGGAGACGAGGAGACTGCCGAGGCCGCCGCCGCGCGCGCCGCCGCGGCCGCTGCCGACGCCGCCGCCGCGCCGATGGAGGGCGCCCTCCGCCCCGTCGAGCGCTACGCGGTGCGCTTCATCGAGGATCACGCGCCGCCCGGCGCCACCGCGGCGGACGCGGCCGCGGCCGCCACCGCCGCCGCGGAGGCCGAGGCCGAGGCGGCCGCCAGGGCGGGCAAGGCGACCGCCGCGGCGATCACGACCGACAGGAAGGGCCAGCCCTCGACGACGATCGGCGCTGGCGACGGCGGCGACGGCTTGAACGCGACCTCTGCCTCGATCCCCGAGTGGGACGTCGCGGCGTTGGAGCGCGAGCGCAGGCGCGCCGAGGAGGAGGCCGACGCCGACCCCGAAGCCGCGCTCGCGGCGGCGTGGGACTCGGCGACCGCGGCGCGCGAGTACGCGGCGGCGCTGCGGGGCGCGCGTGCCCGGGCGAGGGAGGCCACAGCGGCCGCCGCGGCCGTCGCGGCGGCGGCGGAGGCCAGGGCCGCGAGGAGGGCGGCGGCGGCCAACGGCGGCGGCGGGGAGTTTTCGAGGCAGCGGGTGTCTGCCGCCGCCGCCGCGGCAGCGGCCGCGGCCGGGGCCGCTGTCGGGGCGGCCCTGGCCAACGGCGGAGGAGGAGGAGGTGGAGGAGGAGCAGGGGCGGCGAAGAGGAAGGGCGGCGTCGGGGCTGCTGCCCGCTCTTCTTCGCGCGCGTCGCCGTCGCCTGCCGCTTCGGCGCCCCTTCCCGCCGCCGCCGCCGCCGGGGCTGCGAGTGCGGGCCCCCCGGCCTCCTCGGCGCCTGCGGTGGAAGTCCTCGGAGCGGCCCCTGCTGCCGCCGCCACCGCCACGCCAGTGCCTCAGCAGCCCTGGCAGCAGCAGCAGCTCCTCTCGGCGCCGCCGCCGGCGACGGCGGTCGCCTTCCTTTCTCCCTCTGCTGCTCCTTCGGCAGCGGCGGCAGCGGCGTCGATCTTGCCCTCACTGGTCCCGCCGCTCCAGCAGCAGCAGCAGCAGCAGCAGCACATTCAGCAGCAGCACATGCCGCAGCAGCTCTCTCCCCACGCGTTCCTCGGAAGCGGCCCCCTACTTGCCTCCCCCATCCCCGTTCCTCCCTCCGCCCCTCCCCCTCCCGCCCCTATCGCTCCCATCGCTTCTCCCCCCTCTGCTTCTGCCTTCGTCGCGGCGGCCGTGGCGGCCGCCGCGGCCGCCGTCCCAGGAGGCATCATCCCTCCGGCGCCCCTGCCGGCCGCGAAGAAGTCGAGGTCGGGCAAGCGCAAGCCGACGCAGCCGGCGCAGATCGCCAAGGCGGCCGCGAGGGAGGCCGCGGGCCTCTTCGGGGGAGGAGGGGACTCCGCGGGCGGGACCCCCTCCGCGGCGACCGCCTCCGCGGCCAAGCGCGCCAGGAGGGCGAGCAGCCAGGGAGGGGTCGCAGGAGGAGGGAGCGCGCTCTCGGGCACGCCGACGGCGGCGGCCGATGCCTCTCAGAATCCGCAGCCCGCCGACCCGCGCCACGTGCCCTGGGAGCCCTCGGAGGACGCCGTGCTCGTCGCGGCGCTCTCGATCGAGGCGGCGGCTGCAGCAGCCGCCTCGGCGCAGCAGCAGCAGCAGCAGCTCGACCAGCCCGCGGCCTGGCGGCGGGCCGCGGCGCTGCTCGCGGCCGGCGCGGCGTCGGCCTCGGCCGGTGGCGTCGCCGTCGCCGCGGGCGTCGGCCGGCGCCGCTCGGCGCAGAGGTGCCGCGCCCGCTACGACCTCCTGCTCCGCGCGATGCGAGGGAGCGGCGGCGGCGATAGCTTTGGAGGCATTCCCTCCCCCCTTTCTGCCGCCCCCGTCCACCTCCCGCGCGGGATCGACGCCGACTTGCAGGCGCTGCGCTCGAGGCTGAGCAGGGCGGCGGCTCGCGACCCGGCCCTGGCGCCCGCGGCCGTCGCCGCGGCTGTCGCCGCCGCCGCTGCCGTCGCGCCCTCCGCCGCGCCAGTCCCCGGCTCCGCCGCCGCGACGAACGCCGCCCTGTCCGTGGCCGACCTCGAGTCCCTTCGCGCGGCGGGAGGCTCCGCAGTGTTTGACGTCGAGGTCCGCGGAGAAGAAGACCTCAGCGCCGCCGCCGACGACGACGACGACGGCGACGAGAGCCTGCGGCTGCTCCCGCCGCTCGCCCTCGCCGACGGCGAGCCCGCCGCGCTCGCGGTGGCGGTGCTGAACTCCGGCGGCAGCGTCGTCTCCGCGATCTCTCGCGCAGCGGCCTCTCGCGTCCCGCTTCTGCTGGCCTCGATGGCCTCTTCTGGGGGGGACATGAGCGTTCTGGGGGAGGTGCTGGTCTCTGCGCTGCGCGGGAACAACGGAGGAGGAGGTTAGCTCGTTGAGAGAGAGTCTGAACATGTTTCTTGTTTAAAAAAAAACGCACTTTTTTCCTTTCTTTGCTTCTTTTTCCCCATTTACACAAATGCAAATTCCAAACAAACAAAACTCAAACGCATCTTTCTTTCTCTCTCTGTGTCTAACTAACTCAGAAATGCGTGCGGGGACAAAAGACAAAAAGCGGGGAGGCAAGGGCTGAAGAAAACGGGAGAAAAGCTTAAACCCGAAAGGCGAAGCTTTCAAGCCTTTATTTTTTGCTATCAGGTGCCCTTGCGTCCCTGCAGCACGCCAGCGTGCGCGCGGCGCGATTCCATCTGTTTTTTTTGGGTTTCGGAAGGAGAGAGAGGGAGAGCGAGGAGGGAAGAGGGTTTTTAGTCCCGGGTGAGGAACGACGGGGTTTTCCATTCTCCTTTTTTATATTTTCTTCTATCTTTGATTCTTCTTCTCACCTGCTTATTCTGCATCCCGACTTCGACCACGGGGGGCTGCTTCGAGGCCAGCGGGGAGTGCTTGGACGCGGCCCCTTCTCCGTGCGCCTTGCGCACTTCGACTGAGTGAGCGCGGCAAAGGCCCTCGGAGGGAGCTCGCCCCTGCCGTGGACTCTCAGCTCCTCGCCGCCTCCTCCGAGGGCGATGCCGACGCCGACGCGATTGTTGTTGTTGTTGTTGTGCGCTGCGACGCGGCGGTCGTCGATGCGCTGCGCCGGGGCGCGGCCGGTCGCGGCCTCGACGTCGCCCTCGGTCTCCGCTGCTGCTTCGGCCGCTTCGGCCGGGGCGGCGGCCGGGGCGGCGGCGGCTGCCTCCGCGGGCTCGGGCGCGGTCTTGCCTTCCTCTTCGTCGACCATGTCGCGCTCGAGGTCTTCTTGGACGTCGAGCGGGGCGTCGGACTGTTGTTTTTTGTGCGTGAGGGGGGGTTGGGGGGGTGGGAAGACGAGGAGAAAGTGAGAAAGGCTTCGAGCGACGTCGTCGACAACGAGGCGAAAACAAAGAGACAGAGAGAGCAGAGAGTGCTACTGTTTCTCGCTCGCGCGCTCCCTCCTCCGCTTTCACCCGGGTTTCTCTCTCTTTCTCTCTCGAGGCTCTTCTCGCCATCACGAGCCGACGCTTGGGGTGTTACAGTAAAAGAGAAGAGAGTCTATAAAGGGAAGAAAAAAGAAAACGAGTTTTTTTTGCTTGCTTGAAAACGAAGTAAATAGTGAGAGACGGTTTGTTTCTTTTTTTTTCTTTTCTACACTTGAAACCTTTTGAAAGGGCCTCTCGGCTCAATTCTCTCTCTTTAACTTTTTGCGTCGAGCGTTTTTTCCTTTTACCCCACAAATAAGAAAAGGAAAAAAAAAGTCTCTTCCAACGCTGATGAAATATAACAAAATTCGAAAACAAAAAAAGGAGAAACAAAGCAAAGAAAGAGGAAAGAAAGAAAAACTTTATTCAACGGCCAGAGACCTTGTGGTACTCCTCGCCGTCGATCGTGATCGTGCCGGCGTTGGTCTGCTGGGGCGGCTGCTCGGTCGTCGCCTGCTGCGCGGCGTCGTCGAGCATCTTGCGCCCGCCGGCGCGGGCGGCGCGCGAGCCGCGGGTCGAGGCAGCGGCGCGGGCGGCGCCGGCCGAGGCGGCCGAGGCGCCGGCGTCGAGGGTCAGCGTCACGGGCTGGTAGAGGTCGCCCCCCATCTGGACGGCGGAGACGCCCGGGACGAAGGAGGAGTCCCCACCGGAGATGAAGGCCGGGTCGGCGCGGGCGAGGGAAGCGGCTGGTGGTATTGAGGTTTGTTTGTGTGTGCGTTTTTGGGTGCGAGGTGGTGAGAGAGAGGCAAACTGAAAAACGTTTTTCCTCGTCGGGCGCGACGAGCGAGAGCGTGGCGGCGCAAAAACTCCCAATTGCCCGCGAACTTTTCCCCCCAAAACGTTATCTTTGCCCGTTTCTTCCCGGAGGGCCCCTTAATAGGTCTTTTTCTGTCACTTGAGCAGAAAGAGCAAGAAAGTACTGCCTCGCAAGGGTGTGAAAGAGAGCGCGCGGAGATCTCTCTCTCCCTTCGCAGCGAAACAATGCTGAGTCAAAAAATTCAATGCGAATTGCGGCTAGCCGCATTCCGTCCTCGACCGGGGTCTCTCGCCCCCAACTCTCCCGCGTCGGGTTACTAACGCTTAATTTGGAGACCACTTGGGCGAGAGAAGGGAGAACAAATGGCAGCAGAGGTCGAACGGAGGCAGATTGCTGTTGGAGCAAAGAGCAAACGCGTGTAACTGCCTCCGACGACAAAAAACCCGACGCGGCCGGGCGACAGTCTCGAAGCTTTCACCCTCTCTTCTGCCCCGCGCCCGCGCTCGCAACCAAAAATGGGACCTCAGTCAAGAGACGAACTTACCAAAGGCCAGGAGAGCGAAGAGGACGGCGAAGAGGCGGGTCATTTTCGGTAGTTTAGGGGGAAGGGAGGTGATCGAGTTTTGGGAAGGTTGAAGGCTAATTGAAGGCTAGAGTGAGAAGTGTGAGCAAACGGGGTCGGCGAGATTTTTTTTTCTTTTTTTGGAACTCTCTCTCTCTCTTTCTGTCTCCCTTTAAGGTACGGCACGTGAACCTCTTTTCTGCCGCCGCCGTCGTCGTCGCCGCCTTTTGCTCGTCCGCTCAATCCTCTCCGGAGATTCAAGAACGAAGACAAAGTGATAAGATGAGAACGTGAGAAGGGAGAGAGGACGACATCTTTTTTGACTTCAAAGTTGGTTTGCGTTGCGTTTTTACAAACGAAATGAAAAAGGGGAGAAAAAAAAGGCCAAAGCGTGCGCGCGCTTCGCGACTTTTGATTGATTAGAAGGAGGGGCGTTGCTGTCTAGACGGGGAGGGGGGGTTCTTTTCTTCTGCGGCGCGCGCGCGCGCTGGGATCATTTCGTTCCGGGACGGGGTGGAAAGGGGTGCCTCTCTGGGAAAAAAGGAGAAGCTTCTTTTTTGAAAGGGGCCAAGGAGCGAGAGGGGGGAATCGAGTCCCTTGTTCTTTTGAATCCGCGCCTTTCCTCCTCTTCTAGGTGCTCAAAAGGAGCTCCTCTTTCTCTCTTTCTCTTCAGTTCTGCTCCCCGACGACCTCGACGGTCTCTGCGGTCTCGGCCTCGACGGGCGGGCTCACCTCGCTCGAGCGCCTCTTCTTGCCGCCGCCGCCGCCGCCCGAGGACTTGACCGGCGTCGCCGACTTTGTCCAGCTGCTGCCTCCGCTCTTGCGCCCGCCCCAGCCCGAGCTTCCTCCCGACGCCCAGCCGGTGATGTGCGGCTGCTCGATGTGGCCGTTGCCCCAGTCGACGGCCGAGACGCCGGGGACGTAGGCGGAGTCGCCTCCCGAGATGAACTCGGGGTCGGCCGAGACGGACGAGGAGGAGAAGAGCGCGACTGTTTTGTTTTTTGTTTTTGAGAAGAAGGAAAGCGGAGGTTGAGAAATAATAGAAGGCGTTGTTTGCTTGTCTTTTTTGTTGGTGACTTCGTGCTAGCTCGCGCTCTTAGAGGTCATTTTATAAGAACGTGGGAAGTTGAGGCTTGGTTGGCGCCGTCGAGAGGACAACGACAAGGGAGCGATCTGCTTCCCTTCAATGTGGTTCGGCTTAGATAGAGATATCGGCAGTTGAGACCTCTCTCAATTCGCACTCAATTTCTTCACGACGAGTGCGGCCTGGGCCTCGTCTCCTCTTTTCCTTTGCAAGCTTTCAGGCATCAAAAAAACACTCTGCTTCTCTGCTGAAAAAACAGGGTTTCAAAACTCACCGAGCGCGACGACAGCCAGGAAGAGGGCGAGGAAGGAGCGCATCTTTTTTATTTTTTTCGGTTTCAATCTGTGAAGCACTGAATCGGAGCGTTTGGTGACAGGGGAGGTTGAACGTGAGTTTTTTGGCTCGCTTATTTTGTGAGAGGTCTCGGGGGGAGGTCTTGGCGCAGCCCAGAATTGGAGCGGAGGAAAAAAGAGGCGAGGCGCGTTTACCTATAGAGCGTGGAAGAGAGAGGGAAGGTGATAGGAGGGAGTTGAGGTTTTGAGAAATAGTGAAGCAAGAGAGGAGAAAGAAAAGACTTTTTTCCAATTCTCTTTTCTTTTTCTTTTATCGTTTCCGGCGCCTCGAAGATTCCCTCCTCGCCAGCGAAGGGCGAGATGTCCCTGCTCGACAGCACCCCTCCATAATGGCCAACACAGGCGGCGCAGAGGAAGCAGGCGGGGAAAAAGAGGCGACGGCGAGAGAGGAGCGCGGAATCGACAACGCAGGCGCCGACGGCTGCCGCTCTTCTGCGCCCGCTGTCGCCTCCGTCGCCGCCGCGGCGGCCTCAGCCGCGGCCTCCGCCTCCGCCGGCGCCGTGCCCGCGGTCGCGCCTGCCGCCTCCTCTGCGACCCCAACGACCTCCCCCTCCTCCTTCCTCTCCTGGTGCCGCTCCAGTGGGATCCGGGTCCACCGCTCCCTCCGCTGCGCCGCCGTCGCCGTCGGCGGGAGGGGCGTCGTGAGCGTCGAATCGAGCGCCATAGAGGCCGGGACGGCGCTCGTGCGGGTCCCGCGGAAGTGGGTTTTCAGCCTCGGCGCGGCGCTCGCGGAGGGAGACGGCGCGTTCCGGGCAGCGGTAGAGGCGGAGGAGCAGCAGAGGCGAGCGGGGAGGAGCAGGAGCGCTTCTCCCTTGCTGCCTCCGGAGGCTCTGCTGGCGTGCTCCCTGCTGCTCGAGGCGTGGAAGGTCGCGCAGCGAGGGAGGGAGGCCGGGGCCGGGGAGGCGGGGGAGGGGGAGGGAGCCGCCCTCTCCTCGCCGCCGCCGCCCTCGAGGTGGGAGCGCTACCTCTCTTCGCTCCCGGGCTCCTACCCGCTGCCGATGATGCTCGAGAGAGACGCCGTCTCCGCGCTGTTCTTCGGGATCCCGGCGGCGGCGGCCGCGGCGGCGCGAGCCGGGGACGAGGCTGCGGGGGCCGTCGCGGAGGCCGCGGCGGCGCTCGTCGCCGCTGCCGCCTCGAGGGGCTGCAGCGAGGGGGGCGACGGCGGCGGCGCCGTCGCTTCCGCCGCTGCCGCCTCCGCTTTCTCGTTCGCCCGGGAGCGCTTCGCCTGGGCCAGGGCGACCGTGCGGTCCCGGGCGATGTTCCTGAGCGACGACGACGACAGGGCGAGCTCCGAAGGAGCCTCGGCGTCGGGGTCTCCGCTGCCGCTCCCGCCGTCGTTTGCATCGGCGGGCGCGCTGCTCCCCTTCGGCGACCTCTTCAACCACGCGCACGCCCCCGATCCCGAGGAGCCCGACACGGGAGGAAGCTGCGGAAGCTGCAACGGGTGGCACAGCGCCCCTGGAGTGTGCTGCCGCGAGAGCGAAGGAGGAGGGGGGAAAGAGGAGGGTGCTTTCGATGCTGCTGCTGCGGCGGAGGAGGAGGAGGCGGGGCCTCGTCCCGATTCTCCGCGTCCTCCTCCTTCCAACTCCTGGGGCGACGGCGCCTTTGACCGAGCCGCATCCGAATTCGTCGTCTCGGCCCGCAGGAGCTACGGTAAAGTTGCTGGAGAAGAAAAAGGAGGAGAAAATGGAGAAGGAGAAAAGGAGGGCGAACGAGGCGAAGAAGGAGCAAAAAGCAAAGAGGTCCAGATCTTCCTCACCTACTCTTCCGGGGGAGCCGACGCCGACAACCTCTCAACTTTTGTCAATTACGGCTTCGTCGACCCGGACAACCCGCATGACAGGGCGCCGCTGTCGCTGGAGGCCTGGAGGAGGGTCGCGGAGGCGAGCGCGAGAACGCTGCTGGAAGAGGCGAGGCGGCGAGGGAGGCGCGACACCGCCAACAACGACGCCTCTCCTCCCCTCGCTCTCCTCAGGTGGCGCGCCGAGGCCCTGAAGCTCCTCCTCCCCTCTTCTTCTCGGGAGCAAGAGCAGCAGCAGCAGCAGCAGCAGCCCCCTCTCCTCCTCCTGGAAGCCGACTCGTGGTGCCACTCTCTGAGCGGCGCCCCGGGGTGGAAGCTGCTCTCCGCGCTGCGCTGGGCCTTCCTTGCGACCGAGCCGCCGCCGCCGCGCTCGTCCTTTTCCTCGTCCTCCTCCGCTCGCTCTTCTCGTCTCTCCCCCCTCTCCTCGCGCCGCGCCGCGGTCGCCTCCGGCGGATCCCCCGGTCCCGCGGTCGATGCCGCGGCCTTCTCGGCCCTGGCCGCCGCCGCGCTCGCCGCGAGGGAGCTGGCGAGGCCCGGGGACGAGGAGCAAGAACGGATTCTGGGGAGAGCAGAGGATGAGGCGGCGCCGGCGGGCGCCGGCGGCGGCGGCAAAGAAGAAGAAGGGCCCGTTTTTTCTGTCTCCGATGGTATCCTCGCCGCGGCGTGCTGGAGGAGGGCCTGGGTCGCGGCGACGGAGCGGGTGGTGAAGCACGCGAGTCGAGTCGCGGAGGCTGCTGCTGCTGCCACGAGAGAGAAAACAATAAAATAGAAACAACAAACGAAAGGGGGGGAAAACTCTCTTTTACCGCCAGACTTTTTTTAAACTCTCTTACAAACACGCATTCCTAAAGAACGAGATCCGAAAGAGGAAGGGGAGAAAGGAGGAATGCTCTCCTCTCTCTCCTCTCTTCTTCACTCGATAGAAAATAAAAATCGAAGATGAACCTCTCTCTTTTTTTGTGTCTTTTTCTCTCTTGTCTCGGCGGGCGGAGGGGGTTTTCCTTTTTTTTTCTTTTTTCCTCGAGGGAAAAGGGCAGCCGGCGATAACAGCAAAACACACAAACCGGAAAGGCACAGAAGCGAAGGCCAAAGCGCAGCGACCAGAGTCGCGCGAATCAAGACCTCCACTCCCAGCCTTTTGAGCCCGCCTCGTGCATTTAAAACATGAAACCGCCGACCGCCCCTCTCTATTCTCCACACCTCTCTCTCTTATCCTCGCTCCTTTTTTCTTTTTTTCTTTGAACTCTTTTTTTCCTCTTCCCCAAAACACGATACTCTCTCTCTGCCCCTCTCTCTCTCTCTTTCTCCAGCCCAGCAGAAGCACACACGCAGAAGAATCACCGCACACACAAAAGAAGCTCTTTCTTTTTTTAACTCACCAAAGGGGACATTTATCAAAAATAATGAAGATGGGAGAAAATTCAATACTTTGAAGAAAATAAGGAAATTCCGAAACGAAAAAACGACACAGCACTCCTTATGCCGCCTCGTCCTCGAGCGCGTCGAGCTCGCTGTCGCTCGAAATCTCCTCCCCTCGGTCGCGGGGCGCCGTGGGCGCCTTCATGGCCGCCTTGAGCTCCTTGCGGGACCGCGTCTTCTTCTGGCCCTTGACCTTGATCACGTTGCCGAGCGCGTCGACCGTCTCCTCCTGCGCCTTCCACTCGAGCTTGGCCGCCTCGAGCGCGGCCGCCGGCTGGCCCGTCGCCGTCAGCTTCCCGGCCGCCACGGCCCACTTCTCGGGGCAGACGGCGTCGGCGAACTCGCGGTTGTGCGTGATGATGACGACACCGCCGCCAAAGTCCTTGATCGCCTCCGACAGCGCGCCGAGCGCCTCGCGGTCGAGGTAGTTGGTCGGCTCGTCGAGGATGAGCATGTGCGGCGACTGCCACATCGCGGCGGCGATCACGCACTTGACCTTCTGCCCGCCCGAGAGGCCGCGGATGTGGGAGTGGGTGCCGAACTCGGGGTCGATGCCTTTGGGGTTCGTTTTGGTTTGGGTTTTGCGAGAGGAAAAGAAGAGAGTGAGTATTTTTTCCTCGATCGGCAGTTTTTCGAACCTATGAAAAAAAAAGCGAACTCCAAAATCAAAACTAACTCACCGAGGTCAATCAGGTGCTTCTCGACCTGCGCCTGCGTCAGCGGCTTCGAGTGCATGCCCAGCCGCGCGGCCTCCTTGACGTCCACCTCGGTGATCAGCTTCGAGAAGCCGCGCTCCTCGAGCTTGTTGCGCGCCATCCAGGTCGTGTCGATCGGCGCGAAACCCCTCCAGCGGCACTCGTACTCGTAGCCGCGCTTGAGCTTGCGGCGGCCGACGAGCTCCTGGAGCACACGCTTGGTGCCGTCCTCCTGTTGTTGCGGGTGGGTGGGTGGGTGGGGAAGGAGGAAAGAAAGAAGAGGGAGGGGTGAGTTTTTTGTTCTTTTCACTTTGCTCTCTCTCTCCTCCTCCTCTTCTAAAGAAAACAAGCTTCTGTCTGCCTACCATCTTGAACGGCTCCTGCAGCGCCGCCTCCTCCTCCTCGCTCAGAATGCGGTCCACCTTGGTCAGGTTCTCGCGGTCCTCGCCAATGGCGTAACGCCACTGGATGTACTGGTTGGGCGTCTTCTCGAGGTGCCTGTTTTTTTTTTTTTGAAGATTTTTTATTTTATTTTTTCGGGTGAGTTTTTTCTTCGTTTCCAAACCTCTTCTTTTTTTCTCCCCTCTCTCTCGCGCGCGTGGC
>Ga0315287_10007552_pt1 | contig 10908 bp, 10 predicted proteins | sample YL17G11_0_MG_FD_205037 | JGI IMG/M metagenome (GOLD analysis project Ga0315287, IMG submission 205037) | Sediment microbial communities from Yellowstone Lake, YNP, Wyoming, USA - YL17G11_0 | ecosystem: Environmental > Aquatic > Freshwater > Lake > Sediment | place: USA: Wyoming | collected...
CGTATAGCAGCTAGCCTTCCTGCTCACGGAGATACGGCAAGTCTGCCAAACCAACTAATAAGAAAACATTCGGCACGAACAAAAAGGCTTGACTCTTACATAGCAGCGAAGTCGAGGAATCTGCTTTTTCCCTTCCCTTTCATTTGCTGCGGAACTCTTGACTGTGCAAACTTGGTGGCTCAGTTCGACCAGTCGTTCCCGCAGCATAGCCCAATCTGCTTTCCCCTTTCGCGCTTACTCCCTTCCATTGATGCCGCTCAGACTTGCTTCCAGGACCGTTCTGTTCGGCGCGAGGCTCCTGAGGAACAGCTCGCAGTCGCGGATGGGGTAGATCATCTTGTCCCAGCGGGAATCCGGCAGGCTCAAGGGGGCGCGCTCGGCGAGAATCCAGCGCGAAATCTCGTCAGCCATGTCCAGGGTCCGGTCCTCCGCCGGGGCTTCCACTCTGATCAGGCCGAAGTAGATGTCCTGGCCCGCGTTCGGCCTCATTCTGAGGTACCAGCTATATACGGGCGCCCTGTCTTCGCGGCCCAGCGGCTGGAAAATACCGCTGCGCTCGCCGGGCCGCAGTCCCAGAATCCCGCGCTGTTCATCCAACTGGAAATACTGCGTTTGGTGGCTCTTGACGAGGCCGATGATGTTGGGGTTTCGGTACTTCTCGTAGTCCCCGCCGAGCGTGCCGCCCAGCGAGCCGTCGACAACCAGCCACTGGTCCGCGCCATCGAACCCGGCAAGCCACTCCCGCACGAGTTCGGCCTCGATGCGTCCTCGCTGTTTGCTGATAGCCATCCGCGCGGCTTCCCGGAGGATCATTGGATGTTCCTCCAGCGGCCTGCCCTCGGTCTCGGTGTCGCGCAGTCGAATGCCCGCCCCACTAAGCAAGCCGGGGTCGATGAGCCTGTGCGGGAAGTAGAGAGCTTCTTCGAATTTGTGGCGGTAGCTCGACATGCGCTTGTCTTGCCCGCGCGCGCGAATCGCCGCGGACACATATCCGTAAGCCATCGGGACCATCGAGATATAGAGCGGGACGTGCATCCGCTCGATGCCATCCATGAAACAGGCCAACCGCCCGGCGCACTCTTCTCCTACGCTCACGCCTTCCATCGTGCCCCTGGGGTCCACCACCTTCGCCCTGCCCGCCTTGGGTATTGCATCCGCCAGCCTGGATTCCTCTTGGGTCCAGTTCTGGCCGGACACCACGTGGATATCCGGGTTGCGAACACCCCGCAGATGTTCGGCCAGCTTCTTTAGCAGTTCACTCATGGTGTCTGGAAATTTCCTCCACAGGTTCGGGCTTCGTCTTACGTAGAATGTACCACCCGGCGGGTCGGTTGTCAATGCGCTCGAATCCGGTCCGCTCATTGCAGTTTGTGTAGCAGGACTTGCATCAGCAGCGTTGATATCACAACTGGGTCGGTTTCCGGAGGGCAAAGAAATCCGCTGATCCACGATGACGGCAGGGCATGATATAATTCAGTCATTGAGAAGTATTGCGCTAAACATGACTGGCTGATTGGTATTGTGCAGGCGCTTGTTCCGAGTTCTGACAGAACCGAGTAAAGACGTGTTGGAGAAGACCGACTTATATACCCAAGAACTTCAGACCTTGCCTCAAGGGCATCTAGGCAAGATACTGGTAACGGGCGCCACCGGATACGTCGGCGGACGGCTGGTGCCTGAGCTGCTTGCTCGGGGATATGATGTACGGGTGATGGTGCGCGCCATTTCTCGCGAGCTTCAGGACAGGTGGCCCGAGGCCGAGGTCGTGGTCGGGGATGCCATGGATGAAGACAGCCTGATGTCGGCTTTGGAGGGCGTCCACACTGCATACTACTTGATCCACTCTCTACTGGGCGGCCACAAACGCTTTGAGCAAATGGATATCCAGGCGGCGGAAAACTTCAGAAAAGCATCGGATCGAAACGGAGTGAGTCGCATCATCTATCTCGGCGCTTTGGGCGATGTTGAGAGCGCACTCTCTAAGCACCTGCGCAGCAGGCAGGAGGTATGCAACGAGTTGATGCGCGGGAATGCGGCTGTTACCGCGCTAAGAGCGGCTGTCATCATAGGATCGGGAAGCGCTTCGTTCGAGGTGATGGAGCACTTGGTGCGCAGGCTGCCGGTGATTCTCCTGCCACCCTGGGCTGAGACTAAATGTCAGCCAATCGCTATTCGAAATGTCATCGCTTATCTCGTAGGTGTAATCGAGTCACCCACAACGGCAGGGCTCTCGTATGACATTGGCGGGCCCGACATTCTTAACTACCGTGAGATGCTACGAGCGTTCTCGGAGATTCTCGGTCTCAGACGGCTATTCATCCAAATGCCGGTTTATGGCCCCATAGTCTATTCTTACCTCGTCAGCCTTGTCACACCGGTAGCCCACTCCATCATCTTCAGTCTCTTTGAGAGCGCGGCCAATACGGTCGTTTGCCAGAATAACAATATACACGACATTGTCAGCATCAAACTGCTTCCCTATCGCGAGGCTGTCTTGCGGGCGTTATCACGGGAGGAACAGGACCGTATTCACACCAGATGGTCTGATGCCTATCCTCCAGCCCATGAATTAGCAATCAAACTCGATGAGATGGATAAGAGCAAGCTTTACACGAAGTCAGCCTCGCTCCTAACCGGGAAATCCGCTGCCTCACTCTTCGATTCACTCTGCTGTGTAGGCGGCAAGGAAGGTTGGTTTAACACAAACTGGCTTTGGAAGCTCAGAGGCGCGTTGGACAAGATACTGATGGGCGTGGGTAGTTCGCGCGGCCGGCGTCATTCGACTTTGCTTCAAATCAACGATGTAGTGGATTTCTGGCGTGTGGAGGATATCATCCATGATCAGCGACTACTTCTGCGCGCTGAAATGAAACTCCCTGGCTGGGCATGGCTGGAATTCTCCATTGACGCCAACGAGGACCTAACGAACACACTCTCGGTAAGGGCTTACTACCAGCCGTCCGGGTTTTGGGGCAAGGTCTATTGGTATTGTGTCTATCCGTTTCATGGCTTAATATTCCAAGACCTTATCGAGCAGATCGAACTGCGTTCTCAGGACTCGTAACATAACGGGGTGTCGGTCGCAACAATCTAGTTTTCTGCTGCGGGAACGGCTGTAGCCACAAGCTCACATATTCACACAGTCAAGAGTTGCCGCAGCCAGCCGCCCGGCGCCCTTCGGAGGTAAAACGCCGCCGCTTGTAGAACCTCATCTTGGGAATCAGGCTCAAATAGCGTAAATACCGAGGTGAAAAAATGAAGAACATGGTCTTTTGGACCTGCCTTGCGCTTGTCGCGATCGGCCCGGGGGCGCTTGCCGCCGGTCTCCTGAACGGCAACTTCGAAAACGGCGACAACGGCAAGGTTGCGAGCTGGACCGTCGACACCAACAACGCGGGAACCGCCGCCTGGGAGCCCAGCGGCGGGATCAAAGGCTCCCATTGTCTCGGCATCACGGTCGACAAGCCCATCAAGGGGGAGGGAGTCGTCTGGGAGCAGGATATCCAGCTCAAGCCCTACACGGCGTATCTCCTCAAAGGCTACATCAAGGGCGAGGACGTCAAACTTGGCACGGACGAAGGCGACGAAATGGGAGCGAGCATCGCGACCAGCATGTGGCTCTGCGACACCATCCGCCTGAGAAAGGGCCCCAAGGCCGTGGGGACATTCGGCTGGACGCGGTTTGTCATCGACTTCGCCACCGGTCCGGACGGCAAGGCGGCTGTCTTCTGCCGCTTTGGCCGCAACAACATGGTGGGCAAAGCCTACTTCGACGAACTCACGGTAATCGAAAACCCCGATGCCCAGCATTTCGAGAGCGATCAGTTCGTGCTCAACCTTTGGAAGGACGAGGTCGAGTGCGCCACCCGGGAAGGCGTCATCCAGCGCCTGAAGAATGCCGATCGACTATATCGGGCTTACAAGGACCTCACCGGTCACGAGCCCGGCCCCGAGAAGTGTTCGGCCTACGCGCCCAGACTGTGGGGGATCGAAGCGATGGGCTGGAGCGGCAATCCCCTGCTGTGGATAGCCGACCAGGCGTGGATGAAGCAGTATTGGAGACAGAAAGACTACTGCGCCGAGATCTTCCTGCACGAACTCGCCCACAACTTCGACGTCGATGGCGCCGGCTACGACATGCACTTCTCCGAGCTGATGTTCTACTACGCCTGCGAGCAGTGCAACTTCATCATAGGCGAGGATCAGGGCCCACACCAGGGCAAGGATGTTCGGGCTCGATGGAAGCTCAGAGGCGCGGAGGCCGGCGTGCCGGACCCCGCGTATGTCATTTACAGGCTCATCCCGTTCATCGATCAGGTCGGCTGGGAACCCGTCAAGAAGACCTACAGGTCCTATCTTAGCAAGCCCACCCCCGGCCTGCCCGACCCGGATCCCAAGGACCACGCCGACCGCTGGGGCCGCTTCAAGACATTCTTCGACCGCCTTTCATACTTCGCGGGCAAGGATGCCTGGTCGATCTTTACCGCGGATGAGATCGCCGACGTCAAGCGCTGTTTCACCGATCCGCGCACGCCTCCGACCCAAAGGCCCGTGGATGTGGCCTCGGACGTCAAGGAGTTCTGGCTCAGCGAACTAAAATGGGATTCCTCCAAGGTCGGCTATGGGCGGCCCTGCCGGAACTACAACGACGCCGGCTTTCCCCTGCGAAGCTATGAGCGCACCCACCGCTATGGCCTCGCCACTCACGCCCCGGCCAATACCACGTTCACCCTGGGCGGCAAGTGGAAATCGCTCGACGCCTATATTGGTCTCATCGCTCGTTCCAAAGGGTCCGTGATCTTCATCGTGAATGGCGACGGCAAGGAGCTCTACCGCTCGGATACCGTCACCGATAAGAAAGAGCGGCACATAACGGTGGACCTCACGGGGGTCAACAAGCTGGAACTCATAGTCGATGACGCCGGCGACGGCAGAACGTGGGACTGGGGCCTGTGGCTGAGCCCGAAGCTGATGAGGTAGAGGAGAGGGCGGAAGGCAGAAAGCAGAAGGCGAAAAGCCCGGAAGGCAATGTGCTATCCCTCCAGATAAAGGAATTCGAGTTATGGCCAAGAAATGGCGGACTGAGGCGGAAAAGCACGCGTTCTACTTGAGTAAAAGCGTGGACAAGGCGATCCGCGAGCACAATATGATAGAGGCGGGCGACCGGGTCCTGGTGGGGGTCTCGGGGGGCAAGGACAGCATGTCCCTATTGAGGCTGCTCGTATACAGGCTCGGGCAGTCGCCCGTCAAGTATGATCTGGTGGCAGCGCACGTGCGGGGCGATGCGAGGGGGGCGGATGTCGCGCTGTCTGATTCGTTCGTGAAATGGCTCGAAGGCGAGGGAGTGCCGTTCCACATTCGCGACATCATTCTGCCGCCCGACGAACCCCTGCCGATGAACTGCGAGCGATGCGGGCGCAACAGGCGGCATACGCTATTCGCGATAGCCGACCAATTCGGCTGCAACAAGGTCGCGCTCGGCCATCACCTGGAGGATTTCTCCCACACCGCGCTGATGAACCTCTTCGGGCACGGCCGGCTGGAGACGATGGCGTTTCGCAGGGATTACTTCGGCGGCAAGTTCAGCGTCATAAGGCCGCTTGCTTACATCAGGGAGAACGATCTGATCAGGTTCGCCAAAATCTGCGAGTTTCCCATAGTCCCGGCCCAGTGCCCGCTCGCCGGCGAGACGACCAGGCAATCGGCCAGGGAGATTTCCCGTCTTATTTCCAGGCGTTTCCGCCAGGCGAACGGAAATATCATCCGGGCGGCAGGCGAGGGGGTGGCGGATGATGAATGAGGGACTGGGCGGCAGGTAATGACCGAGCTTCGGACGGAGGTTCGAGTCTACTGGTAATATTACCAGTTCTCAGGTGCCTCACGCTCAGTCACCGCAAGCCTAAATCAAAAAGGCACTTGACATATCCACATTTGAGCATTATACTACCGCTGGTGCATCGAGAAACCAGTGAATTCCGGCGATTGCCCAGTATGACCTGGGAAAGCCGGAATGGCGGAAACACCGTCAAAGGCCTATGTCGTACACACGATATGCAAGAGCCCGAAGAGAGCTCGGCCTTATGATGAGCCACAAACACAACCACTACACGTATGAGGCTCCGTGAAGAGCCACAGGAAGGAAATGAAATGATTAGGGTTTTCGTTTGCGCAATGGTAGTGCTGCTCCTCGCGTCAAGCGCAGCTTGGACGGCACCGGTCACGTTGACCTTCGATGAGTATCTGAATATCCCCGTGAACGGGATGACCGTCAAGGGTGTCACGTTCGGCTTCACAGGCGGTGATGCCACGTACGGCACCGAGGCCGGCCCAGGCCCAGTCGCGGGATTCTTCAACCCGCCGGACCTCGAGGGCAGCACTAGTGGCACGCTGACAATGTCATTTGCCGACCCCACGACTAGCCTGAGTTTCTCCGGCTCCTTGAACAACGCCGAGATGATTTTCATCAGCCCAGCATTCTACCTGGCGCTATTCGGTCCCACGTCGCAACTGATCGGCAACTTCACGATGGATGTAGCGAGACAGCCAAATGATGGGCTTTACCCGGTGGGGCAATTCTCATATTCGGGCTCTCTGGTCAGCCGAGTCGTAGTAACATTCAATTCTGCGGTCGCCCCTCGATTCGCGATTGACAACCTGACGTATGACGGCGTCATCCCCGAACCCTCCACCGTCCTCGCCCTGCTGTGCGGGGTAGCTGGAATGGGCGGCCTTTTGTGGCGACGCAGGAAGTAGAACACTGCACACAAAGCGCTTCAAGGCTGAGGGGCTCGGGAGATCGATTGCCATGCCGCGGGAACGGCTGGTTATACCGAAACATTGAGTCTGTACGATCAGGAGTTCCCGCGGCGGATCACCTCTCAGCCATCGGAATGCCCGGAATCGGCAGAAACGCCGGCAGACGTTCGGGGTCCATGCCTCCTGAGTTCGTCGACCAGTCGCACGGCGGCTCGGCGCGTTGACGCCGGACCAGGGGGTATACTCTCCATGGGAGTGGTTAAGATGCACATGGAGATTAGTTCCTCTGCCCGGGCCAAAATGGAGCAGATACTAAACTACTTATATACTCGCTGCGATCTCGAGGAACTCATGCCGGATGAGCTTATCGACGCGCTGTTGAGCCTCGGCGTCGATCTGGTGTCCTCCGAGGATGACGAACTGAACGCGGCGCGGGACCGCCTCATCGAGTACTGCGGCAAAACGGTGGGCGTGCGACTCGACTACGAGGAGACGTTCCACGAGCAGACGGACTACCGCGGTTGAGCGGCGCTCCGAGCTACGCTCCCGACTCGTATTCCTGTTCCCTCAGCCGTGCCGCTCGTGCATCCGACGCGCAGCCGGCGCACAGGTATTCGTCCTGTTCGTAGTCTTCGGCGCGGATCTTGACCGGCGCCCCGCAGCACTCACAGCAGGGCCTGTTCTTTAGTCCGATCGGTCTGCCGGCGAATTCTTCTTCGGACAGTCGCTCCACTCACGTCACCTCCAACGGGCAAAGTAACCGCAGCCAATCCACTTGTCCATGTATACCCCAAGTTTGCCCATAGCGCAAGAGGGTGGAGAGAGTTTCTTGCGTGGCCATTGACGAAAACACACAGGCTCAGGTAATCTTCATGGAGCAGTGCAACACACACCGGGAGCAGGCAATGAAAGAGAAGTTCACCGATGGGCAGATAGCGGACCTCCTGCGCAAATCATACTTCGTCGTGGATGGGCTCTGGTTTGTGAAGACCGAGGAGACGCGCGGCTTCGACGAGGCGATGGAACTCGACGAGGCCGTCTGGAGCATTATGAGCAAAGTCCAGGCGCGCAAGGCCAGGCAGGCGCTCGGCATCACCGGCAATTCGCTCGATGACCTGGCAAAAGCGTTCCAGCTCAAGCTGGCGGCCGAAGGCCACGAGTATGATGTGAACGCCACGGATGAAGAAGTAGAGCTGACGATTCGCACCTGCCCGTGGTATGAGATCCTGAAATCCAGCGAACGGACGCACATCGCCGAGACTATCGCGGACAGAATATGCGCTCGCGAACTCAGCGGCTGGGTCAGTGAGTTTGGACCCGGAATCGAGTTTCGTATTATCGGGAGGCTGTGCGTCGAGTCCGACCGATGCGAAGTCTGCCGGGTGGTTTTCAGAAAGACTCGATAGCCGGCAAGTGCCAGCAATCAAAGCAGACTTCTGCTATAATAGAGCAAAGGTTCTAACCTCTAACTTCTGTTTTCGAGGGAGGCAAGGATATGGCCCCTGCACCGTGGTTCGGACTTAAAGGAAAAGCCGCGCGAAAGACTGCGAGGCAGAGCATCGATGCCCTGCCGGACGGCCTGTGGACCAAGTGCCCGAAGTGTAACGAGATACTTTTCAACAAGGAACTGGAGAAAAACCTCCGCGTATGCAATAAATGCGGATATCACTATAGACTCAGAGCGCAGGAGCGGATCGGGATAATCGTGGACGATGGCACGTTCGCGGAGATGGATACGGGCCTGACGCCCTCCAATCCGTTGGGATTCCCGGACTACGAGACCGCCATTAAGAAAGACCGCCTCAAGAGCGGCCTCAGCGACGCCGTGGTTACCGGCACCGGTGAGATCGGCGATCACAAGGTGGTTATTGGGGTGGCGGACTTCGCTTTCCGCGGGGGCAGCATGGGCGCGGTCGTCGGTGAGAAGGTCGTCCGAGCCATCGAGTATGCAATCAAGCACAAGTTACCCGTCATCATGTTCACGACGTCCGGTGGGGCCAGGATGCAGGAAGGGATATTGTCCCTGATGCAGATGGCGAAGACCGCCGCGGCCTGCGCGAAGCTGCACGATGCCGGGCTGCCATACATAGTCGTGTTCGCCGATCCGACGACGGCGGGCGTCCACGCGAGCTATGCTTCCATCGGCGATTTCATACTCGCCGAGCCGGGGGCGCTGGTGGGCTTCGCCGGGGCGCGCGTTGCCCAGCAGGCGGGCCTGATCCACAGGCCGGACAACTTTCAGACCTCCGAGTTCCAACTCGAACACGGCATGATCGACCGCATCGTGCCTCGCAGAGAACTGAAGTCGACTCTGATGAAGGTGCTGGACTTCTGCCGCACCAAGGAGGATAAGCCGGATGCCGCCTAGCGAATGGAACGTGCTGGACTTCGAGAAACCGATTATGGAACTCGATGCGCAGATAGCGGAGATCAGAAGACTGACAATAGAGCGCGGTGAGGATCGCTCCGCCGACATCGAGGTGTTGGAGCGCGACCGGGACCGGCTTCTTGGCGAGATATTTACCAACCTGACCACCTGGGACAGGGTGCTTCTAGCCAGACACCCCAAGAGGCCGTATACGCTGGATTATATGAGGGTGATGTTCGATGATTTCGTGGAACTTCACGGCGACAGGCTATTCGCGGACGACAACGCGATGATCGGCGGGATTGGGACGCTGGACGGCAGGCAGGTGATGTGGGTCGGCCAGCAAAAGGGCCGCGATCTCAAGGACCGCCAGTATCGCAATTTTGGCAGCGCGAAGCCGGAGGGCTATAGGAAAGCCATGAGGCTGATGCATCTCGCGGAGAAGTTTCACCGGCCCGTGGTCTGCCTCATCGACACTCCCGCCGCGGACTGCAGCGTCGGCGCGGAGGAACGAGGCATCAGCGAGGCTATCGCGCGCAACCTTATGGAGATGTCCACGCTCAAGACGCCGATCGTGGCGATGGTGCTGGGTGAAGGCGGCAGCGGCGGCGCATTGGGGATCGCTGTCGCCGATCGAGTCCTGATGCTGGAACACGCGATATATTCGGTCATTCCGCCGGAAAGTTGCGCGGCGATCCTGTGGCGCGATCCATCCAAGCACAAGGAGATGGCCGAGGCCCTGAAGATTGGCAGCAACGACGCGTTGAGGCTGGGAGTGGTCGACGAGGTGATCCCGGAACCGCCGGGTGGGGCGCACCGAAACGTGGATCTCGCGGCTCGAAGCGTCAAGGCGGCGCTGATCAAGCATATCGATCAACTGAGCAAATTGAGCGCGCACAAACTGATCGAGCAGCGCTACCGGAAGTTCAGAAACATGGGCGTTTATGAGGAACGCGCGGTTGTCGAGAGCGAGCCGAGCGAGCAGTAAGCGGCGCCGAATAGTATTTGGATTTCGACAGGCCGGGGAGTTGCTCCCGGCCTTTCTGCGCATGAGTATTGTCGGCAGTTGGAACAGTTGGGCTGGGTTTGTCGTCTGAAAAATGATACCGGTACCGCCTGCCGGAGGAGTGAGCTAAGAGATGGCAAGTATTAATCTGCAAAGCCTGCTCCGCGAGCCGAGAAATCGGCAGACGAACCCGATGGTATTCGCTCAGGCAATCTCCAGAATCTCCGAGGTTCGGAACAAGAGAGAGAAGGAATTGCGGCAGCCACCGGTGGATAGGCCCAAACAAGCCTGACGCAGGCGAGACACCTAACTGAAAGGAGAGGATGGAGCAGATCCTCTCCTTTTTTCTCCAGTCCAAAGGGCAAACGGAATCCTCTAAGCTACCAGGGGTCCACCAGCGTAGCGAAGAACGCGATGACGCGGAGGATGATATTCCCAGGAGACGGCCTGCATGATCTCCTCTTTCCTTGCCGCGCACTCGGCAGGGCCGAGATCAAGGACGATGTTCTCGATGTCGTGCGGACCGATGCGCCAATGACCGCACACTGCTCCTCGGAAGTCTCCATCGATCAGCAAGTACTGCAACACCTCCAACCCGGCGAAACGGCGCTTGAGCTCGCTCGTGCCGGCGCGCACGAGAGGATCGGCTTTGTGCAGCATGAAGACCGAACGGGGCGGTTCGCTGCAATCGAGAGACGCATCTTCCGTACGCATCCACCCATCCCCTAAGCCATCGATCCTGCGAGCGGCGATCGTTCCATCCGCTTCCATGGACCGC
>Ga0315287_10007553_pt1 | contig 10906 bp, 14 predicted proteins | sample YL17G11_0_MG_FD_205037 | JGI IMG/M metagenome (GOLD analysis project Ga0315287, IMG submission 205037) | Sediment microbial communities from Yellowstone Lake, YNP, Wyoming, USA - YL17G11_0 | ecosystem: Environmental > Aquatic > Freshwater > Lake > Sediment | place: USA: Wyoming | collected...
GCGGAGGACGTGCCGCCCGCCGCGGCGAGCGTGCGTGCGGCGGTGGCGGCCTCGAGCGACAGGCGCGTCGGCAGCCCGTCGCCCCCGAGCTCGGCGACGGCCCAGACCGCGCCGCTCATCGAACCGCCCTCCGCTCCACGAGGAAGTCGACGATCTCCCGCGCGGCCACGTGGGGCGCCTCCCGGACGAAGCGAACCGCCGCCCGCGCGGCGGGTGGCCGCTGGGCCACGACGACCGTGGTTGCCGACCCGCCGCCGACCGCGGCGCCGTCGAGACCCAGGTCCGCCAGGGTGCGCACAGCCATCTCCTTGGCCCGGGCTCCCATGATCCCCTTGAGCGTGGGGTAGCGTGGCTCGCCGAGGAGCTGGGTGCCGACCACGAGGACGGGCAGGGTCGCTTCGACCGTCTCCTCGCCCGTCCCGACGATCCGCCGGACGTGGATGGCACCCTCGCCCGCCGCGTCGATCGCCGCCGCGCCCGAGATGAGCGGAAGGTCGAGGAGCGCGGCGATCCCGGCCCCCACGACACCGCCCCCGCCGTCCGCGCTGTCGGCGCCGGCGAGGACCAGGTCGAACTCGATCGTGCGCAGGACGGCGGCCAGGACCTGCATCGTCGAGAGCGCGCACGAGCCGGCCAGGAGGTCGTCGCTGACGAGGACCGCGCGCGCGGCGCCCATGGCGAGGCCCTTGCGCAGCGCGTCGCGCGCCTCCGCCGGGGCCATCGCGACGAGCGTCACGTCACCACCGTGGGCATCGACCAGGCGGAGCGCCGCCTCGAGCGTGTACTCGTCGCTGCCGTTGAGCACCGGGGGCGCGGCCGAGCGGTCCAGCCGGCCGTCGGGACGCAGCCGCTCCTGCCCGGTTGCGTCGGGGACGGGCTTGACGAGCACGACGATCCGCATGGGCACGCTGCCTCCCACTGGCGCCGGCGGGCACCGCGCGCCGCCCCGGCGGTGCCGAGTGTACACACCGGATGCGCGCCGGAAGCGGCCGCCGCGCCCGCCGGGCACCCGGAGAGGGCGCGACGGGCGCAGTGGGGCAACGGTGCCCTACTGCAGGATCGGCAGCTCCCGCCCGGGCCGCCGGGCGCCCGGACTCGGGCCCGCCACCGCCACCGGCGCGAGGATCTCGGCGAGGTCGAGCGTGGTGACGCCGGCCTCGTTCGCCGGGTCCGCCGCCAGGCCGTCGCCCAGCATGGTCAGGCAGAACGGGCAGCCGACGGCCACGGCCGCGGCCCCCGTCGCGAGCGCCTGGCGAGCCCGTTCGGCGTTGATCCGCGTCCCGCGGCTCTCCTCCATCCACATCCGGCCGCCGCCGGCGCCGCAGCAGAACGACTGCCGGCCGTGGCGCTCCATCTCCGCGAGCTCCAGCCCCGGAACCGCGCCGAGCACGTCGCGCGGGGCCGCGATGACCCCGTTGTAGCGGGCGAGGTAGCAGGCGTCGTGGAAGGTGATCCGCCGCGCCGCCGCGCCCTCGGGCCCTGCCAGCGTCGCCAGTCGCCCGTCCGCGAGCAGCTGCGCGAGGAAGGCCGAGTGATGGACCGCCTCGAACGTGCCGCCCAGCTGGGGGTACTCGTTGGCGATCGTGTTGAAACAGTGCGGGCAGGCCGTCACGATCACCGGCGGGCCGTAGCGCCGCAGCGTCTCCACGTTCTGGGCGGCGAGGAGCTGGAAGACGTATTCGTTGCCCATCCGCCGCGCCGGATCGCCGGTGCAGGCCTCCTCCTGGCCCAGGACGGCGAAGCGGACGCCGGCCGCGTGGAGGCAGGTCGCGAAGGCCCGCGCCACGCGCCGGTTGCGCTCGTCGAAGGCGGCCGCGCAGCCGACCCAGTAGAGGACCTCCAGGCTGTCGAGCTCGCCGGCGGCCGCGATCGCGGCCGCGGTCGGCACCTCGAATGGAAGACCCTTCGCCCAGTCGAGGCGGGCGCTCTTCGGCTGCCCCCAGGGGTTCTGGGCGGACTCCATGGCCCGGAAGGCGGGCGTCAGCTCGGCAGGGAAGCGGCTCTCCTCGAGGACCAGGTTGCGCCGGATACCGACGATCTTGTCCACGTGCTCGATCAGGACCGGGCAGGCCTCCACGCACGCCCCGCAGGTCACGCAGTCCCAGGCGGCATCCTCGGAGATCGCGCCGGGGACCAGGGGGATCGCCATCGTCGCCGGGGCCAGGCGGTCGTCGAGCGCCCCGCCGCGGGCCCGCACGTCGGGCGAGTTCGGGATCACCGGCAGCCCGCGCTCCGCCGCGTCGGCGAGGTGGCGGATCCCCATGACCAGCTCCTTGGGGTTGAGCGGCTTGCCCGTGAAGTGCGCCGGGCAGGCGTCCTGGCAGCGGCCGCACTCCGTGCAGGTGAACCCGTCGAGGACATCCTTCCAGGCCAGGTCGGCCAGGGTCCGCAGGCCGTACGTAGTGTCCTCGGCCTCGAGATCCATCGCCGGGAGCGCGCCGCGCGGCTCCAGCTTGCGCAGGTACACGTTGAAGAAGCTGGTCACGACGTGGAGGTGCTTCGTCGTGGGGAGCCAGACCAGGAAGACCGCCACGAGGGCGACGTGCGCCCACCAGTGGAGCGCAAACAGGGCCTCGAGGAGGCCCGGGTCGACCCCGGCGAGCGCCGCCCCGGCCGCGTTCGTGAGCACCGCCCCGGGGAGCGGTCCATAGAGCGCGGCCTCGTACGTGAGCGCCCCGAGCTGGGCCGCCACGATCCCGCCGATCAGCAGGAGGATGGCGATCCCCGAGCGGCTCAGGGTCAGGCGCGCAGGCCGGACGACCAGGCGCCGGACCAGGGCGTAGGCGACGGCGCCGAGAGCCGCGACCGCCGCTACGTTGCCGCAGAAGAGGACCGCCGCCCAGATCGCCCCGTCGAGGGGGGCGCCCAGAAGCGCCTCCACGAGGCCGCCGGTGACGGCGCTGGCCATGCCGACCGAGAGGAAGACGAACGCCGCGAAGATCGCGTAGTGCATGACGCCGGCCCGGGCGTCGCGGAACATCCGGGTCTGAACCAGGGCGTAGCGCAGGAGGGCAGCGGTGCGGCGCGGGACGTCGGCGAAGGGGCGAGCCGGGCGGACGGCCCCGAAGACGCGCAGGTGGCGCGCCATGAGCAGCGCGAAGACGGCGAGCGCGCCGTAGAAGAGCGGGAACACGAGCGGATACCATGGGACGCGGGCGAGCGACTCGGTCACGGGTCAGGCCTTCGTGGTGGGCCAGCCGGCGTGATCGAAGGGGCCGCCCAGCGTCTCGAGGGCGTGGCCGAGGACGGGCTCGATCGAGGCGAGGGACTCCATCGCTCCCCGGGGGCTCCCCGGCAGGTTGACGATCAGGGTCCGCCCGCGCACCCCGACGACGGCCCGGGAGAGGATCGCCATGGGCGTCGCGGCACGGCCGTCGGCGCGCATCGCCTCGGCGAAGCCCGGGACCTCGTAGTCGATGACCGCGAGGGTCGCCTGGGGCGTCACGTCGCGCGGCGTCAGGCCGGTGCCGCCGGCGGTCACGACGAGAGGATGGCGGGCGGCGGCGGCGACGAGGGCGGGCTCGATCAGGGAGCGCTCGTCGGGGACAACGGCCCGCTCGACGTCGAACCCGATCTCGGCCAGCCGCGCCGCCAGTGCCGCGCCGGTCGCGTCGGCCCGGTCCCCGGCGGCCCCGCGATCCGAGACGGTCAGGACGTACGCGGTCCGCCGCCCCGCCACGCGCTCAGCCCCCGGGCCGCTTGGCCGGGCGCCGGATTCCCCCGGCGCGGGCCGGCCCGCGGACGGCCCGCGGCTTCGCGACGCGTGGTGCGACCGTCTCTGCCGGCTCCGTCGGACGGTGCCACTCGCCGGAGGCCCCGCCGCTCTTGGACACCAGGCGGATCGACCGGATCTCGACGCCCCGTTCGACGCCCTTGACCATGTCGTAGAGGGCGAGGGCCGCCACGCTCGCGGCCGTCAGCGCCTCCATCTCGACGCCGGTGGGTGCCATCGTGGCCGCCTCCGCGTGAATCCGGAAGGCGGAGGCACCGCGATCGGGCGTCACCCGGACGACGACGTCGGTGAGCGGCAGGGGGTGGCAGAGGGGGATCAGCTCGGACGTGCGCTTCGCTCCCATCACACCGGCAAGCTCGGCGACGGTCAGCACGTCACCCTTGGGGCCGCCGCCGTCGATGACCAGCGTGAGCGTCTCCTGGGAGCAGGCGACCTCCGCCTCCGCCACGGCGCGACGCGCAGTCGGGGCCTTGCCCGAGACGTCCACCATCCGCGGGCGGCCGCGGCGATCGACGTGGGTCAGGCGGCGGCGCTCCGTGCGGGGTTGCGAACGGTCATCCATGGTTCCTCCGGGGCGTCGCGGCGGGTCGCTGGGGCCGGTCACGGGCGGTCGAGCCGGCTTGGCTCGGCCGGCGCCCCGGCCGGAAGCGCCGTAACCGATTCTGGCACGACGGCGAGGGCGTCGGCGGCCTCGACGCCGAGGATGCCGACCAGCGCACCGTCGACGGGCACGAGATCCCGGATCACCTGCGACTCCCGCGTTCGGCGGCCGCGGCGGCTCGCTCGTGGACCGTGCGTCCCACCGCCAGCCGGGTGAGGATGCCCGCCAGGCGCCCCTCGCGAACGACCGGCAGCCCCGGTGCGGAGGAGGCGCCGAGGCGATCCGCGGCGGGCCCGAGCGCCTCGCCGGGATCCAGCTCCGGCAGCCCATCCGACGCCACCATGGCTTCGACGGCGTGCACCGCGGCCCACCGCTGGCGAGGCACGCGGCCGATCTCCCGCGGCCCCACGAGCCCGAGCAGCTCGTCACCGCGCATGACCCGGGCGACGGTCGCCTCGTCGGCGTACTCGAGGGCGGGCGCGAACGTGTCGAGCGTCGCCTGGGGCATGACGACGAACGGCACCGTCTCCATCACTTCGCCGACGGTCAGGCCGTCGATGAGTCGCTCCAGCCTGTGCCGCCGCCGCCGCGCCCGGAATGCGCTATGGACGAACCAGCCCAGCATGAGCAGGGCGAGGCCGCCGAGGGCGTCGCCCATGACGATGAGCACGAGGCCGCCGGCGAGCAGCGCGGGCGGGAGCGCCAGGGTCCCCAGCCGGCGGAGGCGCGGGTCCACGTCAGCGCTCGGCGGGCGCCGGCGCCGGGTCCTGCCCGGCCGGTGCGCGCCCGGTACGCGCCCGCGGCCGTACGACCGCCCAGACGCCGACCGTCAGGGCGAGGCCGACGACCGCGATCGCGACCGACGTCTCGGTCCAGAACTGGTACGGGAAGAGCTGGACGAGGCGATCGGTGGCCGGGTCGAAGGTCCACGTGCCCGCGGAGAAGAGGAGCTGGTGGAAGAGCGTGAAGGCAGTGTCGAAGAACAGGAGGAAGGCCCCTCCGACGGCGACGGCGCCCACCGCCAGGCCGCCGGCGCCGAGCGCCACCGCGCGCCGGAACCACGCCGATCCCCGTGACACGACCCCGACGACGAGGAGCCCCGCAAGCGCGGCCAGCACGAGGGCATAGAAGACCAGGACGACGCCCCGCACGTCGGCCATGTGCGAGCGTTCGCGCTCGTCGAAGACCGGCCCGCCGGCGACCTCCTGGACGAAGGTCCCCGGGCCGAACCAGACCTCCAGGACGATGTCGCGGGTCACCGTGTCGACCTGCTCGGGCGTCCAGCCGGTGAATGCGGCGGCGTTCGCGCGGCCCTGGGCGAACGAGACCCAGGCCGGGTTGAAGAAGAGGGCGACTGACGCCCCGGTGATGACGAGCGCGGTCGCGACCGCGACCGCCAGCACCGCGAGGCGGCGTCCGAGCCCGGTTCGGCCCTCCGCTCCCGTGGCGCTCACTCGTCCTCGAGCGTCCGGGCCTGCTCCCACCACGTCTCGATCACCAGGTCGCTCGGCGGCTCGACCTGGAGCCGCACCGCGGCGCGCGCCAGCGCGGCTCGGAAGGTGCCGAGGTCGACGGCCAGCAGGGAGCCAAGGCCCTCGAAGCCCGCATAGCGGACGAGATCGTGATCGGCGGCCCCGAAGCTCGCCAGGTTGAGCATCAATGCCTCGTCGCGCCAGGCCAGCACGTCGTTCGGCGACGCCTGCACCTGGTCCGCGAGCGCCTGGCGACGGGCGCCCGTTTCCGAGACCTCCAGGAGCAGGCCCGTCGTGAAGATCCCCTGGTGCGACAGGCGCTGGAGATGGATCGGCTCGATCCGCGTGAGCTCGGTGATGGGCGGCACGGTCGCGGGCTCCTCCTCCGGGATCTGGCGGCCGCCATTGTACGGTCCGGCGCGATCAGGCGACCCGGGCGACCACGCCCCGGATCAGGCGTCGAGCGCCCGCGCCTCCCGGCGCAGCAGGTCCCAGGCCCGGTCGACATGCCGCCCCTCGGTCCGCAGGTTGCCGATCGACACGCGGATGGCGAAGCGGTCGTGCAGCCGCGTGTGCGACAGGAAGACCTCGCCGGTGGCGTTGACCGCCGCCATCAGCCGCTCGTTCGCCGCGTCGAGGCGCGCCCGGACAGCGGGCTCCTCCTCCCGTCCGCGCAGGGCGGCCGGCCGCCAGCGCAGGCAGACCGTGGAGAACGGAACCGACGCGAGCCGTTCGAAGTCGGGCTCCGCGTCGACCCTGGACGCCAGCTCCTCGGCGAGGCGACAGTGCTCCTCGATCCGGCGCCGGAGGCCTTCGAGGCCGAAGTAGCGGAGGAGCATCCAGAGCTTGAGGGCGCGCATCCGCCGCCCGAGCTGCGGCTGGTACTCCGCGAAGTCATGCACGGGGCGCTCGTGATCGAGCGTCCGCAGGTACTCCGGGACCAGGCTGAACGCGGTGCGAACGGTCTCCATCCGGCGGCTCAGGAGGAGGGACGCGTCGAGCGGGGTGAAGAGCCACTTGTGGGGGTTCACGACCAGCGAATCCGCACGCTCCCAGCCCGCGAACGGGCCGCGGCGCGCGGGCACGAGGGCGACGGCGCCCGCGTAGGCAGCATCGACGTGCAGCCAGACCCCTTCCCGGGCTGCAACCTCGGCGATCGCGGCCACGGGGTCCGCCGACGTCGAGGAGGTCGTCCCGATCGTGGCGACGATGGCGACCGGGACGCTGCCGGCCGCGCGATCCGCGGCGATCGCCGCCGCGAGCAGGTCGACGCGCATCCGGTAGTCGGCGTCGACGGGGATGCGTCGCAGCGACGCCCGCCCCAGGCCGAGGGTCATGCAGGCCTTCTCGATGCTGCTGTGCGCCTCCGCCGAGGCGTACAGCACGGGCGTCCCGGCGCGCACCCGGGCCGCCAGCCCCTCGGCCGTGGCCCGCAGCCCGGCCGCCTCGCGGGCGGCCGCGAGGGCGATCAACGTCGACGTGGACGCCGTGTCGGTGAGGAGCCCGTCGAAGCCTTCCGGGAGCCCGAGGGCCGAGCGGAGCCAGCCCACCACCACCTGCTCCAGCTCGGTTCCGATGGGCGACGTACGCCACAGCATCACGTTCTGGCCGAGGGTGGCCGTCCACATCTCGCCGAGGATTCCCGGCGCCGACGCAGTGGTCGCGAAGTAGGCCAGAAAGCCGGGGTGCTGCCAGTGGGTGGCGTTGGGCACGACCAGGCGATCGAGGTCCTCCAGGATCGTCCCCAGGGGCTCAGGCGCCTCGGGGGCCGAGGCCGGGAACGCCGGCCCCAGGGAGCCGGGCTCGATCGCGGGCAGGACCCGACGACCCTCGACCGTGGCCAGGTAGTCCGCCATCGCGTCGACGACCGCGTGGGCCGCAGACCGGAAACGCTCCGGGTCCATGTCGCCCAGGCCATGGACCTGCGCGGCGTCGAGGATCGCGAAGTCATCCGGATACGGGCCATCCCGGAGGCCCTCGGGCGCTTCGTCGGTCATTCGTTGAGTCTACGGCGAGCGGCGCGCCAAGAGCGGCCTGTCCGCGGTACCGGCCCTTGGGGACGTCCGGCTCTTGTCCGCGGGGATCGCCGGGGAGATGATGCGATCGACCGGCGGAGCGTCCGGTCGGAGGTCATCGATGCTCGTCGCCAGCTGGCATCCGATCCCCTGCCCTCCCGGGGCGCGCATGGCATTCGGCGCGCACCTTCATGGACGGGATGCCCACGTGCTCGTCCTCGAGGGTTCGCACGCCTGGCACTGGCGGGTCGTGTCGCCGGGGGGCCACGTCCTCGCGGAGGGCGACGCCCCAGACCGCGACGCCGCGGAGCAGTCCGCCGAGGACGAAGCCTGCGCGGTCCACCCGCCCACCCCGCACCTGATGGACGAGATGCTCTCCTGACGTTCGGGTTGGCATGCAGCGCCGCCGCGCGGGGCGGCGACGGACGCGAGCTCCTGTCCTGCGTGTCCGCCTCCGCGTCGGCGGTCCGCGGCCCGCCGCGGTGCGCCGACCCGGGATCGCAGACGCAACCCCGGGTCGACCGTCATCCGGTTGTCGGTCAGCTTGCCGGAGCTGCCGCGGCCACGGCCTCGAGGGCCTCGTCGGTCACGTCGTGGGCTTCCACCGTCCCGCCGAGCTCGGCGAGCTTGCCGGAGATCGCGCCGGCCTCCTCGGCCGTCGCCAGGACGCCGACGGCGGCCTTGCCACCGGTGAGCTCAGCGCCGATGCGCTCGCGATCTTCCACGGTGAGCCCCAGGCCCTTGTGGTGGAAGTGACCGAGGATCCCGCCGCCGACGACGCCGGCCAGCAGCGTTGGGGGCGCCACGACGGCCAGGACGAGGCCGATGCCGGCGCCCTTCATGCCGCTGCGGCTGCCCATCTTGCGGGTCTTCACCGCGCCGTCCTCGTCGAGGACGAGCACGCCGATCGCGCTGAGCTTGACGTCGCTGCTCGCCTTGTCCCACGCCTTCAGCGACTCCACTGCCGCGTCGGCGGCCGCCTCGTCGGCGAAGATCCCCAGGACCACCTGGTTGTCACCCATTCCTGCTCTCCTTCGATCTGTCCCTGGTGCCTCGCAGGACATCTTCCTGCACTCGGTCCGCTGCTGTCACACAGCGAGCCATGGGCTGATTTCGGTCGTTCCCCCCGCGCTCGTCACGTGGCTCCGGCCCGGACGATCTGCCTACGGGTTCGAACCGTAGCCGGGGATGCTATCCCGGTTGCCGTAGGCGCTGTAGCCATAGTGGCCGATGTCCAGCACGAACGCGATCGCCACCCAGATCCAGTCCGCGCCGGTGAGGCCCAGGCCCGGGGTCCAGAGGATCGTGTACATCAGGGTCGTGAAGGGCAGGAAGATGAGCCCGAGGAGCGGCCAGATGACCGTCCCGAAGACCGCGTCGACCATTGCCGGCCGGGCAATCCAGAGGACCGCGAACGCGATTCGCGGGAACAGTCCCGCGAGCATCGCAAAGAGACACATATCGCCCCTCCCTCGGGCTTCGCAGCATCTAACGGCAGAACAGCCGACCAGCAGCACACGACTGGAGTCGATCATACGCGAATGCGACACCTCCGCCCCGCGCGCGGGGGCGCGACACCACGTACGCAAACGGAGCGGAACGCCCATGGGCACGGGCTCATCGACGCAAAGGTCCCGACCGCTGATCTGGCACCACGGGCCGAACCGGGGCCGTCACGTCGTGTCGCAGGGATGGCGGCCGGTCCGTGCCGACCCACGTCGCCTCGGACTCGATCGCGGCGATATGGGGTGCGTGGTCGCCCTCGTTCACGTCGGACCCCGCCGGCGCCGACCCGGGACCCCGCCGGCCGATCCCGGGGCGACCACCGGGCCGATGGGTCGGTCAGGCTCCCCCAGACGGAGACTCTGCGACGGCAGGTGCGGCCGCGGCCACGGCCTCGAGGGCTTCGTCGGACATGTCGTGGACTTCGACCATCCCACCGAGCTCGACGAGCTTGTCGGAGATCATCGCGGCTTCCGCGTCTTCTTCCACGAGGACGCCGATCGCGGCCTTGCCGCCGGCGAGCTCCGCGGCGATGCGCTCGCGGTCCGCGTCCGTCAGCCCCAGGCCCTTGTGGTGGAAGTGGCCGAGTATGCCGCCGCCGACGATGCCGGCGAGCAGCGTGGGCGGCGCGATGACCGCGAGGACGAGGCCGATGCCGGCAGCCTTGCCGGTGCTGCGCTGGCCGAGCTTATGCTCCTTGATCTGTCCGTTGTCGTCGACGACCAGCACGCCGACGGGGCGGGGCACGACGTTGTTGTCCTTCTCCCAGGCCATCAGCGACTTGACCGCGGCGTCGGCGGCGGCCTCGTCGGCGAAGATCCCCAGGACCATCTGCTTGTCAGTCATCCGGATCTCCTTCGGTATCCCCGCGCGTACCCCTCTGGGCATCGCAGACGTGTGGCTGCGCCCGGATTCAGAAGGGTACGAGCGGCCCCCTCTGTCCGCAAGGCGCCGTTATTGGTCCATGCGGCAGCGGCAGTGCGGGCACCTCGACGCCGTCCTGACGGCCAGGAGCTTGCAGCACGGACACCTGCGCTCCGCATACGCGTGGGCCACTCCCACGAGGACGCCGGCGAGCGCGCCCACGATGAGGAACAGGAGCGGCGAGATCGGCTCGAGCATCGGCCACCCTCCGAGGAGCCTGTCGGGCAAAGGCACTGCCCAGGCGCCCCGGTCCTCCGAGAAGTGCGGAGCGTCCGGTGCGGCGTCGGCGCCACTACGGCTGTGTGAACTCGGCCCTGAGGCTCTCAACCTCAGTCCAGACTTCCCCCTGCCTGGATCCCGGGACAATCAGCGCATCCCACTTGGGAAAGAACGACTCCACGAGGCTTATGAGTTCCGGGTCTTCACGAACCGCCTTCATCCAGCGGTCGTAATCCTCCCGGCGCTCGTAGTCGTCGAGGAACATCCAGCTCTCCTCCGACGACCCTTCTGCGCTGAATGTGAAGAAGCGAGACCGGGTGTAGGAGACCTTCTCGGGATGGGCCCTCTGCCAGTCCATCATCTCCCGCCAGATCTCGAATTGCCTGCTGCTGTTCTCCTTCGGGATACGCCATCGAACGATGTTGACCAGCACCACAGC
>Ga0315287_10007555_pt1 | contig 10905 bp, 9 predicted proteins | sample YL17G11_0_MG_FD_205037 | JGI IMG/M metagenome (GOLD analysis project Ga0315287, IMG submission 205037) | Sediment microbial communities from Yellowstone Lake, YNP, Wyoming, USA - YL17G11_0 | ecosystem: Environmental > Aquatic > Freshwater > Lake > Sediment | place: USA: Wyoming | collected...
GTCGTCGCCTTCTGCTTGGGGGGCCCCTGCCTGACGGAGTAGCCGTACGACCGCCCCGAGGTGCTGGGGGTCGTCTTCACTTTCCCCGAGTTTTTTAGAGAGGCCAGCAGGGACTTGAGGTGTCGCTTGCTCTTGATCGATTTCTGGGATTATTTTCGTTTTCGTCGGGTTTTTTTTAGTTGTGCTTCCCAATCAGTCGCGGTTCGTGTGAGCCTTGTGTGGCCTTTGGGCCCAAGGCGACGGCAAGGAAAAGGAACAGCGAGAGGAAGAGTGGAGGCGGTGGAGGTGGTCGAGGTTGAAACAAAACAAAAAAGCGGCGGCGATCAATCCTCTCTCTCCGTTTCATTCTCGTACCTGCGCCGACTCCCACAGCTGCGCCGTCGTTTGCGGCACTTCGGAGCGCTGCAAAATCTCGTAGATGAATGCGGTGGGGCCCCTCTCTGCTGGAGGAAGGGAAGCGGAAGAAGAGAACGATGTCGACGGCGGCGAGCGATCACAAGCTAGCCAGCTGAGACGATTCCGCAACGAGGAGGAGGAAGCAGCGCCGCCGCCGCTGCTGGAGCTGAGGCGATTCCGCTCCGAGCGGAACAGCGCGACGAGGAGTCGCGACGAGGACATCACGCGGCTCTCTGTGCTTTTCGCTTTCGCCCGAGACGACAAAGGGAAAAAGAGAGAGTGAGAGAAAAGAGAACAAGCCAGGCAAGTTTTTCTTGTTTTCTTTTTTTTTTGGTCCTCTCTTCTCCACAGACTCGAGGAGGTCGAGCCCTTTCCCCCCCGCGCGCATCGCCCTTTCTCTCCCACTCCCTCGCGACAAGCGCTCGCTCGCGAGCTCCCTCGCGCCGACAGAAAACAGAATGAGCATGCTCATGCGCGGCGCCGCGGCGCAGCCGCCCTGCGCCTCGAGGAGTTCATCATCGTCGTCGGCCTCGACGTCTCGTCGGCCTGCTTTGTCTTGCGCCGTCCCTTCTGCATCTCGTCGCCGATCCCTCGCGGCGAGGGCCTCGGCCCCTGGCCCTCCCGACGCCCCCACCGGCTCTGACAGCAGGGGACCTCGGGGCGGGAAGATGTGGCTCCAGGGCCTGGTCGCCAAGTTTGGGCCCGTGACGGAGCGGGCCGACAACACGACCGTGCTCGATTTCGAGAGGCCGCTGGCCGAGCTCGACTCGCGGATTCGCGAGGTGCGCTTGCCTTTTGAGTTTTTGCGCGGAGTTGGGGAGCCTTTGATGCCTTAAAGTGGCGCTCTGTCGATCTCGCGGGCCCGCATTGGACTCGATGTGGCATAATCACGCGTTGGAAGTGGGGACGTGGGCGTGGAAGGAGAGGGACGGAGAGGTTGATTCGAAGGAGGAGTTGAGAAGCAGCGTCTCGAGATGCCCTCGTTCTCTTCGTCCCTTTTTCTTCCCTTCGTTCGCTCGCTCCCTCCCTCCCTCCCTGCCCTCGCTCATTCTTACAGAACAAACCCCACCGGGGCGGCGCTTCCCACTCGAACTGCGAGGCGTGCTTTACCTAACGCGAGGAAGAGAGCCGGAGGTCTACCGAGGGTGGCAGGAGAAGCGAAGAACGAGCGGAGAGCTTGATGATGAAACCTTGATCTCTCCTTCTTCTCCTTTTTGCGGTCGTCGTTCGGCCGCCGCCGCCTCTCGAAAGCCTTCGCCGCTCCTCCCCGAGCCCCTTACGAACGACCCGCGCCGCCGCCGCCCCTTTCTTTCTCCCGCTCACCCCCCCCCCCTTCCCTCGTTCGCTCCCCCCCGCCACCGCCAAAACCCCAAACGAAAACCCCCCACCAGGTCCGCCGCGTCGCCGAGGAGAACGGCGTCGACGTCACCGAGTCCGTCAAGGAGCTGGAAGCCCGCGCCATGCAGCTCCGCAAGGACACGTACGCGCGCCTGACGCCGACGCAGCGGCTCGCCGTCGCACGCCACCCCAACCGGCCGACGTTCCTCGACATCGCGCTCAACATCTCGGACAAGTTCGTCGAGCTGCACGGCGACCGCGCCGGCCTCGACGACCCGGCGATGGTCTGCGGCCTCGCGAGCATGGACGGCGTGTCCTTCATGTTCATCGGCCACCAGAAGGGGCGCAACACGAAGGAGAACATCTACCGCAACTTCGGCATGCCGCAGCCCAACGGGTACCGCAAGGCGCTGCGGTTCATGCGCCACGCGGATCACTTTGGCTTCCCGATCGTGACCTTCGTCGACACCCCGGGGGCCTTCGCCGGCCGCGCAGCGGAGGAGTCTGGCCAGGGCGAGGCCATCGCGGTCAACCTGCGCGAGATGTTTGGCTTCCGCGTGCCGATCCTCTCTGTCGTGATCGGCGAGGGCGGCTCCGGCGGCGCGCTGGCGATCGGCTGCGCCAACCACAACCTCATCATGGAGCACTCGGTCTACTACGTCGCGAGCCCCGAGGCCTGCGCCGCGATCCTCTGGAAGTCGCGCGACAAGGCGGGCACCGCCACGGAGGCGCTGCGCATCACGTCGCCCGAGCTCGTCAAGTTCGGCGTGATGGACGAGGTCGTCCCCGAGCCGCTCGGCGCGGCGCACGCCGACCCGATGGCGGCGTTCCCGGCGATCAAGAAGGCCATCCTCGACGTGTACCGCGGCAAGTACGAGCGCATGAGCGAGACCGAGATCCGGCTCGACCGCTACGCCAAGTTCCGCAAGCTGGGCATGTTCGAGGAGTTCCTCGTGCAGGGCGGGCGGTGGAGGGAGGCGCGCGCCGCGAGGGCCGCCGCGCCCGGGGCCAGGACCAAGGCCGGGACCTGGGCCCCGACGGAGGACGAGGCGCGCGTCGTCGAGGCGCTCGCCGACGCCGACGAGGCCTGGGCCGAGCGGCTGCGCGGCAAGGACGAGTGGGTGCACAAGCCGTCGCAGCCGCCGGGGCTGCTGCGGTCTGGCGTGATGGAGGCGACGCTCGCGATGGCGGAGCTGGCGAGGGCGCAGGGAGGGGGGGCGGGCGCGGGGGCCGGGGCCGTGGCCGCGAGGCGCGCGGCGCAGCAGGCCGAGGCCGCGCGGGTCGGGTAGGGGAAGAGGGGGCGCGTTGAGAGCTGAAGAGGAACGGGAGGGTGAGCAGAGAGGGAGGGGGAAGAGAGAGAGAAATGGGGAGAGAGAGCGAGAAAGAGAGTGAGAAAGAGAGTGAGAGAGAGAGAGACATTACACACAAAACAAAACAACAGCAACAACAAAAATATCATGGGAGAGGAGGGGCCAGCGGGAGAGAGCGAGCGCGCGAGAGAGAGAGAGAGGAAAGAGCGCGGGGAAGCGCTTTTTGAGAGGTGAGAAGAAAAACCTTTTTTCTCCCTTCGTTTTTTTTTCTCTTGGCAGGTCAAATTTTACTTACTGCTTTGTTCAACGTTTTCGCGCAGCCCCTTTTTTCTTTCGTGTGAGGCAAAAACAATAAAGAGAACACAAAGGAGACTCTTATTCAAATCAAATGGGATAAAGGGGACGGAGGAAGGGGGTCCTGCTTTTTGTGCTTTTTACAGTGCTGGTGTTTGGTCGTTCTCTCTCTCTCGTTCTCTTCGTTCTCTCCCTTCTTCCCCCCCCCCTTTCTCTTCCAAAATTCTAATCAAAGCCCCCGCCTGCCGCGTCCTCCCGCGCCCTCGACTGGAACCGCGCGATAACGAACTGCGTCGCCTCGATGAATCTCTTGGCGCACTCGGACACGCAGGCCTGCTCTTTCGAGGAAAGGGAGCGTCCCGGCGTCCCGGGGAGGCAGGTGTCCCAGCAGACGTCGGTGATGCGGGCGACGGTTTGTTGGATCTTGAAGGGAGTTTTTTTTCGTTTTGCGGGGTCGGGGTTGAGAAAAGGGGGGGGGTCGAGGTTGAGAGAGAAAAAGGAAGGAGAAGAAGAAAAACATGGGAGGCCAATCGAGCGAGAGAGCGATCTGCGAGGAGCTTCGATCACGAGCTCTTCTGGTCATTCACCGCACGCGCTGCTTTCTCACCTGCGCCTTGGCCTGTTCCTGTTGGAGGAAAGCCTGAAGCTCAGGAGAAGGGGGCTTGGAAGGAGTCGCCATCGCGCGTTTATTCGAAGAGGAAGAAAGAAAGAAAGTGTTTTTTGTTTCTGTTTGTCGTCGCCGTCGTCATTTTTCGTTGTTACTTCGGCCCTCTCAACCCCTCCGCCTCTTCTCTTCCCCGCCCGTCCTCTCCCACCGGAACACCTCGACCCTGCAAAAGGGGCACCGGGGCGGCCTCGCGTCCGAGGCCGCCAGCCCCACGGCGCATCCCACGCACAGCGCGTGCCCGCACCCGGGCGCCGAGAGCCTCGCCCTCCCGCGCTCGAAGCAGACGCCGCAGTCCGGGAACGGCGCCGCGCCGCCCTCTGCCGCCGCCCGCTCCCCCGCGCCCGCTCGCTCGCTCCCCTCCCGCTCCTCCCGCTCCTCCCGCTCCTCCCGCTCCTCCCGCTCCTCCCGCTCCTCCTCCTCCTCTGCCAGGTCCGCCAAGTCGGCGAGCATCGCGTCCCTGACCGCGTAGCTCGCCAGCGTCGCCAGCGAGTGCGCCCCCGTGCCCCCCGGCAAGCAGGCCACGCTCCTCGCAAGCGCGGCGTCGACCGACGCCGAGGGCGCCAGCGCCGCCGACAACGCGGCGTGGCCGGCCGACCAGGCCACGTGGTAGGGCTGCCGGCCGCCGGCGTCCGCCGCCGCGCGGGGGTCGAGCCCCGGCGCGCCCTCCCAGCCGCGGCGCCGCCCCGCGCCGCCGGGCGGGCCGCCGCCGAGCGCCGAGACGGCGTGGCGAAGGACCGCCTGCGCGCACGGGACGGAGCCCGCGCCCGCGGCGAGGTGTAGAGCGCTGGCGCGCGGGAGCAGGGGCCGGGGCGCGGGGGGCGGGGGGGAGCGGACAGAGAAGTAGCCCTCCGCGAAGGAGTCCAGGGCGGCGGCCGGGGAGACAGGAGGAGGAGGAGGCGGAATCGGAGGAGAAGGAGGAGGAGGAGAGGAAGGAGACGAGAAGGAAGAGGAAGGAGAGGAAGAGGAAGAGGCCTCGCTCGACGAAGAAGAAGAAGGGGAAGCAGAGGAAGAGCCGGCGGCAGCGACGACGCCGCCGACGGCGACCTGCCCCGTCGCCGTCGCCGACGTCAGCGCGTCGCTCGCGGCCCCTGCCGCCAGCAGCGCCGCCACACACCGCCAGTGCCCCCCCGCCGCGGCGAGGTGCAGGGGGGTCGGCTCTCCCGGCTCAAAGCACCGCGCATCGGCGACCTCCGCCCTTCTGCTCCGACGAGCGCGGGGAGGGGGCGGCGGTGGCGGTGGCAGCGCCGGCGAGGGACCGGGATCGGCGGCGACGGGCGCGGCGGCGAGGAGGTGCCGCGAGGGGGAAGGGCGCGAGAGGGGCGTCGAGGCCCCGCTGCAGCTCGCGCTGCCCTCGCCGCGCTCGCTGCCCTCTCCGCGCTCGCTGCAAAAGCTCCCGAGGCTCCTGCTGCTGACCCTCGAGAAGCAGCCGCCGCCGCTGCCGCTGCCGCTGCCGCTGCCGCCGCCGCTGCCGCTGCCGCTGGAGGTGGTTGAGCTGGCCGCGACGCTGCTCGCTCTGCTTCCGGAGTCGGGGAGGAAGGGAGGAGCTTCGGCGGCGGCGGCGGCAAGGGCGGCGGCAACGCTCTTGCCCGCTGCTCCGCCGCAGCCGCAGCAGCTGCTGCTCCCTTCCGCGAAGCCGCACACCCCTGCCTTGCCGACCTCTTCCTCCGCCTGCCCCTCGCCCTCCTCCTCCCCCTCCTCCCCCTCCTCCTCTTTCTCCTCCTCCTCCTCCTCCTCCTCCTCTCTCACCTCCTTCTTCTCTTTCTCCAAAAACAGCAGCAGCGCCTCGAGGGCCTCCGCGGCCCCGGCGCGCGCGGCCAGATGCGCGGCGTTCCTGCCCCCGGCGTCGGCGGCCGCCGCGTTGGCTCCCGCGTCGAGCAGCGCCGCGACGCAGCCGGCGTGCCCGCCAGCCGCGGCGAGCAACAGCGGCGTGGTCCCCCCGCCCGCTCGGGCCTCCAGGGCCGAGGAGAGGAGCGGGCTCGGAGGAGGAACGTGACGGAGGATCGGGAGAAGAGGAGGAGGGGGGGGCTTGGAGAAGGGAGGGGCAGCGACACAGTCGAGTGCTTTTTGCCGCTCTTGCTCTTGCTCTCGTCCTTCCTCCTCTTGCGCTGCTGCTGCTGCTGCTGCTGCTGCTGCCGTGGCAGCGGCTACAGAGGCTTCGTCGGCTCTTGACAGAGCAGCGATCGCCCCGTTCAGCACCTCGAGGCGCCCTCTCGCTGTTTCGTACGTTTCGGAAGTTTTTTTTTGGGGGGGGGGAGTCGGTCAAAATTTCCAACTTTTTCTTATCGTCTTCGATTCGAAGGAAGAGGAAAGAGAGGCTATTGATCTCGGTTTATCTCTAGTAAGAGCTCTCGTTCTTGCCCCAGGGGGAGCGCTTTGATCCGCGCGTGCCATCCTAAAATAAAACGTGCCCCCCCTCGCTGCCGAAAGCGAAGAGGAGGACGAAGAAGGCGCAGAGAGGGGGGGGAAAAAGAGGGGTGGCTCTTCGGCTTTTTTTCCTAAAATAAAACGTGCCCCCCCCCACCTAAACACACTCACACACACACCAACCCCCCTCCTCCTCTTACCTGCCGCCGCGTGGATGACGGTCAGCCCAGGCTCGCGCGGGGAGCCCCCTGCCCTGGACGCGAGCTCGGGCATCTTCTCGAGGACCTGTTGTGAGAGCGCGGGAGTGAGTCAAAGGCAGGGACGTGAGGGGAAAAGAGGCAGGGGAGGAGGGCCTTACCTTCTTCTTCGTTTCCTCTGCGCGGCAGTTAAAACGACTTTTTTCGTCGCTGCCATCAATACCTCTCTCTCTCTCTCTCTTTCATCCTCAACCCACCCTCAAAATGGCAGCGTCGTCATCCGAGGCCACGATCGAGTTGACAAGAGCGCTCGACGGGGACGGGAACGGGTTTTGACTGCGAAGAGCAGCAGTGCCCGATGGGCGCGAGAGCGAGAGGCCCATCTCGCGATGGTCAAAGTTTTCTCCTGTCGTCTTCGGCTAGAGCCGGCGTTTTGTTTGTGAAGGCGAAGAAGTTTTTTTTTCGTTTTGCGTCAGAATTCAAACCTTTCTCTCGCCATGGACCTCCCGCTCTCTCCTCTGCCCGGGAAGCTGCGGGTGTGGCTCTTCAAAGACGTCGAGAACGTCAAGTGCGTCCCGGAGAGAAAAAGCAAGGAGAGAGAGAGAGAGAAACAGAAAGAGAAGAGAGGGGAGAAGAGCGCATCGCAAGCCGCCGAGGAGCGACCGAAACCCTCCGCCGTGCGCAAGAGCAGCAGCAGCAGCGGCAGCAGCAGCGAACTCGGGGGGCGCCCCCTCTCACGCACGCCCTCTCTCTGTCTCTCACCCCGCAAAACGAAATTCCAAATTAGGCAGCTCCGCGACTCGATCATCGGGAAGACCAACGCGGGCGACGACGACGACGACGACAGAAACGACGACGAAAAGGGCGCAGCTCCCCGAAAAACCTCCCCTCCTCGCCTCGCCTTCCCCGATGCCTCGTTCCTCGACGCCTCGCTGGTCCCCGACCTGTGGACGCTGCGGTTGGCTGCCTTCGCGGCCGAGGCCGCGGCGAAGAGGGGCAGGGCGAGGTCGAGGTCGAGGCACACGGAGCTGGTGGTGGCGCTCTCGGGGGGGAAGAACGTGAGGACCGGGGCTCTCTCTGCTTTTTCTCTTCCTTTCTCCCACGTGTTTCTTCTCCTCTTGTGCTCACCGAAAAGAAGAAAAAAACTCAACCCCGAAAACGATCCCCCCCCCTCTCAGATCTCGGCCGCGCTGGCAAAGTTTGGCCTCTCCGACGGCGCGAGGCACCTCCTGGTCGCTCGCTTCGTCGACGACGGCGACAGAAACGACAAAGCCGACGAAGACGAAGCCTCCGCCGGCGCCGCGTTTGCCGCGGCGGTGCGGGGGACGCGGGTCCCGGCGGCCGAGGTGGAGGCGGAGCTGGCGTCCGTCTCCGACGCCGCGGCGCAGATCGGGGCGTTCAAGATCGCCATGAGCGCTGCTGCTGCGGAGCGGGAAGGGGGCGGCGGCGAGCGGGGCGGCGGCGGCGGCGGCGAGCGCGGCGGGGCGGGAGGGGGGCGCGGCGGGGCGGGAGGGGGGCGCGGCGGGGCGGGAGGGGGCGAGGTCGGGGTCGGAGGGGGCGAGGCCGTCGCCGTCGGGGAGGTCGGGCCGTTGAGCGCCGCCGTCGCGTGCAGGATAGCGCTGAGGGACTGCTGACGCGGTGTGCGCCTTCGACTGCGCTGCGACAGCACCCGGTGCCTCCTCGGGGAGAGAGGGGCGGGGAGGGGCGGAGGAGGAGCGAAGCGAGGAGGCGGGCGAGAGGCGCGCGGGAGGCGGGCGAGAGGCTGGTCGCGGAGCGCCGTGGTCTCTCTTTTTTCCTCTTGGAACCAGGCGGCGGCGTTGCCGTCGACAGAGAGCAGCAGCGCCCGCACCGCCGACGCGTCGTCGTGGTCGCTAGGGTCTCGCGGCGCGCGCCCTCTGGCTCCCGAGTCATCTTGGGAGACGATGATGAGAGTCTCTTGCCGCTGCCCGTCGGAGAAGCAGCAGGGTCGGGGAGGGGGGAGGATAGTAAGGAGAAGATTTTCTTTTCTTTCTCGAGCGGGAAGTCTTTCCGAAAAAGCTGAGTTACTTCTCCACTTCTCGAAAGAAAACACTTTTCCCTTTCAAACTCCCTCTCCGACTTCGCGTCTCATTTCAACCGCAACCCCCCGCGTAACAACCTTTCGCGCCTCCACTTGCCTCCCTTTTTCGCCTCGAGGTAAGCCTCTAGTTTCGCATAGCAATCCCGCATTAAAGCGGGGCGAGCGAAGGGGTAGCGAGAGCGGCAGTTGGCTAGATCAAATTCTCTGTCTTACCGTTTCTTCGTTTTGGCCGTTTCGGCCGTTTGCCCCCCTTTTTCGGTCGATCGCGACGCCCCTGTGGTGGAGCCCCTCGCGCCCCTTTCACTCCTCCCTTCCACTTTCGCTGCGTTCAAGAGCTCGCATCATCGGCGCCCGCGAACGACGAACTCACCATTATCCTCTCTTTGCCCCCAAAAAACACATAACCGCCCAGTAATCAGTTTTTTCAAGTGAAGACGCTATGTTCCGCCGCGCCGCTTCCATCTCGTTCGTCGTGCTCGCCCTGTGCGTCTCGACCGCCTCTGCCGGCTTCGACTGGACCGCAGTGACGAACAAGGGTTCAATGCAGACCGGTGAAGTGAGTATTTTCGGCCTTTGTCGGGTGTTGAGAGAGAGAGTCGAAAAGGTTTTGCATCAGCGCTTCTTGATCTCTCGACGCTTTTTTCGACCGAACGGAAAAAAGTCAGACTTACGAGGCGCCTACGACGCGCTGGTCCGCGCTTGCAATTCTCACCGCTGGTGCACAAGTTCGCTGACGAGTTTTGCACTCTGAACATAAAATCCGCGTCCGCATCTCCGTCGGAGCTGAGTCAGTTTCACTAACTGACCTCTTCCCCCCCCCCTCTCCCTCCCTCCCCTCTCTCCCTCCCTCCCCTCCCTCCCTCGCCCCCACTCCAACTCCAATCAAATCAACCTCAACCATAACCCTCCTCACCAGGCCACCTTCTACGGCCACGAGGAAGGGCAGGACGCCCAGGGCGCGTGCTCGTTCTCCGAGAACTTCGCTAACACCAACAACCTGCCCTGGACCAAGGGCATCTCGAACACGATCGCGCTCAACGACGCGCAGTTCGCCAACGGCGCCGCGTGCGGCATGTGCGTGATGTACCAGGGGACGGGCGAGGGCATCGGCACGACCCCGCTGGCGACGGTAAGGAGGATGTTTTCTGGATTCTTTGGATTTTGGAGTTATTTTTTTCTTTCAAGTAGGTTTTTTCTTGTTTTTTTCCTCTAGGTGGACGGGAAAAACTCACTCGTTTCTTTCCCTTCTTTCTCTCATCTCGGCCTCTCAAAAAAAAAAAAAAAAAAAACAGGACAAGTGGTACCGCGGCTTCGTCAACAACCGCTGCCCGGAGTGCGCCCACGGCGACATCGACCTCAACATCGCCGGCGACGGCCGCTGGAAGGCCAGGTGGCACGCCGTGCCGTGCGACGTCGGCGGCTCCAAGCTCAACTACAAGGTCGTGGTGGGGTCTCAGTACTGGTTCTCGCTGGTCGTCTCCAACACCGCCGTTCCCATCACCGACGTGCAGGCCAAGATCGGGGGCAGCTGGAGGTCGCTGCGCCGCAGCAACAACAACCAGTTCGCGTACTACTCCGAGGCCGGGCCGTGGCAGGAGACGATGCCGCTGCCGCTGCGGATCACCTCGGTGACCGGCGAGACCGTCGAGGACTCGATGGCCTCCACCGCCGGCGGGGAGGGGAAGGTCCAGTTCAAGGTGACGGGCGACGTCGGCTCGCCGGGGGCCGGATACCCCGGCCGCGGCGTGCCCCCGGCCAACTTGCCCAACAAGGGCTCGGTCGGCGGCGCGGGCTCCAAGTCGCCCGCCGCTTCGTCGCCGTCGGGCGGCAGCAACAACGGTGGCGCTGCTGGCAAGGTCGCGGTGCAGTCCGCGGGCCCGCAGACGGGAGGGCGCAAGCTCCTGATGGTTTAGGGAGATGAAAGAAGCTTCGTCCCCTTTTATTTTGCTTTTTGGCGTCATTTTTTTTCCCCAAATGATTTTCCCCAACTTGTTCGTCTTCTTTTTTTCTTCTTCCTCGTCTTCTTCTTTCTCGCGCGCCTCGGTTGAGGGACGCGCACGCAAGAGAGAGAATAATGACAGAGAGAGGAAGAAGGATGGAGAGAGTGAGAGAGGCACTTTGCTCAAACAACAACTTGCTTCCTTCCTCTCCACTACTAGTGCGCCACCCCCCCCCGCCCCTGTTTTTCCAACCTCGGGAAAACAACACCCCTTTCCTTAGCGGAAGAGGACACTGCGATCATACCCCCCCACTCCCCTGCCCTTATTCTTTCCCCCCGCT
>Ga0315287_10007557_pt1 | contig 10904 bp, 7 predicted proteins | sample YL17G11_0_MG_FD_205037 | JGI IMG/M metagenome (GOLD analysis project Ga0315287, IMG submission 205037) | Sediment microbial communities from Yellowstone Lake, YNP, Wyoming, USA - YL17G11_0 | ecosystem: Environmental > Aquatic > Freshwater > Lake > Sediment | place: USA: Wyoming | collected...
GGACGTCACGGTGTACTTCGACTGGCAGTACCCGGACGAAATCGTGCCGGCGATGGCGAACGGACAGTCCGGCACCTACACGAGCATGTGGTGGATCCACTCCACCGTGGCCGACAGCGGCTCAGCGACGCACGGCTTCGACCTGCCGTGCTCGGACACGTTCTACATGTGGGCCCTCGTCTACGTCTCGTATTACTCGTCCTGGGCGAACACGTTCGGGTTCAGCGTGGACGGCGCGGCGACGCTCACGTGGCAGATCGACGCGGCGGCGGGCTCGTGGACGTGGGACCAGTTCACCACGACGACGACCACGACCGTTCCGTGGTCCGCCGATCTCGCGGGCGCCGCGCACACGCTCGAGATCTTCGCCGACGAGGTCAGCGGCGACTACCCGTACATGGGCTACGTCATCCTCACGAACGACGCGACGTACACCCCGCCCGACCCGGGCACCCTACTCTGAGCCAGGCGGCGTTCCGAAAAACGCCTCGACCAACCTCGTCGCGACCGATCCTGTCTGTCAATCTCAGATGAACAGCTGCTTCATCACCGTGGTGCCCTGGGTGGGCGGCCATCACGTGCGTAGTCGGCACAAACGCACTTTGCCCCCACGAGTTGACAGATATCGCCTTCTGCGACGAAACTCCTACGCCCTCGGAAGCGCATAGGAACTATTAACGCACTTTGGCCCCGGCAAGTTGTCATAAGATACGTTCCGCGACAAAGTAAGACCCCTCGCGAACTTTAACACAGCAAGAGAACCCGCGAACAAACCTGCTTCGCGCTGCGCGCCGGGTGGCGATCGGTTCGTCGAGTCCGCCTACGCCCTACGGGCTTCGGCGCGATCGTCGACCCTGGAATTGGAGATGGAAGACCACGCCATAGCGCGAAGCGCGACGGCGGGCGTCGATCGGTTCGTCGAGCTCGACAAACTCCTCACAACATCGGCGTGCTCCGCCGTGCCTGCGCGTGGCAACGAGTTTCTGGCAGGTCTGTTCCGGACAGCCGACACGAAGCGCGGACCATCAGTCACGTGGCAACGCGGCACAGTCACTACTGCAAACCGGAACAGTCGAAAAGCGACGCGGCACAGCCAACATGGCAGTTCCGATCAGCCGCGTCGAAGCTCGGATCTCGACCTGCCTCCTACTTGGCTGGCGGCGGGTTCCGGACGCCCTTCTTCAGCAGGATGACGTACGCGCCGCCGCCCCTGTCGATCAGCGCGACGCGGTCGGGCGACGCGATCTTCGTGACGAGCGGGAACCACGGCTCGTCTTTAGCCAGATTGCTCTCGGCCACGAACTCCGGCACGAGCAGGTCGATCTCGACGTACGGCCCGTAGCCGAGCTCCTGCATGCGCTTCGCGAACGACACCGCCTCGAACCCGGAGCGCGGGGCGACGTCGTTGTGCATGGCGCCGCCGTAGATGGCGACGATCTTGCGCGGCCCGTCGGCGGGCCGTCTGGCGACGACCTCGGCCGCGCCGTCGCCGAGCCTCTTGGCGACGAGCTCGAGGAACGCGAGGTAGTCGAGCCCGCCGTCGGCGCCGAGCACCTTCTCGTACTCGGCGCAGCTCACGGAGAGGATGTGCGGCGCGACCCCGAGCGCCTTGGCCCGCTTGAGGAGGAGCACGGTCTCGTCCGCGGTCTCGGCCGGCCGCTCGGACACCTCGTCCACCTCGGCGACCACCTGCTTCTCGACCTTGCCGCAGCTCCCGACGCTCACCCACGTCTCGACGACGAGATCCGACGCCCCGGGCGAGAGCACGGGCATCATGGCGCCGGAAAACCGCGCGATCGCCGACAGCGTGTCGCTCGTCCGGTTGAGCTGGTGGTACTCGCCGAACCCGATCACGCCGGGCCGGACCTCCGCGAGGATCGCCTCGAGCGCCCGCGCCTCGTCGTCGAAGAGGCGGTACGGGAGCTCGGGCGGCAGGATCGCGACACCGGCATCGGTGCCGGCGTCGACCGGCCGCGCCGAAACGGGGCCCGGCGCCTCGGGCTCGCAGCGGCACGAGGCCGCGAGGAGAGCGGCGAGGAGGAGCGCGCCGAGGCGGGTCGCGAGCCGCACGGGGCTCACCGGAACAGCGACGCGGCGATCGTGCCGAGCAGAGATCCCGAGGAGCTCCCAGCGCCGCGGCCCGGGGCCGAGCACCCGCAGCCGTCGTCGCCCTTCGAATCGTCGCCCGCGTCCGCGCCCGCGTCCGCCTCCGGCCCGGCGTCCGGATCGCCGCCGAACTGGGCGGTGCCCTCGGCGCTGGCCACGGGATCGCCCGCGAAGACATGCAGGTTCGAGAGCACACCGCGGCCCTCGCCCTGGTTGACCGGCATGACGTAGTACTCGCCGGCCGGCACGCCGACGAGGCTGAACCTGTCGCTGCCGTCCAGGGGGTACGGGCCGAGCGCGCCGGCGGCGGTCACCGTCGTGCCGTCGTACGCGAACTGGAGCGGCGCGCCCGCGGAGACGAGCACGAGCATCGACGGATCGGGCGGCTCGGTCAGGCCCGTCGAGGCCTCGGCCGCGACGGTCATCGTGAGGTTCACGGCCACGTCGCCCTCCCCGGCCGTGACCATGTACTGGATGATCCCCGGGACGTACGGCACGGCCGGCGCGCCGTCGACCGCCGCGGGCGCGGCGATGCTCGTCTCCTTGACCACGTCGCCGGTCCCGTCGTCGCCCATGACGCGCGGGCAGTCGTCCGTATGGTGCTCCACGAACACCGCCTCGGCCGACTCCCGCGCGCCCGCGCCGAGCAGCTCCTCGACCGCGTCGGCCGTGGCGAGCGCGGCCTCGGCGAACCCCTGCTTCGCCACCACGGTGGTGAGCCCCACGAACGCCGCCTGCTCGAACTTGTGCAGGGCGGCCGTGTCGACGCCGGCCGCGGCTTCCCGCGCCTGGTAGAGGGACTGGCTCCAGGCGAGCGAGTCGTAGTGCACCTCGCCCTGGAGGTAGTCCGGGCAGACGTCGTCGCCCGCCATGTCCCGGTAGTCGCCCGCGAAGCCCCCGAACGAGTACTCGCCCATCCGCGGCTCGTTCGTGAAGAACCCGGCGAACGCGTCGGCGTAGCCCTCGCTCATGCCGCCCGGCTCCACGTTGACGCCCCACTCGTCGCCGAACTCGACCATCTGGCCCACGCCCACGGAGACCGCGTTCGCCACGGAGTGCGAGAACTCGTGGTAGATCACGTCGCCGTCCCACGAGAAGTCGACCACCGAGCCCTGGCCGAACACGATCGAGTCGAACGGGCGCTCCCAGCCGGGGATCCCGGTCGGGCCGCCGGGCATGAAGAACGCGTTGTCGAACGGGTAGAGCTCGCCGTCGGGGTCGGCGAGGTTCGCGAAGTCCTCCATGCCGATGGGCCCGCTCATGTCGATAGGTACGCGGAAGTTGACCGTGGCCATCATCGGCACGACCTCGTGGCCGTCCCAGTCCAGGGTGTCCGCGTCCGGGTGGTCGTCCATGAGCGTGAGGAAGTAGTCGTAGATCCGGCTCACGTGGTGGAACATCTGGACCTCGGCGAACTTGTCCGTCTCGTCGAGGTCGGCGAGGCCCATGTGTGCGCCTTCCCACGGGAACATGAACTCGCCGCTCGCGTCGCCGGACGCGGTCTGCACCTCGCTGCAGAAGTGCGCGTCGATCTCGCCGAAGCCGTACGCCGAGAGGTCGAGCGGGACCGTCTGGTGGTAGTCCGGGCAGTTGCGCGCGAGGTACAGGGGAGCGGACAGCCACACGCACCCGCCGGGCGGGCAGGCGCAGTCGGCCGCGCCCGCGTCGTAGTCGCACGCGGTCTCGGAGGAGAGGTCGCCCGTGTACTCGCACCCGCCGTCCGGGATGTCGAGGACGACCTCCACGGGATCGGCGTACGGGCCGCCGAAATCGCCCGGGTTGGTCTCGAACGCCTGCCCGCGGTAGTCGAAGGCGATCCGGTTCTCGACGCGGACGAGCGCGCCCGTCTGGGCGTCCACGTAAGCCCACAGGTTGGTCAGGAGCCCCGGGATCGCGCCGAGGTGGATCTCCCACGCGAGCAGCCCCTCCTCGGCGATCGGGACGATCACGAGGCGGGCGTAGACTTCCGCGGCCGCGAGGTGGGGTCCCGGCACACGCTGGCGGGCGACGGAGATCGCGTCGTCCGCGTCGAGCACGGGATCGACATCGATCCCCTCGATCGGCGTGAGCGAGCTCGAGGCGATCCGGACCGAGCCGTCGCGCCGCACGACGACGGCAAGCTCGGCGCCGACGATCGGCACCCCCTCGTACATCTGCTGGAAGCGCACGGTGCGGCCGATCGCGGTCGGCGTCCCGCCCGCCGAACGGAGATCGTCCGGGCCCGCGGCGAAGAGGCCCGCGTTGTCCGCGATGAACCGCTCGGCGATCGCCACGGGCGCGCCGGCCATCGGCCGGGAGAGCGCTCCGGCGATCACCGACGGGTACGACGTCGAATCGGAGACCAAGTACCGCGGCGCCGCATGCGCCCTCGACGCGAGCGCCTCCACAGCCGCAGCGGCCCGCGGGTGGAGCCTCCCGTTCGCCTCGACTTGGCCCGCGGCGAGAATCGACAACCCGAGCACGACCCATGTCAACCGACGATCCATTTCGGACCTCCTTTGAGCGCGCCGACCGCTTTCCTTACCGGCGAGTTCCCCAGGCACCCCGGTTCGGCTCACAGTGTGCACCGAGAACGGGATCGGACTGAACCTGTTTCTTTCGGCGCATCGCGGGTTTGGAGATTTCTCGCCTCTGCGGTATCTAATCCTCGTATGTTCAAGGTTGGCCGCGTCGAACCGTGACCGGTTCAAGGGAGGTCGTCGGATGAGGCTGTCGCTTGGGGTGGGCATCTTCGCGGCGCTCATTGCCTGTTCTTGCTCGGGCCTGGAACCTCCGACCTTTGACGGCGACGCCGCTCCGGACACAGATACCGACACCGACACGGATACCGATACCGATACAGACACCGACACGGATACCGACACCGATACCGATACCGATACAGACACCGACACCGATTCGGACGCCGGCTCGGACGGCGGTTCGGACGGCGGCTCGGACACGGATACCGATACCGATACAGACACCGATACAGACACAGACACGGATACCGACACCGATACAGATACAGACACCGACACAGACACCGACACGGACACCGATACCGACACCGACGCGGATTCCTGCACGCCTGCGGACGCGATCGTCTGCGACTCGTCGGTGACGGGCAACAACGGCGCGAGCGGCTCGACGAACCTGATCTCGAGCTACTCCTGCACCGGCTACACAGAGGTCGGCCCCGAGTACGCGTACGTCTTCGCACCCGTCGACGACACGAACATCTCGATCGTCCTCTCCGGCATGACCACCGACCTCGAGCTGTTCCTGCTCGTCGACATCGGCTCGGGCTGCGATCCGGCGAGCTGCGTCGCGTCGAGCACCGAGGGCGGCGTCGCGGCCGAGGAGATCGACGTCGCGGTATCGGGCGGCTCGACCTACTACATCGTCGTGGACGGCTACACGTCGGTTCCGAGCGACTACACGCTCGAGCTCGCCTGCACCGGGGACTGCGTGGGCGCCGGGCACGACGAGGACGGCGACGCGGTCGACGACAACTGCGACAACTGTCCCTCCTACCCTGACATCACGGTCGCGGACGACGACAGCGACGGCGTGGGTGACGTCTGCGAATGGCCTTCGGACCCGCCGGCGCTCGAGGAGATCACCATCTTCGATCCGTTCACCGACTCGTCGCCCACGCTGCCCTGGACGACCGACGGCTTGGGCGCGTGGACCCGGGACGGCGACGTCTACACCGGCGTGACCGACGGCAACGGCTCGAACGCCTACCACAGCACGGTGCCCGCGGCGCCCTACTCGATCGAGTCCACCTTCCACTACACGGGCCCCGTGACCGGCGTGGAGCCCCGCTGGGTGTCGACCGTGTTCGGCCACGCCTCGAACACGGTGTGGTTCCAGTGCGCGTTCCAGTCGAACACCTGCGATCTCGGGATCTGGTACCTCACGTCCAACGTCGACGAGATCGCCACGATCGACGACCTCGATCGCGATCCGTCCGTCCATCGCCGGCTTCGCGTCTACTTCGACGGCGACGCGGTCACCTGCACGCTCGACCACAGCGGGCTCGGTCAGATCGGCGTGATCTCCCTCGACGTCGGCGATCTGCCGGCCACCGTGACCGGCGGCGGCGGCGTGCGCGTCTACAACGAGACCGCGGCGTTCGAGTCGTACCTCATCTATCAATAGAGGGGACATGCGGATGAAATCGATCCTGATCGCGGCCTGCCTCGGCCTCGCCGCCGCGCTCCTCTTCGGCTGCTCGGACGACTCCGGCCCGCCCGCGACGAAGAGCCTGCCGAGCACCTGTGAGGTGCCTCCGCCTCCCGAGGAGATCGGCCTTCCGTCGATCGTCGGCGACGGCACGCCCGGGAGCTGCACCGAGCAGGCGCTGCGGGACGCGGCCGCGCTGGGCGGCGACATCTCGTTCTCCTGCGGCGAGGACCCCGTGACGATCCCCGTGGGCTCCGAGATCGAGGTGCAAGGAAACGCGGTCATCGACGGCGCGGGGCTCGTGACGCTCGACGGGCTGGCCGTGACGCGCATCCTCTCGTCGGTGCAGGAGTCGTCGCTCGCGGTCGTCGGCCTCACCTTCACGCGGGGCTGGGCGGCGGGCGACGACGGCTACGGCGGCGCGCTCCGCGGCGGGTGGCGGGGAAGACTCCACATCCGGGACTGCGCGTTCATCGACAACAGGGCGGATCAGCTCGGCGGCGCGGTGTTCATCGAGAGCGACGGCGAGCTGACGATCGTCGGCAGCGAGTTCGACGGCAACACGGCCCCGTACGGCGGCGCGGTGCACAACATGCTGTCCGGGCTCACGGTCGTGGACACGGTCTTCTCGAACAACACGTCGACGAGCGAGGGCGGCGGCGCGCTCGCCACGGACGGCGCGAGCGGCGAGATCGACGACGCCGAGGGTGGGGTCATCTCCCTGTGCGGGTGCGTCTTCTCGGGCAACCAGGGGATCGGCGAGGGCGGCGGCGCGTACCTGTTCGCCTACCCGCCGGACGAGCTGCGGGTGAACCTCTGCCTCTTCGAGGGCAACTCCATCGTCGCGACGGACGGCGGCGCGCTCGGCGGGGGGCTGCGGACCGGCAACGCGGATCTCGTGCTCGCCAACAGCGCCTTCATAGGAAACCACGCCGACACGCACGGCGGCGGCATGTGGGTCGACGGCAGCCACACGGCGTACGTCACGAGCTGCACGTTCTCGGGCAACGACACGGGCCGCGAGGATCTCGACGGCGGCTACGGCGGCGCGATCTCCGGGGGGAACCTCGTGATGACCAACGTCACGTTCTTCGGCAACACCGCCCAGTCGTCGGGCGGCGCGATCTTCAACGAGGACCGGTCGTCGGTGCTGCGCAACAGCTTGCTCGTGAACAACACGGCCGCGAACGACTGGGGCATCGCGCTCACCTGCCGCGAGCCGATGGACGGCGCGGACAACCTGCAGTGGCCAAACCAGGGCGAGGCGGAGCTCTGCACGGGCGGCACGAGCTTCGCCGATCCCGCGCTCGGCGAGCTCGCGGACAACGGTGGGCTCACGCCGACTATGGCGCTCGACGCCGGGAGCCCGGCGCTGGAGATCGCGGAACACGACTGCCCCGAAACCGATCAGCGGGGCGAGCCGCGCGACACGCCGTGCGACCTCGGCGCGTTCGAGCTGGAGTAGGGGCGGCTGGAAGCTGCTTGGCGGGGAAGACGTGTCCGCCTCCGCCCTGCGGGCTCCGGCGTGATCTTCGACCTTGGACTTGGAACTTGGAAATCGAAAACCGCGCCGAAGCGCGGAGCGCGCAGGCGGGCCGCGCGGCGTCGGAGGGCTATGGGCTCGAGATTGTTTGGTTTAAAACTGGAAAGTGGAAGGGTCTGACACCTATCCACCTATCCTGACACCTATCCTGACACCTATCCTCCTATCCTCGTCAGTCGAGATTCAACGTATCCATCAGCGACAGCTCGGCCTGAAGGACCTCGACCGCGCTGCTCGTCATCTCCGCCATCATCGCGGACGCCTCCTCGAGCGCCGGCGCCACGCACTCATGCTTTCCAGGCGCGATGCCGTCGTCGAGATCGCCGGCTTCGAACTGCGCCGAGAGAGCGTCGAGCGCCGCCGCCATGATCACCGCCCCGGACTCGATTCCGATCTCGGCGCACGCGTCGGCGTCGAACATGTCGCGGTTCTCCACCGTGCGGTCGATGACCGGAATCAGGGCCGAAGTGAGGGCCGCCATCTTGGCGTTGAACTCCGCCTGAGCGGTGGCGTCGACCCCAGCGGCGAAATCGTAACAGACGTCGACGATGGAGCCCGCGCACGCCACCTCGGCCCAGGCCCAAAGACTCGACTGGATCGCGCAGTCTGCAGACGCCTCGCACTCGCCGTCAGCAGAACACGAGGGCGGCGTGAGGTCGCCCAGGCAGGCGTCGTAGCACTCCGCGTCGCAGCTGCCGTGGCACTCTCCCTCGCAGGCTGCTGTAGCCTCCACGGCGCAGGTGCCGGTGCACTCCCCCGAGCAGCTCCCCCCGCCGATCTGCTCGCACACCCCGGTGCAGGTGCCGTCGCAGATCCCGCCGCACGTCGCGCCGGACCAAGCGCCGCAGCACGTCCCGGCGCACACCCCGTCGCAGGTCCCCAGGCAGTCGCCGGCGTCGACGGTCTCGCACGCGCCAGCGCACAAACCGGAACAGCTACCTGCCGTCATGGGCAGCTCACAGGATCCCGAGCACGAGCCGGTGCAACCGCCCTGGCACCTCCCTTGGCACGCGACAGCGGTGTTCTCCAGGCACGCGTCGCCGACGTCACAGCCCGATCCCTGCTCGCAGGCGAGCATGGCGGCCTGCGCGGCCGCGATGGAGGAGGAGCACTCCGGAGCGAGAAAGATCACACGGACCGACCCGGAGACGTTGGCGGATAACTCGGCCTCGATCTCGGCCTTGACCATAGCCACCTTGTCCTCGAGCGCCATCCCGTCCAGGCCCTCGACGCCCCACTCGGCGCCGATCGCGTCCAGGCTCGCGTCGAGCTCCGTTCCGATGGCGTCGGCGTGCGCCTGCATCGCGAGCAGCGCGCCGAACGCGCCGTCCAGGACCGGATGGCCGGAGATGTCGGAGTCGCCAGCGGCGAGCGTGCCACACTCCCCGTCCGCGTCGCTGTCCGTGTCCGAGCTGTCCCCTCCATCGTCGTCGCCGCAGCTCGTGCACAGGGAACCGCCGGCGAAGAGCAGCATCCCGGCGGCGATCACCGTCGTCTTCACGAAGTCATCGCGCTTTTTCTTCATCACGTCTCCCCCTTGAAATCGCCGCTTGGCGTTCGCCCGAGCCTTCGTTTCGGGTGCGATTATAGATCGGAACGCCCGCACCGTGTCCGGAGTTTCCGTGCGCGACGTGGCCGGGGAGTCCGCCCGATCGGCCCCAGGAGCTCTAGGATCAGGACCCGGAAGCAGGAGGGGCTGGCTCCGTTCTCCCGAACCCGATTCGGCGTTTCGGCTTCGCCCCCGGCTCCATGAGCTCGCGGATGGCGTCGAACACGACCTTGAACTGGGCGTCGTACTTCTGTTCGAGCGCGGCGAGCTTGCGGGCGAGGTCGGCATTATCCAGGAGCATCTGCCGCAGGCGGACGAAGGCGCGCATGATCTCGATGTTGACCTGAACGGCGCGAGGGCTGCGCAGCACGGTCGACAGCATCGCGACGCCCTGCTCGGTGAAGGCATGGGGCAGGTACTTCCGATGCTGCCCGCGTCCGCCCTTCTTTAAGATCACAGCCTGTGATCTTAAAGACCCCGACTCCTCTTCCGTGAGCCGGAACATGAAGTCCTCCGGAAAGCGCTCACGATTGCGCTTCACGGCTTGCACGAGCTCGCGCGTCTCGACTCCGTACATCGCAGCGAGATCCGCGTCGAGGATCACCTTGTACCCTCGGATGAAAAGGATGGTGCGCTCCACATGGGCGAGCGGAACCAGCTCGACCTTCACCACGTTCGGCCCTTTCGTTCGATGGCGCGACGGTGCGACCGCGCCCGGCACGGCCGATATCGGACGTTTGCGAAGAAGGTTGCCGAAAATCGACAGGGGAGTCCTCCGCGACACCTAAAATCGGGGATGTAGGTCGGATCAGTCCGATCGGCCTGAACCCCGCGCGGCGTTGGAGGGCTATCGGCTTGAAATTGTTTGGATTAAAAATGGAAAGTGGAAGGGTCGGACACCGTTCCCTTCTTTCACGGCTCGTCTCGGACACAGCGAAAAAAGGTGTTGTCGGTCTTGGCTCTGGACAGGAGGCTTCCCGCAACGAAGTTCAAGTCGAACGCCTGCGACGAATAACCCGGAGCGCTCTCGGAGGTGGAGGTCAAGGTTTCGGCAGCGATCAATCCAGGGAAGGCCGTGGTGTCGCTGGCCGGGGAGGAAGTATGATCATCGACCAGGCTCGTCAACTCGTTCGCGTTCGGAAGGCGCCAATCCGTGTGACCAGCCCAAGACAGCCCCTCGCAGGAGGCGAGCGCATCCTGCCAGAGCATCATCGTGGCGGACCCGCTCCCGCACGAGTCGCCGGTCTGCCCATACATGCATCCCTGCCACTCCAACCCCGCCAGATGGTCGGCGACGATTGGATTGCCCGCAGTCGAGGTATCGCGAGAGAATCGGGTAGAACGAGGCATTGGTCCACCTCGGACACACCGGACATAGCTGCCCATTGTTTTCGGGCCTGTATTGGCGCTGCCAAACTCGAAGCTCACCATCCAGGCGTTCGTGGTACTCCAGCCCAAGGACGACGAGGAATAGAAAAACGTGTTCGGATTGCCAGGGAACGCAGTCGAATCGATGGCCGGGCTGGAATTTCCATA
>Ga0315287_10007558_pt1 | contig 10904 bp, 13 predicted proteins | sample YL17G11_0_MG_FD_205037 | JGI IMG/M metagenome (GOLD analysis project Ga0315287, IMG submission 205037) | Sediment microbial communities from Yellowstone Lake, YNP, Wyoming, USA - YL17G11_0 | ecosystem: Environmental > Aquatic > Freshwater > Lake > Sediment | place: USA: Wyoming | collected...
AGAACGGCGTGACCGGCGCGATCCAGGGCGAGTACCCGAAGAGCCCGTGGAAGATCGCGCTGGTGGTGCTCGTGCTGTTCATCGTCGTCGTCGCCGTGCTGTCGGTGACGGGCGGGCGCTAGCCGCCTTCGCGCGATCGTGCGGCGCGTCCGCGCCGGCAGCGCCGATGAAGGACCCGCGCGGAGGCGCATGGTGAAGGATCCTGCGGCACACCACCCCGCGTTTGCACCGTACCGCCACTGGTGGGACGGCGGCGCGCTGCCCGATCTCGCCGCGCTCAACGCCGCGGCGCGGGAACGCGCGATCGCCGCCGCGACCGGCGCCGCGATACGCTTCGTCGACGAGCGCGCGCGCGGCGCGCTTGCGTACGAGCGGGCGGTGGCGGAGCGCGGCACCGTCGCGATGCGCGCCGGCAGCCCGCACGACGTCTTCAACGCGCTCGCGTGGCTCGCGTTTCCGCGCACGAAGGCGGCCCTGAACGCACGGCACGTCGCGGAAGGACCGGGCACCGGCGCGAACGGCCGCAGCCGCGCGCGCGACGCCGCGACGCTGCTCGACGAGTCGGGCATCGTGCTCGCCTGCGCCGACGACGGGCTCGTCGCGCTGCTGCGCGCGCGCGCATGGCGGCCGCTGTTCGTCGACCGGCACGACGACGTGCGGCGCGCGATGCGGCCCGTCGTCATCGGGCACGGGCTGCTGGTCAAGCTGCAGCATCCCTACCGCGCCGCGACCGCGCACGCGCTGATCGTGCGGGTCGACTGCTCGATCGTCGCGGACGAGACCGCGGGCGCGGCGGCGGTCGACGCGGCCGCGGCGGCCGCCGTTGCCGAGGCCGCGCTGACCCCCGCGCAGCTCATGCCGGTTCCGGTCGCGGCCTTCCCTGGCTGGGACAGCGAAGGGCTCGGCGAGCGCCTGTTCGACGATCGCTCCGTCTTCCGTAAATTGGGGTCAGACCCGTAATGCGGCAAATCGGGGTCAGACCCGTAATACGGTCCGATCGCTCGCTTGACCACCTGGTCGTGGCCGCATTGCGGGTCTGACCCCAATTTGGAGGCTCCGACCCCAATCCCCGGAAGACGCCGCGGCCGGCGCGCGTGCTAGGCTTGCGCCATCGTGAATCGATATCGCGCCGTGGCACTGGCCCTCGCGCTGGCCGGCATCGCGTTCGCGGCGTTCGTCGAGTACGGAACGCCGCGCGCCGCCGATGTCGAGCGCTCGTTCGGCTGGTTCGCGTACGAGGCCGGCCCGTTCGTTCTCCTCGCTGTGCTCGCCGTCCTGTCCCCGTTCGGCCGTGCGCTCGTCGTGGTCGGCGCGATCCTGCTGGCGCTCGAGGTCTTCGCGTACTACCAGGTGTTCGTGCAGGCCCCGGACGAAGGCGCCGCCCTGATCTACCTGCACAAGCCGTTCTACGGCATCGTCGTCGTCGCGATCGGCGTGCTCGCCGGATTCCTGGTCGGCCGGGCGCGCGCGCCGCGCGACTAGGGTGCCACGACCCCCACGCTCGCTGTGCTCGCTGCCCCCGGAGGGGGCGCAGTCAGTCCCTTGGGGCGGCCCGGCGGTACTGACACGACCCCCACGCTCGCTGTGCTCGCTGCCCCCGGAGGGGGCGCAGTCAGTCCCTTGGGGCGGCCCGGCGGTACTGACACGACCCCCACGCTCGCGTTGCTCGCTGCCCCCCGAGGGGGCAGGTCCGTCCCTCGGGGCGGCCCTTCGGGACTGACATGCGGATCGCGATCGTCACCGGCGTTTCGCGCGGCCTCGGCGAGGCGCTCGCGCTGAGGCTGCTGGCCGAAGGTTTCCGCGTTCTCGGTATCGGCCGCGCGAGCAGCGCGCGTCTTGCAGGCGATGCCTACGCGTTCGCCGAAGCGGATCTGGCCGACGCTGCACGCGTCGCGCAATGCGCGCACGAGCACTTCGGCGCGCTGGCGCGCACGCGCCCCGGATTTGCAGTGCTGATCAACAACGCCGCGGCGGTCGAACCGCTCGGGCGTTTCGGCACTCCGGTTCCGCGCAGCGGACCGCGCCCGGCGCCGCCCACTATTCGGTGGCGAAGGCCGGGCTCGAAATGCTGACGACGGCGCTGGCAACCGACCACCGCGACACCGGATTCCGCGCGATTTCGGTCCGGCCGGGCATCATCGACACGGACATGCAGGCATTCATGCGGACCCAGTCCGCCGAAACGCTGCCCGCGGTGCCGATGTTCCAGGCCTTCCACAGCAGCGGGCAACTGGTCCCGCCGGACGTGACCGCCGGTGTCATCGTCGACAGGTTGGTGCTCGCGCCGGTCGAGCATGGGCGCACGTATTCGTATCAGGAATTCGCGGCGTAGCGTCGGCGGGCGGCGTCGATCCACATTTATGCAGTGTATTCAAAGGGTTGGTAGTGTGAAGTGTGCGCTCACATAGGTGCGGTGATACGTACACCCGCGCCACCGTATTGACCGGAGCACGTCGTTGTGGCCAAATGGTCAGATCACTTGACGGCTTTACCGTGACGATCCTTTCCCCTGGTAACCCCATGGCGCCGATCGCGGACCCGGAAGCTGCCGCCCCCGAGCCGACCGGAGGCCGCGCCGCATGGGTCGCGATGCCGGTGCGCGCCATCCAGTCCCAGCGGGTGTACGAGCAGATCGCCGAGCAACTCACCAAGCTGATGCGCGACCGCGACCTGCGCCCGGGAGACCGCCTCCCGCCCGAGCGGGAGCTCGCCACGCAGCTGGGTGTGAGCCGTCCTTCGGTGCGCGAAGCGATGATCGCGCTCGAGACCGCCGGGCTCGTCGAAGTGCGCACCGGCAGCGGCACCTACGTTCGCGCGCTCGTCACGGACGGCACATTCCGATTGCCGTGGGCGATGCAGCAGGATGCGGGTCCGGGCGTGCGCGAGCAGTTCCAGGCGCGCAAGCTCATCGAGCCCGAACTCGCGGCGCTCGCCGTCGAGACGATCACCGATGCCGAGATCGACGCGCTGGTCGCGGCGATCGACCGCGCCGAGGCGCGCTTCGACGCCGGGCTCCCGGCCGAGGAGGACGACTACTTCTTTCACGTCTCGCTTGCCGAGAGTTCGCGCAACACGGTGCTGGCCGCGCTCGTGCGGCACCTTTGGGACCTGCGCCGGCACGACATGTGGAAGACGGTGCGCACGCGCGTCGTCACGCCGGAGCACCGTCGGCAGGTGGTGGCCGACCGGCGCTCGATCGTCGAGGCATTGCGCGGCCGGGACGCGGCCGCAGCGCGGACCGCGATGCGGCGCTACATCAAGGAAGCCGAGCGACGCTATTTCGGCTGAGCAATGGTTACCGCAGTATCGGGCGCCGCATGGATGGCGCCGGAACCGCCAACGGAGGAAAGCATGAAGACTCAGCTGTTCAGGCTCGTTTCGCGCACGCTTCTCGCGACGTTCGCCTTCGCGCTGCCGCTGTCCGCGTTCGCGCAGACGGTGGTGACGATGTGGACGTTCCTCGATCCGGCGAAGACGACCGGTCGCGAAGTCGCGTTGAAGGGCATGATCGATTCCTTCGAGAAGGCGAATCCCGGCGTCCGGATCAAGGTCGAGCCGCAGGTCTTCTCGGAACTGATGGCGAAGTTCCTCGCCGCGCACAATACGGGCTCGGCCCCGGACATCATCTGGGTCAACACCGAGAACATGGGCGCGCTCGTCAAGTCGGGCGCCGCAGCCGACTTGAACGAGCTGTTCCTGAGGGGCTGGACGAAGGAGCAGGATGCCGATTTCTTCGTCCGCGCCGGCTGGGATGCGCCCATGGCCGGGGGCAAGCGCTATGCGGTGCCGCTGTTCCACGCGACGACCAGCCTCTTCTACCGCAAGGACCAGTTCAAGGAAGCAGGCATCGATCCCGCTTCGATCAGGACGTGGGACCAGCTAGTCGAGGCGGCGAAGAAGCTGACGCGCGACAACGACAAGGACGGCCGCGTCGACATCTGGGGATTCGGCACGCCGCTGTCCACCGAGCGCACCGGCGGCACCACGGCGTTCACGACGATGCTCGTCGCCGGCGGCAAGGTCTGGGACAACTGCAAGCCCAACTATTCCGGCGACGTCGGCGTGCGCGCCGTGCAGCTGCACGTCGACATGATCAACAAGCACAACGTGATGCCGAAGGAAGTGATCGCGAACCACGTCGACGACATCGCCGACCAGTTCATCGCCGGCCGCTACGCGATCGCGACGATGCCGTTCGCCCGCTATTCGCAGGTGCAGGCGCAGGCGAAGTGGGGTGGCGACAACCTGGGCGTGCTGCCGTGGCCGGCCTGGACGGCGGACAAGACGGGCCCGCAGCAGGTGCAGGGATGGTGGGCCGCCGTGTGGAGCAAATCGAAGAACGCGAAGCAGGCGGGCGCGTTCCTCGAATGGATGATCGGTCAGGATGCGGTGCGCGCGTGGACGGTCACGGGCGGGCAGGTGCCGACGCGCATGTCGGTCTGGAAGGAACCTGCGCTGCGCGCGCCGAAATACGACTACATGAAGGCCGTCATCGACGGTTGGTCGACCAACAGCTTCCTCGTGCCGACCGAGTGCAACACCGCGCGCTTCGATGCCGACTGGAACCAGGCGGTGCAGCGCGTGATCGTCGGCGGCAAGACGCCGAAGGAAGCGATGCAGGAAGCGGAGAAGGCGTTCCTGGCGCGCCAATAGCGTAGGGGCGCGCGGCCGGCGTCGGGCCGGTCGCGCGCACAACCGTCCACGGCCGTGCACATCGATCCCCGTTCGAGCTGGTACCCCTACCGGTTGGTGCTTCCGGTGCTCGCCATCGAACTCGTGTTCGTCGGCGTGCCCCTCGTCATCGGCGTCTACTACAGCCTGCACAAGGCCGACTATTTCCAGTTGTCCGGTTTCGTGGGACTCGCGAACTACGTCACGGTCATCCAGTCTCCGATCGTCCGCGAAAGCCTCGCCGCGACCGCGATCTTCTCCGTGTTCTCGCTGGCGGTCACGTTCGGCGTCGGCCTCGCGCTCGCGCTTTACCTCGAGCGCGACACGCGGCTCCACGTGTTCGCGCGCGCGGTCGTGCTGGTGCCCTATACGATCGCGATGCTGGTCGGCTCGATGCTGCTCAAGTGGATCTTTTCCCGCGACGCCGGCTTCCTGACGATGGCGCTCGGGCCGTTCGGCCTGCCCGATGCGAGCATCCTCGCCGACCCGAACGGCGCGATGGCCGCTCTCGTCTACAACGCGGTGTGGCGCGACAGCGCGTTCGCGATGATCCTGCTGATGGCGGGCCTGAAGGGCATCGACCCGCAGATGTACGCCGCGGCCCGGGTGGACGGCGCCAGCGCGTGGTACCGGTTCCGGCGCATCACGCTGCCGCTGCTGCGCGTGCCGATCCTGATCACGCTGATCCGCCTGCTGATCCACTTCGTCAACGTGCTGACGTTTGCGCTGATCCTGACCGGCGGCGGCCCCAACAACGCCACGCAGACGATGGGCCTCGCGATGTACCGGATGGGGTTCGTCGACTTCCGCCTCGGTCCCGCCAATGCGCTCGCGTTCCTCGTGCTGCTCTTCAACCTGGTGCTGATCGCCATCCTGTTGCGGCTCTTCCGGCAGCGACGCGGAGCAGCGGCGTGAGCGCTCCCACGGCCGCGGCCGCGTATCGTGCGCACAGCGGCGACGAAGGATTCGCGCAATGAGCTGGCAACGGCGTGCGCTGCTGCGCAAATCGGTGAACGCGGCGGTGGTCGTCGCGATCTGCATCGTCGCCCTGTTCCCGATCTTGTGGGGGCTGTCGACGTCGCTCAAGCCGGCGAATGCCATTCTCGAGTATCCGCCGCAGCTCATCCCCGCGGCCCCGACGCTCGAGCACTACCGGCAGCTCCTGACCACGGGCATCCACAAGTACATCCTGAATAGCGCCATCGTGTCGATCGTCACCGTGTTTCTGTGCGTGATGCTGGCCGCGCTCGCCGGCTACGCGCTCGCGCGCTTCAGCTTCCGCGGCAAGTCGCTCGTGCTGTTCGTGATCGTCGCGGTCATGAGCATCCCGCTGCCGTCGCTGATGGTGCCCACGTTCACGTTCCTCGCGCTCCTCGGTCTCAACAACACGCTGACGGGGCTCGTTCTGCTGTACACCGCGTACCAGCTGCCGCTCGCCGTGTGGGTGCTCTACGGCTACTTCCAGACGATTCCCTCCGAGTTCGAGAATGCGGCGATGATCGACGGCTATTCGCGGCTGCAGGCGTTGCGGCGCGTCGTGCTGCCGCTGTCGCGGCCGGGGCTGATCGCGGCGGGACTCTTCACGCTCACGTTCGCGTGGAACGACTTCGTCGTCGCGGTGGTGATGAACTCGTCGGACGACGCGCGCACGCTTCCGGTCGCGATCTACAACTATCTCGGCTTCTTCGGCCGCGAATGGGGTCCGCTGACGGCGGCCGCCATGGTGTCGATCGTCCCGGTGATCGTCGTATTCGTCGTATTCCAGAAGTATTTCCTGTCGGGGATGACCGGCGGAGGGGTCAAGGGATGAGCGACGCCAGGCCGCCCCAAGGCATGCAACTGGGGGTTGCCGTTGGGGGCAGCGCAGCGGCGATTGCCGCAGGCGTGGGGGCTCGGCCATGAGCGCCGTCAGGTTCGTGGGCGTGGGCAAGCGCTTCGGCGACGTGGAGGCGCTGTCCGATCTCCACCTCGCCATCGACGCCGGCGAGTTCGTGTCTCTGCTCGGCCCGTCGGGCTCCGGCAAGTCGACGTCGCTCAACCTGCTGGCAGGACTCCTCCCCATCGACGCGGGCGACATCTTCATAGGGGATCGGCGCGTCAACGACCTGCCGCCGGATCGCCGCGACCTCGCGATGGTGTTCCAGAACTATGCGCTCTATCCACACATGACGGTGTTCGAGAACATCGCGTTTCCCTTGCGCGCCCGCGGACGGAACTTCCCGGACGCCGACATCGCGCGCAAGGTCGATGCCGTCGCCGCCACCCTGGGCGTGACGGACCTGCTCGCCCGCTATCCGAAGGAGCTGTCGGGCGGCCAGCAGCAACGCGTCGCGCTGGGCCGCGCGATGGTCCGTGACCCCAAGGTGTTCCTGCTGGACGAGCCGCTCTCGAACCTCGACGCGCGGCTGCGCATCCGGATGCGCAAGGACATCAAGGCGCTGCACGATGCACTGCAGTCGACGATCGTCTACGTTACGCACGACCAGTCGGAGGCCATGACGCTGTCGTCGCGCATCGCCGTCTTCGACCGCGGACGCCTGCAGCAGTACGGCACGCCGGACGACGTGTACAACCGGCCCGCCAACCTCTTCGTCGCGAACTTCGTCGGCGAACGCGAAATCAACCGGATCGACGGCATGCTCGAGTCGGCCGCGGATGGACTGCGCTTCCGCGGCGCGGGGCTCGTCGTGGCGCTCGCGGCAACCCCGGCACGCATGGCGGAATTCGCCGGGCGCGCGGTGACGCTGGCGGTGCGCGCGGAGGGCGTCATGCCTACGGGTGACGAAACCGGCGTCGCGGCGAAGGTCACGCAGACCGAGTTGTCCGGCCCGGACCAGATCGTCTACGCCAGCGCCGGCGACGACGTCGAACTGTGCTGCCGCGCCGATCCGGCCGCCCATCTGCGCAAGGGACAGTCGATACGGCTGCGCTTCCAGCCGGAGCGGCTGCACTTCTTCGATCCTTCGACTTCGCGTTCACTCTCCGTCGCCTGAAAAGGCGCTTCACCGAACACAGGACCCGCCATGAGCCATGCGATCCAGCAGCAGGATTACGATGTCATCGTCCTCGGGGGCGGCAGCGCCGGCGTCGCCGCGTCCATTGCCGCCGCGCGTAACGGCGCCCGGACGGTGCTGGTCGACGCCGGACCCATGATCGGCGGCGAGATGCTGTCCGGGATTCCCATCGACGGCTGCCTGTCGAGCCGCGGCGAGTGGGTGGTTGGCGGCATCTCGCGCGAGCTCTTCGCCGAGTGCGATCGCATGGGCGGGTACATCGGACCCATCGACGACCACCGGTCGCTCTTCGTCGTCGCGATCGACCCCGAGGTGATGAAGTTGGCCGTCGTCAACCTCGTGCGGAAGGCGGGCGTGCACATGCTGCTGTATACGTTCGCCGAAAACGTCGTCGTCGCCAACGGTACCGTCAAGGGCGTGCTGGTACTCAACAAGAACCGCCGCACGCTGCTGACCGGCAAGGTCGTGATCGACTGCACCGGCGACGCCGACATTGCGGTCGATGCGGGTGCGCCGTGGGAGATCGGGAATGCGGCGACCGGCGACCTGCAGCCGGTGACGATGGTGTATCGGATGCAGGGGGTCGACACGCAGCGCCTGCTCGAATTCGTGCGCGACCATCCCGAGCACTTCGGTCTCGCCGAGTATGCCGAGCGCGGCATGACCGCGAAGGACGCCGCGCTGGGCCTCTACAAGCAGGGGCTGCCCAAGGTGTTCATGGTCGCCAACGGCCCGCTGATGAAGCAGGCCATCGCGGACGGCGAGATGTACCAGTCGTCGATGATCGCGGTCACGCCCATTTCGCTGCAGCGGCGCGAAGTGTCGATCAACTCGACGCGCATCGGCAACCTCGATGCGACGCAGACCGCGCAGCTGTCGAGCGCGCTTCCCGACCTCCTCGACCAGGTGTGGATGGGCGTCAATTTCATGCGCAAGTACGTGCCCGGGTTCGAGAACGCCGTCTTCTCCGGCATCGCGCCGCGGATCGGCATCCGCGAGACGCGCCGCATCGTCGGCGAATACGTGCTGACGCGCGAGGACATCATGGAGGCGCGCAAGCGGTCGGACGGCATCGGCAAGGGCGCGCACGAGCTTGACGTCCACGGCAGCGGCGTCAAGCACGAGCGGTCGACGATCAAGGACGGCGGGTCCTACGACATTCCGTATGGGTGCCTGGTTCCGAAGAAGGTGAAGAACATGCTCGTGGCCGGGCGCTGCTTTTCGTCCACCCGCGAAGCACACAGCTCGGCGCGCGTCATGGGCACCTGCATGGCGATGGGCCAAGCCGCCGGCACCGCTGCCGCCTGGTGCGCGCAGGCGACGGGCTGGGCCGGCGATGTCCGAGCCGTCGACGTCGAGCGGCTGCGCACGTCGCTGCGCGCGCAGGGGGCCGTGCTCGACGGCACGTACTAGAAGCGCGCGAGCACTCCGGGCAGTTCCTCCGGCGCCGTGACGATCGCATCGGCGCCCGCCAGCTCCTCGCGCGACCCGAATCCCCACAGCACGCCGACCGCGCGCGCGCCGTTCATGCGCGCGGCGCGCAGGTCCTGCGCCCGGTCGCCGATCATGATGCCGTTCTCCGGCGCGAAGCCTTCGCGCGCCGCGACGTGCGCGAAGAGCTTCACCTTGTCGTCGAGCGCGCCGGCCATGTCGGCGCCGTAGACGCCATGCAGGTGCTCCGACAGGCCGAACAGCTGCACGATGCGCCGCGCGTACAGCTCCGGCTTCGACGTGCACAGATAGAGGCGCCCGGGCCCGGCAGCGAGCCCGGCGAGCGTTTCCGGGATGCCCGCGTACACGACGTTCTCGCGCCAACCGACGTCGGCGAAGCGCTCGCGATAGCAGGCGATCGCCAGTTCGATCGCGTCGCGGTCGTCGGTGTCGAGCAGCCACGCGAACGATTCGCGCAGCGGGGGTCCCATGCAGCGGCGCAGCGCCCCCGCGTCGGGCACGGGCACGCCGAGCCGGTCGAGCGCGTACGCGATCGAGCGCGCGATGCCGATCGAGTTGTCGGTCAGCGTGCCGTCCAGGTCGAACAGCAGCGCGGGCGCTGCGACGGTCACGGGGCGCCCGCTCCGCGCAGCAGGCGTATGCGGTAGTCGAGCAGGGCGCCCTGCTGCCCCGCCTCCCACTGCAGGCAGTAGCGCTTGTCGAGCTTCACCTGGAAGATCCCGGCGAAGTCCTGCACGTCCTCGCGCGACAGGGGTGACACGAAAGTGATGCCTTCCGTGTAATAGATGTGGAACTTCACGGGTGCCTGTGCGGAGAACCGGTAGTCGATCCGGTCGCCCGCGGCGAGCCGCGCGCATTCCTCGTGGATCTCGTAGGGTGCGATGGCGAATTCGGTCACCGCCTTCGGCGCGTCGGGCAGCAGCGACTCTGTGGCGCAGCCCGCCGCCGCCAGCGCGAGCGCCGCCGCCATCCTGCGCGCGGAAGCGCGTGCGATCACGGCGCGCGCGAGCGCTTCCCGAGGTGATTGCGCCGCAGCTTGCGCCAGTCCTCGGCGAGCATCGCGAACCGGACGTGGTCGCGCCACCGGCCGCCGATCTTCACGTACCGGCGCGAATAGCCCTCGCGCGTGAAGCCGATGCGCTGCGCGAGCGCGAGCGAGCGCGCGTTCGTCGGCTGGATGTTCACTTCGACGCGATGCAGCGCCAGCGGGCCGAACGCGGTGTCGAGCGCCAGCGCCATTCCTTCCGTCATGTAGCCCTGCCCGGCGTGGGGCGCGAACGCGTAGTAGCCGAGGTAGGTGCTGCGAAACGCGCCGCGCACGATCTCGGAAAAATTGAACGTGCCGACGATGGCGTCGTCCTCGCGGCGCAGCGCCAGGAACGCCGCGTGCGACGGCGCCTTGCCGCGCGGCGCGATGCGCCGGACGAATTCCGCGAAGCGCGCGGCCGTTTCCGGCGGCCGGGTCCATGCGCCGTGCAGCGCGCGGCTCGCCCGGGCGGCGGCGAGGAACGGCGCGGAATCGGCAAGGCGAGGCGGCCGCAGGTAGACGCGCGAACCGGTCACCGTCGCGGCGGGTGGGCGCGTAGGCATAATGGCGATTTTACTTGACGCAAGGGGACGGCCGGCATGGCGGCTTGGGTGGAGGGGCGGGTTGCCGGCAAACGGCAGTGGACGGGCAGCCTCGTTTCGCTCGAGGTCGCGGCGCCGGACGTGAAGTTCGTGGCCGGGCAGTTCGCCAAGCTGGCGCTGCCCGCCCCGCCGGGTCAC
>Ga0315287_10007559_pt1 | contig 10903 bp, 3 predicted proteins | sample YL17G11_0_MG_FD_205037 | JGI IMG/M metagenome (GOLD analysis project Ga0315287, IMG submission 205037) | Sediment microbial communities from Yellowstone Lake, YNP, Wyoming, USA - YL17G11_0 | ecosystem: Environmental > Aquatic > Freshwater > Lake > Sediment | place: USA: Wyoming | collected...
CGGGTCGGGCGGCGGCGGCGGCGGCGGCGGCGGCGGCGGCGGCGGCCCGCCCTCGGGCCCGACGCCCGGGCGGCGCGCGTCCGCGGCCGGCGCCGCCCCCGCCGCCCTCCCGCCGCGGTCGTCGCGGTCGCGGTCGGACGCGCCGCCGCCGCCGCCGCCGGCGACGACGGTGACGACGCCCCTGCCCAATAGCAGCGGCGGCGGCGGTGGCCGGCCAGCGGCGGCGGCGGCGGCGGGGGCGGCCGCCCTCCCGCAATCCTACCTCTCTGCCGCGCTCGCGGCCCGCCCTTGCGCGCCGTCGGCGGGGCCGCCCACCCCGGCCCCGCCCGGCTCGGTGGAGGCGCCCGTCGGGCCGGCCTCCACGCCGTCGGCGGGGTCGCCCATCGGCTCCTCCTCGGACGCAGAGGCGGGGGCCATGCCGTCGCAGCCGCACCACGACGGCGGCCACCGCCCCCACCCGACGCACGCCGGCCGCGCCCCCTCGCCGCGCGTGCGGGGGGGCGGCCCGGCCTCGCCCCCCGCGCCCGTCCCCCCCGCCCTCTCCAGCGCCACCATGCTGGCCGCCCTGGCCGGCTCGGCGGCGGCCCTGGCGACCGACCAGGCGGGCGCCCGCCTGCTGCAGGCCCGCCTGGCCCCCGGGGCGGGCGAGCCGGCGCGCGCGGTGGGCGCCCTGTTCGACGAGCTCGCCCCGGACCTACCCGCCCTGGCGGCGCACCCCTTTGCCAATTACGTCCTGCAACGCCTGCTGGAGCGGGTGGACGGGGCCCGGGCGGGCGAGGCGGCGGACCGGCTGGCGGGCGCGGGCGCGGGGGGCGGCCACGGCGGCACGGCCGCCCCGCTCGCCCTCGCGACCGACCCGCACGGCTGCCGAGTCCTGCAGGCCGCCCTCGCCTGCGCGCCGCCCGACGCGGCCGCCCGCCTGGCCGGCGCGCTGGCCTGCCACGCGCCCGCCCTGGCGGGCGACCGCAATGGCAACCACGTCCTCCAAAAGGTGGTGGCCGCGGGCGGGGCGGCCGCCCGCGCGACCGCGGCCGCCGCGCTGCTGCTGGGCCAAGGTGGGGGCGGGGCGGCCGCCGGGGAGGAGGCGCCGCCGCCAGCGGCCTGCCCGCCGCCCGCCGCCTCCTCGCCCCGCCCGCCCGCCCGCCCGCCCGCCCCGCCCCTCCCGCCCCTCCCCCCCGGCGACCCGGCCGCGGCCGCGCTCGCCCTCGCCCGCCACCCCTACGGCTGCCGCGTCCTGCAATGCCTGCTCCGCTGCTGCGCCCAGGACGAGGGCCCGGCGGGCGAGGGCGGGCCGCCGCCGCACCCGGCCGTCAGGGCGGCCGTGGCGGGCCTGCTGGCCGCGGCGGTGCCCCTGGCGACCGACCCGTACGCCAACTACGTCCTCCAACACCTGGCCTCCCCCTCCCCCGCCGCCGCCGCCGCCGGGTGTGTGTGTGTGCGCGCGGCCGACCGGGCTGCCTTGGCGACCGCCCTGGCGACTGGGGGGCGGCGGGGCGGCGTCCGGGCGCTGGCGGCCGACCGGGCGGGGTCCAACGTGCTGGAGGCGGTCCTGGCGGGCGGGACGGCGGGCGGGGGGGACGCGCCGGCCGCGGCCCTGGTGGCCGCCCTCCTGGAGGGTGGGGAGGAGGACACGGCGGGCGCCGCCCATGCCGGCCCCGCCCTCACCCCCATCCCGCCCCTGGAGGCCACCATGGCCGACCCGTACGGCAACTACGTCCTCCAACGCGCCCTGGGCGTGGGCGCGCCCGCCCAGGTGGCGGCACTGGCGGCCGCGGTCGGCCGGGCGGCCTCCCGTTCCGGCGGGGGCGGGCGTGGGGGCGACCCGGGCGCGCCCGCCCACGCCTCCACCAACAGCCTGCGCTCCTCCCTGCACGGGCGCCACCTGGTGGCGGCCGCGGAGGCGGCCGCGCCGGCGGCGTTTGCGGCGGGCGAGGCGGCGGGCCTGGCGCTGGGGGCGGAGGGGACGGGAGGCGGTGGGCCGGCCGCGGCGGCCTGATGAAATGGGATGAAGGTTGCGTGCTGTGTTTTGTTGTTTTTTGGGGGGGGGCGGTGAATTGAGCACCAGACAGGCATTGCTGTTTGGTGTGTTTGCGTTTACGTTTGCGTGTGTGCGTTGTCCTTGTGTGCGTTGCCCTTGTGTGCGTTGCCCTTGATTGGCGGCGAGAGAGTGGCGGCGGTAGGGGAATGGGGGCGGGATGTGGGGGTGTGTGGGGGTGGGGGTGGGGGGTGGATGGTATGTGACTCCAGCCCTCCCAAAAAAACATCTTCCACCCCTTGATTGTGCGGGGGGGGCGTGTATTATTTTGCGAGGAAAGCCGGGCGCGCAGGTTGCCCCCTTGTTTGTCCGTGGTGGGTGAGTCATGGGGTGAGTGGCTTTCGTGGATTTAATTTTTTTTTTTCATTTCATTTTTTGGGGGGGAGGTTGAGAGAGAGGGGGCAAGGGGGTCCACCGGACGTCCGCTCGCATACACGCACACGCTTTTCTCTCTCGCCCCGCCGCCCCGCCCCCGTACTCTCCTCTCACGGGGATTGCGCGCACCCATCCGCCAGGCGCACTTTTGGTAGCCCCCTCTGGAGTGTGTGCGCGCGTGGAAAACCTTCCCCCCCACACGCGCACGACAACAGCACACTCCCCGCTCGACCCTCTTTTCGATCGCCGCCGGCGCTTTTTTTTTTTTCTTCGTCACACACGATGCCGCTCACCCTGCCCCAGACCGCCTTCGCGGCCTGGCTCACCTGGGTGCTATCCTTCCTGGTCTACCGCATCTGGTTCGAGAGGCGGCGGGTGGTGCCCCCTCCCCCGCTGAAAGGCTGGGCCGCGCACGCCCGGGACGTGGGCGCCGTGCGGGCGGCGTTCACGGCGTGGGCGGCCGCCCGGGTGCCGGGGCAGAAGGTCGTCCTCCGCCGGTCCAAGGGCGGCCACGCCGACTCCAACCGCACCCTGGAGGCGGCCTACAAAAAGGGCGCGGGCGTCACGGCCGTCGACGTCTCCGCCCTGGACGGCGTCATCGCCCTGGACGAGGGGCGCGAGCTCCTCCACGTCGAGCCGTCCGTCCCCCAGGACGAGCTGGCCCGGCTCGCCCTCGCGCGCGGGTGGGTGCCCGCCGTCGTGCCCGAATTCCCGGGCATCACCGCGGGCGGCGCCTTCTCGGGGGGCGGCATCGAGTCCACCTCCCACCGGGCCGGGTCCGTCCTGGACACGGTCGTCGAGGTCGACGTCATTACCGGCGACGGGACCTTCCTGGAAGGCGTCTCCCGGTCGCACCACCCCGACCTGTTTGCCGCGGCCGCCACAGGGTTTGGGTCGCTCGGCGTCATCACACGCCTGGCCCTCCGCATCGAGCGGGCGCCCAAGTACGTGACCGTGTCGTACCTGCACCTGGCGGGCGTGGGCGCGGCGGCGGACGCGCTGGAGGCCCTGGCCGACGGTGGCGGGCCCTCCGTCCAGCCGCCCGGCCCCAGGGCGGCGCCCGCCGCTCGGGGCACCACGCCGCTCCGCCCCGTGCCGATGGGCGACGCCGCGCCCGCCACGACCGCACCCACCCCGCTCGTCGCGCCGCCCGACTTCCTGGATGGCGTGGCCCTGGGCGACGGGTCGGCCATCGTGGTCGCGGCCGCGCCCTCGACGGGGCCGACCCCCGGCGCGCCCCTGCTGGAACTGCGGGCCACCCGGGCCGCGCCCTGGTTCTTCTGGCACCTGGCGGACATCGCCCGCACCGCGCCGCCCATGTCCGGGGCCGCTTGGGCGACGGCCTGGGCGCGGGTGGTCAAGGCCAAGGGGGTGGCGGGCCCCCGCGGGCCCGGGGCGCTGGCGCCGACGGACTTCCCGGGCTGTGTGCGGGTCGAGACCCTCCCCCTCGAGGACTACCTCTTCCGCTTCGACCGGGGCGCCTTCTGGATGGCCCGCCACGGGCTCAGCGTCTTCTACGGGCGGGCCGCCTGGAAGGAGGGTGACGGGTCGGCCTACCCGGGGGCGGCCTACCTGGGCCGGCTGCTCCGGGCGCGGGCGGGTGGCAAGGCGAGGAAGGCGGCCGCGGCCGGGGCCGAGCCCGGCGCCCCGCCCCCGCCCGCCCAAGCCCGCCCGGGCCCCGCCTGGCCCATCCGGGTCAAGTACGCCTGGATCGGGACCACCCGCCAGCTGTACCGCATTCTGCACCGGGTGGGCGACGAGACGATCGCCCGGTGCTACGTGGTCCAAGACTTCATCTTCCCGTGCGCGGGCGCGGCGGCCGCCTTTGTCGAGGACGCCGTCGCCCCGCCGGCCGTGCTCGGCATCTGGCCGCTCTGGCTGTGCCCCGTCCGCCACTGTCGCCTGCCCGGGGCCGGCGGCGCCGGCTTCGGCTTCCCCTACTCCACCTCCACGCCCGGGTGCGTGTGGGTCAACGTGGGCGTGTACGGCCTGCCGCACGGGGGCGTGGGCGGGGCGACCGACCCGGTCGTTACCAACCGGGCGCTCGAGGGGGCGGCCACCGCTGCGGGCGGCCGCAAGATGTTGTACGCCCAATCCTACTACACCCCGGCCGAGTTTGACGCCCTGTTTGACATGGCGGCCTACAGGGCCGCCCGGGCCACGTACGCGGCCGCGCCCGGCGGCGGTGCGAAGAAGGGCGGCGGCGGCGGTGGCGGCGGCGATTTCGCCTTCCCCGACGCGCCTGCCAAGCTGTTGCTGGGCGAGCCGCGCCGGGCGCGCCTGTCTGGCGCCACGCACGCGTCCCTGCTGGCTGCCTGGAAGCCCATGGTCCCCTGGTACGCCTCCATCTGGGCGGAGCTGTGCCTGCCCCGGTGCCTGCACCCGCTGGTGGGCGTCCACCACACGGGCATGGAGGTGTATGGGGCGATGCGCCCGGGCGCGGTGGCAGCGGAAGCGCGCGCGGCGGCGGCTGAGAGGGCGCGGGCGGCTGTGAAGGCAGGGGGTGCTGGCGGGGGCCGGGGCCGGGGGGCCGAGCGGGCGACGTCGCCTGCCTCGACCTCGCGGGCCCGGTCCAAGGGCGGGCGGGTGACATCGCCCCGGCGGCGCAAATGAAGGGAGGGAGGGGAGGGGGAGGGAGGGTGGGTGGGGGGGAAGAGGTTGCTTTTTCGTTTGGTTCTTTCCTTTGTGGGGCGTGTGCGTGTCTTCCTGTGTTTCCCGTGTGTGTGTGTGTGTGATGCCCACATTTATACCGTCGTCCGGCTTGAAAGCGACGGCACACACACACTCTAAAAAACAAAAGCCTCGCTCCCATCCCCACCCCCCTCACAAAGATAAAATCCTTTTCAAAACTTGAAGTCCCCCCTGTCTTTGTCCTTGGCCGCCCGGGCGTCCGCCTTGGCGGCCGCCTTCCGCTTGGCCGCCACCGCCTGCGCCGCCACCAGGTCCGAAAAGTCAGACCGCCCGCCCCCCGCCCCACCATCACCCCCGCCGGCAGCCGCGCGGGCGGCGGCCAGGGCTGCGATGCCCGCGCCGTCCAGGCCGTCCAGGGCCGCCGGGTCGAGCGCGACCGCCTCTCCGGCGGGCCCCGGCGGCGCGCCACCGGCGGCGCGCCCCCTTTTCCCGGGCGGACCGGCAGCCGGGGCGGCAGTGGCGGCGGCGGCGGGGGGAGGCATGACGTACGTGTGGTCGGACCCCATGATCGTCCCCGCCCCGGCCCCGCCCAGCGGGGCGGCCTGCTGCTGGAGGACCGTGTAGAGCGTCGGCGCGGGCGTGTCGCCGCCGCCGCCGCCCTTGCGCAAGTCCAGGGACGCGGGCGCGGGCGTGGCCAGGCCCGCCCCCGCCAGGGTGGCCGTGGAGGCGACGCCCGCCGCAAAGGCGGCGGTGGCGGTGCCCGCCGCGAGCGCCGCCGCGTCCACCTCGGCCTCCATGCCCTCCTCCCCGCCTTCCTCCTCCTCCTCCTCCTCCTCCTCCTCCTCCTCCTCCTCCTCCTCATCCGGCGCCAGCTCGCCCCACCGGGCGGCCTTGTCGACCTCCGGCTCATCCCCAAGCCGGGCGGGCTTGGCCGCGGACGGCGCGCCATCCCCGCCCGCCCAGGCCCCGTCCCCAAAGGCGTCGCCAAACAGGGGGCGCCCGCCCTCGTCGACGGGGGGCTTCCCCCACCCGCCCGCCTGGTAGCCGTAGGCCGCGCCCGGCGGCAGGGGGGCGGACAGGCCCGGGATGGGCAGGCGCGGGTGGTAGGACGGGGGCGGGCCCCACCGCTGCATGGAGACCAACCAGGGCGGCGGGGCGCGCGGGTCGGACGGTGGCATGCCCAACGCCTCGCGCGCCGCCTCCGACAGCACGCCCGGCGCCACGGGCGGCGGGTCCGGCTCGAACTCCTTGCCCTCATAGTACACGTCCCCATACCCGGACAGGCGGGGCTTGGCCTGGTGGACGAAGAAGGCGTCGTGGAGGACCTGGTAGTCCAGGTCGAGGCGCCCCGTCTTTGGGCGCACGCGCGCGCGCGCGGCAGACTTGAGGGAGGCCGCCCCCTCCTTCTCCACGTACGCCGCCCGCATCTCGCCCACGCCCGTCGCGGCGATGAAGGCCGGCAGCTCAAAGGGCGGGCGCTCCAGGCCGCGCTTGCCGGCCAGGTAGGGCCGCTTCTGCGACCAGTGGCGGGGGACGGGGACCGCGTTGCGGGCGGCCTTGAGGGCGACCAGCAGCTCCGGGTCGGGCGCGGTCGTGTCCCACGCCTCCACGACCTCCGGGCGGGGGCACGCCCGCTTCAGGGCGGCCACCCGGGCGGTGGCCTCCGCCTTGCGGGCGCGGCGGGAGTGCTTGGAGGCGGCAGCAGCCTGGTTGGCGCCATACGCGTCGTCCGCTTCCTCGCCGTCTCCCTCCTCCTCGTCGGAGGACGGGGCGGCGGCGGCGGCGGCGGCGGCGCCCCCATCGCCGGCCGCACCGGCTTTGCGGCCCGAAGGGGTGGCGGCAGGCGCGGTGGTGGGCGGCGGTGGGGGTGCACGCCCCGTCACCTCCTCCGCCGACGCGAACCTGGCAAAGACTCGGGCGAGGTCGTCCAGGGCGGTGGGGGGTGGGGGGCCGGCAGCGCCGCCGCCGCCGTCCGTCTCCATGGCGTCCGGCGCGGCGCCTGCGATCTCCGGCTTCTCGCTGACGTACTCGACGCGGGCGGGGCCGACGGTGAAGGCGGAGGCCGGCGCGGCCGCGCCGGCGACGACGCCGCGGGCCGCGTCGGCGGCGGCCTGGGCGGCGCGCGCAGCCGCGACGTCCCTGCCATGGGAGGAGAGAGGAAGGGGAGGGGGGTGTGCGTTGAGTTTCTTCCTCTTCTTTGGCTCCCATCACAGGCATAAGCAGGCGCGTGCGCGTGCGCGGCTCAGGAGGCGGGAGCTCGACGGGGTGGCCGCGCGCGGCAGGAGCAAGCCGCGAGGGAGGAGAGGAGGGCGCGGGCGCGAGGTTGTTGGAAAACCGCGCTCCCCGATCCCTGGCTCAGGGCACGTCCCGCGCGCGTTCAGAGCCCATTCACCCCAGCCACTCTCACGCCCTGCTGTCCCACTCACCTCTTGGCCGCCTTGGCCGCCTTTTTGCGGGCCGCTTTCTTGGCGGCCACCCCGTGCTTTTTGTCGCCCGCGTCGGCGGCGGCCGACACGGAGGGCGCCATTTTGTTGAGGAAGAGGAGAGAGAGGGGCCGCGAACGGCGAGTGCGCACACGCGCGCGCAGAGGGCGCGGCTGGAAGAAGGGGTGGGACTCCTTCTGCTGGTGGCCGTGTGGCGCGCGAGAGCGTGTGTGTGGGGGGGGTGCGTGTGTGTCCCCCACTCGCGTGACCCGCACGGAAAAAAGAAGTAATAATAATAATAAAAAGTGACCTCACCTGTTTTCTCTCTCTCGCTCAATCTCTTTTTGTTTGCGCTCTCCCCACACGCCCGCCGCCATGCTAGCCAGCAGCACCCCCCGGGCAGTGACCCGGGTCCCCCTTCAGCCTGCCGGAGGGGCGGCACGCCCACGCCGCCGCGTGGTGGCCAACGCAACCCCGCCCGCCCAACCCTCCTCGTCATCCCTTCTGGCGGCCTTGCCCCTCCTCCGCCTGGCGTTCCCTGCCGCGGCGGCAGCCCTGGCCGCCGGGGCGCTGGCCCAGGTCTCCGCGCCCGCCGCCTTTTTGACCGGCGCCTGGGGTGCGTGCCCGTGCCCCCACATCCAGACGGCCGCCCAGTTGATCGGGGCCGGCACGGCGCTGCCCGCGGCGGCCGCGGCCGCGCTGGCGTCGGCGGCCGAGGCCGGCCCGTCCCGCCTGGCGTCCCCGACCTACACCCGCCTGGCCGCCGGGTTGGCCGCCTGGGCAGCGCTGACCGCGGCGGGCCTGACCCTGGCGGCCCCACGCCTCGCCCTGGCGCCCTGGTACAAGGGCAGTGCCGCGGCCGGTCTGGCGGCGCTGGGGGCGGCGGCAGGCGTGGCGGCGGCTGCCTACGCGCCCGGGGGTGCGCAGGCGGCGGTGGGGGCCGTGCCGGCGACGCTGCGCACGGCAGCGACGCTCGACCGGGCCTGTGCCCCACCCCTTGCCCGCGCTTACGGCGGCCTGTCGACGGCCGCCGCGGTCGGGGCGGCCTATGCGGCCGCGACAGCCGCAATCGCGGCGGCCTCGCCGGCCCCGCCGCCCGTGCGGGTGGTGCTAGCCTTTTCAGCCACGGCGGCGGCGCTCTTTGCTGCCATTGCCACGGGCGTGCTGGCGGACGCGGTCGCGCGGGGTCGGGGCGGGGCGTCCACGTTTGTGGCGCTGGCCAAGGGCGGGGCGGTTGGCGGCGGGGTGGCGGTGGGCGCGTTGGCGGGCATGGTGGGCAGGGGCGGGCGGGCGGGAGGGGTGGTGCCGCTCATGGCGTGCGCGGTCTGGGTGGTGGCCCTGGCGGGCGTGTGCGGGTGGCATGTGTGTGTGGGGGGGGAGGCCGTTTAATTGAAAAAGGTGAAAACGTTGGTTAATGCACATGAAGACGAGAGTGGGGCGACCCTCACCAGACGCCCCAGAGTGGAGGCGTGAGGAGAGAGAGAGAGAGAGAGAGAGAGAGAGAAAAAGGGGGGGGGGGGGGGCGGGTGGGGGGGAATGGACCTCCACTCCTCTTTCCCGCGCTCCCAGGGCGCGGGAGCGCGGGAGCGCGCCGCCGCCGCCGCCCACCGCCAAACATGGGGACGCCGCACTACCCTCAACTTGCTAAATGTATCACTCTGCATGCTCCCCCTGGGAGGCGGCAGAGTGTGTGGCAGTCCGTGTGGGCCGCAGGGGCGTGACAAGGTATAGTTTCCCACAACCACCCGCCCTGCAGCGCCCCTCCTCGTTTTGCCTTTTTTGCACCCCCGCCTGCGCGTCCCTTTGCCCCTCTTTTTTGCTGGGCTCCCACTTGGACGGTCGAGGGCCGACTGCGCTTCCATGCTAGCGTGCGTGGAGAGGCCGGGCGCCCCTCTCGAACCCCATGAAAATGGCCCAGACGGGCCCCCCTTTCTTGTCTCTGCCCCGCCCTCGCCCGCTTTGCCGCTTTCGCGCCTGGCGCTTGAAGGCAAGTCCCCGCCACGGCCACACGCCCGCCTCCGGGACGCCGTTCCACCCTCAGGTCGCACCTTTGATATTAATAATATCGCATGCGCCCTGGAGGGCGGGGGATGAGCACATGTGGGCTGCGGGGCTGCGTAGTGGGGTGCAAAAAAGCAAACGTCGGGGAGTGGGGACACGTGGGGTGGAAGGCAGACATATTGGGGGTGTTTCGTCGTCTATTTGGCGGTCAACCCAGCACTATGGAGAATTTTTGCAATGTTCCTACTCGGCATTTGTTATGGTGGGCTTACCCCTGGGCGCGCGGGAGAGGGCGGAGAGAGAGAGAAAAAGAAAGAAAAAAGTGTGTGAGGAACTGTCTTTAACGATGTTTGTCCCAACAAGCAGAGCTAGCCGCACCGCTAGCTCTGCCCTCTTTGTGGCGTTCGATGCCTGCCGCCCCTGACCTACCTCTCTTTAATCTGTTCATCAGTGCACACCCTTTCCCGTGCACCCAACAACGCCGCGCCGCGGATTGCCAGCAGCAAAACAGGCAAAACGCGACCCTGCGCGGGATCAAAAGGGGGGCCCGCCTCGGCCATTTTCATGGGGTTGGAGAGGGTGCCCGGCCTCTCCACGCACGCTAGCATGGAAGCGCAGTCGACTCTTGACCGTCCTGGTGGGAGCCTAGCAAAAAAGAGGGGCAAGGGATGCGCAGGCGGGGGGTGCAAAAGCAAAACAAAAGCGCAAAAAAAGGCCAGAGACCTAGCTGCTACTTTCTCCCCTTTGCACCCCGCCACGGCCACACGCCCCCCTCTTTGGCGCCTCACCACCCTCAGGTCGCTTCAGGGTATGGCTCTGCTAACCCTGTGTGGCGGCAGAGTGTGTGGCGGTCCGTGTGGGGTGCAAAAAAAGGGATAAAAAAGCAAGGCAGACGCTTGGCCGCCTGTCTTCTTCTTCTTGGAGAGGTTGAGAATGGACCTCCCATCCCATCCATGCACATCTCTCTCAAAAAAAAAAAGCAAAAAAAGCAAAAAAGTTGTTGGCGGGGCGGGCGCGCGGCCCGACGGGGCAACACATAGACACGCCTGCGGCTTGCAGAGACGTGAAGAGACCCCCGGCATCGACGCCGAAAAAAGGAGAGGAGAGAAAAGAGAAGAAATCTTCAGGTGGGAAAAGAGAGGAAAGAGGGGGTGGTCTCGGCCGCGCGCCTCCTCGGCTCCTCACTCATCTCTTTTTTTCTACAAAGTTTTTTCTCCTGCGCCCCGCCCCGCGCACCCACCCAATCCCACCCACCCACCCACCCACCCACCCCCCACCTGACACGATGGCCGAGCGGTGAGTCTACCAGCAGGCGGGCCCGAGCCCGGCCACACGCTCCGCCTCGGCGGCCGCGTCTTTCGTGTGTTCCGTCTTCTTCTCACACACAACACGCCTACACACACAACTCTCACACGCCTCTTACCCTTTCAGTGCCGCC
>Ga0315287_10007560_pt1 | contig 10903 bp, 6 predicted proteins | sample YL17G11_0_MG_FD_205037 | JGI IMG/M metagenome (GOLD analysis project Ga0315287, IMG submission 205037) | Sediment microbial communities from Yellowstone Lake, YNP, Wyoming, USA - YL17G11_0 | ecosystem: Environmental > Aquatic > Freshwater > Lake > Sediment | place: USA: Wyoming | collected...
CTGCGGAGCCTGTCCCGAGCTTGTCGAGGGATCAGGATTTCGCGATTGAGGAGCGGCACAAGATGGCCTTAAGATGAGATGGAAGATGGGTCAGTTATTTCTTCGCGGGTCCTTCATAGTACATCGCCTCTTTGTCGGACAGGCGCCCTTGATCGATGAGGGCCTTGATCTTGGCGGTGTCCACGTTCCGGGGCTGGCCGCTGGTGTGTATGACCTGTCGAGACGAGGTCATGTCGTGGGCCAATCGGTTCGGTAGACGGTATACGACGCTGCCGGCCATCCAGATGGCGACCACGACTGCAGCCGCCACAAGGGCCCTGGACCAGACTCGCACCGACAACGGGATGCCTTGTGCGAAGGCCCTTGGTATCGTCTTTTGAGGCCCATACCGGCAACGGTCACAATGGATGCAATCCAGATGGTCCGCACCCGTCAGGCCGAACTCACAACAGCCGAACCGCTTGGCAGGCAGGAATCGGCCCAGAATGGCCACGTGATTGAACAGGGACAGAAAGGCCCCGGCAGGACACAGGTATCTGCACCAGAACCGGGTGAACAAGAGCATGCCGACCAGCAAAACGCCGAGGCCAGCCAGTACCCCCAACGCCTTCGTCTGCCACACCTCGCGCAGCCACTGGCCCCAGGACCGCCACTCAAATACCGACATCAGGAGGTCACGGCCATACACCGTCTTGTCCCTGGTCAGGAAGAAGGCCACCACAAATAAGAAGAACACGGCATACTTGATGAACCTGGCTTTCTGGAGTGCGCCGCGGGAGACATTGGGCCTGAACCTCTCAGGGGTGACCATGCCCACCAGTTCCTGCAGGGCCCCGAACGGACACACGTAGCCGCAGTAGAAATTGCCGATGAGAAGCAGCAGTGCCGGCAGTCCCACGGCCAGAAGGAATGACCCGGTCAGACCCAGGGTTGGCATCTGTCCGGCCAGGAGGCTCATGACCTGCTCGGTCGAATACTGACTGTTCAGCCACAGGCCGCCAACGATCACGGTTGCCGCCAGAACCACAATACGAGTCAAGAATCCTCCCCACCAAGTCACTGCAAGCCCAGCGGCCACAACCGCCGCCACGTAGATCCCCATCCTGTCCACGGCACGGCTAGGCGATCTGGATGGGGGGCCTTGTGCTCGCAAGACCTCTTGGGCAAACCGCTGTCCGCATTGCCGAAGGATGTCGATGACGGCCCTGGTGGTCAGGGTCGCTCTGGTAACGGCGTGCACTCCTTCAAGGGTGCCTGTCCCCCAAACCCTGGTCCCCTTCAGGCCCGCCAGCCACGACGAAAGCCGCCTGATATAGCGCGGAGTCTCGTTGCTGCGCGTCATGCGGAAATCGACCAGGGTCCCTTGCGGGTCCACGTAGACCGCCAGGACCAGCGGCCCGCCAAAACCCTGCACGTCGGGCGATAGCTTGTCCGACGAAAAGATGTAGCCCTTTAGGCGATCCTGTTGGCGGACCTCGAAATAGGTAATCCGATCGCCGCCAGCCAAGGTCGCGTTCTGCGCGAGGACTTCCATGCCCGCCGTCCACGACTCCACTGCCGGCGGAACTGCGGCTGCCGTCTCGAACGGACGCTGTGCTGCCCAGACCATCATGTTGGAGCAGATTACCACCGAGGCGGCGATCCCAAACAAGACATAGCCCAACCTGGATAGGCGGAGGTCCAAAGCCTGCGTACAACGAAGTAGAGACTTGGTCGCGGATCGGGCCAGCTCCACCGGGACATTCGCCAGGACCATCAGCGCCAGCCCAAGCCCTGCCGCCTGCATCCCTGCCAACGGGATCAGGACCAGACTGGTGACAAATCCGCCCGCGCATGCGCCCACGTGATCAACCGCCTCCAGGCGACTGGCGACTCGGCCGGTGTTGAGGCCATCGGCGGTCATGCGTCCCACGGCGATCGGAAGGTATGCCCCGCAGCAAAGGCCGATGGCCACAAAGGCCGCTGCAAGGCTGCCTGGGGAGGCCAGGTTTGTCATGACCTGGAGCGAGATCCAGACCAGGATCCCCGCATGCACGGTCACGGTCCCCAGCAGCAACAGCCGCGTATCCAGCCTGCGGACCAGGCCCTGCGATAGCAAGGCCCCTGCCGTCAGGCCGGCCATGAACAGTGAAGACGCGATCCCAACGTACAGATACAAAGATCCAAAGAGCGTCTGGACCACGGACATCAGGATGATCACGGTCGCGATGCTGACCCAGCCCGCGGAGAAGATCAGAAACGTGATACCGAACGTCGATGCCCCTGCATAGGCCCCATCGCTGAGTCGTGACCGGTATTTGTATAGGAAGATCATCCGCAGAGCCACCAGGACGCCGACGGGAACAAGCCACAGCCATGCCCCGACGGACACTAGTCCTACAGCAAGACCCGTCAGGGACACACCCGCCTGCCTCGACGCCAGGAGCAGACCATACAGGTAGGTGGAGGGATAGGCATCGCGGTTGATCAGGGCCTGTTTAGGAAGATCCACCTTGGTATAGAGATCCGTCACCTGGCGGGCCCGATCCGGTCGATAGATCGACAGGAGTGCATTGGCAGGATAGACATCGCCAGCCCCGGGTATGGCGGTAAATCGGTCTCTGAGTACGCGTGGATTATTGGATAGATCGCCTGTTGCAGAGGCCAGGAAGAATGTCTGCTCCCCAGGCACCACCGCACAGTGGGGAAAGACCTGCTCCAAGGTCCGGAGAATCGAGGCCCCCAGATAGGCCAGCTCAGGACCCAGGATGTTCTCACCACCTGGGGCAGCAATGACGATCAGGCCTCCGGGTTGCAGAGATTGCCTGATACACTCCAGGAACTCCAGGCAGTAGTATCGGTTGAAGCCGGCACTGATCGTGCCAGGCAGGTGAACGATCACGAGGTCATAATGGGAGGGCCGATCCCGAAGCATGGCCCGAACGTCCCTGGTCATGGCCGCAAATCGCGGGTCCTGGATTCGCAGATCCGCAGGGACATACTCACCGATTCGCTGGACGTATTGGACGTCCGGATACGACCAGTCCACTGCCTGTACGTGCGGGAGCCTCAGCAATGCCTGACAAAGCCCTACCCCTGAGCCGATCACCAGGACCCGCCCTGCGTCCGGCCTCTGGGACAGCCCAATAGCCGCCACCTTGCCCGCCTGTTCTCGGTCAGGCAGGGCCTCACACATGCTGCCGTCCCGAAAGACCAGCCACTGGCCTTGATAGGTCCCGTACAGATACTCCGCTTGTGCTGTGGTGAATGAACCCCCAAATGCCTTTGTAGGAAGGAGCTGGGTCCACCTGGTTACCTGCACGCGAAGAGCAACGTCCCTGTCAACGCGAAGGCCAAGTCCCACCAGGCTCCCTGCCGCCAACAGGCCGGCCAGTACAGACCGCCATCGAGAATCCGTCGTTCCTGTAGCCCAGAGCGATGCGGCAGCCAGGATCGCCGTCAATACCAGGAAGATCGACGAAGCCGATGCCCCTGCAGCCAATCCTATAGTCACTCCCAGTCCGCCGATCAGGCTGCCTACAGACTCCAGGACGTAGACGCGGGTAATCGGCCACCGCGTCCCTTGTTCGAGCCAGCGACATAGCAGCGGAAACAGAAACCCGGTCAGAGCGCTGACCGGGGCACACACGGCCAAGGACCAGACAAGCAGCTTGGCCAGAGGCAGCAGGGCATAGGCCTCAATGCCCGCGATCCGGCGAATCTCGAGGATGAGCAGGAATTCCAAAACAAAGGCAGGGACGTAGGCCAGGACTGCTATCTCGATCCACTTTAATCCCCTTTCTGCCAGCCCCCTGCACCTCTGTGCCAGATAGGCCCCTATGGCCACCCACAAGAACCAGGCGGCAAAGAAAAACCCAATACCGATGTCATGGCCTTCAAAGCTGGTGACAAACTCGCGAAACAACAGGGTCTGCGCAGCTATGCTGAACAGCCCGAAGCACAAGACCACACTGGCCCTGGCCGCCTGGGACGAACGCGGTCGAGTCTCCTCCATCATGGCTCCCCAAACACCTCAGCCTGGAAGACCTGGAAGCTGGCACCCTCTCGCCAGGCGTCAGTAGGCAGGCCCGCCTTTTCCGACAGGTGCTCCAACGTCTGTTGGAGAGTCCATCCTTGCTCGGGTGCCACCTGAGGCAAAAACAACGCGGACCGGCCCGCCTTCCTCAGGATCACCCCATCGATACCCAGACGGATGTCATCTTTGGATTGGATCGGCTGGGGCACAGTCAGCGCAGAGATCTCGATGGTCAGGTCCTTGCATTCCGACAGGGTCACCGGCCGGAACCTCGGGTCATTGACCGCTGCATTGACGGCGTTTTCGATCACGGACTGGTACAAGGCCTGGCGGGGCAGGACATCGCCGATGCAGCCTCGCAGGTCGCCTCGCTTCTTCAATGTCACGAAGGCTGCACGCGGCACCTTCATGGCGTCACTGACCTGGATTCCCAGATCGGATGCGGATGGGACCTTGTCATGCTGGAGGAAGTACCCGATCGTACTGCGGGCCATGGCCAGCAGTTGCTTCTGGTCCGCCTGCGACAGCCTTCCCGCGGCAGGTGTCTCTGCCGGCCCAGGCTTGACGGACCAGGTCCCTGTAAACGCCGCAGATAGGTAGCTGACCGAGTTGGTGTAGTCCGACGTCACCTGGCCGGAGGTGGTGTAGTCCACGAGCCATGCCCTGGCGGACGGGTCCAACATGGACAACAGGATCGCCACAGGGACATACCCGCAGATCGTCGCGCCGGTTCGCCGTTGATAGTCGAGGAACCCCTTGGCGTCCTTGGCCTCGATGGCGGCGAACGCCCCAGTGTCCAGGTCCTTGAGTCGCTTGGGTACGTCGTCCTTGAATGGAACGTACTGGTAGTTGGGCCCATAGTGGGTGAAGTCGGAGCTGGCCACCACCAGGGTATTGGTATCAACACAGGTCCTCAGGATGGCGGCGGCCTTCATGATCGTCTCGGCTGAGCATCGCCCTGCCAGGACCGGTACCAGCTTGAATCCGCCGTAGGCGGCCTGATGGAATTGCAGTAGCGGCAACTGGATCTCCACGCTGTTCTCCCCCTCAAAGGCCGCAGCCATGTCCTGGAACATCGCATGCTTGAGCAGCCAGCCAACAGCCTCCTCATCTATTGGTATCTGTCCCAGCGGCGTGCAGAATGATCGGACGCGAGGTACGATCAATATCTCCTCCGCAGGAAACCGGTGGCTTGGCCCGATGACAATGATCCGCTTGTAGGCCCGTGCAGTAGTGGCCAGTCCCCTGGCCGCGATTGGGCCTGAGAAGGCATACCCTGCGTGCGGCTGGATCAGGGCGATCACGTCCTGTCTCGGCGTGACACCGGTCTTGTCAAAGCATCTCTGGATCTGAGCCTTCAGTGCATTGGCATCGGCAGGATACCAAATTCCGGCCAGCGAGCTCCGCAACTCCATGCCCTGCGGTTCTGATGTCCTGCCCACGCCCAATCCAAACCCCAATACGACGGCCAAGATTATTATTACATTCCTACCCATAGTCAGCCACTCCATTTCGCCTGAGTTCCCACGTTCTCCAGAGGTATCACCTTGCCGGGATATCGGTCCGGCCTGTCTGCCATCACGGCACCCCGCAACACCCGGCGGCCAGCCATCGCGATTCCACCCACGCATGCGACTGCCGCGACCCTCGTCAGTCTACCAAGGAACTGTCGCCTACTGGCCCATGGCGTTTGTCTATGCAGGATAGAAGATAATTTGAAACACAGAGCGCAGAACGCAGAATAGGGATAGTTCCTGAAGCCGTCTTCCCCTTCTATTCCGGCTTCTGGCTTCTGGATTATGAGTTCTGGATTCTGAGTCCTATTCATTTCCAAACCCCCGCTACGGCCTTGCCACAATCAGGACAGCAGCCATCCTTAAGTCGGTTCCGCAGGATCACAAAGCCGCTGCGCTCCATCAGGAGCCTGGCACACGACGGGCAGTACGTATTCTGGCCCTCCGGGCTGGTCACGTTGCCGATGTACACGGACTTCAGTCCCTGTTCCCTGGCAATGTCCCTGGCCGTCTGCAGCGTGTCGGCCGACGCGGGTGGGAGGTGCTGCATTTTGTATCGCGGATAGAATCCCAAGAAATGCAAGGGTGTCTCGGCTCCAAGATTGTCCCCCACCCACCTGGCCACTTGCCGGACGTCCTCGGGCCGGTCGTTGAGCGTGGGTATGACCAGGTTGCTGATCTCGACCCACACGCCTGCGGCCTTGGCCGCCTCGATCGCAGCAAGGACCGGCCCTAGCGTCGCCGAGCAGATGGTCTGATAGAGCTCGTCGGACATGAACTTCAAGTCTATGGTCACCGCGTCGATAACCTCCAGCAGTCTCTGCCACGGCTCCGGATTGACGTACCCGGCTGTCACCAGGACGCTGCGAATTCCCGCCCGGCGGGCAAGTCTGGCGGTGTCGAGCGTGTACTCGTAATAGACCACCGGATCGGTGTACGTGTATGCGATCGATGGACAATTGTATTGCCCGGCCAGGGCCACGACCTTCTCTGGAGGGCACGCCATCGCTGTGCTGTCCTGCGGATCGGCCTGGGAGATCTCCCAGTTCTGGCAGTTGAGGCAGTGGAGATTGCAGCCCACCGTGGCCAGGGACAAGATGGTCGTGCCGGGCAGGAAATGAAACAACGGCTTCTTCTCCACCGGATCGATGTGGACGGCACAGGGAAAGCCATACACCACGCTCCGCAGCCTGCCATCCAGGTTGATCCGCACGCGGCAGTCGCCGGCCTGCCCCGGCCCAATAAGACACTCCTTCGGACACAACTGGCACTGAACATCCGACACGGCCTTCTGCCTTTCTCCTGGAACGCCGACAGGGCCATTCTAAAGATCCAGCGTGTGGCCGTCAATCCACAAGACACTACTGGATTAGGCTTAAGAACAAGGAAGACCAACAAGACTCTGCACTTTGAGACAGACGACAAGGGCATAGTCTGGCCGCTGCAGTTAAAGCCGTAGGCGGCCTCGGCTGTCTTCTCCTTGGGTGTTCTTACTCATGGAGGCTCCTCTCCACTGACGAACCAATATCCACTCCGGACAATCCACTCTCTCAAGAGGATCATGCCGACCGTTTCTTCCTGACTCGGGCAAACGAAACTACCTTCTTCCCACGTCCTCGTTGCCGCTTCTGTGCGTCGGCAATGATGGCCCGCAGGTCATAGTTAAATCGGGCCGCGAGTTCTTGCCGATTTCTTCGGATCTCCTCGACGATAGGATCTTAAGATGCGCGCCACGGTCAATTGTCTGGCAGGGTATGTAGCATGCGCCAAAGAACGGATGACAGGAGCTATTGAAATTGGATGCAGGACCTCATATCATGTCATGTGATGTGTACCCTATGGGGGTTATCGTATATGAGGTCAAATCGGAGATCCTGGATGAGCTAAAAACACGAGAAGCGAATCGTGCGAGGTAGACGGCCCCCGTTGGGCCGTCTGCTGACAGGAGAAAGATACGTAAGGAAAGGTGTTCTGACAAGGTTCTTGAGGGCAAAAACATGAAGGCCACCCATTCAAAACGTTCACTGACTCGCCGTGCGTTCCTTGGCACCACGGCCACCACAGTCGCCGCATTCACGGTCTTGCCCAGGCACGTCCTGGGAGGCGCCGGTTTCGTCGCCCCGAGCGAGAAAATCAACATCGCCATCATCGGCTGCGGCGGACAGGGCCGAAGCAACGTGCGCGAGCTGTTCCAGTTCCCCGACGTACAGATCGTCGCTGTGGCCGATCCCATCGAGTCGTTCAGCCTGGAGGCCTTCTACTTCCGAGGCTCTGGCGGCAGGAAGGTCGTCAAGGCGGAGATTGAGAGCCACTACTCCGAGAAGACCCCGAACTTCAGGTGCGCCGAGTATGAGGATTTCCGGCTCCTGTTGGAGAAGGAGAAGGGCATTGACGCCATCCTGTGCGCGACGCCGGACCACGTGCACGCCGCCGTGTGCGTGGCTGCCATGCGCCAGGGCAAGCACGTGTACTGCGAGAAGCCGCTCACACACAACGTCTGGGAGGCTCGCCTCATCGCGAGGGTCGCCAAGGAGGCCGGCGTGGCCACACAACTCGGCAACCAGGGGCACTCGGGTGGCGGTATTCGGGAGACCTGCGAATGGATCTGGGCAGGGGTGATCGGCGAGGTCCGCGAGGTCCACGCCTGGACCAGTGCCACCCGCTGGAACAAGAAGTACTATGCCGGGCGTCCACCGGAGGAACCGGTCCCGTCGGGCGTGAATTGGGACCTGTGGCTGGGCCCCCGCGATCCGCGTCCTTACAACTCCGCTTACACGCCGGTGAGCTGGCGCGACTACTGGGCGTTCGGCACCGCGCCGATTGGCGACTTCTTCTGCCACAACTTCGACCCTGCCGTCTGGGCCCTGGACCTGCACGCTCCCCTCAGCATCGAGGCGTACGGCGCGGGCGGCGTGGATTCCGAGATGGCGCCTCCGGGCGGCATCTATACCTACCAGTTCGGTCCGCGCGGCAAGAGGCCGGCTGTAAAGGCGGTGTGGTATGACGGGGGGCTCATGCCTGCGCGCCCGGACGGGCTCGATGAGAGGGATCGACTCGGCGAGGACGGAAACGGCACGCTCTTCATCGGCGACAAAGGCATGATCACCTGTGCCGGTTGGGCCGGTTCACCGCGGCTTCTGCCCAGGTCGAAGATGAAAGGCTTCACCCCTCCTCCGGAGACGTTGCCTCGCTCCAAGGGCCATCACCGCGACTGGCTCGACGCGATCAAAGGCGGCCCACAACCCAGCGCCAACTTTGAATACGGGGCCCGCCTCACCGAAATCGGCCTCCTAGGCCTGGTGGCCATCCGTACGCGCAAGAAGCTTGATTGGGATGCTGACAACCTCAAGGCGACCAATGCGCCCCAAGCCGATCCGTTCATCAAGGAGGCGTATCGCAAGGGATGGGAGATTGTCTAATACCACTGGAAAAGCTGTGGCTCCGGCCAGAATGGGCCGGAGCCACAATCCTTCATCTTTTCAAGGCCGATGTGTGTACTACTGTTTAAAACGGCTTGTGCATCGGTACGGCAGTGCCATCAAATTTGTTGGCCGCAGAGATGGCAAAGTGGAGGGCGTTTCCGGTTCCTCCTCTGCCCAGTCTGTACGAATCATCCCCCTTGGCCAGAATAGTCTCCCAGGACTTGGAGAAGGAGGCAACCCGCACCCAACACGTGCACAAGATGGCAGCGGTGGGAGTCAAGTCAGGGCAGGCTTGTTTCCGCAGTCCACGTAGGTGGCGCCGTCCAGTTGCAGGGCGCCGCTCCCCACCTTGCCCTGTGTACTCCATATAGCGTTGCCCATGATCGCACCGTTGATGGTGTACTGGCATTGTATGTTTTTATCGAGTGCAGCATAAGTGCGCCGATGTTTCATGGCGTCGAGAATGGCAACTTTGGTCTTGTTTGTTGCGAGCACAAACGTACGGGAAGCGTATTGCTTGATACCGTCTGGGATGATTGAAGCTGGCAACCACGGGACCATCGCCATTTGACGGAACCGTCTTGAGCCATTTATACAAATACGGAAGATCAACTCCCTTCTCCAAGGCGTTCAAATAATCGGCGCTGTTAAACACGCTGATGTGGCCGGTTCCATTCGGCCCGTTGTTCTCGGAATGTTCGAAGCCGGGCATCGCGATAAAATTGCTGTCAGTGGCTTCCGCTGCATCTCGCTTCGTGTCCAGCCACGCAGCGTTGGTACGTCCAGTGGGATGAAAAGCTTCTTCCTGCGAATGATCGGTTGTAGCGTAAAAATCATATCCATTGGCCTTGGCCAAGGCGTAGTGTGCTGAGGGAGGGCCCTGGAGCTTTTGCCAATCGGACTTCAGCACTCTATCCTTCGGAGCGTGGCTGACTCCATCAGGGGTGACATTAAGACCGCGTTTCTTAGGCGAAGGTTTGCCGTCCTCTGATTTCGCGACACCTTGAACGCCATGTGACCACGTATAAACGGTATGCGAATGTGTGGTGCCCGCATATAAATGATATATCGGGGCAGGCGAATTGGTTGTTACGGTTTGTGAGTTGACATGGACCGGGTTACCCGCGAAAAGCGATAAGAACACGAGCATGGCTTGGGGTTTTTGGTAATTATTCATAGTTAGTTTCTGTTGTGGAAGGCCGCAATTGGCGCGGTGCATAAGCCATCCGGTGGTCGTGACTCCGGCCGGGAGTGAACGAGGGCCATAGATCGCCCAGCTTGTCGTCGTATCGTGACATAGGAGCATACTTCAACCCCCTCCCCCTGACAGGCCGTTTGGTTTTTACGTCGCCGTGCTTACAGTTCTGTCAGCAAGACCAGGTTGTGACATAGAACGGCAAGCCCGACACTGGCGGCGTAGTTCTTAAATCCCTTGAAAAGGCACCTCCCGAGATTAAATGCACGTTTTAGAACGGAAATACTCCCTTCGGATCCCGCACGAAACCGCTGGCCTTCTACGAACTCTTCGGACTTCTCCAGGGCCTCTTCCGACTCCGTGCGTCGCCCCTTCTTGCAGATGGATACGACGTCGATCTTCTCTCGAAGGGCGGCCAACTGCTGGCGGCTCTCGTAGAAGCCCTTGTCCGTGGCCAGCAGATCCGGATAGTCACCAAACATCGCCTTGTGGGCCTCCAAGGCCGGTTCAAGGAGGTCCTTGTCTTCGCGACGTTTCTCCAGAACCTGGTAGTGGTGAATGTACTTCTCACGGGTCTGGCTGATCAGGATCTTATGGCCAAATTCAACAGGTTTGCCTGCCTTGCCCCGCTGAATCAGTTCCGTGTGCTCTTCGAACAGACTGTAGAGCTTCTCGTCCGCAGGGACTTGTAGGCCCTGCAAGACCCGCCGGTCCGCCTGATCGATAATCCTTTCGACCAAGGGCAGGTAATGCGACA
>Ga0315287_10007562_pt1 | contig 10900 bp, 12 predicted proteins | sample YL17G11_0_MG_FD_205037 | JGI IMG/M metagenome (GOLD analysis project Ga0315287, IMG submission 205037) | Sediment microbial communities from Yellowstone Lake, YNP, Wyoming, USA - YL17G11_0 | ecosystem: Environmental > Aquatic > Freshwater > Lake > Sediment | place: USA: Wyoming | collected...
GCGTAGAGAGCGCTCTCGATCTGATCGAGCATCCGCTGCTCATGATCGGACAGTGGCATTCGTCCCTCCTTGCCCGACTCGACCGGAACTTCTAGTACCCGCGACCTACCCGGCAGCGTCCGGGTCCGATATCCAGATGATACGAGGCCGCGGTGCCCGACACCACCCAGTTCGACCACCTATTTGACCGGAGGTCGCCGACAGGTGAGTGTATCCCGGCGCGCCGATCCGTCGGCTCCGGCGGTGGCGACGTCAGACGATCGTCATCACCGGACCCTGCGCCAGGCGTCCGGCACCATAATGACCCCATCGGCCGCCTCGGCCGACCCGAATGAACCTTCGGCCGCATGACCGGACCGCACGTCGAGAGGGGGAACCCGGACGTTGGCGACCTACCTGATCGACATGACGCGCGCCGACATGCAGCGCCGACTGCCCGAGGCACTCGACATCTATGTCGACGCGATGCGCTACCCGCGCGGAACCGAGTCTCAGCGGGCGTCGATGTGGCTCGAGCACACCGAGCGGCGTGGCTGGCGGGCAGTGGCTGCGGTCGAGACCGATCTGCCGGCCGAGGAGTCTGGGCCGGCCGAGGAGTCTGGGCGGACCGAGGAGTCTGGGCGGACCGAGCAACTTGCTACCGCCCCGCTTCTGGGGGTGGCCTACGGCTATCGAGGGGCGCCGGATCAGTGGTGGCAGCAGCAGGTGTTGCGGGGCCTGCACCGGGTAGGTTTTTCTCGTGACGAGACCACCCGTCTGATGGGTGACTACTTCGAGCTGACCGAACTGCACATCGCCCCGGACGCACAGGGCCGCGGCCTGGGTGAAGCGCTCGCCCGCCGACTGCTGACCGACCGTGACGAGGCCAATGTGCTGCTGTCGACGCCGGAAACCAACGGTGAGGCCAACCGCGCATGGCGGCTGTATCGCCGATTGGGTTTCACCGACATCATCCGGGGATATCACTTCTCCGGCGACCCACGGGCGTTCGCCATCCTGGGTCGGACGCTGCCGCTGTAGTGCGAGTCTGGCACGATCGTCTGGTGCGATCCCCCGAGCGGAGCCCCTGCCGCCGCACTCACCTGCCAGCACTGGTGCTGCTGCTTCTGCTCCTAGCCCCACTGGCGACGGGGTGCCTGCGTCTTAATGCCTCGATCACGGTGTCCCCCGACGATGTGGTGTCTGGTGAGATCATCGCGGCCAGCAAGGCCCGTAACGACGCCGACCGTGGGCCGCAGTTCGACGAGAACATATCGTTCAGCGAGAAGGTCGACGTATCGAGTTACGAGGCGGACGGCTTTGTTGGATCGCAGGCCGCTTTCTCCGGCCTGTCCTTCGCCGAACTGCCACAACTTGCCAACCTCAGTAAAGACGCCTCCGGAGTGGACATCACGCTGCGCCGGGCGGGAAACCTGGTGATCCTGGAGGGCCGCGTCGATCTGACCACCGTCACCGACGCCGAGGCCGACGTGAGGTTCAGTGCTGCGTTTCCCGGCGAGGTCACCTCGACGAACGGCGAACGAGTGGATGCCGGTGTCGTTGAGTGGCAACTCAAGCCCGGCGTCGTCACGACCATGAGTGCCCAAGCCCGCTACACCGACCCCAGCACGCGCTCGTTTCGAACAGCGGCGCTGTGGCTCGGCCTGGCGGCGTTCGCCGTCGCCGGCGTGATCGGCACCCTCGCCTGGCGGGATCGCGACACCGCGCCCGGGTTCGCGGCCGCCAACCGGGGCGAGGATCACGAGCAGACAGGAGTAACACGCTGAGCGTCCACGCAGCAGTGCCGTCCGCCCCAGAGTTGGCCGCAGCGGTGACCGACCAACTTCGGAAATATCTGGCCGAACGACGCAGCGACGCCGCGTACCTCGGCTCCGATTACGACGCCCTGATAGCGATCCTGGAAGACTTCGTGCTGCGCGGCGGAAAGCGACTGCGACCCGCATTCGCCTACTGGGGCTACCGTGCCGTGACCGCTGATCCCGACGATCGGGTCGACGAATCGACCCTGAGGTTGTTCTCCGCGCTGGAACTGCTGCACGCCTGCGCGCTGGTCCACGACGACGTCATCGATGACTCCGCCACCCGCCGCGGCATGCCGACCGCACACATGCACTTCACTGAGTTGCATCGCGATCGCCGCTGGCACGGATCTGCCGAGCAGTTCGGCCGGTCGGCGGCGATCCTGCTCGGCGACCTCTCGCTGGTGTGGGCCGATGACATCGTCGGTGGCGCGGACCTGCCTCCGGCGGACCGGCAACGGGTCTTGCGGGTCTGGTCCGACATCAGAACCGAAGTGTTGGGCGGGCAGTACCTCGATATCGTCGCGGAGTCCAGCGGTGCCGAATCCATCGAGTCCGCGATGAACGTCAACACCTACAAGACGGCGTCCTACACGATCTCGCGACCGTTGCAAATGGGCGCTGCCGTCGCGGCGGACCGCCCCGACGTCCAAGCGATTTTCCACCAGTTCGGCACCGACCTGGGCGTGGCGTTCCAGTTGCGCGACGACGTGCTCGGCGTGTTCGGTGACCCCGCCGTCACCGGCAAGCCCTCCGGTGATGACCTGCGGGCGGGCAAGCGCACCGTGCTACTGGCCGAAGCCGTCAGCCGGGCCGGACAGTCCGACCCGGTCGCCGCGAAGCTGCTCCGATCCTCGATCGGCACCGATCTGACCGAAGCGCAGGTGCGAGAGTTGCGTTCGGTCATCGAGTCCGTCGGCGCCCTGGCCGCGGTGGAGGACCGCATCGACATGCTCAGCGGTCGCGCTCTGGGCGTCCTGGCAACCGCACCGATCAACGCCGGTGCGAAAGCCGGCCTGACCGAGCTCGCCGGATTGGCCGCCAACCGGTCGGCCTAGTGAATTGAGCTGAGGCCGATGTCCGCCACCACACCGCCGACCGCTGCGTCGCCACCAACGGGCCTACCCCGGCTGGCGGCTTTCGCGCGCGACGACGAGGGCCGCCCGGCGTTGCTGGGGTTTGTGGGCGCGGCGCTGATCGCGGTCGGCGGCGTCGGTGCCGGCAGCACCCGTCAGCGCGACCCCCTGCTGGAATCGGCGCACCTGTCCTGGCTGCGATTCGGTCACGGCGTCGTGGTCTCGTCAGTGCTGGTGTGGCTGGGCGTCGGGATGCTCCTGGCGGCCTGGATCTGGTTGGGCCGCAGACTGATCGACGGTCGCGGAGTGAGCGAGTATGCGTTGATCGCCACCACCGGGTTCTGGCTGGTTCCGTTGATTGCCAGCGTTCCGCTGTTCAGCCGCGACGCCTACTCCTATCTCGCCCAGGGTGCACTGCTACGAGACGGATTCGATCCGTACGCGGTCGGACCGATCGAGAACCCGAATCCCCTTCTCGATGACGTCAGTTCGGTCTGGACCACCACGCCGGCGCCGTACGGCCCGGCGTTCATCCTGATCGCCAAGTTCGTGACGCTGCTCACCGGCGACAACGTGGTGACCGGAACCATCCTGCTTCGGCTCTGCATGCTGCCGGGTCTGGCGTTGTTGATCTGGGCGGCGCCGCGGGTGGCCCGCCATGTCGGCGCCAGTGGTGCGGTCGCACTGTGGATCTGTGTGCTCAACCCCCTGGTGATCGTCCACCTGATCGGCGGCGTACACAACGAGATGCTGATGATCGGGCTCATGATGGCCGGTATCGCGCTGACATTCTCCCGCCACCACATCGCTGGAGCAGCACTGATCGCCATCGCGGTTGCAGTCAAAGCCACTGCGGTGCTTGCGCTTCCATTCATGGTGTGGGTCTGGATGCGTCATCTGTCCGGAAACCGCCTGCGAGCGTTCCTGATCGCCTCCGCGGCGTCGGTGGCAACCTTCGGCGCGGTGTTCGCGGTGCTGTCGGGTGCAGCAGGCGTCGGGTTGGGCTGGTTGACCGCGTTAGCCGGCTCGGCGCGAGTTATCAACTGGCTGACGATTCCGACCGCGGTGGCCAATCTCGCCAACGCGATCGGCGGGGCGTTCACGCCGGTCAACTTCTACGGCGTCCTCGATGTCACCCGGATGATCGGTATGGCAGTCATCGGGGTGGCGCTGCCGCTGCTGTGGTGGCGCTTCCGACACACCGACCGCGAGGCGCTGCAGGGCATCGCGTGGGCGATGGTAGTCGTCGTGCTGTTCGCGCCTGCCGCACTGCCCTGGTATTACACCTGGCCGCTTGCGGTGGTGTCGGCCCTGGCGCAATCACGTCCGGCGATCGCCCTCATCGCGGGCTTCTCAACCTGGATCATGGTGATCTTCAAACCCGACGGCGCCCATGGCATGTATTCGTGGCTGCATGTGCTGCTGGCGATGGCGTGCGCGGTGGCGGCGTGGCACTGGCTGCGCCGCGAGAACGATCCGAAGCCGGATCAGTACGCCATCGCCTGAGCCCGGCGCAGCACCTCGCGGGCCTGATGGGCGTGCAGAGCGTCGATCGGGCGCGCATTGGGCACCGAGTCCTGCGCACCATCACGGGTGACGGTGAGCGACGGGTCGGCGGTGAACAGCCAGCGCATGATCTCGGTGTCTGCAAAACCACCGTCGCGCAGCACCGCGAGGAGTCCCGGGAGCGGTTTGGTTACTTCGCCGCCCTCGGTGAAGAAAAGCCGCGGCACCACCGGGATACCGTTGCGGCGCACCGCCACCAGTTGGCCGTCCCGGAGGCGCTGATGCACTTTGGTCACCGGTATCTGCAATAGTTCGGCCACCGTCGGCAGGTCGTAGACCGGTTCTCCCGCGTCGAGGACGTCATCACTGGCCGGAATGGTGCTCACGGGAGCATCCTAAGGCGGCTGGGAGTCCGATCGCGGTTGGATGCCGGACGACACCCGCGGATCTAGGATGAAGCGGTGACGACTGATCCGCTCGTCGGTGCGTTACTCGACGGCCGATATCGCATTGAGGCCAGGATTGCCAACGGCGGAATGTCGACGGTCTATCGCGGGCTCGACGTTCGACTCGGCCGGCCGGTTGCATTGAAGGTGATGGATGCCCGCTATGCCGGTGACCACCAGTTCCTCACCCGATTCCATCGTGAGGCCCGCGCGATTGCGAGCCTGAAGCACCCCGGCCTGGTTGCCATCTACGACCAGGGCAACGACCCCGCACACCCGTTCCTGGTGATGGAACTCATCGAGGGAGGCACCCTGCGGGAACTCTTGCGCGAGCGGGGCCCGATGCCGCCGCATGCCGTCGTCGCCGTGCTGCGGCCGCTGCTCGGCGGATTGGGGGTTGCACATCGAGCCGGGTTGGTACACCGCGACATCAAGCCTGAGAATGTGCTGATCTCCGATGACGGCGAGGTGAAGCTGGTCGACTTCGGCCTGGTGCGGGCGGTCGCAGAAGCCGGGGTCACCTCCACCAGCGTCATCCTCGGCACAGCCGCTTATCTGTCGCCTGAGCAGGTACTCGGTACCGACACTGGACCGTGCAGCGACGTGTACTCGGCCGGCATCATGGCATTCGAACTTCTCACCGGCGCAACACCTTTCACCGGCGACAATGCGATCACCGTGGCTAATCGGCGCCTCGACCAGGATGTGCCGTCGCCCAGTTCGGTGATCGACGGGGTGCCCGGCCAGTTCGACGCGTTCATCGCCCGGGCGACGGCCCGCCAAGCGGATGCACGGTTCACTGACGCTGCCGCGATGGGCGCCGAGTTGGATGCGATCGCCGAGGAATTAGCCCTGCCGCAATTCCGGGTGCCCGCGCCAAGGAACTCCGCTCAACACACCGCCGCGGCGAGCGCGCCACCGGTTCGGCGCCCGACCCGCCAACTGACCCGCGGACCGCAAGACTGGCAGCCCGTCCCGGCCTCCGATTCGGATGCCGAAACTGAAGTGGTCCGCGCCGATGGAGGCGATGAATCCGACTCCCTGCCAGGACAATTCGCGGGAATCGATATCAACGAATTCGCTTGGGCACGGCAGCGGTCGCGGCGGGTGCTGGCCTTCTGGGTACTCACCGTGTTCGTGCTCACCGGCCTGGTAGCCCTGGCGGGATGGGGACTCGGCGTGAACATCAATGCCCTTATCGGCCGCTGACACCCGCGCAGACGCGAAACCCACTTGCCTACCGGAGTAGACGAACTCGAATGGGGAGGTCGAGTTGGGACCACGCGCGATCGGCAGTCAGAACTTCAGGAGGTGTGCTGCGCACCGCCAGGGCCAGGCAGCAACGATCGCCCAACGACAGCCCACGTCCGCCGGCCAGGGCTCGCATGGCCCCGGCGAGTTCGGCATCGGCTTCGGTCACCGGCTCGATCGTGACGCCGGCGGCGGCCAGCAATTCGCGGACGCGGCTCACATCGAGATCGGCGTCTACCAGCTTGCCGATGACTTCCGCGAGGTTCGCTGCACCTAGTGACGCCGACTGAAGTTCGGCGGCGACCTGGTCGGAGCCTGCTTCGTTGTGAACGAGAGCCAGCACCGCGGATGCGTCCAAGACCGTCATTCGGTCTCTGCGGCCAGCCGCCGGTCAGCGAGTAACTCCTCGACCAGTGAGCGGTTCGTCGGAACTTCCGCTGCCAGTGCCCGTAGCTCAGCCACGGCATCCTGCTGTCGTTCAAGCACCAGCCGTCGACCAGTCACCTGCAGGTGCACGCGATCGCCGGGAGCCAGGCCCAACGCGGTCCGGATGGATGCCGGAATCACAATCCGACCCTGCTTGCCCAACACCAATGTGGCATCCATGATCTAATCGTGCCACACGTCGCAGATGTGTGCCACATCTCCACTGATGCCTATTCGCGGAGCATCTCCACTGATGCCTATTCGCGGAGCATCTCCGCGACCAGGAACGCCAACTCCAGACTCTGCTGGGTGTTCAGCCGCGGGTCGCACGCGGTTTCGTAGCGACCGGACAGGTCGGTGTCGGAGATGTCCTGGGCGCCGCCGAGGCATTCGGTGACGTTCTCCCCGGTGATCTCGACGTGGATGCCGCCGGGGTGGGTGCCCAGCCCCCGGTGCACCTCGAAGAACCCCTGCACCTCGTCGACGATGCGGTCGAAGTGCCGGGTCTTGTACCCGGTGGACGACTCGTGGGTGTTGCCGTGCATGGGATCGCACTGCCAGATCACCTGATGTCCGGTGGCCTGGACCTTCTCGATGATCGGTGGCAGCAGATCGCGCACCTTGTGGTTGCCCAGCCGGGTGACCAGCGTCAGCCGTCCAGGCTTGTTCTGCGGGTCAAGGCGTTCGACGTACTCGACGGCCAGTTCCGGCGTCATGGTGGGTCCGATCTTCACGCCGATCGGGTTGGCGATCACCTCTGCGAAGGCGATATGGGCGCCGTCGAGTTGACGGGTGCGCTCCCCCACCCACACATAGTGCGCCGAGAGGTCGTAGAGCCGGGGTTCGCCGGAGTCCGCCGCCAGGCGCAGCATGGCCCGCTCGTAATCGAGCACCAGCGCCTCGTGACTGGCGTAGATCTCCGCGGTGTCGAGGTTGCGGTCAGTGACCCCGCAGGCCGCCATGAAGCGCATGCCACGGTCGATCTCGCCCGCCAATGCCTCATACCGCGCACCCGCCGGCGAGGTGCGAACGAACTCCCGGTTCCAGTCATGCACCAGATGCAGCGAGGCTAACCCCGACGAGGTCAGTGCCCGGACCAGGTTCATCGTGGCGCTGGCGTTGGCGTAGGCCCGCACCAACCGGGACGGGTCGTGGTCGCGCACGGCCGGATCCGGCGCGAAGCCATTGATCATGTCGCCGCGGTAGGACTTCAGGCCGAGGGCGTCGATGTCTGAGGAGCGCGGCTTGGCGTACTGCCCGGCGATCCTGGCCACCTTGACCACCGGCATGCTCGCGCCGTAGGTCAGCACCACCGCCATCTGCAGCAGGGTCCGGATGTTGGCCCGGATATGAGGCTCGGTGTTGTCGACGAAGGTCTCGGCGCAGTCGCCACCCTGGAGCAGGAACGCCTCGCCGCGGGCCACCGCGGCGAGTTGGCGGGAAAGCTTCTCGATCTCGGAGGCAACGGTAACCGGAGGCACGCTCTCCAGCACCGTTCGCATCGCCTTGGCCTGCTCGGCATCCCAACTCGGCTGCTGGGCGGCAGGTTTGGCCAGCGCCGCGTCCAGCCGCTCGCGCAGTCCGGCCGGAAGCGGCGGCAACGCCGGCAGCTGGTCGATCGGTACGTCGACGGTCCAGTTCACCGGCCCATCCTAACCGGGCCCTACCCCGCAACCTCACCGCCGGCGCTACCGCCGAACTGCGCCGCGGGCCCGGCGCCCGGATCGCGGCCCGTGGTCATCAGCTCGAAACGGCGCCAGTTGTGCCGGGCGTCGACCAGGGCGTCGTGGGTGTCGGATGGCCGTGGCGGCATTTGCGGGCAGCCGCGCTCCTCCCACAACTGGCGAAGCTCCCGGGTGAAGCGCGGAATCAATGGCGGCAGGCTGGTCATCGGACCCCACAACTGGCACAGCGCGACGTGGTCGTAGGCGCCCACCCAGGCCCACAGTTCGATCGGCTCCCCGCCGTCGACGCCGAGGAACTCCTCGAGACCCTCCCGGATCTGCCGGCGGGACCGCCACACCTGCGAGGCCGGCGAGGGCAGCCTCGGCAGCACGTTGGTGCGCACCCACCGGCCGGCCGATTCCGGGTCGAACTCGGTGGACACCGCGTAGAACTCGCTGCCGTCGTCGGCGACGACCCCGATCGAGATGAGGTCGATATGGCGGCCGTTATCGATGAACTCGGTGTCGTAGAAGTACCGCAATGCGGGTCCCTATCCCCCGGCCGCGGGTTCGGCGACTGGAAGTTCGGCGACGGGGGGTTCGGCTACGGGGGGTTCGGCTACGGGGGGTTCGGCTACGGGGGGTTCGGCAACGGGGGGTTCGGCTGCGGGACCGCCGCGACGCGTCGGCGCGGGCGCGGCCCGGATCTCGCGGTCGAGTTCGGCATTGACCTCGGCATCAGCCGGAAAACGCGGCTCCCCGGCGATCACGTGCTGCAGCCAGAGATTCGCCTGCACGAACGGCCGACGCAGGTAGCGTTCGCGCTCCATGCTGCGGTGCATCTTGCGGGGCTTGTCCTGGTAGTACCAGCGAGCCCAGGGCGCGTGCGGACGAGACAACCGGATAGCGCCGACGATCAGCAGTGGCGTGATGAACATGCCCACCAGTCCGGTCCACAACTTGCCCTTCAAGAGCACCACCACCGCGAGCAGCAGTGCCAACAGCGCCAAGGCCACCACGGTGACACGAGCCAGGACTGAGGTGTCGTCCCGCCAGATCCCGATGTCGAAGAACGACAGCGGGTTGAACCCGAGGACCAGCAGGCCGGCGACGGCGGTCGCCACGAAGACCGCGTCAACGGAGGTACGGCCGTCTTCGGACCAGTACACATCCTCGAGGTGCAGGATCAGCGCAAACTCGTCGAGCACCAGGGCCGCTCCGATCCCGAAGACGATCCCCGCCGCGGTGAACTGGTGTCCGGTGCCCGCCTGGGCCATCGTGACCATGGCGACGCCGGACGCCAACGAGAGAATCACCCCGAACACGGCGTGGTGGATATGCACTCCGCCACCGCCGCCGCTGCTGTCGCCATCAGCGGACGAGACCGAAATGTTGTGCGGCTGCCACCACTTGCGCGGACCGGTCCGGCCAGCGGTCGCACGGATGTAGCGGGTGATCGTACGGGTCACGAAGAAGGTCAGGATGAACGCGATAAGGCACCACATCAGCGGCACCCGACCCGGAGCGATCACGTCAAAGTGCAGGGCCAAAGGACCATCCGGGGAAACACTAGGGCGGACGGCGAGGGACACGGCTAGGAAACTTACGCCCAACCGCTAGCCCACCGCCGTCTCGGGCATCCGCGCCGACGGCGTGACCGGGGTGCCGCGGTCAGCTGCACCACCGGAACCGCCCTTGAGCGTTGCCGCGTAGATATCGACGTACTCCTGGCCCGAGAGGTTCATCAGCTCGTACATGACCTCGTCAATGACGGCACGTTCGATGAATCGGTTGCCGGCGAGGCCCTCGAAGCGGGAAAAGTCCATCGGCTCGCCGAACCGCACCGTGACCCGGCCGAACCGCCACGACCTCGACCCGGGCGGGTTGACACCGTCGGTACCGATCATCGCCACCGGGATCACCGGCACGCCGGTCTCAAGTGCCAGCCTGGCCATCCCGCTCTTGCCCTTGTACAGGCGGCCGTCCGGCGAACGGGTGCCCTCCGGGTACATCCCGAGCAATTTATCCTCGCTGAGAAGTCGCTGCGCGGTGTCCAGCGCATCCTGGGCGGCGTCGGCGTCGGTTCGGTCAATCGGCACCTGGCCATTGACGGTGAAGAACCACCGCTTGAAGGCGCCCTTCAGTCCGGTGTCGGTGAAATACTCCGACTTGGCCAGGAAGGTGATCCGGCGGCGCACGACTAGGGGCAAATAGAAGCTGTCCACGACCGCAAGGTGATTACTGGCCAGAATCGCCGGGCCGGACCGCGGAACATGTTCTAGACCTTCAACTTTCGGCCGTCCGAGGACGGAGAGCAGTGGGCCCATGATGATGTACTTGAAAATCCAGTACCACATAACCCCTCCTCTGTGGCCACACCCGTGAGTTCCTTGAGCTGACTCTACCGAGGCGAGCTGCTCCGAACCACCTGGCGCGCGCTGTTCACGGTCAATCCTCAGGCGCCTTCAGTCCTCGACGGTCACGGGCTCGACGACGATCGGTATGCCGTGATAGCGCCCATCGGGCAGACCGGAACCTGGCACACCGGAACCTGGCACACCGGAACCTGGCACACCGGAATCGGGCAAACCGGAATCTGGCACACCGGAACCTGGCACACCGGAATCTGGAACCATCCCCCGGATCACCGCCAGCAGTGCCACGCTGTGCTCGGCGATGACCGTGAGCAGGGGATGCTGTTCGCCGTTAGCCACTGCGGCCAGCGCACACAC
>Ga0315287_10007563_pt1 | contig 10899 bp, 6 predicted proteins | sample YL17G11_0_MG_FD_205037 | JGI IMG/M metagenome (GOLD analysis project Ga0315287, IMG submission 205037) | Sediment microbial communities from Yellowstone Lake, YNP, Wyoming, USA - YL17G11_0 | ecosystem: Environmental > Aquatic > Freshwater > Lake > Sediment | place: USA: Wyoming | collected...
CAGCAGCGGGCGCCATGGATGAAGATGGCTGGGGACCGTGGATTCGAACCACGACTAACTGATCCAGAGTCAGCCGTCCTACCGTTAGACGAGTCCCCAATGCGGGGCCAGCATTATAACACGCCCTCCCATTCGCGCCTGCCCTAAGGTACAATTAATAACATGCGGCTGAATGCTCTCCTATGGGCCGCACTGGAGTGTGCGGCGTCTCTCGTTCTGTGCATCCCCTTGTGTTCCTGCGAAGGCAGCGCTGGCACCCCGGACGATGCAGCAGGATTCAGCCTGCCCTGGCCGCCGCCGGCGGGCGATGGCGTGAAGGCCGTGAGCGAGACTCTGGTCGTCCCGGGAAAGGATTACCTCACCGGCAGTGGCGACATCAGTATCGTTGGCGAAACGGCCCACATCTCAGGCGCATCCCATTACTCGCTAGCCTACTACACGATCAGCGGCCTGTCGGCAACGAATGAGTGCCGCGCCGTGAGCATCGCCACTTCAAGCGCGCACACGGTTCCTGGCGGTGCCACACAGATGTTCATCGGCCTGGCGCACTACGGATCGAGCCGCTGGCTGTGGTACAACAACATCGATACCACCTGGAGCATGGAGTTCGCTGCGCCGGAGGAGTATCGCTCGTCGGGCCATGGATTCAGCGACGGGACCTTAAGCATCGTCGTGGCGGTGGTCGGTCCCGGCGACTGCGTCGTGGAAGCGCTGACCTACACAATCGACAAGTCGGTAGTCGGTGTGCCACAACACCCCTGGGCACGCAGCGGCTGGCCTTCAATCGATGTGTGCTGCGATGAGGTTCCCGACGCCCTGGGCTATAACTTCTACCGTGATACCGATCCCGGCTTCAGCAGTCCGGTGAAGCTGAACAACACGCTGTGGCCACTCAGCTGGTATTCCGACAGCCCGCTGCCAGGGCTGATGTACTACTACCGCGTGACATCGGTGCTGTACGGCGAGTCTGCTCCCAGTGAGATCGTCGAAGCCTGGTCGGCTGAGATCGGCTTTGTCGCGCCGCAGAACCCGCACTTCGTCTCCAATACCGAAAGCAGCTTCACCGTCGGCTGGGACTGGGAAGGGGAGGCTCCGCAGGGCGGTTTCACCCTCTATCTGGCGGAAACCCTGGACTTCAAGATCGATGCCAACACGTATTTCAAGTCGATCCCCGGCTTCACGCGCAAGTCCACCTTCCAGAATCTCGAACAGGGCGTGGTGTACTACTGGCGCATCTGCGCACGCACCACCAGTGGGCTGCGGGGGCCGATGACCGATGACCAGCCCGGCCAGTGCAGCGGCAGCTGGACGTGGGGGCCGGCGGAGAGCATTGGCCCGGGCTACAAGCCCTCCTCGGCGACCGTCGCCGGCGACGACCTGGCGGTGGCATACTTCAATACCGACGAGCCCAGCGTGGTAGTCAGCATGCGCGACGGCGGCACCTGGACGGCCGAAGAAACGGGGCTGGACAACGGCTATAACGAGGGCGGTTTCTCCTCGTACGTGAGCTTGGCCTATGGCGGCGGCAGGCTGATGTGCGCCGCTTATTCGCCGGGCTCAACCGACCTGTTCGGCTCGGTGCGCACCGACGGTGTGTGGAACACCGAGCCGATCGATGCCGACTTTGCTCACGGCATCGGCGTGCCTAACCAGGGGATGATGTGCGTCGCCGCGGCCAGTGACACCGAGTTTGCCGTGCTCTACGTCGCGTACACATCCTGCGAGTACATCGCTACCCGGCCCATTGAAGGCGGGAGCGGGTGGTCGCTGAAGCTGCTCGAAGTGCTGGGTTCGGCGAGCGCCCATCACAGCCTGCAGTTCCGTGACGGCGACCTGTACGTAATGTATTACCGCTTGTTGTCAGGCGACCTGGTGTTCGGCAGCCGCAGCGGCGGCTATGCGATGTCGGACGTCACCAGCGCAGGCAGCAATCGCGGCACGTTCAACGACCTGGAATGGGTATTCGACAACTGGATGACTCCGGCGTACGACCCGGGAGAATACAGCCTGTATGCGATCAGCGGCGACGGCACCACCTGGGACGCCAGCCTCGTCGCGGCGGGCACAAGCAGTTCGCCTGCCGGCCAGAGCGCGCGGATGGCGCCTTATTCCGGCGGCGCCTACGTGATCTACTATGTACAGAATCCCAACAGCTGGCGGCTGGGTGTCTACGACGGCACGAACTGGAAATTTTACAGATTGCTCGTCGGCGGAGTTAAGTTTGACGGTGCGCCGGACATCCTGACACTTGACGATTCGCCGTACATCGTCTTCCGCGACGGTGTGAGTCAGCAGTACCAGTGCGCCAAGGGCACGCCCCCGGCGCCCTAGCGCGTCATCGACAGCCTGTGCGCAGGCAGCAGATTGCAGGTGGGTGTTATAGAGTGGGTGCGGCAGACCGGCTGACCGCCCGACGTTGAAGCATTGGAGGTAAAATCATACTATGCGGCTGAAACATTACCTGTGCGCTGCACTGAGCTGTGCAGCATCCCTCCTGTTGTGCCTCCCTCTGCTTTCCTGCGCTGGAGGCGCCGGCGCTCCCGCTGACATCGCGGGATTCAACCTGCCCTGGCCACCGCCGGCTGGCGCTGCGCCAAAGGCCGTCAGCGACGTGCTGGACGTGCTGGGCAAGGACTACAGCAGCGCCGACGGTAACTACGGCACTCTCGGCGACACGCTGCATCTCAGTGGCACGCCGCACTGGTCCTATGCGATCTTCTCGATTGCCGGCCTGTCCGCCGCTAACGAATGCCGGTCGCTGAGCATCGACACTTCCGGCGATCACATGACGCCGGCCAGTGGCACCTCGATGTACATCGGCCTGGCGCATTACGGCTCCAGCCGCTGGCTGTGGTACAGCAATATCGACCCCAACTGGAGCATGAGTTTCAGCCTGCCGGCGGAGTTCCGCTCGCCGGGTGGCTTGCTCAGCGTGGCCATCGTGGTGGTTGGCAGCGGCGAGTCGACGGTGGAGAGTCTGCACTTCACGATCGACAATTCCGATATCGGCGTACCGCAGAATCTCACCGCCATTGCGGACGTCGAGCTGATCACGCTGGACTGGGACGATGTGCCCGACGCTGTGGGCTACAACGTCTACCGCGATGTCGATCCAGCGTTTGCGGCAGCGGTCAAGATCAACGACGCCCCGGTCCCTGACAGCACTTATCTGGACGATACGGTGTGGCGCGGCGTGATGTTTTATTACCGCGTCAAGGCTGTGCTGTTCAGCGAGTCCGGCTTCAGCAACATGGTGGACATCTGGTCGCCGGAGATCGACATGCCCGCCCCGCAGAATCCGCACTTCATCTCCAACACCGAGAGCAGCTTCACCGTCGGCTGGGAATGGGCCGGCGAGAACCCGTCAGGCGGATTCCTGCTCTACATCTCGCAGACGCCGAACTTTATGATCGACCTTGAAACCGAGTACAAGTCTGTGCCCAGTTTCACGCGCAGCTCCACCTTCCAGGACCTGGAACAGGGCATCATCTACTACTGGCGGATGTGTGCGCGCACTTCCGGTGGCTCGCGCGGGCGGATGACCGACGACCAGTCCGCGGAGTGCGGCAACAGCTGGACCTGGAGCCCGGTGGAGGACGTCGGCGCCGGTATGAATCCATTCGCCGCCACCGTCGCCGGCACTGACCTGGCCGTCGCGTACTTCAATACCAACGGTACCGACATCGTCGTCAGCCTGCGCGACGGCGGAACATGGACTGCCGAGGATAGCGGCCTGAACACCTCGTACAAGGAAGGCGGTTTCACCCAGTACGTGGGTCTGGCCTATGGCGGCGGCAAGCTGCTCACCTGCACCTACTACTCATATCCCGGCGACATGTACGGTTCTGTGCGCACAGACGGCGTATGGACGCCGGAAGCCATCGACGCTGACGGCAGTGGCAGCGTGGGCCACCCGATGCAGGGGATCAGCTGCGTGGCCGCGGCCAGCGACACCGAATTCGCCGTGCTTTACCTGAATGTTACCGGCGCTGGCGCCGCCTCTGAGTATGTTGCATCGCGCACCATCGAAGGCGGCAGCTGGAATCTCACCAAGGTGCTGGATCTGGGCACGACGAGCGCCTATCACAGCCTGCGCTTCGATAGCGACGATCTCTACGTGCTGATGCTGGAGCTGATGAGTCAGAACTTATATTTCGGCAGCCGCAGCGGGGGCTACGCGCTCACTGACATCAATGCCGTCGACACCAACCGCGGCATGTACAACGATCTGGAGCGCGTGCTGGGCAACTGGATGACCACGGCCTACGACCCGGCAGATAAGAGCCTGTACGAATTCGCCGGCGACGGCACCACCTGGGAAACCACGCTGATCGCCCCCGGCACCAGCACTTACCTGGCCGGCCAGCTGTCCCGCCTGGCGCCTTACAGCGGCGGGGCCTACGCTGTCTACTACGCTCAGAATCCCAATGGCTGGCGCTTTGCGATCTTTGATGGTCTGACCTGGAAGGCTTACCGCATCTTCGTTACCGGCGTCACGTTTGACGGCTCGCTGGACGTGCAGACGCTGGACGATGATCCGTACATCATCTTCCGTGACAACATTACCGACACCATCAAGTGCGCCAAGGGCACGCCGCCGACGCCGTGAGAGAGGTCCTGCGCCGCCTGTACGCGCTCGGTCCCGGGCGCATGAACTATTCGCGCGAACGGCTGGCGCGCGTGCTGGCCAGCGCCGGCGATCCGCAGCTGGCGGCCGCGGTAGTACTGGTCGGCGGAACCAACGGCAAAGGCCGCCTGGTCACAGCCCTTTCGGCCGCGCTCTCCCGGCGCTACCGCACCGGCGCGTTTATCAAGCCGCACTTAAAAAGCATCCGGGAGCGCTGGCGCATTGGTGACCGGGACGTCGACGCCGCGAGCTTTACCCAGGCCACGGAGCAGGCGCTGGCATTGATCGAATCCAGCGGCGAGCAGCTCAGCTTCTTCGAGGCCAACGTGCTGATCGGCGCGCTGCTGTTCCGCGCAGCAGGCTGCGAGATCGTCGTGTGGGAGGTGGGGCTGGGCGGCCAGCACGACGCCTGCAACCTGACCGAGCCGTTCCTCTCCGTGCTCACCAACGTGCAGTACGACCACCAGGCGCTTCTCGGTGAGACACTGTCGCAAATCGCCGCGGACAAGGCGCACATCGTGCGCGCCAGCCGCCCGCTGCTGCTCGGCCCGCCGCGGGCGGGCTGGGAAGACGCCTACGCCGAGTATGCGCCCGTGGTACGCAGCGTCTGCGCAAAGCTCGGCGCAACACTGATTGAAGTACCGCTGCTGGCCGACCCGCCCAGCTGGGCGCAGCACAGCAGCCTGCCGGGCGACACGTTGGCGCTGCTCAGCGCCGCGCTGCCACACCTGGCGCAGGCAGGATTTCCGCTGGCGGACAGCGATACCGAGCAAGGATTAGCGACGTTGCGCTATCGCGGGCGGATGCAGTACACGACGCTGCGCGGTCATCCGGTGCTGCTCGATGCCGCGCACAACCCGGACAGCCTGCGCTGGCTGGTGCGCGAGCTGCAATCGCAAGGCGCAGGCGCGCGCTACCCGATCGTCTTCGGCTGCCAGGCTTCGCGCGACCCAGCCGTGCAGCTGGCCGAGCTTAAGCCGGTGTGCGAGGCGCTGGTGCCGATCGAGGTGCCGGTGCTGCGCCCCTGCCCGCTGGCGCGCATCATCGAGGCCGCCACGGCGCTGAACATCGCCGTCTCGCTGCCCGCGGGCTTTGCTCCCAACGCCGTGCCGCAGGACTACGACATCGGCCATGTAACGGAGCTCGACCCGCCGGACAACCGCACGCGCTGGATCGAATGCGTCGAACACGCTCTGAGCCTGGGCACTAGCGCACGCCCGACCGTGATCTGCGGCAGCATCTACAACCTGGGCGAGATCCTGCGCGTATTTGAGACTGAGTCTTAGTGACTGCTACCGCGCACAGCGCTGCTCAGGCTTCATCCGCATTGGCCAGCGCATACAGCGCCTCGCTGAGCAGCCGCGGCAGCTCGTCGCGCAGGTACGGCAGGTAGACGCGCTCCTCGGCGGAGTGCGCGCCGACGCCCCAGGGCCCGAGGTCCAGCACCGGCGCGGCCACCTGCGCATAGCCCGCCAGCTCTTCCTCGCCGAACCACAGCGGGCTCTGCCTGGCCCAGGCGCCAAGCTGCGACGGCTCGCCGAAGGCGAAGTAGCTCATGTCGGCGATGTACGGATAGACGCGGCGGTGCTTCAGCCCGCGCTGCTCGCAGAACTGCGCCAGCGCCCGCGTCGCGGCGCCGTCCTTGTCGGCGAGCTGCGCCGGGTAGAACGGCGGCAGCAGCGAGGCGACGACCAGCGGGCGGCCCGGCGGCAGCAGCTCATGCAGGCCACGGATCAGCGCCAGGGCGCGCTGCCGCTCATCGGCAATGTCCGCCGCCTGAGACTCGATCTCAGCGTAGCGCTTCCCGAACTGCTCGCCGGCCTGCGTCATCGCCAGCTGCAGCAGCTCGCTGTAGCTGATGACCTGCGCTGGCTGGTCGAAGCGCGGCAGCCTGAGGTCGGCGCGCGCCGCGAAGCGGTTGTAACGCAGGCGCAGCGCGCGGTCCCAGCGCTTGACCAGCCGCTGCACTTCGCGCTTCAGCTCGCGCCACTGGCGCTTGGCCTCGCCGCTGAGGTGGAACACGTTGACGTACAGCTCGGCGTAGTCCTGCGTCATCACGTCGTAGCGCTCGCGGCGGTCGCCGGCGTGCAGCACCGTCGGCGGCTGCAGCCACTCGCCACCCGCGCAGGCCGAAAGCTTGCGGTCGTGCTCCAGCTCGCTGGCCAGGTAGCCCGCCAGCGCGGTGGCGTTCAGGCCGTTGAACGTCTCGCCGACGTGCGTCGTGCGCCCGAACACGCTTAAGCCCAGCAGCAGCTTGCCCACGGTGCCGCTGTAGAGGTAGCGCCGCGTATCGCCGGGGCAAAGCGGCGCGGTGTAGTCGGCGTTGATCACGCGCGCCAGCTTCAGGCCGTGGCGTTGCCTGAGCGCAGTCAGCACGGGCACCAGTGCGCGCACACCGCGGCTGGCCGACTCCTCGTCGGGCGTCAGCAGCAGCACCAGGTGCGCGGGCAGCTCGCGCCGCCGCGCCTCGCGCAAAAACACCTCGACGATCGCCGCCACCCCGCCCTTCATGTCCAGCCAGCCGCGCCCGAAAGCCCAGTCCGGCGACGCTGCGGCTTGGGCGAGCTCGCCTTCCGCAGCCTGCGAGAAGTGCGCCTTGAGCGCCGCGCTGTCAAACGCACGATCCGCCAGCGGGCCGTAGGGCTCCAGCCCCACCGTATCGAAATGCCCCAGCAGGCAGAGCGTGCGCGCGGTCGGCAGCGGCGCGGGGACGTAGGCCAGCAGGGCACGGCAGGGCGTGGGCTTGGGTACATCCACCACGTGCAGCTCAACGCCCCCGATGCCCGCGGCGTGCTCGCGCAGGTACGCGGCAAGCTGATCCGCCACCGCAGCCTCGCCGGCGCTGTCAACGACGCTGGGTATCCTCACGAGCTGCTCCGCCAGTGCCACCACGCGCTGCCCAATCTCGGCCCACTCATCCATCGCCCTATTGTAATGGCGGGTCGCGCGGGCGGTGCACGGCCGACTTGCGCTATCATGTGCCTGGCGGAGGTGACGCATGACACGCGGCCTTGGGGCGGCTCTGATACTGATGTGCGTGGCGCTGCTGGGCGGCTGCCCGCAGCCGGTCGAGCGGGCTGAGGCGCCGGGCCAGCGCGCCAGTGCTGCGCGGCCGGGCGGGAATCAGCGGCAGCCGGCGGCGGGCGAACTGCCCTCCGCTGATGCTCCTAAGGCCGGGCCTACCGAGCCCACTCCTCCCGCAGGTGACGCACCCGGCAGCGGGTTTGTTGGACCTCAGCAAGCGCCTGATCCTAATCCACCATCGCCGGATACAGCGCAGAATGTCGGGCCGCAGCGGGATCTGCCCAGCGGTCCGCAACCGCCTGCAGCGCCAGTCAGTCCTCAACCTGCCTCCGGCGCAGGTGAGCAGGCCGAGCCCGTGGGACCGCAGCCACCGGGAAGTGACCAGGGGATTGGCGCTGCTGACCAGCAGGTCGGTCCGCAACCGCCGCAGCCGCCCGCCACGCAGTACGGCGCGCTGGACGCCGAGAATTTCACTGGCGATGCCGCGCGCGAGACACCCTGGGGCCAGAGTACGCCCAGGCTGGGCCAGGATGCGCTGGACTTCGCCGGGCGCTGGCAGGTAGCGGTGGTCTATCGCGCGGGCGAGGCGCAGCTGCTGGCGGACGCTGACGAGTGGATCATCACGCTCGATCCTGACGGCCGGTTCTACGCCAAGCAGCAGCGCGGCGAGCAGACCTGGCGCCAGGGCGGCGCCTGGCAGCTCAGCGGAACCAGGCTGGTGCTCGACAGCGGGCCGGGCGGAATGCGCGAGTTCGAGCTGAGCCAGGAGCTGAGCAACCTGTGCGTACTGCGCGACCAGGCGCACGACACGGCGCTGTTTTGCGTGCGGCAGGTCCCGGGGGCGGCCACGCCCGCGGTGGCGGCCAAGTACGACAGCGACTTCGGCACGCTGAACCTGCGCCCTTCGGGGCCGGGCCACTGGCGCGCGGGCTATGGCGAACCGGCGGGTACGCTGCTGCTGGCCCAGCTCGGCGGCTTCCTGGCCGGCAGCTGGGAGCAGAGCCCCAGCCGCGGCTTCGTGCTGCTGGAGCTGCGCGAGGGCGGCTTCGCCGGCGGCTGGTGGTATGCCGCCAGCGTGGCCTTCGACGGCCGCTGGTTCGGCGTCGCGGCCAGGTAACCTCCTGGCCTCGGCCGTTGCAGCCGTGCCACGGGCAAGGTTGTACTGAAGGTCGTTAATGCAACTAAGACTTAGTCGCAAATACAGAATCTTTGCGCCGAGTTTGGCAAAACGCTGCTAATATTCGTGGTGCATATCACTACTTCGGAGGTAGTGTCGTGAACGGATTCGACACCGGAAACACCGGCTTCATGTTGCTCGCCGCCAGCCTGGTTATGTTGATGACGCCTGGGCTGGCATTCTTTTATGGCGGGCTGGTCGGGCGCAAGAACGTGCTGGCGATCATGATCCAAAGCTTCGTTTCGCTCGGTTTAACAACTGTCATCTGGTTCCCCATCGGCTTCACGATGTGCTTTAGCGGCATGTTCGGCAGCCTGGATAACCCGGACATCGCCGGCATCATCGGCAATTTCAACTGGGCGTTCCTCAGGGGCATCGACATCCACATGGGCATTCCGGGCAACGAGAGCGTGCCGATGCTCGTACTCTTTGTCTACCAGATGATGTTCGCCATCATCACCCCGGCCCTGATCACCGGCGCCTTCGCCAATCGCGTGCGCTTCAAGGCCTGGCTGATCTTCCTCGTGGCCTGGCTGCTGTGCGTCTACTTCCCCTTCGCCCATATGATCTGGGGCGGCGGGATTTTGCAGAAGTGGGGCGTGCTGGACTTCGCCGGCGGCATCGTGGTGCATAACATCGCCGGCTTCGCTGCGCTGGCCAGCGTGCTGTTTGTTGGCCGCCGCGTGGTCACCGACCGCGGCCCGCACAGCATCCCGCTGGTAGCGCTGGGCACCGGACTATTGTGGTTCGGCTGGTACGGATTCAACGCCGGCAGTGAAATGAAGGTCGACGCCATCACAGCCACCGCCTTCATCAACACCGATCTGGCGGCCTCCTTCGCCGCCATCGCCTGGCTCTGCGTCGCCTGGACGCTGGAAAAGAAACCCAAGTTCGTCGGCTTGCTGACCGGCGCCGTAGCCGGCCTGGCGACGATCACTCCCTGCGCGGGCTATATCTCGCCTGGCATGGCGGTGATCGTCGGCATTATCGCGGGACTGGTGTGCTACTTCGCCGTGGCGCTGAAAAACAAGCTGCGCTGGGACGACGCGCTGGATGTGTGGGGCGTGCACGGCGTGGGCGGCCTGATCGGCATCGTCATGCTGGGCATGTTCGCCAGCAAGCTGGTCAACCCGGCCGGCGCCGATGGCCTGATTTATGGCGGCGCGAGCTTCTTCGGCAAGGAGATGGTCGCGGTGCTGGTCTCCTCGGTATGGTCCTTCTGCTTCACATACGGCATGCTGTGGATCATTGACAAGTTCACGCCAGTGCGTGTGAGCAAGGAAGGTGAGGAGTCCGGCCTCGACAGCAGCGAGCACGGTGAGGAAGCCTACGAGATGGCCTAGCGTCCTGGAATAGGATGCAATCACCGGAACAAAGCTGCCGCGTGGCCGCCGGATGGCGCGCGCAGCAGCCGCGTTGACGCGCCTCAGCACGGGCACCTATGATTAGGCTTCGCGCCTGCTTCCCGCCAGGCGCCAGAGGAAGGAGGAAGGTATGCGTTACGCCATCATCGGGGCGCTCGTGCTTGCGCTCAGCTCCATCATGCTGCTCATCACGTCTGCCGCGCGGCCGTTCGACCGCGTGGCCAGCGGCGACGCTGCGTACGACGATCTGCACACGCTGAGCAAGGCGGGGCTGCTCGCCGGCTTTGAGATGCCGGCGGGCGAACTGTCGCGGCTGGAGATCGCCGTGCTGGCGCAGAAGGCACTCGGCAGCTATGGCGCCAAACAGCTCGATGGCGGTGCAGCCGAGATCCTGGTGGAGGACGCGCTGAACGGGCTGCTTAAGCAGTTCGCCGATGAGCTGACGCAGCTGGGCGTCGCATCCGCGGCGCCGCAGGCGGTTCCCGCGGCGGGCAGCGACCTCGAGCGCCGCATCGCCTACCTGGAGGCCCAAGCGGGTGGCGGCGGTGACTCTGCCGACAGCGGCGACGGCGGCGATGAAGTCGATCTCAGCGAGAATGTCACGCTGGCAACTGAGCACGCCGGGACCGACAAAGGCAGCACGGGTGAGTTGCCGGCCGTCGAGGCGCAGCTTTACGGCAACTTCCGGATCCACGCCAAGTCTGAGG